>Ga0210044_10002817_pt1 | contig 25366 bp, 27 predicted proteins | sample CryGey13umfilter_2_FD_183959 | JGI IMG/M metagenome (GOLD analysis project Ga0210044, IMG submission 183959) | Groundwater microbial communities from aquifer in Utah, USA - Crystal Geyser 4/9/14 3 um filter (SPAdes) (version 2) | ecosystem: Environmental > Aquatic > Deep subsurface >... | reverse complement strand
GGCGACGGCGACGCGGAGGAGGCGGTCGCGGTGGTGATCGAGCACCGCGGCGGCGGCGGCGCAGGAGACGGCGGCGCGGCGGACGGCGGCGCAGCGCGCGAGGCGATGCGCGCGCGGGCGGCGCAGGCGGTGCGCGACCGGTTCGGCCTTGGCGCGCGGATCGCCTTCGCCACCGCCGCGCGACTGCCGCGCACCTCCTCGGGCAAGCTGATCCGCGCCCGCGCGCGCGAGATGTTTCTGGCCGGCGACTTCGACGCGTGACGCGGCTGGCCGCCGTCACCGGCGCGAGCGGCTTTCTGGGCGCCCGCGTCGCCGCAGAGCTGGCGGCGCAGGGCTGGCGGCTGCGCCTGCTGGCGCGCCGGGCGCCGCGCTTGCGCGGGCTGGGCGCGGCGCCGGTCGAAATCGTTCTCGGCGATCTGGCCGAGCCGGACGCGCTGGCGGCGCTGGTCGCGGGCGCCGATGCGGTGGCGCATGTGGCGGGGGCGGTGAAGGCGCGCGACCGCGCGGGCTTCATGGCGGTCAACGCGGCGGGAGCGGCGGCGCTGGCGGCGGCGGTGGCGGCGGCGCGGCGCAGGGGCGCCGGGCCCGCGCGGCTGGCGCTGGTGTCCTCGATGGCGGCGCGGGCGCCGGGGCTGTCGGACTACGCCGCCTCGAAGGCCGAGGGCGAGGCGCGCGCCGCCGCGCTGTGCGGCGATCTGGTGATCCTGCGTCCGGCGGCGATCTATGGCCCCGACGACCCGGCGACCGCAGGGCTGGTCCGCGCGCTGGGCGGTCCGGTGCAGCCGGTGCTCAACCACGCCGCCGCGCGGCTCTGCCTGATCCATGTCGCGGACGCCGCGCGCGCCATCGCGGCGGCGCTGACCCACGCGCCCGGCGGCGCGATATGGGAGCTGAGCGACGCGCGCGTCGAGGGCTACGCCTGGGCCGAGATCGCGGCGACGGCGGCGGCGGCGGCGGGCCGCGCCGCGCGCCCGCTGCGCGTTCCGGCGGCGGCCATCCGGCTTGGCGGCGCGCTCGGCGCGCTTGCGACCCGCGTCGATGGGCGCGCGCGGATGCTGACGCCGGGCAAGGCGCGCGAGATGCTCCACGCCGACTGGGCGTCGTCGCCGCAGCGCCAGCCGCCGCGCGACCTGTGGCGCCCGTCGATCACGCTGGCGCAGGGTTTTGGCGCACTGTTCTCAACCGCTCGATAAAGCCGATCACGAGACGGTAACGCGCGGTCGCAGACATGCGCCTTGCAAATACCACAGGGGAGGCGTCTTTTCTTTGTCATAAATTTCTCACGATCAAAGCCGGGACATCGCCATGATAAACGCCGTCGTCCTGAGCGCAGGACGGGGAAAGCGCCTGACCCCGCTCACCGATACCCATCCGAAGTGTCTTGTGCGGCTGAACGGGCGCACGCTCCTGGAGTGGCAGATGCGCGCGCTGTGCGCCTGCGGCGTGACCCGCGTGAGCGTGGTGACCGGGTTCGGCGCGGCCGATGTGGCCTGCGCGCTGCGCACGTTCGGCCTGCCGATGGAGGCGCGCGCGATCTTCAACCCGTTCTACGCCGTCGCCGACAACATCGGCTCGTGCTGGGCGGCGGCGGACGCATTCGGCGCCGACACCGTGCTGATCAACGGCGACGCCGTGTTCGAGCCTGCGGTGCTTGAGCGGGTGCTGGCGGCGGACGGCTCGGACATCGCGGTGACGGTCAGCGCCAAGCGCGACTATGACGCCGACGACATGAAGGTGCGCGTCTGCGGCGACAGATTGACACGGATCTCCAAAAAGCTGGCGGGCGCGGTCAGCGGTGAGGCCATCGGCATGATCCGCTTTCGCCGCGGCGGCTCGGCGCGGTTTCTCGCCGCGCTGCGCGCCGTCCTGGAGACGCCGGAAGGCACAGGCCTGTGGTATCTCAGCGTGATCGACGCGCTGGCGCGCGAGGGCGGCGTGGGCGTGACGCGGGTGGACGGGCTGACCTGGGCGGAGCTGGATTTTCCGGTCGATCTGCGCGCCGCCGAGGCCGCCGCGCGCGTGGTCGCCGCCCGGCTGTTCGCCGACGCGCCGGCGGTGGCGCTTTGAGCGGGGTTTGCAACGCGAGCGGCGCCGCCGACGCCATCAACCGCCGGGTGCTGGCGCTGTTGTCGGCGCGCGCGCCGGGCGCGTCGCTGGGCATGGACAGCACGATCCTCGCCGACGCCGCGCTCGACTCGGTGTCGGTGATGGATTTCCTGCTGGAGGTCGAGGACGCCTTCGACGTGACCGTGCCGCTGGAGCGGCTGGCGGGCGTCAAGACGGTGCGCGACTTCACCGCCGTCGTGCGGGCGCTTCAGGAGGACGGCGCCTGAGAGCGCCGCCCGAAGGGGGGATTGACATGGGACTGAAACAAAAGGCGCACGCCGCCAAGCAGGCGTTCGACGCGCTCAAGGCGCTGGGGCGCGACCCGACAAGCCTGACCTTCGACGCCATGAGCGGCCCGACCGAGGGGATGCTGGACCGGCGGCGCGTGGCGCTGTTTGGCACCAACAACTATCTCGGCCTCACCTTCGACCCCGAGATCGTCGGACGCGGCGTGCGCGCGATGCGCGACTGCGGCGCCGGCACCACCGGCTCGCGCATCGCCAACGGCACCTACGCTGACCACAGGGGCCTGGAGCGCGACATCGCCCGGTTCTATGACCGGCGGGCTGCGGTGGTGTTCTCGACCGGCTACAGCGCCAATCTGGGCCTGTTGTCGGCGATCGCGGACGATGGCGACCACCTGCTGATCGATGGCGACAGCCACGCCTCGATCTATGACGCCTGCCGCCTGAGCCACGCTGAGACCGTGCGATTCCGCCACAACGACCCCGACAGCCTGGCGCGGCGGCTGGCGCGGCTGAAGGGGTCGCCAGGCGACCGCATCATCGTCGTGGAGGGCATTTATTCGATGCTGGGCGACCTCGCCCCGCTAAAGGAGATCGCCGCCGTCAAGCGCGAGGCGGGCGACAACGTCTATCTGGTGGTGGACGAGGCGCATTCGCTGGGCGTGCTGGGCGACCGGGGCCGGGGCCTGTGCGAGGCGGCGGGGGTGGAGGCGGACTGCGACTATGTCGCGGGCACGTTCTCGAAAAGCATCGGCACCACCGGGGGGTTCTGCGTCTCCGACATCGCCGATTTCGAGATGATCCGCGCGTTCTCCCGCCCTTACATGTTCACCGCCTCGATGACGCCCGCCGCCAGCGCCTCGGCCCGCGCGGGGTTCGAGCGGATGCAGGCGCTGCCCGCCTTGCGCGCCGCTCTGTGGAGCACCGCCCGGCGGCTGCACGCCGGGATCGCCGCGCTGGGCTTCGCCGTCGCCTCGGCGCCCAGCCCGGTGATCGCGGTGGTGCTGGACACGCCGGAGCAGGCGGTGAGGATGTGGAACCGTCTGATCGACGCCGGGATCTACACCAACATCGCGTTGCCGCCCGCCACGCCGGGCGGGCTGTCGCTGTTGCGGGTCTCGGCCTCGGCGGCGCACCGTCCCGACCAGATCGAGGCGGCGCTGGGCGCGTTTGGGGCGCTGGCGCGGGACTTCGCGGCGTCGGGACGCGCGGCGTCGGCCGCCTGAACGCGGCGTAAGCGTCCCGGGCCTCAGCCCGCCCTCGACCGCCTCAGCTTTGCGCGCGCATAGGCGACGCCGCCGCGATAGGTGAAGGCGGCCTTGAGCAGCCTCGCGAGGTTCAGCGCCTTGCCCACCGCCACTCGCGCCCGCCAGCGCAGACCCGCCGACGCAGGCGCGCCTGCTTCGGCGGGCGCGCCGACAGCCAGCGACAGCGCCGCGAACCACTCCGGCGCGGCGGCGACAAGCAGCGCCGCGCGCCCCGGCCGCTCCGGGCGCAGCTCCGCGCCATAGGTGCGGGCGAACAGCGCCGCCCAGTCGGGCGCTCCGTCCATGGGCGGCGCCAGCGCCCGCGCCCAGCCCGCCGCCGTGCGCGCGGCCTGCGCCAGCGCCGCGACCACCGCCGCGCGCGCCGCCGCGTCGCGGGCGTGGGTCAGCGAGCACGGCTGCGCGAACCGCGCCCACAGCGTCGTGTCCCAGGCGTCGGGGCGCATCCGCGCGGCGAAGGCGGCGCAGGTCATCACCGCGACCTTGGCCTCGGTGCCGCCGCCGCCCGGCCGCGCAAGCCGTTCGGCATAGACGCTGGGCGGCAACAGCCGGTTGGCGCAGGCGGCCAGCCCGGCGCCGTGATAGGCTGCGTCGCTGTCGGTCAGCACGTAGAAATCGAGCGGCCCCGTGCCCCGCCCTGCGTCCTGCGCCGCGCCCTGCTCCCCGCTGCGGCGGCGCGAGCCGTAGAACAGCACCGCCGCCACGCCGGGCCGCGCGGCGAGCCGCGCCGTCATCGCGGCGGCGTCCTGGGCGACGGGCGGCGCGAGCGGGCGGTCGATCTCCGCCGCGATCAGCGCCGCCAGCGCGGTCACCTTTCCCCGAGCTTTTCGAGCGTCTGGTCGGCGCGCCGCGTCGCGGCCTCGAAGCGCGCCTCGAAATCCGCCAGCGCCGCGCGCGGCTCGCGGTAGAAGGCGCTCAGCTTCATCGCCCGCAAAAACATCCGGTTGGCGATGCGCCCGCCGAGCCGCATCGGGCGGTCGAAGTCGAACAGCAGGATCACCCGCTCCTCATCGGTGTCGTTCCAGACCTCGTGGTTGTAGGTGTCGTCGAGCACGATCACCGAACCCTCGGTCCAGGCGCGGATCTCGTCGCCGACGCGGATGCGGCATTTCTCGCGCTCGCGCGGCACGATCAGCCCGAGATGCGCGCGCACGATGCCCTTGGTGACGCCGGAGTGCGCCGGGATGTGATAGCCCGGCGCCAGGATCGAGAACCACGCGGTCTGAAGGGTGGGGATCTCCTCCAGCATCGCCGCCGTCACCGGCGCCTGCGCGCAGTTGCGGTCCAGCCGCTCGCCAAAGCCGAACAGCACGAAAGTGCGCCAGTTCTTCGCCGTGGCGATGCGATACTGGTCGGGCGAGATCTCCTGAAACGCCGGGATCGCCTCGCGGTGGCGCAGGATGGCGCGCGCCTCGGCCTCGATCTCGCGCCAGCGCGTCTCGAACGGCGCCAGAAAGGGAAACAGGCCGGGGTCGAGAAACGGCGCGTCGGGCACCAGGCTCTGGCGCGCCTGATAGCGTGCGAGCGCGCGCGTCACCCGCTTGCCCCAGCGTTTCACAAAGCGGCGCAGCGGGCGTTGCAGCGTCGCGGGTTTATCGGGTGCGGCGACGTTCGTGGTCATGCGCCAGTGATAAGCCCGCCGCGCGCGCCGGTCGAGCCGCCCTGGCGTCACACGCGCATGATCGCGCCGCGCGACCGCCTCACGACGTGATGATCGCCAGCGTTTCGTCGGCGCTCACCGTGATCGCGCCGCCCGCGTATCGCTCGCCGTCCAGCACGAAGCCGCCGTCGAGGCGCAGCGCGATCCGCCGCGCCCGGCCGCTGCGATAGCCCGCCCGCGCCATCCAGCCCATCGGCAGCCCATAGGCCGCCAGCGGCGCCGCCAGCGGCAACAGCCGCGCGGGCGCGCGCACGTCGAGCCAGCGCAGCGGCCCCGCGCCCGCGCCCCAGAACGGGTTGAACCCGGCGGTCAGCCGCCCCGGCAGCGCGGTGACGAGGCCGAGGAAGCGTTGCGCCTGCTCGGGGTCGGCGTCGTCGATGGCCAGCCGCGCCGCCACGCCCGCGCGCAGCGCGCGCGCCTCCGCGCCGATCAGCGCGCGCTTCAGCGCGGTCAGGAACGCCGCGCGCACCTGCGCCGCGCCGCGCGCCGCGATCTCGTCCGCCGCCAGCCGCGTCGCGCGCTCATAGGCGCCCCATCCCATCATGAAGCCGCGCAGCGGCGCGCGCCCGTCGTCGAAGGTCAGCGCCAGCATCGCCGCGCGGCGCGTGGGCGGCAGGCGCCCCGCCCGCAGCCGCGCGGCGAGCGCCGCCAGCGCCGCCTCGTCGGCCAGCGCGCCCAGGCTGCGCGCGATCAGGTTGGTGTTGCCATGGGGCAGGACGCCGAGCGGCGGCGGCGCGCCGCCGAACGCCTGCGCCAGATGCGTCGCCGTCTCGCGCACCGTGCCGTCGCCGCCGTCCACCACCACCGCCACCACCCCCGCCGCCCGCAGCGCGGCCAGCGCGGCGGGGGTTTCAGCAGCGCTGCGCGCCTCGATCACCACCACGCCGGGCGGCGCCGGGCGCGGCGCGCGCCCGCGGTTGCCGCTGCTTGAGGGGTTGCGCAGCACGCCCAGCGGCGTCACGGCGCGGCGAGCCATGAGACGACCGGCCCTGTGCGGCTGGCGGCGAAGGCCTGCGCGACGCGGGCGAGGTGGATCAGCAGGCTCAGCGCCACCCAGCCCGCGACCGCCCATGCGCCCCAGGCGGGCGCGCCCGCCAGCGCGGCGGCGGTCAGGATCAGCAGGTTGGGGTTGCGCCGCGCGGTCACTTCGCGAAACAGGCTGTCGAAGCGGCGCCAGACGTGCATCTCGATGCCAAAGCGCGCCAGAAACAGCCCCTCCTCACCGCGTTGCAGCACATAGCCGCCGACGATGATCGCCAGCGCCGATGATCGCCAGCGCAAGCCCGCCATGGGCGACCGGCGCCCCCGCCGCCGCGCAGCCCACGATCCACGCCCACCACCAGAACGGCGGGTGGATCAGGTCGAGGCCATGGTCGAACACGTCGCCGAAGCGCGAGGCGCTCAGCGTCACCCGCGCCAGCTTGCCGTCCACCGTGTCGAGAAACGTCATCGCCCAGGCGCAGGCCAGACCGGCCGCGAAATCGCCGCGCCAGAACAGCCAGAACGCCAGCCCGGCCAGGATCGCGCTCGCCCAGGTCACCTGATTGGGCGTGATCGCGGTCCGCGCGCACCAGCGCGTCGCCGCCAGCGCGGGGGCGGGCCAGACGCGCTTGGTCACGATGTCGGTCACGCCCTTGTAGGCGGCGGAGAACAGCAGCCGCTCGATGCGGTCGGCGTCGTCGGCGGGGGTCAGCAGCGGGTCGGCGCGCTTGCGCAGCTTGCGGTCGTGCCGCCCGGCCAGCGCGGCCGCCGTCAAGAGCCGCGCGTCGCGGGGCCGCGCCGGGTGGTCGTCGGGGCGCGCGGGCGTCGCCGCGTCGAGCAGCGCGCGCGCCCAGACAAAGCTTTCGCCATCCACCCGCGCCGCGACAGCGCGGCCTTCGGCGTCGGTCAGCACGGTGGCGGGCGGCGCGTCGCGCAGCGCCTCGATCACCCCGGCGCCGTAGATGTGATCGCCGCGCAGGATCATCGCGGCGCCCTCGCCCGTCGCCGTCTCGCTCAGCCCGGCGCGGGCGAGGCTGCGGCGCAGCCGCTCGACCGGCGTCAGCCCGAAGGCCGCGGCGCCGCCTGGTCGCACGATCATCGCTTCGCCGTCGGCCATGGCGGTCCCTCCCCCCGAACACCGGCGCTTGATTGTCGCCATCCTGGCTATACGCCTATAGTCGCCTTCGGCAACCGAGGGGTCCGCGCCCGTGACCGCTTCCGTCACGCTTTCCGTGTTCTCCGACGCGCATCTGGCCCTGGGCCTGCCGCGCGGACGGGAGCTTTTGGGCAAGCGGGCGCTCAGCGCGTTGAGCTGGCGCATGAAACGGCGCTGGCTGCACGATGGGGCGGTGGCGCGCGCCGCGATCGGGGCGGCGCTTTCGGCGCGCTGCGACGCGGCGGTGAGCCTTGGCGACGTGGTGAATTTCGGGCTGGCGCGAGAGTTCGAGGCCGCCGCCGCCATGCTGCGCGACCTGGGCGCGGGCGATCACTTCGTCGCGATCCCCGGCAATCACGAGGCGATGGCCCCCGGATGGGCGGCGCCGCTGCGCCGCGCCTGGGGAGAATGGCTGACGGGAGAGGGGGGCGCGGCGCAGTTTCCGTGGCTGCGCCGGGTGGGCGCGGTCGCGCTGATCGGCGTATCCAGCGCCGTCGCCACGCCGCCGTTCTGCGCCACGGGCCGCGTCGGCGGCGATCAGCTTGCGCGACTGACGGCGCTGCTGGCCGAGACCGGGCGCGCGGGGCTGGCGCGGGTGGTGCTGATCCACCACCCGCCCACCGCCATCGCGCCCGCGCGCAAGGCGCTGGCCGACGCGGCGGCGGTGCGGGCGGCGCTGCGCGACAAGGGCGCGGAGTTGGTGCTGCACGGCCATCTGCACCGCTTCAGCCTGTCGTGGATCGGCGATCCCCCGCAGCGTATTCCGGTGATCGGCGCGCCGTCGGTCAGCATGAGGGCCGATGCCGGCGGCGACGCCGCTGGCGGGTGGCTGTCGGTGCGGTTGACGCGCGAAGCGGGGCGCTGGCGCGCGGCGGTCACGCCGCACGGCGCCGGGGGCGCGGATGCGACGCTGGTGTTCGCCCTGCCCGCGCAGCCGTGCGCGAGCGTCGCGGCATGACGCTGATCGACCGTCATCTGCTGGCGCGGCTGGCGCCGGTGATGGCGGCGGCGCTGGCGGTGGCGCTGGCCGCGCTGCTGATCGAGCGGCTGTTGCGGCTGCTCGATCTGATGACCGGCTATGGCGCGGGGCTCGGCCCGGTGATGGCGCTGGTGCTCAATCTGGTGCCGCATTACCTGGGCCTTGCGCTGCCTGCGGCGTTTTGCGTCGGCGTTCTCGGCGTGCTGGGCCGCATGGCGCGCGACGCCGAGCTTGACGCGCTGGAGGCGGCGGGCTGGTCGCTGCGCCGCATCGGCGCGCCGTTTCTTGTCGCCAGCGTCGCGCTGGCGCTGCTGAGCCTGCTGATCTCGGGCGTGATCCAGCCCTACAGCCGCCACGCCTATCGCGCCACGCTGCACGCCGTGGTCAACGCCGGGTGGAGCGGGCGGGTCGAGCCGGGGGTGTTCATCGACCTTGGGCGCGGCGCGGTGCTGTCGGCGCTGGACGTGGACGCCACCGGCCGCATCCTGACCCGCGTGCTGCTGATCGAGCCGCGCGCAGGAGGCGAAACGGGCGGCGAGATGGGCGGCGGCGCTGGCGGCGGCGAGACGGTGGTGACGGCGGCGCGCGGGCTGGTCGAGCCCGACCCGGCGGCGGGGCGGGTGCGCATCGTGCTGCTGGACGGGCGCGCGCTGACGCGCGGCGGGGGCCTGCTGCGTTTCGAGCGGCTTCAGATGGCGCAGGACTTCGCCCTCGACGCAAACCCGTTCCGCCCGCGCGACGGCCCCCGCGAGATGACCTTTCCCGAGCTTTGGGCGCGGGCGCGGGGCCGCGACGGCTTTCCCCCCGATCCGGTTCATGCGGCGGAGCTGCACAGCCGTCTGGTGCGCGCGCTGTCGATGCCGGGGGTGGCGCTGCTCGCCGTGCCGCTGGGGGTGGCGCGCAAGCGCACGCCCGGCTGGCCCCGGCTGCTGATCGCGCTGGCGGCGCTGGCGGGCTATCACAACGCGCTGAACGTCGCCGCGGGGCTGTCGGCGGCGGGCGCGCTGGGCCCGGTCGCCGCGCTCTGGGCGCTGGGCGCCGCGTTTCTGGGTTTGAGCGGCGCTCTCTATCTCTCCACGCCCGGGCAGGGCGCGCGCTCGCCGCTGCAACGGCTGTTTCGCGCGGCCGAGGCGCTGACGCTGGCGGTCGGGCGCCGAAAGGGGCCTGCGTGACGCTGGCGTGGTATCTCAGCCGCATGGCGCTGGCGCGCATCGCGGTGGCGCTGGCCGGACTGGTGGCGCTGGCGCTGGCGATCACGCTGCTGGAGGCGGCGCCCGATCTGCTGCGCGAGGGCGGCGCCGGGCGGGTGGCGCGCTTTGCGGCGCTGCGCGCGGCGCTGCTGGCCGACGAGCTGGCGGCGGTGGCGATCCTGTCCGGCGCGGCGCTGACCTTCGCGACGCTGGCGGCGCGCAGCGAGATGGTGGCGCTGCGCGCGGCGGGCATGAGCGCGGCGCGGCTGATGCTGCGGCTGGCGCCGCTGGCGCTGGCGCTGGCCGGGGCGGGATACGCGCTGTCCGAGCGCGCCGCCCCCGCAGCCGAGGCGGCGCTGGCGCGCGATTTCCCCGGCGTCGCGGCCAGAGCGCCCGAACAGGGGCCGGTCTGGGCGGCGCTGGGGCGCGAGACCGCGCGCTTCACCGTGGCCGACGCCTCGGGCGCGGCGCTGGCGCAGGTGACGATCTTCAGCATGGACCCCGGCGGCGCGATCCTCAGCCGCACCGACGCCGCCGCCGCGCGCTGGACCGGCGACGGCTGGCGGCTGGAGGCGGCCAAGCTGACCACGGCTGGCGGCTGGAGGCGGCCAAGCTGACCGACGCGCAGGGGGTGCGCCCGGCGCCGCCCGGCCTGTGGCGCCCGCCGCTCGACCCGGCCTCGGCGCTGTCGCTGACCCGCAGGCCGGAGCGGGTGTCCTCGGGCGAGGCGCGCGCCGCGCTGGCGGGCGCGCGTCCGCTGGCGCGCGGCTCGGCCTATCTGCGCACCCGGCTGGCCGATGTCTGGGCCGCGACGCTGACGCCCGCGATGCTGTTGTGCTTCGCCGCGCTGGCCGGGTTCGGGCCGCCGCGCGGCGCGGGCGGCGGGATGCTGGCGCTGGGTCTGACGCTGGGGCTGCTCTACATCGCGCTCGACGGCGCGTTCGGCGGCCTAGGCGGCGCCGGGGCGCTGTCGCCGGTGACGGCGGCCTTCGCGCCCAAGGCGGTCGGCGCGCTGGCGGCGCTGTGGGCGATCCTGATGGCGGAGGGCTGAGCGATGCCGCGCGCGCGGCCCCGCCGCGTCGCCTTCCTGCTCAACCACGCCGCGCCGCACCAGGTTCCGCATGTGGCGCCCTACGCCTTTCGCCTGTCGCAGATCGCGCCCGACGTGGCGGTGGACATCCTGTGCTCGACGCAAGGCGAGGCCGATTTCGCGCGCGACCTGTCCGCAGGCTATCCCGGCCAGCGCGCGCGCATCGAGACGCTGACGCTGCCGCCTGCGCTGGAATGGGCCGCCGCGCGGCTGGAGGGCGCTTTCTTCGCCCGCAAGACGGCGCTGTTGCGCTGGCACGCGCGCAGGCTGGCGGGCTATGCGGTGGTGGCGGCGCCGGAAAAGACCGTGCTCCAGATCGCGGCGCCGCTGCGCCGCGCGGGCGTGCGGCTGGTCCATACCGGCCACGGGGGGGCGGGCGTATTCCGCGCGCTCAGTCCGCCCGACGCGCGGCTGGGCCGCTTCGACCTGCTGCTGGCGCCCAGCGCGGCGGCGCTGGCGCCGCTGATCGCCTCGGGCGCGGTGCGCGCGGACAGGGTGACGCTGACCGGCGCGGCGAAGCTGGAGGCGATGGCGCGGCTGCGCCGCCCGCGCACGCGGCTGTTCGGCGACGATCGCCCGGTCGCGCTCTACAATCCCCATCATCGCGGGCTGGCGTCGTCCTGGGCGGCGATGGGGCGCGACGTGGTGGCGCATTTTCAGGCGCAGGACGCGATGAACCTGATCGTGGCGCCGCATGTGCTGTTGTTCCGCCGCCCGATGGGGCGCGGCGCCCGGCGCCCGGCGTGGCTGCGCGACGGCGGGCCGGTGCGCGTGGACCAGGGCGGACGCGCGGCGATCGACATGACGCTTGCGGACGCGGCGGATGTGTATATCGGCGACGCCAGCAGCCAGGTGTTCGAGTTCATCGCAAGGCCGCGTCCTTGCGTGTTCCTGAACCCCGCCCGCCGCGCCTGGCGCGACGATCCGGCGTTTGCGCTGTGGCGCTGCGGGCCGGTGGTCGAGACGGCGGCGGAACTGGGCGCGGCGCTGACGCAGGCGCGCGACCAGATGGCGCGCTACGCCCCGATCCAGGCCGCCGCGCTGGCGCAGGCCTATGCGCATGTGGACGACGCGGTGTCGCTGCGCGGGGCGGAGGCGATTCTGGCATTGATGGATGAGGGCGCATGATCACGGTTGAAGCTGTCGCGGGGCGCGCCGCGCGCGCCGATTTCCATCGCCTGCCCGGCGCGGCGATGGCGCTTGATCCGCACTGGGTGGAGCCGCTGCGGCTGGAGCGGCGGCGCTTTCTCGACCCGAAGCACAACCCGTATTTCGCCCATGCCGAGACGCAGTTCTGGCTGGCGCGGCGCGGCGGGCGCCCGGTGGGGCGGATCAGCGCCCAGATCGACCGGCTGGCGCCGCGTGAGGACGGCGCCGTGATCGGCCATTTCGGGATGCTGGCGGCGCTGGACGCGGCGCCGGTGGCGCCGCTGCTGGCTGCGGCGGAGGACTGGCTGCGCGCGCGCGGCGCATCGCAGGCGCGCGGGCCGTTCAGCCTGTCTATCAACCACACCTCGGGCGTGCTGATCGACGGGTTCGACGCGCCGCCCTCGGTGATGATGGCGCATGATCCGCGCTGGCTGGGCGCGGCGGTGGCGGCCTGCGGCTACGCCAAGGCGCGCGATCTGGTGGCCTATACGCTCGACGTGCGCCACGGCCTCAGCGACCGGCTGCGCCGCCACGGTCAGCGGCTGGGGCCTGGTCTGCGCATCCGCTCGATCCGCATGGCCGACTTCGACGCAGAAATCGAGACCATCACCGCGATCTTCAACGACGCCTGGGCGGGCAACTGGGGCTTTGCGCCGCTGACCGAGGCCGAGACCGCCGCGCTGGCCGTCGATCTCAAGCCGATCATCGACCCCGAGCTGGTCAAGATCGGCGAGATCGACGGCGATCCTGTCGGCTTCATCGTGCTGTTGCCCAACATCAACGAGGCGCTGGCGGGCCTGGGCGGGCGGCTGCTGCCGCTGGGCTGGGCGCGGCTGTTGTGGCGGCTGAAGGTGCGCGGGGTGCGCAGCGCGCGGGTGCCCCTGATGGGGGTGCGCAAGGCGGCGCAGGCGACGATGGCGGGCAAGACCCTGCCGCTCAAGCTGATCTACGCGCTGGAGGACCGCTCGCTCGCGCGCCGCATCGAGACGCTGGAGATGAGCTGGCTGCTGGAGGACAACTGGCCGGTGCGCCATGTGATCGAGTCGATCGGCGGCGCGGTCTCCAAGACGTGGCGCGTCTATGGCAAGGCGCTGTGAGCGGCTGGTCGGCGCTGGTGCTGGCGGGGTCGCGCGGCGGCGCCGACCCGGTGGCGCAGGCGGCGGGCGTGTCGCACAAGGCCTTCGCCGAGATCGCCGGGCGCCCGATGATCGCGCATGTGCTCTCGACGCTGGCGGCGGCGCCGATGGTGGGCCGCGTCGCGGTCTCGATCGAGGCGGGCGCGCCGCCCCTGCCGGGGGACGCGGCGGCGCTGCGGCTGGACGCCGCCGCCTCGCCCGCGCTGAGCGCTCTCGACGGCTTTGACCGGCTCGGGGCGCCGCTGCTGATCGTGACGGCGGATCATCCGCTGATGACGCAGGCGATGCTGGCGGATTTTCTGGCCGACGCGACCGCCTCGGGCGCCGCCGTCGCCGCCGCCGTCGCGCGCCGCTCGGTGATCGAGCGTGGCGGTCCGGGGCCGCGCCGCACCTGGCTGCGGTTCAGCGACGGCGCCGCCAGCGGCTGCAACATGTTCGCGGTGATGCGCCCGGAGGGCCGCGCCGCCATCGCCTTCTGGCGCAGACTGGAGGCGCAGCGCAAGAACCCGCTCGCCATGGCGCGGACGCTGGGGCCGCTGACGCTGGCGCGCTACGCGCTGGGCGCGCTCAGCGCGGCGGCGGCGGCGCGGGCGCTGGGCCGGGCGGCGGGCTGCGCCGCCGCGCTGGTGGCGCTCGACCACCCCGACGCCGCGCACGATGTGGACAAGGCGTCCGACCTGGCCTTCGCGCGGCGACGGCTGACGCAGGGCGGCGGCTGACGCAGGGCGGCGGCTGACGCAGGGCGGCGGCCCTGCGAAGCCCTGAGGGCCGCGCGCCCGCCGACTACGGCGGCCAGCGCGTCGGGTCATCGGCGCGCGCGCGCCCCGCATCCGCCTGACGGCGCCGCTCCGATCAGCACTGCGCGCAGGTCGGTCATGCGCTTTTCGTCGAGGCTGATTTAGACGAAGCACCATGTTGGTGCGCGCAGCCACCGCGCCGGGAATCGGCAGATAGCTGAGGTCGCGCGTTCCGAACCACGGGCTGGCGGCGCCGCCGCCCGCCAAAAAGCCCCCGCCGATCCATGTGTCATCCTCCAGTTGCGCCCATGAGGTCGCGCGCTGCGGCGGCCTCAGCCGTCGCGGCGGACGAGCGACACGGCCATGGCGCCGACCGCCGACAGCGCGCCCCGCCCGGCGCCGGCGCGGGCGCGCAGCATCATGCCGCGCGCCACTGCGGCCAGCAGCGCCGCCAGTGCGGCCGGGTCGGTCCCCGGCGGGGCCTCGCCCGGCCCGGCGCGGGCGATCCGGGCGGCGAGCCGCTCCTCGACCGCGTCGAAGCGGACCGCCAGCGCCTGAGCCAGATCCGGGTCCAGCGCGGCGGCCTCGGCAAGCGCGCAGGAGACAAGGCACCCGCCGCCGCCGTCCCTGTCCAGCGCAAGATCGGTGACGGCCGCGAAGAAGGCGTCGAGGCTTTCGGCCAGCGTCGCGCCGGTGTCCAGCGCCGCCGCGACGGCGCGCAGCCGGGTGGCGGCGTAACGCTCCACCGCCGCCATGAACAGACCGCGCTTGTCGCGCCACTGATGATAGAGGCTCGATCGATTGAGGCCGGTGGCCTGCGTCAGCTCCTCGACCGACGCGGCTGTGTAGCCCCGCGCCCAGAACACGCGCATCGCCGCCTCCAGGGCCTCCGCCTCGGCCACGCGGCGCGGCCGCCCGCGCGCCTTCGTCTCGCTACTTTGTGAACTCATCGTTTCAAAAATAGCTTTGCGCACGGGTGCTGGCAATTTATAAAACGATCATTCCAATCACGGAAGGGAGATCGACCATGACTCACGATCCTGTCCTGAGTTCCCCGCAGCTGACGGCGGAGACCGCCGAAGGCAAGACGAAAGACCTGCTGGAGGGCGCGCGGAAAAAGCTTGGCTTCCTGCCCAACATGTATGGCTACATGGGCCACGTGCCCGAGCTGCTCGAGGCCTATCTCTCGGCCTACGCCGGTTTTCGCGAAGGCGCAGGCTTCACGCCGCCGGAGCAGGAGGTGGTGTTCCTGGCGATCAGCCTCGCCAACGGCTGCGACTATTGCGCCGCGGCGCACTCGATGATCGCCGAGAAGGTGTCGAAGGTGCCCGCCGACAGCCTTTCCGCGCTGCGCGAGGGCCGGACCCTGCCCGATGCGAAGCTCGACGCGCTGGCCGTTTTCACCCGCGCGATGGTGGACAGCCGCGGCGCGCCGACCAAGGGGCAGGTCGAGGCGTTTCTCGCCGCCGGCTATACCGAGCGTCATGTGTTCGGGATCATTCTCGGCATCGGCGTCAAGACCTACTCGAACTACACCAACCACATGACCGGCACGGAGATCGACGCGGCCTTTGCCGGGCACAAGCTGGCGTCCTGACCGGCGGCGGCGGATTTCGGGCGGGGGCGTGAGGCGGCGCTGCGATCCCCGCCCGCTCTCGCCCGCCCGCTCTCGCCCTTCGCCTTGAAGGCGGGCTGGTGGGTGCTGCGCAATCGTCTGCCCCGGGCATTCGCCGGCGTCGCGCTGAAAATCCACGCGACGCTCGCGTTCAGAGCTCCCGATCCGCACCAATTTCCGCCAGCGCCAAACACTTTCTTGTCACCAAAGGTGATGCCGATTTGAGCAAGGCGACAGGAACGGCGCGCTGATCGAGGCGTTGAAGATGAGAATGACGTGTTGCGCGCTTCAAATACGGGAGATGATCCATGAATCGCCTTTCCCTGGGGATGCTGGCGGGCCTCGCCGCGACTGTCGTCTTGTCGGCGATGATGGTGGCGAAGGCGTCGATGGGTCTGATGCCCGCGCTGGATCCGATCGGCATGATCGCGGCGATGACGGGGACATCGACGGCTTTCGCATGGGGTATGCACCTCATGATCGGCGTTGTGGTCTGGGGCGGCGCCTTCGCGCTGACGGAGCCGCATCTGCCCGGCGGCGAGTGTTGGATCAAGGGCGTCGTGTTCGGGGTCTGCGCCTGGCTGATCATGATGCTGGCGATGATGCCGATGGCGGGCGCCGGAATATTCGGGGTGCGACTGGGCCTGATGGCGCCGGTCATGACGGTGCTCATGCACGTCGTGTTCGGGGCCGTGCTTGGCGCGGTGTACGGCCTCTTGCTGCGCCGCAGCGCCGTGCATGAGGCCTGAAGCGCGTCGCTTGAAGCGCGCCCCGGATCACGATCCGTTCATCGCGGTGACCTCCGCCGCGCCGAGCCACCACCTGTTGCGCGGGAGAGCGGGGTCGAGCCCGCCGGACGCGCGCAAAACGGCCCGCGCACGAACAGGCCGGACCATCGGCGCGATGGCGCCTGGACGGCCCGTGTCGCCATCGTTGAACGAACGCACGGCGATGATCGGTGGCGGCGTCGAGCCAGGACTACGCATGACTGAACGCGAGAAACTGAAAAAAGGAAGCAAGCATGACCGACAAACTCAAATCCGGAGAACGCCTTCCCGACGTCACCGTGCCGCAGCTTGGCGGCGGCGCGATGCGCCTTGGCGCGCCCGTGGGCGGCCACGACTGGAGCATGGTGGTGGTCTATCGCGGCAAGCATTGCCCGATCTGCAAGACCTACCTCGGCGAGCTCGAGCGTCTGGCGCCCGAATTCGCCAAGGCGGGGGTTGGCGTCGTCGCGGTCTCCGGCGATCCGGAGGACCGCGCCCGCAGCTTCACCGACGATATCGGCGTGACGTTTCCCGTTGGCTATGACCTGACCGTGGCGCAGATGCGCATGCTCGGCCTCTATGTCTCCGAACCGCGCTCCGAGAAGGAGACCGACCGCCCGTTCGCCGAACCGGGCGTGTTCGTCATCAACGCCGAGGGGATGCTGCACGTCGTGGACATCTCGAACGCGCCGTTCTCCCGACCCGACCTCGCCGGCCTCGCCAAGGGGCTTAAGTACATCCGTGACAACGACTATCCGATCCGCGGTCGTCTGGCGGCGTGAGAGGGCGTCTCTCTGACGCCATTCAAATCTGATCAGTCCTGCTCGCCGTTCCTCCCTTGCGGAGGCGCGGCGCCGTCTTCACGCACGAAAAGGCGACATGACCATGAAACTCGACGGCAAGATCTGCGTCATCACCGGCGGCGCGAGCGGCATTGGGCTTGAGATCGCGAAACGTTTCGCCGCCGCAGGCGGCACGGTGGCGATCGCCGATATCGACATCGACGCGGCGAACGAGGCCGCAAGGTCGTTGGGCGACGGCCACATGGGCATCGACATGGACGTGACCGACCCCGACGCCGTGCAAGCCGGCGTCGACAAGGTGATCGCCGCGCACGGGCGGGTGGATGTGCTGGTCTCCAACGCCGGCATCCAGATCGTCAAGCGGGTGGAGGCGTTCACCTTCGACGAATGGCGCCGCGTGGTGTCGATCCACCTCGACGGCGCGTTCCTGACCTCCAAAGCCGTGCTGCCGCAGATGTACAAGCAGGGATCGGGCGCGATTCTCTACATGGGCTCGGTCCACTCGCAGGAGGCCTCCGCGCTCAAGGCGCCCTATGTCGCGGCAAAGCACGGCCTGTTGGGGCTGGCGCGGACCATCGCCAAGGAAGGCGGCGAGCGGGGCGTGCGCACCAACGTGATCTGCCCCGGCTTTGTGAAAACGCCGCTGGTGGACAAGCAGATCCCCGAACAGGCCAAGGACCTCGGCATCTCCGAGGAGGAGGTCGTCAACACTGTCATGCTGGGCGAGACCGTGGACAAGGAATTCACCACAGTCGAGGACGTGGCGCACACCGCGCTGTTTCTCGCCAGCTTCCCCAGCAACGCGCTGACCGGTCAGAGCATCGTGGTCAGCCACGGCTGGCGGATGGACTGAGCCATGCGCGAGGTTGACGTCGCCATCATCGGCGCGGGCACGGCGGGCATGGGCGCCTGGCGTGCGGCGCGCAAACACACCGATCGGATCGTCCTGATCGAGGGCGGGCCTTACGGGACCACCTGCGCGCGGGTCGGCTGCATGCCCTCCAAGCTGCTGATCGCGGCGGCGGAGGCGGCCGAGGCGGTGCGCGCGGCCGAAGGCTTTGGCGTGCACGCCGCCGCGCCGCGCATCGACGGCGCCGAAGTCATGGACCGGGTGCGCCGTGAGCGCGACCGTTTCGTCGGCTTCGTGCTCGAGGCGGTGGAGGAGATCGACCCATCCCACCGTCTGAAGGGCTGCGCGCGGTTCGAGGGTCCGCACACCCTGCGGCTCGACTCCGGAGAGGCGGTGTGCGCCGCGCGCATCGTGGTCGCCACCGGGTCGGCGCCGGTGAAGCCGGGCCTGTTCGACGCCGTCGGCGACCGGCTGATCGTCAACGATGACGTGTTCGGCTGGACCGATCTGCCGAAAGCCGTCGCGGTGTTTGGCGGCGGCGTTCTGGGGCTGGAGCTGGCGCAGGCGCTGCATCGGCTGGGCGTGCGCGTGCGGCTGTTTGGCAAGGGCGGCGGCGTGGGTCCGCTGTCCGACCCGGCGGTGCGCGCCGCCGCCGCCGCCGCCATCGGCGCCGATCTGCCGTTCGAGCCGGACGCCGACGTGCGCGGCGTCACCCGCGAAGGCGATATGGTGGTGGTGCGGTTCGCCAGGGACGGCGCGCAGCATGAGGAACGGTTCGACTGGCTTCTGGCCGCGACTGGCCGGGCGCCGGCGCTGGAAGGGCTCAACCTTGCCGCTTCAGGTCTGAACCTCGACAAACGGGGCGCGCCGACCGTCGATCCGCTGACGATGCAGGTGGAAGGCGGCCATATCTTCTTCGCCGGCGATGTCGCCGCCCGCATCCCGCTGCTGCATGAGGCCGCCGACGACGGCCGCATCGCGGGCGACAACGCCGGGCGCTTTCCGCAGGTGCAGACCCACCGCCGCCGCACGCCGCTGGGCATCGTGTTCACCGATCCCAACATCGCCACGGTGGGCGCATCCTTCGCCGAGCTGTCCGAGGGGGCCTTCGCCACCGGCGCGGTGGATTTCGCCGATCAGGGCCGCGCCCGGGTGCTGCGCCAGAACAGCGGCCTGCTGCGCATTTATGGCGAACGCGCCACCGGCCGCCTGCTGGGCGCCGAGATGGTCGCGCCGCGGGGCGAGCATCTGGCGCATCTGCTGGCCTGGGCGGTGCAGGCAGGCATGGATGTGGCGACGGCGCTGGCGATGCCGTTCTACCATCCGGTGATCGAGGAGGGCCTGCGCACCGCCCTGCGCGACCTGAGCGTCAACCTCGGCCGCCGCAGCGATACCCCGGCCCGCAGCATGGACTGCGGCCCGGGCGCCTGAAACCGACACCATAAGGACATTGTCATGGACAAGAACGACATCCTGTCGCTCCCCGGCATGCCGCCGGGCAACCCCAGCTATCCCGTCGGGCCGTACCGCTTTGTCAATCGGCAGTACTTCAACATCGTCTATGAGACCGACCCGGCCGCGATCCGCGCCCTTTTGCCCGACCCGCTGGAGCCGGACGGCTCCGGCACGGCGGTTTACGAGTGGATCGACATGCCCGACAGCTCCGGCTTCGGGGCCTATCAGGAATCGGGCGTCGTCATCCCCTGCCTGCTTGACGGCAAGCCGGTCAACTATACCGCGATGATGTTTCTCAACATCGAGCCGCCGATCACCGCCGGGCGCGAGATCTGGGGGTTTCCAAAGCGCTGGGGCGAGCCCTCGCTGCGCGTCGAGAAAGACACGCTGACCGGCACGCTGTCCTACGCCGGGCAGCGCGTGGCGATGGGGACGATGGTCTACAAGCATGAAAGCGCCTGCGACGACCCCGCCGATTGCGCGCAGAAGCTGGCCAAGACCTCCGTCAACCTCAAGCTGATCCCCTGCGTCACCGGCGGGCCGCGCATCGCCGAACTGGTCGCCTTCGAGATGACCGACATCACCGTCAAGGGCTTCTGGCGCGGCCGCGCCCGGCTGCACCTTGTGCCGCATGTCAACGCGCCGGTGGCGGATTTGCCGGTGCGCCGCATCGTCGAGGGCCAGCACATCATCGCCGATCTGTCGCTGCCCTACGGGCGCATCGTGCACGACTATCTGGCCTGAGCGCGCCGCAGCGCGGGCAAGCGCTGCCGCTATCTGAAAGGACCGATCCCATGGCGCAGAAACCCAAACCCGTGAACCTGGCCCTGCAGGGCGGCGGCGCGCATGGCGCCTTCACCTGGGGCGTGCTGGACCGGATCCTCGAGGACGGGCGGTTGCATGTCGCCGGGGTCTCCGGCACGTCCGCAGGCGCGATGAACGCGGTGGCGCTGGCCGAAGGTTTCAACCGCGACGGACCCGAGGGCGGACGCGCCGCGCTCGACCACTTCTGGCGCGCCATGAGCGACGGCGCGAAGAACAGCCCGCTGAAGCGCACGCCCTACGACATGCTGACCGGCAACTGGGGGCTGGAGCACAACCCCCTGTATCACGTCATGGACGCGCTCTCGCGGATCGCCTCGCCCTATCAGCTCAATCCGATGAACATGAATCCGTTGCGCGATCTGGTGGAAAGCAGCATCGACTTCGACAGGGTGCGCAGATGCACTGCGTTCAAGCTGTATATCTCCGCCACCAATGTCGAAACCGGCAAGGTCAAGGTCTTTCCGCGTGAGACATTGACGGCGGACATGGTGATGGCCTCCGCCTGCCTGCCGCATCTCTACCAGGCGGTCGAGATCGACGGCGTGCCCTATTGGGACGGCGGCTACATGGGCAATCCGTCGTTGTTCCCGTTTCACGGCCAGACCGGCACGGATGACATCGTGGTGATCCAGGTCAACCCGATCGAACGCAAGGGCGCGCCCAGGACGCCGCAGGAGATCCAGAACCGGATTAACGAGATCAGCTTCAACGGCAGCCTGCTGAAGGAGCTGCGCAGCATCGATTTCGTCGACCGGCTGATCTGCGAGGGCAAGCTGTCGGCGAAGGACTACCGTCAGGTGCGGGTGCATGTCATCGAGAACCAGGCCGAGCTGAAGCCGCTGGGCGCCTCGTCGAAGATGAACACCGAATGGGCGTTCCTGACCAAGCTGCGCGATATCGGCAGAGCCACCGCCACCCGCTGGCTGGACGAGAACTTCGCCGCCGTCGGCGACCACTCAACCGTCGATCTGCGCGCGATGTTCCAGGGGATCGGCGGCCAGCACCAGGGATAGCGGCGATAGGCGCCATGGCCGCGCCGTGTGCTTCGACTCCTGGCCGATACCCGGTTTCATGCCGCTTTTGCAGGCGGGCGCTTCAAACCGGCGCGCGCGGCGGCTACAAGCACGCCATGACCCGCGCGCGCCCGGCGCGGGCGCCGCTTTCGGAGCACGCGACCATGACCGACCGCACCTACGGTTTCGACACCCTGCAGGTTCACGCCGGCGCAAGGCCCGACCCGGCCACCGGCGCGCGGCAGACGCCGATCTACCAGAACACCGGCTATGTGTTCCGCGACGCCGCGCACGCCGCCGCGCTGTTCAACCTCCAGGAGCTGGGCTTCATCTATTCGCGCCTGCTCAACCCCACCGTGGCGGTGCTGCAGGAGCGGGTGGCGACGCTGGAGGGCGGCGCGGGGGCCTTCGCCACCGCCTCGGGCCACGCGGCGCAGGTGGCGGCGCTGTTTCCGCTGATGAGCCCCGGCGACAACTTCGTCGCCTCGACGCGGCTCTATGGCGGCTCGGTCAACCAGTTCAACCACGCCTTCAAGCACTTCGGCTGGCAGGTGCGGTTTGTGGATTTCGAGGACCTCGACGCGCTGAAGGCCGCCATCGACGAGCGCACCAGGGCGGTTTACTGCGAAGCGATCGCCAACCCCGGCGGCTATATCACCGATCTCGCCGCCGCCGCCGACATCGCCCATGCGGCGGGGCTGCCGCTGATCGTGGACAACACCACCGCCACCCCCTACCTGTGCCGCCCGTTCGAGCATGGCGCCGATCTGGTGTGCCACTCGACCACAAAATATCTCTGCGGCCACGCCACCGCGATGGGCGGCATGGTGGTGGACAAGGGAAGCTTCGACTGGTCGGCCTCGGGCAAATACCCTGCGCTCAGCGCGCCTTGCGCCAGCTATCACGGGCTGAAATTCCACGAGACCTTCGGCCATCTCGCCTTCACCTTCTTCGGCATCGCGGTCACGCTGCGCGATCTGGGCATGTGCCAGGCGCCGATGAACGCCTTCGAGACGCTGATCGGCATCGAGACGCTGAGCTTGCGGATGGACCGCCACTGCGCCAACGCGCTCAAGGTCGCGTCGTGGCTGGAGCGTCACCCGGCGGTCAGCTTCGTCAGCTACGCGGGCCTGCCCTCCAGCCCCTGGGCGGCGCGGGCGAAGAAATATTGCCCCAAGGGCGCCAGCGCGATCTTCACCTTCGGGCTGAAGGACGGCTATGACGCGGGCGTGCGGCTGGTGGAGGCGGTGGAGCTGTTCAGCCACCTCGCCAACCTCGGCGACACCCGCTCGCTGAGAAGGACGGCTATGACGCGGGCGTGCGGCTGGTGGAGGCGGTGGAGCTGTTCAGCCACCTCGCCAACCTCGGCGACACCCGCTCGCTGATCATCCACCCCGCCTCCACCACCCACCGCCAGCTCACGCCCGAGCAGCAGGCCAAGGCGAACGCGGGGCCGGAGGTGATCCGCCTGTCGATCGGCATCGAGGACGCCGACGACCTGATCGCGGATCTGGAGCAGGCGCTGGCGGCCAGCCGCTCCGTTCCCGCCGTCTGAGGCCGGGAGGGGCTGCGATGCTGCGCGCCTATGCGCAGGCCGAGGGGCGGCTGACGCCGCTGGAGGCCGACGACGCCGCCACGCTGCGCGGCGCGGTGTGGATCGACCTGATGAACCCCACCGCGCTGGAGGAGGGTCTGGTCTCCGCCGCGCTGGACCTTGCGGCGCCGACGCGCGAGGACATGGAGGAGATCGAGATCTCCTCGCGTCTCTATGTCGAGGACGGCGCGGCGTTCATGACCGTCACGCTGCCCGCCGACACCGACCGCGACGCGCCAACCCTGGGCGCGGTCAGCTTCGTGCTGTCGCAGGGGCGGCTGCTGACGGTGCGTCACAGTTCGCCGCGCGCGTTCGAGACCTTTCCGCAGCGCGCCGAGCGGGCGCAGCTTGGCTGCGTGGACGGCGACGCGACGCTGCTGGCGCTGCTGGAGGCGGTGATCGACCGGCTGGCCGACATCCTGGAGCGGGTGGGACGCGACATCGACGGGCTGTCGCGCAGCGTGCTGCGCCCGGGGCCCGGCGCGGCGCCGAAATCCGCCGACTTTCAGCGGGTGCTGCGCGGCGTGGGCCGCGACGGCGACCTGATCGCCAAGGTGCGCGACAGCCTGCTGACGCTGACGCGGCTGTTCAGCTTTCTGGCGCAACTCCAAAGCCCCGGCCTTGCGGCAAAGGACGGGCGCGCCCGCATCAAGACGCTGACGCGCGACGCCCACTCGCTCAGCGAACACGCCGATTTCCTCAACCAGCAGATCACCTTCCTGCTCGACGCGACGCTGGGCCTGATCAACATCGAGCAAAACGCGATCATCAAGACCTTCTCGGTCGCCGCCGTGGCGTTCCTGCCGCCCACCCTGATCGCCTCGATCTACGGCATGAACTTCGCGGTGATGCCGGAACTGTCATGGCCGTTCGGCTATCCGCTGGCGCTGGCGCTGATGGTTGTGTCGGCGGTGGCGCCGCTGCAGTATTTCAAGCGGCGCGGCTGGCTCTGAGCCCGCGCCGCCGTTCGGGAGAGACGCCCATGCGCCGCGCCGCACAGACTTTGATCGCGTCGGTGATCGCGACCCTGGCGGCCCTGTCGCTGGCCGGCGCCGCGCCGGGGCAGGAGGCCGCGCCCGCCGATCAGACCGCCGCGCCCGCTGATGCGCCCGCCGACGCATCCGGCGCCGCGCCGGAAGCCGCCGCTCCGGGCGAGATCGTCTGCGGCGAACCCTATGTGATCCGGCGCGGCGACACGCTGCAGCGCCTCGCCGTCAAGGTCTATGGCCCCGAGGCGACCTATCACGCGCTCTGGGCGGCGAACCGGCAGCGGCTGGGCCTGCGCGACCCGTCGCTGATCGAGATCGGGCAGACCATCGTCGCGCCCTGCCCCATCTCGGTCTCGGCGGCGCTGGAGGCGCAGGCCGCCGCCGAGGCGGCGCAGCCGTCGGCGGACACTCCCGCCGCCGATGCCGACGCCGCCGCGCCGCAGGCCGATCCGCGCCCCGCGCCGACGCTGACCGTGATGCGGCTTCCCGGCTCGCCGCTTGCGCAGGCGGTCGCGCTGCGGGCGCTGGGTGAGACGCTTGGCGCGGGCGGCTTCGTGATCGCAGACGCCGACGGCGCGGCGGCGGGCGGCGGGGGCTTGCGCTTTCCGCTGCCGCGGCCCGACTGCGCGGTGGGCGCGGCGGCGGCGAACGAGACGCTGGCCGACGAGACGCTGGCCGACGGGGCGCTGGCCGACGAGACCCGGCGGCCTTGCGACGCCTTGGCGTGGTCGGCGCCGCTGCTGGAGCAGGCGCTGGTGTGGCACGCGCGCGCCGGCGCAGGCCCGCTGACGACGCGCGCCGCGCTGGCGGGCCTGCGCATCTGCCGCGCCGACAGCGCGCCGCGCGCGGCCCTCGCCATCCCGCCGGGCGCGCAGGTTCAGGACGGCGGCGCCGCGTCGGCCTGTCTGGCGGCGGTCGCCGAAGGGCGCGCCGATGTCGCGGTCTCGGCGGCGGCGGCGGCGGACGCCGCGCGCGCGCCGCGCTGGCGGGTCTGCGCATCTGCCGCGCCGACAGCGCGCCGCGCGCGGCCCTCGCCATTCCGCCGGGCGCGCAGGTTCAGGACGGCGGCGCCGCGTCGGCCTGTCTGGCGGCGGTCGCCGAAGGGCGCGCCGATCTCGCGGTCTCGGCGGCGGCGGCGGCGGACGCCGCGTTGCGCGACCCAGCGCTCGCCGCCGCCGTCGCCGAGCAGCCCGCGCTCACGACGCTGGTCACGCTGGCCGCCGCCGCGCCGAAGGACGATCCGCTGGCGCGCGCCGCGCTGGCGGCGCTGGAGCTGGGCCTTGCGCGGATGCGCGCCAGCGGCGCGTGGTTCGCGCAGGTGGACGCGGCGCTCAGCCTGCGATGACCCCGCCGGTGAGCGGATAACGCCGCAGCAGGCGGAACGGCGCCGCGCCGCCGGGGTCGCCGAACAGGCAGATGTCGCCGATTTCGAACCGTTCCGGCAGCGCGCCGCGCAGCGCCCGCGCCAGCGCCCGGCGCGACTGTTCGGCGTCGGCGCGCGGCAGCGGCCCGGTCAGCGTGATGTGGAACTGAAAGCAGTCGAGCACATACGGATAGCCCCAGGCGCGCAGGTTCTCGTCCTCGCGCTGCTCCAGCCCGCCGCGCCGCTTTTCCGCCAGCTCGGTCGCGGTCATCGGTTCGCGCAGCAGGTCCAGCCCGGTGACGCAGGCCGCCGCCAGCGTGTCGAGCGCCGGACAGGGGCCGCCGGGGCGCAGCGCCACGAACCCCAGATCGGCGGTCACGGTCAGCCCCGGCGCCGCG
>Ga0210044_10002813_pt1 | contig 25394 bp, 20 predicted proteins | sample CryGey13umfilter_2_FD_183959 | JGI IMG/M metagenome (GOLD analysis project Ga0210044, IMG submission 183959) | Groundwater microbial communities from aquifer in Utah, USA - Crystal Geyser 4/9/14 3 um filter (SPAdes) (version 2) | ecosystem: Environmental > Aquatic > Deep subsurface >... | reverse complement strand
GGCCGAGCCGCCGCCGACCGCGGCGGCGACGAGGGTGGTGGTCATGCCCTGACGGCCGGTTGCGCTCGCAGCCTCATAGACGCGCTTGCTGGCGGCGTTTGCGGCCTCATCCAAGAGCGCGAGCACGGCGTTGCGCGACGCGCGCGTGCCGGCGGTGGCGCAGGCGTCGACCGCGGCCTTGATGCGCGGCGCGTAGGCCTGAAAGGTGTTGACCGTGATCGCGCTCGCGAGCTCACCCGCTTTGCGACCGCCGACGCCGTCCGCCACGACAAACAACCCGAACTCCTCGGCTGCGAGCAAGGAGTCTTCGTTGTGCTTCCGCTTCAGCCCGACGTCTGTGCGGGCGTGGAACTTGATCATGCGGGCCTCGGCGGGTCGGACATCGACCGGGCATACCATAGCAGCCCGGCATGGTGAGGGGAAGGGAGCAACCGCTCTGGAGGTCGACTCAATCGACGCGCAGCGGGAAGCGCTGCGAGACGAGCACCTGCGGCTCGGTGGTGGGCCCGCGCTGATCGAGCAGCTGCACGCGAAGCCACCACGGTCCGGCGGGGCCGTCCGAGGGCAGCAGCGCCTGCCATCGATCCTCGAGCGTCGCGCCCGCTTGCAAGCGCGTGTCGCTCTCGGTGCGCCAAGGGGGCCCGTCGCTGAGCGTGCGCCCGAGGCGAAGCTCGTGAGGCTCGCCTATGACGAGGTCGTCTGCGCCGAGCAGCTCGGCGCGCAGCGACACAGCGCGGTAGGGCGAGCCGGTGGGGAACGCGTGCCCAGCGCCGGTGTTTTGCAGCGTGATCTGCACGTCGAGCGGGTCGCCGCCCCGATGAAGCTCGACCGCGGCGAAGCGCACGAGCAAGCTGACAGCGCGGGCCGCGGGGAGCGCGACCTGGTGGCTCGCGGCCTCAGCGCGCACGCCGGGGCGCATGTGGCAGTCTTGGCAGGTGATCCCTGCGGCGGCCTGCGCTGAGCGCTGCCACTCGCCGACCGTGTCGTAGAGCGGCATGTCCGCGCCGGGCCACGTGAGCTGGTGGCAGGGGGCGCAGCTGTTCGCGCTCAACAGGTCGGGCGCCAAGCGTGTGGGGTGAGGGGCCGCGGTCACGGCGGTCGGGGTCAGGACCTCGCCGTCGCGGACGTGGCAGGCCGCGCAGGTGACGCCCTCCAGCGAGAGCGTGGCGTCAAAGGCCGGGTTCGGGGCGCCTACCGGGTGCTCGACGAGGCCGCCGTCGAAGGTCACGAGCTGGTCCCACTGAACCGCGAGCGGCAGGTGGCAGGCGTCGCAGGCGGGCGAGGCGCCGGGCACGAGCTGCGTGGGGGGAGGGGCCGCGCTGTGGGCGGAGGTGGCCCAGCTCGCGTGCGCGACCGGGTGACAGCTCGCGCAGCCCTGCGCGGAGAGGTTCGCGAGACCGGCGGGGAGCGGACCGGGATCGAGCGGCAGGCCGCCAGCGAAGACGTCCCCCGCGAAGGTCGGCGGAGGTGGCGCGGCGGTCGCGGGCTCGACCGTGTCTACGGGCTCGGGCTCTTCGACGTGCGGCCGCCAGGGCCAAGCACCGCCGCTGAGCGCCAGCAGGAGAGCGGATAAGAGCAGAGCGCGCGGCGCACGCATCCTAGAAGTCCACCACTTCGGCGTGGTCGCCCGCCAGGTGTTGCGGGATCGCGACGTGGGTCGCTGGCGGGGCGTAGAGCGCGACGTAGGTGGCGTAGTTGCTCGTCACCTGCTTCACGTAGTCGCGGGTCTCGCGAAACGGGATGTGCTCGATGAACGCGTCCATCGGAAGCTCCGCGGAGGGGCCTTGGCGCCACGACGACACGTTGTGTGGCCCGCCGTTGTAGCTCGCGACGGCGAGCGGGAAGCTGTTGTCGAAGCGCTCCATCAGCAAGCCGAGGTAGCTCAGCCCGTAGCCGATGCTGAGGATGGGGTCCTCGAGATCACCGGCGGTGAAGTGCTCGTCCTGAGCGAGGTCGGCCATGAGGTGGCCGGTGCGCGGCATGATCTGCATCGCGCCGCGCGCGCCGACCCGGGACTGGGCGATGGGGCTGTACCGGCTCTCTTGCCGCATCAGCCCGAGCACGAGCAGCGGGTCGAGGTCGTTGTCGCGCGCGTGGCTCCACACGAAGCGGTCGTGCGCGAGCGGCCACGACACCTTGAAGATCGCGCTCGCGAGCTCGGGATCCGAGATGCCCTCGTTGAGGCCATAGGTGTAGCGCAGCGTGTGGTGGTGGTCACGCGTCGCGAAGAACAGCCAGCGCCACTCCTCTTGGTGCAGATCGAGGACCTTGGCTGCTTCGCGCTCTGGGGCCGATCGCGACTGCATGGCCCGGCGCCAGGCCTCGTGAAACTCAGCCATCTCGGGGCCGGCGAGGTCGTAGAGCCCGACGCGCGCGAGGTCTTCGATGAGCAGCAGCTCGGGCCAGCGGTCGCCGTTCTTTTGCGCGAGCTCGTGCAGGCTCTGGAGCGTGCGTCCCTCCGACAGCATCGCGTTGTCGGCGTAGGAGGGCGGCGGCGCCGTGAGGTCGGCGACGACGAGCGTAGGCTCGGGGGCCTGCGTGACCTGCAACGCGGCTTGGTAGGGCCACGAGAGCAGCGTGAAGCCCTTGGCCGCAGGGCGACCCTTCACCGGCGCCCACGACGCGACCGGGATGTCGGAGAGGCTCGTGATGGTCGGCGTCGCGGGCAGCTCAGGCAGGCTGGGGCCCGGCCACGAGCCCGTGCGCGTGAAGGGCGCCGCGGTGAGCTCCGCCTTGGAGGCGAGCACGTCGTACCAGGACAGCGGCGCGTTGGTGGCGAGCCACTGGCGGTCAAGCTCGGCCTCTTCGCCGCGGTCTTGAAGCGCGAGGGTGCGCATACGCCAGTAGTGTGCCTCGGTGACGTAGCTTCGGTCCTTGGCGAGGATGTCGTTGAGGCGCGTCATGGCGTCGTCGTACTCGCCCGCCATGACTGAGCAGAAGGCCGCGAAGAAGGTGGTGCGGCGCCCTGTCCAGCCGCCGCGCGCCGAGCGCTTGTCGAGGAGCGCCCGAGCGTCCTGGTAGGCGCCGGCGAGCATATAGGTGCGCGCGATCGCCTCCTCTTCGTTGCGCCAGTCCGAGGTGTTGGCGTAGTCGCGCAGGCCGACGCGTGCGGTGGCGGCGGCGAGCTCGTGCTGGCCGCCGCGTGACTGCGCGCGGTAGAGCTGCCACAGATCCGCGCCGTTGGGTGAGGCGTCGAAGCGCCCCTGAAAGCGCGTCTCCAGCATGGCCCAGCTGTGCGTGCGCCAGCCGAAGACGGGCGTCTCCGCTTCGACCCACGCGGCGAGCCGGGGAACGTCCGCACTGCGGCGTGAGAGCTCGTCAAACGCAGCGATTGCGGCGGACTTTTGCCCGCTGTCACGCAGGGAGACTGCGCGTGTCTGGAGCGAGGCTGTGTCGCTCGGCAGCACCGCGTCGTCCATCCCAGCTTCGCGCAGCGACGCGAGGCGCGCCGTCGCGACGCGACCGGTGAGCGGCGACTTATACTCGGTCGCGAGCTTTTGTAGGCGACGCACCGCGAGCTTGGGCTGGTGCGCGACCTGCCACTCGGAGAGCGCGAGCTCGATCTGCTCGGTGATCGGCGCGTCTGCGTGGGTGTTGTCGTAGGTCTCGGCGGCCTCAAGGGCGGGCGCTGCCAGGCCTCGCTCCGCGTGGGCGCGGGCGATGAGGCGCTGACAGGCGTCGGCGTGGCGCCCCTTGGGCCAGCGCTCCTGGTAGGTGGCGCACTCGCGCGCCGCGACCGCGTGGCGACCGCGCTCCAGGTCCGAGAGCGCTTCGTAGTAGGTGCCCCAGCTCTCCAGCGGCCCCTTGGCAACACGCACGCGGGTGAAGGCCTCGGACGCGAGGTTGTCGTGCTCGCGCTCGCGCTCCAGCACGCCGATGAGCATCCACGCGGCCGCGCTGTCGCGTCCCCAGCGCTGGGTCGCCACGAGACGGCGCGCGTCGGCGAGGGCGCGGTCGGTGTCGCCCGCCTGCATATGGCGGCGAACGAGCTCGATCGTAGCGGGGGCAGGCTCTTGAATCACGCCGGGTGGTGTCGCGGGCGCAGAGGCGAACAGCACGCCCTGCGCTACGGCAGAGCCCTGTCGGGGCTGCGGGCGGTTGGACGACTCACCCGGCCCGGACGCGGTCACCCCTTCGGGCAGAAGCGCGAGGAGCACGATGCCGAGGGTACCTGCGGCGATGCGATGGACGTGGTTCATGGGAATCGGACCTTGGCGGAGGAGACACGCTGCAGGCGAGGGGGGTTCCCCGGGAGGGGAAGAACGACGGCGGGCGCCATCGGGCGAGCAGGGGGTGCGGGGAACCAGCATAGCGCGGTTTGGGGGGGGCGCGCGAGCAATGTGGGTGAGGAACTGAGGTGAGGCGTAGCTCCGTGCTCGCGCGATGGACGTGAGCGGTTACCGTCCAGAGCACAGTGAGAGGAGGCCAAGCCATGGGACTGTTGCGCGAGGTGGTGCAGGGGCGCCCCGATGGTGTGAGGTCGCGGCTGCGGCGCTGGTGGGATCGGGCGAACGCGCAGGTCGACGCAGAGCGACCCACGCGGCACCACCGACCCGAAGCACGCGAAGAGCCGACGCCGCCAGCGCCGGAGTCGGTCTCCGAGCGCGGCTGGTACGACGTGGGCCCAGAGTCGATGATCGACGACGCCGCGCTCGTGGAGATCGTCGCGGCCGGTGTCCCCCTGGTGATCACGCGCTGGGAAGGCTCTGTGCGCGCGACCGCGGGCGAGTGTCCGCACGCCGGCGGTCCGCTGGCGGACGGCGAGCGCACTGGCGACCAGCTCGTTTGCCCGTGGCACGGGTGGTCCTTTCACCTCATGAACGGTCACTGCTTACAAGATCCTTCGGTCAAGCTGCGCATCTACGACGCCGAGGTTCGCGAAGGCCGCATTTGGGTGGACCTGGGCGCCGCGGTGCCGGCCGCCTAGGGCTCGTCGGGCAGCGTGGAGCTGCCTGTACGGCGGCGCTTCACCTTGCGCCCCAGCGCATCCAGCACGCGCATCCTGCGAAGCGGCGTGCGCAGGACAGGCACGCTGTCCGGCTCGGCGGAGAGCTCGGTGCGGGTGACGAGCAGCACGCGGCGTGCCAAGATGGGGTGTTGGTGGCGAAGGACCTCGATGAGCGCGAGGCCGCTCATGCCGGGGAGCAGCAGGTCCGTAGCGAGCGCGTCGACCCGCGACCCTTCCTCCAAGCGCTGGAGCGCCGCTTCTGCGCTGGCCACGCTCTCGACGTCAAAGCCATCCGGGGCGATCATGCGATCCAAGACGGTGGCGAGGTCCTCGCCGCCCACCACCAGCACGCGCTCGCCGTTGCGGCGCTTGCGCACGCGGCGGAGCGGAGGCGGCGGGAGCGTGAGCTCAAGGTGGATGCTGCCCGCAGACGCGCGTCGCATCATGGTGCCGCCCATGGACGAGATCAACGCGTCGGCGACGGACAGGCCGAGGCTCGCGTCGCGCGGGCCGGGGGGCGTCGTGTGCTCGTTGAGCGTGCGTCCGGCGCGGATTTGGATCGTGACGTCCTCGTCTTGGGCGAACGCGTGGATGCTCAGATCGGCTTGCGGCCCACAGCTGTCCAGCGCGTGCAGGATGAGGTTGCCGATGACGCGGGCGAGGAGGGCCTCGCTGGCGCCGACCGTGAGGTCCTCGGGACGGATGTCCACGTCCAGCATGACGCGCGAGGCGCGCGGGCCGGCCATCTCCACCGCCGCTTCGATGGTGTCGGCGATCGAGACGCGCTCCAGCTCTGCGGACGACCCCCGGCCGACGTGGCGCAGGTTCCGAAGCGAGGCGGACACGCGGCGGGCGTGATCGAGCGCGACCCCCAAATGCCTTCGGAGCGCGATTGGGTCGTCGGAGACGCCGAGCTCCAAGAGCAGCTCAAGGCGCCCTTGGACGACGGAGATCGAGTCGTTCAGCTCGCGCGCGATGGCGTCGGCGAGCTCTGCGAGCGCGACGAGCTGCGCTTGGCGGGTCTGCGCTTCCCCGACGATGAGCGAGGCCGTGAGATCGCGCACCGTCATGACCCACCGCGGCGGGTTCTCCGACAGCTGGGCGACCGCGAGGGACACGGTGCGCCCGGTGTGGGTCACGAAGCGCCGCTCACTCAGGCCGAGCCAGCCGTCCGATGCCAGCTCGCGCAGGGCGGTGGCGTCGCGCGGCGAGAACAGCTCTCCCACGTGCTGACCGAGCACGTCTTGCGGGACGCGATCGAAGATCGGCGCGTCGCAGCGATTGCACTGTTGTACGACGCCGAGCGGGTCTAAGACCAACAGGGGATCGGGTAGATCAGTGACGTTGACGACGACGTTTCCCATCACCGAACTATAGACGGATCGTGGGGCAGGTGTCGGCACAATTCGATGGGAATCGGGCATCCGAGGAACGGTGTTCTTGCTGGTGGCGCCGCGCGTGGTTACTCGCCGCCGGTCCAACCTTTGAGGTGCTCCATGGCACGCAAGTGCATGTTCACGGGCCTGAAGCCCAACGTCGCCAACAACGTCTCTCACTCCAACATCAAGACCAAGAAGCGTCAGCTTCCGAATCTGCAGTGGCGCAACCTCTGGTGGGCCGAGGGCGAGCGCTTCGTGCGCGTGCGCCTCTCTACCCGCGCGCTTCGCACCATCGATCGCATGGGCCTGCAGACCTTCGCGACCCAGTCGGGTCTCGATCTCGCCGCACTCTAGCTTTCGCTAGAGCGCTCGCGCTGCATGAGCCTGCGGGGATCTCCTCGCGGGCTTTTGTCGTTGGCGCGAAAGGGCGCGACGACCAGCTAGCACATGAAGTCGATCACGACGCTTCCGCGCTTGCCACCGCCGTCGTTGCGGTCGGCATCGTCACCGGATTCGTCGTCGTCCGCGCGGGGATCGGGCGGAGGAGGCGGCTCGATGTGCAACGGGATGCGATCGTCGCGGTCCTGCTCGCGCTCGCGTCGAATCCGGTCGATGATGTAGGCATCCAGCATGCCTGCTCCCTCTACCCCGAAGATAGCACCAGACGTGGGGGCGACAAGGTCTCAATCGGTCTTGTCGCGCTTCTCTGAAGGATGCAGCGTGTTGTCTCCCGCAAAGAGGCCGAGCTGGTCGCGTGCGGACGGGCTGCGCCGCGGCCGGCGCACGGCGAACCACCCGCCTGCCGCGAGGACGGCGTCGGTGAGCGCTGCGTCGTGCTCGCGCGCCAGGTGGACCAACGCACCCGGCGCGACGTCGCGCAGGTCTTGGTAGGAGCGCACGTGGACAAAGTCGCGCTCGGGAAGCGGCAGGAGATGCCAGCTCGGCGTACTCCCGAGGTCGATGACGAGCGCGACCTTCGCGTCAGGGCCCTCGCCAGCGGAGGTGCGCGCGGTAGAGCCACAATGCAGGATGGAACGCGAGCCTAGCGCGACGCGCTGCGCGACGTGAATATGCCCGCACAGCATGAGCTCGTCGCCGGGCGGCATGTGGGCGAGGCCGAGCGTGTCGTCGCGCGTGTCGCGAAAGGTGAAGCCCGGCACGCGCGCGCCGTGAAAGCTCTGATGGGTGATCGCGACATCGCAGCCTGGCACGAGCTCCGCGGCTTGTGCGGCCCACGTCGCGCGGTCGCGCTCGAAGGGCAGCGCCGCGATCCTGGTGCCGCACAGGGTGAGGGCGCGGGGCTCGTCGAGGGCGATGACACCGGGGAGCTCGGCGAGGGTGCTCATGGTGCCGACGTCGTGATTGCCTGCGATCACGAGCACGGGCACATGCCGCGCGGCGGCGCCGAGGAGCGCGCGGGCCTCGGCGATGACCTGCGGCTCGGGGCGCTTGCGATCGTAGAGATCGCCTGAGTGCACGATGAGATCGACCGACTCGTTCTGCGCGAGGTCGAGCGAGGCGGCGAGGCCGTTCAAGAGGTCTCGCTCGTGCGTCCACCCCGCGGGGCCCCGCCACGTGCGCAGGTGTTGGCCGAGGTGACTGTCGCTAATGTGCAGGATCCGCATGCAGTTCTGCTCGAGGGCGAGGGATGGCGGGAGCCGGAGGCACGATCGTGTTACGGCGTCGACCCCGCAACGCCGCGGGATCGGGACCTCGACAATGTACTTCCAGGACGTGATTCTGACCCTGCAGCGCTACTGGGGCGCTCAAGGGTGCGTGCTGCTACAGCCCCACGACGTCATGATGGGCGCTGGCACGTTCCACCCCGCTACCGCGCTGCGTAGCCTCGGGCCTGGCGCATGGCGCTGCGCTTATGTGCAGCCCTGCCGCCGTCCTGGCGACGCTCGCTACGGCGAGAACCCGAACCGTCTCGGTCACTACTACCAGTACCAGGTCATCCTCAAGCCGTCGCCGCCGAACGCGCAGGACCTGTACCTCGGCAGCCTGGAAGCGCTCGGGATCGACCTTCGCAAGCACGATGTGCGCTTCGTAGAGGACGACTGGGAGAGCCCCACCCTCGGCGCATGGGGCCTCGGGTGGGAGGTCTGGATGGACGGGATGGAGGTGACGCAGTTCACCTACTTCCAGCAGGTGGGCGGAATCGCTTGCAACCCGTACCCCGTCGAGCTCACCTACGGGCTGGAGCGCCTCGCCATGTACTTGCAGGGCGTCGACAACGTCTACGACCTGCAGTGGGTCGAGGGCGTCACCTACGGCGACGTGTTCCTCCGCAACGAGATCGAGCAGTCGCGCTACAACTTCGAGGTCGCGGACACGGACGCGCTCTTCGACATCTTCAATCGCTACTTCAACGAGTGTCAGCGCCTCTGCGACATTCAGCTCACGCTGCCGGCCTACGATCAGGCCATCCAGACCAGCCACGTGTTCAACCTGCTGGACGCGCGCGGGGCCATCAGCGTCGCTGAGCGCCAGCAGTACATTCGCCGGATCCGCGAGCTCGCTGTGCGCTGCTGCGAGAGCTGGGTCGCGGGGCTTCCCGCACAGGAGATCGCACGATGAAGGCCGAGCTGTTCGTCGAGCTCCTCCACGAGGAGCTCCCGTTCTCCATGACCGCTCCCACACTTCAGGCGCTGCGCACCGGCTTGCTGGGCCTGCTTGAAGGTGTGGAGTATGGCGAGGTGAAGACCTGGTCCACGCCGCGCCGCACCGCGGTTCGCGTGGCCGATGTGGCCGTCGCGAGCCCCCGCGTGGAGAAGCTCGCAACCGGACCGCTCGTCGAGTACGCCTACAAAGACGGCGTCCCCACCAAAGCGGCGGTCGGCTTCGCCAAGGGCAAGGGCCTGGAGGTCGACCAGCTTGAGCAGGTCGAGGGCCCCAAGGGCATGGTCATCGCGGCGCGCGTCGTCGAGGGTGGCGATCCCACCATGGAGCGCTTGGTCAAGGGCCTGGAAGCGGTGGTGCTCGGCATCCCGTTCTCCAAGTCGATGGAGTGGGGCTCCGGCGGCCTGCGCTTCGGGCGCCCGCTGCATCGGGTGTCCGCGCTGTTTGGCGGTCAGGTCATCGCGACCAACGTCGGCCCGCTCGCGGTCGGCAACAGCACCGTCGGCCACCGGCTCGCCGACGCCCCCGACTTCAGCTTCGACTCCGCGGAGGCGTGGCAGCGCGGCCTGGTCGACCGCCGTGTCGAGCCCGACGTGGACGTGCGCCGCTCGCTCATTCAGGTGCTGCTCGACCAAGCCACCGAGCAGCTCGGCGCGGAGCCGATCGACGAGCCAGAGCTCCTCGGTGAAGTGACGCAGCTCGTCGAGTGGCCCACGCTCGTGATCGGCACCTTCGACGCCGACCTGCTGGAGCTGCCGCCCAAGCTGCTCATCCAGGCCATGAAGGTGCACCAGCGCTACTTCCCCGTCCATCGCGACGGTGAGCTGCTCAACCACTTCGTCGTCATCAGCAACAACCCGTGGGGCGACGGCGCGCTCATCGCCGAGGGCAACGCCCGCGTCCTGCGCGCGCGCTTCTACGACGCCCGCTTCTTCCTCGCCGAAGACCGCAAGCGCAGCCTCGCCGAGCACGGCGCTTCACTTGAAAAGATGCGCTGGATCCGCGGACTTGGCACGATGGCCCACAAGGCCGAGCGCTTGGCCGTGCTCTCCCGCAAGGTGGCGGACTGGGTCGGCGCGGACCCTGACGAGGCGGCGCGCGCCGGCTTGCTCTGCAAAGCGGACCTCACCAGCCAGATGGTCGGCGAGTTCCCCAAGCTTCAGGGCCATATGGGCCGCTTGTACGCGCTTCATCACGGCGAGCACGAGGCCGTCGCGTGGGCGATCGAGGAGCACTACCGCCCCGCCTTCGCCGATGACGAGCCTCCGACCTCGCGCTGCGCCGTCGCCGTCGCGCTGGCAGATCGCTTGGACGCGCTCGTCGGCTGCTTCGGTATCGGCCTCGCCCCCAAGGGAGGTGACCCCCAGGGCCTGCGTCGCGCGGCCCTCGCCATCGTGAACATCCTGGCGGCGCACGGCCTCGATCTGTCGCTCTGGCAGCTGTTCTCAGCGGCCTTCAACGTCTTTGCGCACGACGCCGCCAAGCACGGCGCGCCCGCTTTTGATCGCTGGCTGGAGTGCGCGCCCGACCGCGACACGCTCGTCGCCGAGCTGATCGCCTTCACCTTGGCGCGCCAGAAGGCGGCCGAGGTCGCCGGCGGCGCCTCCGCCGACCTCGTCGACGCCGTGCTCGGCAGCACCCACGCGGGCGACGTGCCGCTCGCCGTGCACGGCCGCGTCGAGGCCGTTCGCGAGCTCGCGGGCAGCGACGACTTCTTGCCGATCCTCCAGACGTTTAAGCGGGTGCTCAACATCTCCCGCGGCGTCGAGGGCGAGCCCCCAGACAGCGACGCGCTCACCTGCGAGGCCGAAGCGGACCTCTACGACGCGTGGAAGCGCGCCGCCGCGAGCGTCGAACAAGCGCTCTTCCAGCATGACTACGACCTCGCGCTCGCCGAGATGCTGGCGCTGCGCGAGCCTGTGGACCGGTTCTTTGACGCCGTGCTCGTGGAGAGCGCCGACCCGCGCGAGCGGGCGGCGCGCAAGGGCCTTCTCTTGGGGATCTCCCAAGTGTTCCTGCAGGTCGCTGACTTTTCACGAATTACCACCAGGTAAATGAACCATGACTACCCGATGGACGTACTCCTTTGGCGCGGGATCCGCGGATGGCGACGGCGCAGACAAGGCCCTGCTAGGCGGCAAGGGCGCGGGGCTCGCGCAGATGACCAAGCTCGGTCTGCCGGTGCCCCCAGGCTTCACGATCACCACCGCCGCGTGCACTTGGTTCTTCCAGAACTCTGAGCAGTGGCCCGCGGGTCTGATGGATCAGATCAACGGCGCCATCACGCTGCTCGAGTCCCAGATGGAGCGCTCGTTCGGCAGCACGCAGGCGCCGCTGCTCGTGTCGGTGCGCTCGGGGGCGGCCGTCTCCATGCCCGGCATGATGGACACGGTCCTCAACCTCGGCCTCAACGACAAGACCGTCGAGGCGCTCGCCCGACAGTCCGAGAACCCTCGCTTCGCTTGGGACTCCTACCGCCGCTTCGTTCAGATGTTTGGCGACGTCGTACTCGGCGTGCACTACACGCGCTTTAGCCAGGTAGAGCGTAAGTTCTGCGGCGACAGGACCCTCGAGTCCTTGAGCGTCGACGATCTCAAGCTGCTGGTGCCCAAGCTCAAGGCCGTCATCAGCGAGTCCGGCTTCGCTTTCCCCGAAGACCCGCGCGCGCAGCTCGTCGAGTCGGTCAACGCTGTCTTCCGGTCGTACAACAGCCACCGTGCTCGCTACTACCGCAAGACCAACGGCATCCCCGACGCAGCGGGCACGGCGGTAAATGTCCAGGCCATGGTCTTTGGCAACATGGGCAACACCTCGGGCACGGGCGTCGCGTTCACCCGCAACCCCAAGAACGGCCAGTCGGGCTTCTTCGGTGAGTGGCTCCCCGACGCGCAGGGCGAGGACATCGTCGCTGGGACGCGCACGCCGCTCCCCATCAACGACAACTCGGACCGCGACGGGCTCAAGCTCTCCGAGGCCATGCCAGAGGCGCACGCCGAGCTGCTCCGCCTCAAGGACATCCTTGAGGCGCACTACCGCGACATGCAGGACATCGAGTTCACCATCGAGCGCGGTCGCTTGTTCTTGCTCCAGACGCGCAACGGCAAGCGCACGGCCCAGGCCGCGGTTCAGATCGCTGTCGACCTCGTGCACGAGGGCATGATCACCCAGGAAGAAGCGCTCCTTCGCGTGGAGCCCGAGAAGCTCGAGTCCGTGCTTCGCCCTGTCATCTCGCCCGACGCCAACAAGACGGTCATCGCCTCGGGCCTCGACGCTTCGCCGGGCGCTGCCTGTGGTCACGTCGTGTTCGAGAGCCTGGACTGCCAGGCCTACGCAGAGCGCGATGAGCCCACGATCCTCGTCCGTCTGGAGACGTCCCCCGAGGACATCCAAGGCATGACGGTCGCCGCCGGCGTGCTCACCGCGCGCGGTGGTCAGACGTCCCACGCGGCGGTCGTCGCTCGCGGCATGGGCAAGCCCTGCGTCGTCGGCTGCACCGAGATCACCGTCGACTACTCGCGCGAGCTGTTCTACGCGGGCGACTTTGTCGTTAGAAAGGGCGATTGGATCACGATCGATGGCGGTAGCGGCGAGGTCATGCAGGGCAAGGTCGCCATGCTGCCCCCGCAGACCGACGGCGGCGCCATGGTCGAGCTCCTTCAGTGGGCCGACAGCGTCGCGCGCCTGACGGTCCGCGCCAACGCCGACACCGGCACCGACGCCACACGCGCTCGCGAGCTGGGGGCTACGGGCATCGGCTTGTGCCGCACCGAGCATATGTTCTTCCACCCGGACGCGCTGCGCGCGATGCGCCGCATGATCCTCGCGGATGACACCAACAGCCGTCAGCGCGCGCTCAACGACATCCGCCCCATTCAGCGCGCGATGTTCGCCGAGATCTTCGAGGCGATGGACGGGCTGCCCGTCACGGTGCGCTTGCTCGATCCTCCGCTTCACGAGTTCTTGCCATCCTCGCACGAGGACCTCACGGACGTCGCCAAGGAGCTCGGCGTTCGCGTCGAGGCCCTGCAAACGCGCCTGGAGCAGCTCAAAGAAGCCAACCCGATGATGGGACACCGCGGCGTTCGCCTTGGCGTCTCCTTCCCCGAGGTGTACCGCACGCAGGTGCGCGCGCTCTTCGAGGCGGCCATCGACATGAGCCGCAAGGGCATCGTGGTTCGCCCCGAGGTCATGATCCCGCTCGTCGCTATGCCGGGTGAGATCGAGCGCCTGCGCGAGCAGACGGTGGAAGAGGCGGAGCGCGTCCTCGGTGAGGCCGGCATCCACATCGACTACCTCGTCGGCACTATGATCGAGCTCCCCCGCGCGGCCCTCCTCGCGGACAAGCTCGCCATGCACGCTGACTTCTTCAGCTTCGGCACCAACGACCTCACGCAGATGACCTACGGCTTCTCGCGCGACGACATGGGCAAGTTCTTCGGCGACTACGAGCGCGAAGGCCTGCTCGCGGACTCGCCGCTCGCCGTCTTCGACGTCGAGGGCGTCGGTCAGCTCGTGGAGATGGGCACCAAGAAGGGGCGCAGCGCCAACCCGCGCCTCAAGGTGGGTGTCTGCGGCGAGCACGGTGGAGACCCCGTCGGCGTCGCCTTCTTCCACAAGGTCGGCCTTGACTACGTGAGCTGCTCGCCCTTCCGCGTGCCCGTCGCGCGTCTGGCCGCTGCGCACGCGGCGATCAAGCAGCGCTAAGCGTCGCTGTTGAGGAGCTGAGCCCGCTCCACTTGGGGCGGGCTCTACGGCGCGACGTAGGGCCCGTACTTCGCCTTGACCTCGTCGGACTGCTCCTGCGTGTACACGCCAAGGTCGAGCAGCTCTTTGGCTTCTTTGAGCTTGTCGATGGCGACCTCGCGCGTGATGACGTTGGGGTCGCGAAGCTCGCCGAGGCGCAGCGCGCCTTCAAGGTCCTGGATGGCGACGATGCCGCTGCCGTTCGTCTTTTGCGCCGCGTTGACGAAGGTTGCTTCGACGAAGATCGCCGTGCGCTTCTTGCCCCGGAGCTGCATGCGGCTGATCTGAAGCTCCATCCCCGCGAGCTTGGGCGGCGCGTAGATCTCCCAATCCTCGCTTCCCATCAGCGCTTTCCCGTTCGTCGCCTTCTCGGTGCCGTTGAGGATGGACGCGAAGTAGTCGTGGCCAACGGCGGAGACCCGCGTGCCGTAGCTGCTTGCGGTGGCGCTGGCCATATGCCCGGTGGGGGTGCCTGCCACGAGCACATCGCCGACGTGGAGCGTGTTCCCTGACGAGGTCTCGTAGGCCAGCGTGTCCCCCGGTTCGAGCGTGGCGGGGCGACCTTGCGCGATGTCGTGGTACCGGACCAGCTGATGCGGGACGTCTCCGGCGAACGCGAGGAAGCTGAGCAGGGCGAGCAGCGTGATGGGCATGTGGACTCCGCACGGTGGGAAGGCGCTTCATGTAGCTAAGGTTGTTCTTAGATGCAAGCCCCATCCTCCCGTTCTCACGGTGATTTGCACGGCTACGGCGTCGGTCTCGCGCCGTCGTCCTCGCGTCGCAGCGAGTAGGTGTCGCGCCGACCGCCGCCGCCGGCTCGCAGCTCCGCGGTGCTCGGCACGCGAAAGACGTGCAGGTCGTGATCGCGCAGGTCGCTGCTCACGAGCAGCGTGCCGTCGGGGCTGAGGGCGAGGCCTGTGGGCTGGTCGCCGCCGACGATGGCGTCGAGCACAGCGCCGTCTTGGGTGTCGAGCACGAGGATCGAGCCGTACTCGGCCGCGCTCGCGAGGTAGCCGCTCGGGGCGTTCTTGCCGCGGCAGCTCACGAAGAGCACCTGCCCGTCGGGGCTCAAGGCGATGGTGTTCGGGTTCTGGTCGGTGCGCGCGAGCAGCGTCGTCTGCCCCGTCGCGAGGTGGTGCACCCAGATCGCGCGCTTGCCCATATCGGAGATGTAGAGCACGCCGTGCGCCTCGTCCGCGGCGATGTCGCGCAGGTTGCTGCCGCCGGAGAAGAGCACGCGGTGCTGCCCGCTCTTGAGGTCGACGCGGTCGAGCTGACCGTTGCCAAAGCCGGCGACGTACAGACGCTCGCCGTCGCGGGTGGGGTAGACGCCGCGCGGGATGTGCACGGTCTTTAGGCGGCGGGTGAGGGCGCCGCTGTCGAGGTCGTACTCGGTGATCTCGTCCGCGAGCCACGCGGCCACGTACAGATGCCGCTCGTCTGGCGAGAGCTCCACGATCTTCGGCCACAACCCGGTGCGCTCGAAGGTGCGGGTGACGGCGCGCGTGTGTGGGTCGACCTCGGTGACGAGCTTGCTCTCCATCGACGAGATGTACACCCGCGATCCATCCGCTCTAAACACTGCTTCGACGGCTGCAGTTGGCGTGAGGCCCGGCTGAGCGAGCAGCGCGCCCGTTCGCGCGTCGTGCACGGCGACGAAGTGCGGCTCCGCGAGGCAGGTGACCCAGAGCTCGGCGCCGTCCGGCGAGAAGACGACCTGCTTGGGCTGGTTGCAGGTCTGGATGATGCGCTCGCGGTCGAGGAGCTGGCCCTCGTGCTCCAGCCAGAGCTCGTGTTGGGTGGGCGCGGTGAGCGAGAGGACCTCGTGATGGGGGCGCCAGCCGGGGCGCAGCACGTCGACGGTGACCGGACCTTGGGGGAGGGTCGCGGTGAACGGCGCTGTTCCCCGCGCGACCTGCCCGTCGGCGGCCGTGAGCACGACCTCGCCGCCGGGCCACACGTCGACGGTGAGCGCTTGGGGTGGCGGTGGAGGCGGCGGCTCCGGCGCCCGCGGCGGCGCGACGGCGGGCGCCGCGGGGAGGGGCGCTGGCGGCGTGGGGCTAGCGCACGCGCTGAGGGCGAGCGCGATAGCGGCGATCCATGACCTCGTGTGCACCTTCTCCGCTCCCGCTGGGCTTCGCCGACCTCGCGGCGCTGCTGCCCGACTCGCTATTCGCCATCGGCTACGCGAGCGACCAGAACTTTACCGGCGCGCCCGTGCCTGGCTACGAGCTCCCACGGGCTTGGCTGCGCGAAGAGCCAGCGAACGCCTTGGTCTCAGCGGCGGCGAGCCTGCGCGCGCGCGGTCTGCGGCTCATCGTCTACGACGCCTACCGGCCGCTTCGGGCCACGCGCCACCTCGCGACCTGGGCGCGCGAGCACGACCCTCGCTTGCTGAGCGGCTTCTTGTCCGAGACGTCGCGCCATAGCAAGGGCTTGAGCGTCGACCTGGGCCTCGTCTCCGGGGACGGCGTGGTGCTCGACATGGGCGGGCCGTGGGACAGCTTTGACGAGCGCGCGACCACGGCGAACGCGTCGGGAGCGGCGTTGGTGCGGCGAATGTGCTTGCGCGAGGCGCTGATGGCTGCGGGCTTCGACGACTACCAGCGCGAGTGGTGGCACTTCGAGTGGCTCGGGCACGAGCGCTTCGATTTCTGTGACGTACCTTATGGCGTTGTCCCGTGATCTTGCCGCTCTGGAGCGGATCCACTAGGAGCCGAACGCGTCGTCACTGCGACGCGAGGAGGTACGCATGAACCGCATGATTCTTCTGCCCGTGGCGATGCTCGCCGCTTGTGGCGCGTTCTTGCCCATGGAGGGCACCTGGAACCTCGACACGATGGAGGTCACCCAGAACGACTGCACGGATCCGGGCACGGACACCGGCACGGACACCGGCACGGACACCAGCGACCCGCAGACGATGACCGTCGCGCTCGGCGAGGGCGACGCCTTCACCATGCAGCTCCCCGACGCCGACGCCGCCAACTGCACGCTCAGCGGCCACGACTTCACCTGTGAGCCGGTTGTCGGCAGCGGCGGCGCCGGTGGCACCACCATCGACACCACCACCACCATCACGGGCAGCTTTGCCGACGAGAGCAACGTCGACATCAGCTTCACCACCGACATCGCCTGCACGGGCGACGGCTGCGCCATGATGGGCATGCCCGCGACCTGCACGATGGCGGGCACGGCTACGGCGTCGATGCCGATGTAGTCTGCCACCGGCGCGTTCGCGCGTCAGCGGCTCGACGGCGCCTCCTCCCTCGCGGGACGGGGCGCCGTTTTTCGTTCGGGCTTGACGCTCCCGGCGGCGGTGCACACCCTTCAGACAGCGGGAGGCCGAGTGGGTCGGCTGCCCCAAAGAAGTCAATGAACGCAACTTTACGTGGACTGAGTCCAGGCGAAGCTGCGCCAGAAGAGGGAGGAGTCGTCATGCTACGAGCCGTTGTGAACCCGATGCCGACCACGCGCCACAATGCTGACATGATCGCTGGGATGAACCAACTCTTGCGGGCATTCGAGCCTCGCGCTTACGCCCCTCGCACGGCGATGACGGGCGCAGCGCAGATGGTCGATGACGGCACGCGCTACGTCCTCACGCTCGACGCGCCCGGCGTGCGCCAAGAGGACGTGGAGGTCGTCGTCACCGGCCAGCGCTTGAGCGTGACCGCCCACGCCGAGCTGCCCGAGCGCGAGGGGCAACAGGCGGTGCGCCGAGAGCGTCAGGCGTGGCGCTTCGAGCAGGCGTTTGAGCTCAGCCAACCCGTCGCTGCCGACGGCGTCACGGCGTCGCTCGTGGACGGCAGGCTTCAGGTCATCGTGCCCAAGGTCGAGGTCGCCGCGCCGCGCCGCGTCACCATCGCCACCGGCGTCGCTCCGATCACCCCGTCCACGGACCATGTGCTGTGGCAGCTTCGCGGGCCGGCGGCGCCCCTCGACGTCTTCACGAACGACGCGGGCTACGAGGTCGTGATCGACGTGCCGGGCGTGAACGTCGCGAGCTTGGAGCTTGAGTTGGAGCGCGCGGTGCTCACCGTTCACCACCGCGAGGGCGACGCCCGGCACGCGCTGCGCTCGCTGCGCGTGCCCGAGGACGTCGACGCCGACTCGGTTCGCGCCGATCTGGACGCTGGCGTGCTGACGCTGCGCCTGCCGCGCCTCGCGAGCGCGCTCCCGCGCCGCATCCCGGTCGCGCAGGCCTAGGCGCCTGTCGCACTTGACCTCCCCCGGTGTGACATACTGCGCGCACGCCGGGGGTTGAGTTCATCGTGCGCGCGCTGTTGCTCCTGTTGGTCGCCTTGTCCACGCCTGCGTGGGGCGCCCCCATGCTCGCCATCGCCGATCTGCAGAACCACACGGGGCAGGCCGACCTGGACGGTGCGGGCGCGGGCGTGGCCGGCGTGCTCACCTCCAAGCTCGCCCGCGTCGACGCGGTCGGCGTCGTGGAGCGCTCGCGGCTCACCGCGCTCACGGACGAGATTCAGCTCGGCGCGAGCGGCTTGGTCGACCCGAGCTCCGCCGCAAAGGCCGGGAAGCTGCTCGGCGCCGACTATATGGTCTTCGGCTCGATCTTTAGCGTGAAGCTGCCGTCGATCTCCGTCACCCTGTGGGTGGTCGACGTGGAGAGCGGTCAGGTCATCGCGAGCGAGGAGGTGCGCGGCGAGATCGGCGACACCGGCGACGAGTTCTTCGTGCTCATCGACGAGCTCGCGTTTCGCCTGCTCGACGCCATGAAGGTGAGCTTGCCCGCCCGCGATCGCATCGCGCTCGGCCAGGTCGACGTGCGCGAGCTCCGCACGGTGGAGGTGTACGGCAAGGCGCTCGACGCGCTCGACGCCGGCGACATCGGCTCGGCTGAGCAGCTCTTGTCGACCGCGCTCACCCTGGAGCCGCAGTTTCACCTCGCCGAAGAGACGCTGCAGCACCTCTCTGCCATGATCGCCTCGCGCAAAGCGGCCTTTGCGTCGAAGGAGCTCGATGAGGCGCGCGCCGCCCTCGTCGCCCTGCAGGCGGACCTCGACGCGCGCAGGGGGCAGCAGGCCGAGCCCGTCGAGCACCTCGTCGATCTCGCGCTGCAAGAGCGGCTGTCGCTGATTCGCGGCGAGCTCGACGACTACTTCAAGCTCTCCGAGGAGCACGCGCGCGTCGCCAAGGCCTTCGTCGAGGCGGGCACCCCCGCGCCTGAGGTGGTGGGGCACCGTGGGCAGAGCTGGTACCCGGACAGCATGGCACAGGGCGTGGTGACCAAGCGCCTGGATGCGCTCGGCGTGCGCGCGTGGAGCTCCTCGCTCTTCGGCGACATCGCGGTGTGGCCCTGGGAGGTCGCGTACCAGCAGGCGGACGTGCTGCTGCTGCTCGGCCGTCGCGACGAGGCCATCGCCCTCGTGCTGCAGACCTACCAGCACCCCGGTCCGGTGGGAAGCTCGGGCCCGCGCTCCCCCGACGAGTGGCTCGACCGGCGGCACATCGCGGAGCCGCGCGTCGTCTTCGCGCAGCAGACCCTCAAGGCGGCTGAGCTCTTGCGCGACGTGAACGCCGAGAAGCGCGCGCTCTACGAGCTGGAGAAGGTCGTCGGCGAGGCCACCCGCGCCAAAGAGGCCCGCGCCGCCTACGACAAGGTCATGGTGAGCCTCGGCGATCGCCGCCGCGACCGCACCACCATCGGCCAAGAGACCCGCGTGGTCACCGACGCCCTCGTGGCGGACGGTCGCGCGCTGGTCGAGTACCGCGCCTTCTTGAGGCGCGCGGACCAGGGCGTGTACGAGGGCGTCGAGCACTTCGACGAGCTCGCCAAGCGGTGGCGCGACGTCATGCGCACGCTCTACCGCGCGAGCTGGTACCCGGAGCAGAACCTGGACCTGCTGCTCACCTTTCAGCGCCTCGTGCCGCCCGGCGACGCCGAGCGCGCCGAGTACTATCGCCGCGACGTCGAGGACGTTATTCGTCAGGGGCTACGCCGATGAGCGCCCTGCTTTGGCTGTCACTCTCCGCGGCCGCCGTGCCCCCCGAGGCCCTCAGCGAGGACCGCAAGCAGCCCACCACCGTGTGGCTACTCGAAGACGCGGTCCCGGTGGACGCGTGGAGCGCGCGGGAGTGCAAACCCAAGGACGAGGGCAGCCCGCTGCCCGCTGGCCTGCGCGCGCGCGCCCACCTGACCCACGACAACTGCGGTGGTGCCTGGGCCTTCTTGGACCTGGAGGCCGAGACCGGCTCCAAGGCCACGCGCTCGGCCACCGTGCGCTTGGACCAGATCAGCCTCGCGCCCCCCAAACACGCAGGCTGGGAGCGGCTCAGCGACGGGCCGCTCCGCTACATCTACGGTGGGCGCAAGGATCCCGAGCCCGCGGTGCCCTTGGACGACCCCAGCTGGACGGAGCTGTACTGGCTCGGCTCGTGGGAGCCCGTCGTGGTGCTCGACGCCGAGGCCGCCATCGTCCGCACCCAAGGCGGTCGCGTGCTGCAGACCTCGGACCGCTGGCTGGAAGAGGAGCCCAAGTACCTGCCGTCGGACAAGGAGCGCTACCTCGCGCACCTGAGCTACTTTCAGGCGGGCCGCGTCGCCCGCGAGCAGGGCACCACCGCGCCGCTCATGCGGGTGCCCGCCTCCGAGCAGCTCCTCGCGGATCGCCGCGCGCTCGCAGGCCACCCCTACGTGCTGCGCATCTTCCCCGAGGCGCTTCACAGCCCGCAGTACGCCCCCGAGTGGCTGGAGCCCGTCGGGCAGGTCTCCGAGCGGGCGTGTGTCGGCAACGTCGACCGCTGGGAGGCGTGTGGCGCCTACTACCTCGACTACAGCGCCTTCGGTGCCTGGCGCCCGGAGCAGGACCTCGTCGTCGTGGCGGTCGCCGACGGCGTGCAGCGCGTCGACGGCCGCGACCTCCCGCGCCTGCGCGTCATGGTGCGCGACCCCTTTGGCGACCGCGTGCAGGTCGCGCCGAGCTGGGACAAGCCGTAGGGGGCGGGTCGCGCAGGCGGCTCACCTAGTCGCCCGGGCGCACAGCTACGCTGAGCACCATGTGGTGCTCGTCGAACAGGCTGTCGCCGACGAGCAGCGCCGCGGGCTCGGTGCCCCAGCGGGTGAAGCCGTGTGCTTCGTACAGGGCCAGCGCTAAGGGTGCCGCCTCGCTCACGCTCAAGTGGAGGTGGGAGACGCCGGCGAGGGTTGAGGCGTGCCCGATCGCAGCCTGAACGAGGCCCTGCCCGAGGCCCTGGCCTCGCATCGAGGGGCGCACATACATGCCCCAGAGGGAGGCTTTGTGCGCCATCTTGAGGGCGCGCTCGCGGCGCAGACCGACAAATCCAACGAGATCGGGGGCGAACATCCCGAAGCTCGCGTCGCCGCTCACGTCGGCGAGCCGCTCGCGCACGCGCGCGACGTCGGAGGCGAGGTCCTGCTCGGGCGAGGCGCCGAAGGTGTGTGGGGCCTCGCGCAGCATCTCTTGGCGGAGGGTGACGCAGGCCTCGGCGTCGTCGGGACCGAGCCGGCGAAGCTGGGGAGTGCTCGACGCCTCAAGCGCTGCGACAGCGCGTCGGTCGGCCGGGTGGTTCACGCCGTCGAGCACCGGGATCGGGCCAAGCGCGAAGACGTTCACGTCATCGAGGCAGGCGACGTTAAAGCCGAACTCGGTTGGATCGCTGCGGCGCTGGTGGTGCGTGTAGATGCCGCACACCGAGCAGAAGTAGTGCTTCGCTGTGCGCGTGCCCCACTGGTAGAGCGTGAGCGCGCTCTCCCCGGACGTGATCCGAAGGTTCGCGAGCTTGACGCTCGCGACGACGGCGCCTTTGCGGCGGCAAAGGGAGCAGCTGCAGCGGCGCAGCTTCTCTAGGCCGTTCGGGAGCTGCACCTCGAAGGTGACGGCGCCGCAGTGGCAGCTGCCCGCGTGGGTGCTCACCGGCGCGCCCTAGCGCAGCGCCGCGTCGATCGCGTCGACGGCGGCCGTGCTCATGATCAGCCACTGGTGGGTGAGGGGCGTGGTGACGCCGGGGAGCTCGACCAAGGTGGCGCCGGGGAAGTCGCACTGCGTGGGGGTGGCGACGAGGTCGCCGCGCATGGCGATGGAGGTGAGGGTCACGCCGTCGGGCACGCCGGCTTGGCGCAGGGCGGTGAGCGCGGCCGAGCCTGGACGCACCTGACCGATGCCCGCTGAGAGCCAGCCGATCAGCGGCGCTCCGAGGGTGGCGAGCGCTGAGCCGCCGAAGGGCGAGCCGAGCGCGACGATGCGGCGCACTTGGGCCAAGTGGGCGGCGCGCTGGGAGTAGCGGAGCGCGAGCAGGCCGCCGAGGCTGACACCGACCAGGTCGACGTGCTCCGCGCCCGTGCGTCGAAGCGCGCGCTCGATGTTCCACGCGAGCGCGTCGGTGAGGCGCTCGATGTCCTGAATCGCGAGGGGAGGCAGGCTCACCAAGCTCACGCGAAAGCCCCGCCGCTGCAGGCGCTCGCGCATGGGCACCATGAGCGCGGGGGAGGCGAGGAACCCGTGCACGAGGATCACGGGCGGCTGCACGCCTACTCCTCGATCAGCAATTGAATCTGGGCGTCGCCCAGGTTGAACTGGTCGCTCCCCATCTGCTGGGTGTACGCGAGCGACCAAGCGGCGCCGGTGTCGTCGGCGACCGCGGCGCCTTGCGGCGCGAGCGCGCCGCCGTCTTCGACCCACACGTCCAGATCGCCATCATCGCGCGGGAGGAGCCCGTAGTAGGCCTCGCCCGAGGCACCGGCGTTCTGGCAGTCGCTCATCGTGCTGTCTGGCGTGCCCTTGTAGATGGCCTCGCAGCCATCGCAGGTCATGGTGCTGTCCGCGGGCTCGCGGTGCACGGTGCTCTTCACCGTCATGTCGCACTCGCTCATGCCCATCGAAGCGCCCGCACTGGAGGGCACGAGGTGCACTTGCGTGGTGATGACGTAGGCGTCGAGCAGCGTGACGGCGTGGTTCCCGCCCTCGGACCCGCCACCGCAGGCCGTCAGGGCGCTCAACGCGAGCGCGAGCGAGAAGGAGCGCATTCGAACCTCGTGAGGGGAGGGCCTCCGACCGTTGGGAGGCCCTGTTGTACCCCTAGGCTAGCTCGAAGACGGCCGCGGCGCCCATGCCGAATCGCGGTCGCGAGGTGAACGCACGACACGGGCGAGGTCCGGCCGGACACTCAGTCCGGCAAGCCCAGGTTGGCACAGCGCGAGGGCGCGATGTTGAGCGTGGTGCTGTCACACCAGCCGCTCATCCACGACGCGATGTTCGAGGAACCGCACCACGAGAAGTCGCCGCCGCTCTGGCTCGCGCGGATGCCCACCGCCGCGTCATGCACGTAGTCGCCCGTCGACGTGGACGACCAGTACATGACGTTCCAGCCTCCTTGGCCGGGCCAGGAGCCGCGCATGCGCACGGCGAAGTCATCGGCGCACATCACGTCCCATCCGTCGTCGCCATAGAGCCTCGCGGGGTCGGTACCCTGTGCGACGAGGAGGTCGTTCCCGGCGTCGCCCGACGCGACGTCCGAACCTCCCTGAGTAAGAACGGTGTCGTCGCCCGAGCCGGCGTAGAGATTATCGTTGCCTGGCCCGCCGCGGAGCTCGTCGTCGCCGCCGTAGCCGTACAGTACGTCGTTGCCGGAAGAACCGCTCAGCACCTCGGTGTAGAGCGGGTTGTCGACGGAGCTGCCGTAGAGCACGTCGTTCCCCGATGAGCCGTTCAGGAAGCCTTGCAGCTGCTGTGCGCCGTAGGGACGGAGCTCGTAGCCGGTCGTCAGGTCCGAAAGGCCCAGGCGATCGTTACCAGCGCCGCCTGCGAGCAACACCAAGGATAGCTGGTCCAGGGGATCGTGCACGAGGCAGCAGAAGCCGTCACCGTTGGAGCGTGTCCCCCACAGGGCGACGTCGTACGCGTCACCCGGCGCGAAGTCCGATGCGGCGTAGGCCTCCACAGGCCCCGACGTCCCAGCGACGGAACCGGAGCAGTACACATATCCGTAGGCCGTGCTGACCGCGCAGCCCCCGCACCCGAAGCTCGCGTAGTGCGCGTCGGGAGCGAGTCCGGGGTCCTCGTCCGAGCAGCTCACCGCCTTGCCCATGGAGTTGTAGCGGTATTCCTTGTACAGCCACCGATCGGTCGAGACCTCAGTCCACAGGCGAACGCCGACCACGCCTGCGGTGGGCAGGCCGCCCACGTACCAGTTCACGGTGGCCACCGTAGACTGGACCATGTGGTCATAGATCACGGATCCTGTCGAGGGCCGGTAGACCTCGATCCAGTATCGCCCCGTGGCGCCCGCGACAGCGTTCCACGAGAAGGTCGCCCCGGTGAGCAGGTTCGACCCGGGCGTTGGGCTCACGAGCTCAGCGCCAAGCAGCCCGGGCCGCGCCGGGTGGTAGTCCGCCACCGCCCCAAAGGTCTCGGACATGCGCCACGCTGCGGCCGCCGTGCATCCGTCTGCGGGGTCGCTGACGATGTCGGTGTTGGGTACCGTCGAGCCGCTCGGGGTGAGCATGGGGGTGCCATCGTCGCAGGTCCAAAAGTAATGGAGGTCGGGGTTCGCGAAGACGGGGGCCTCGGTATATTGGTCCGGCATTAGCTCGACGCCCGTGGGTAGGAGCGTTGGGTCATACGGCCGGTTCCCCATCAGCGTAAAGTGCCCATTTGTCGGGCAGACGTATGGATCTGGCTGCAGGTCGCGTTCGGTGGGGTACACGAAGCCGTACGCGTATGACGGCTTGCCGGCATTGTTCTCGCACTCGTAGCTGCCGTCCGTCCCCTGCGCGTCTCGCCAGTGGTGCACGCCGAGCTGGTGACCGATCTCGTGGGCGAGCGTGGTGGAGGTCGATGGCTTGTCGACGACCAGGTATGACAGGTCGTAGCGTCCTGGACCTGGGTATGTTGCAGCCCAGGACAGCCCCGCGATGTTGTCCCCGAAGTTCGCCGCCACGCCCACTACGAGATCGGCCCCATACTGCTCTCGGAGCGCGAACACCTCGTCTGCTGGGCCATCGTGGTAGGTCAGCTCGTTGAGCGCGGCACCCGCGTCCAGCCCGAGTCCATCCTTGGACGGGGTCTGCGGATCCCACTCGATGCGCTCGATACCCACCAAGCGTATGCGCCCCTGTACACGGGAGCGCATGAGCATCTCGTTGACGTCCACCACGTCGCTGACCAGAGCGTGTCGGTAGTTGATCTCGAGGAACGGGTTGAAGAAAGGCGGGGGGTAGAGCGCGCTCGCATACACGATGAGCAGGTCAATGACCGGGAGTCCCGCGTCGGCGTACGGCCCCGTGGTGAAGCCTGCGCGGACGGCGGGTGCCGGCTGTGCGCTCGACAGGGCGAGCGGCGCGGGGGCCGTGTCGTTCGCGTTGTCGTTGCGGTCTTCGAGCCGCGTGAGGGTGAGTCGGGACGGTGGTCCTTCCACCCTCCAGCTCCGATGGCCCAGGCGCAGCAGTCCCCCGACGGCTCCGTCGGACACGGTGAGGATGAGCTGGTCGAAGGACTCGGGCGAGGTGCGGCCCACCCACGTGCGGGTACCCGCGAGCATCGTCTCCTGGCGAACCTGGTGCACGGTGATGGGCAGCCCGGAGTCGGGGTCCGGCAACACGACGTCGAACTCATCGAAGCGCGCGTGGCCGGCGGGGGGCATGCCATGGGCCAGCGCCTGGAGCGGGAGCGCACCGCCAACCGCGGGCCGACTACCCGCCTGCACGGCGAAGGGGCCGGGGG
>Ga0210044_10002812_pt1 | contig 25411 bp, 33 predicted proteins | sample CryGey13umfilter_2_FD_183959 | JGI IMG/M metagenome (GOLD analysis project Ga0210044, IMG submission 183959) | Groundwater microbial communities from aquifer in Utah, USA - Crystal Geyser 4/9/14 3 um filter (SPAdes) (version 2) | ecosystem: Environmental > Aquatic > Deep subsurface >... | reverse complement strand
TAAATTCCACTATAGTATTATAGTTAAATCTGACAAAAACAACAATGGGGGTATTCGCGTTAGCTGTAAATCATTCTGTTTTCGATTGCCGGCACTAATCGCTGATGCGCCCTTAAGTATTCTTTTAATAATTCCTGTGCAGAGACCGTAACCACCTCTCCAGGTTTGATTTTGGTTAATTCTTCAAATGAGGTATTCATAAAGCTGTCACAAGACGAAACATGAAAACCTTGCATTGCAATTGAATATTCCTTTCCATTATCTACTTCAGTTCCAGCGACCATCAAAGAAACAAGTACATCAGCTTTTGTATCGTAGACAACTCGAACTCTGTCATTAACTTGGTAACATTCCCCTTCACCTTTCCGATTACCATTTTTCATAAATGTAGAAAATATCCGTTTAAGAATTTCACCCGATACGGTAAAGCGGTGCAAGGAATCATCATACGGGAAAGATCCCAGAAAATCGTACATTGAAACCACTGGCCCCAGTTCTTTTACCCGCACTGAACCACTGCCAAGAAATAGTACATCAACTTTGCATATATCCGCGAATGCATCTGCATAAATATTCCCAAGTTCCGTTTCAATTATCCGTTCTGGATGGTGTGCAACCGCTGTAAAGTTGGTTAACACAGCGTTGTATTTCTTATCAACAGTATCCTTAAAACTGCGTATATACTTCTCTAGCTTGTCATCTGGCTTTGCGCAATCTTCAGTAATTTGTACTAATTCCCAGTTATATTTGACGATTTTGTTCGTGTTGTCATCAACCCAAAGCTCAAATTTTCCTATTTGATTTGTTCCCGATCCTGCTTGTGCAATAACAATATTGTTCACTTCTACGGGCTTATCCATTATTGTGTGAGAATGTCCCCCAATAATCATGTCGACGCCGGCTTCCGGACTAATCATTGATGCAAGTTCTTTGTCGGATTCAATCCCAATATGCGATAAGACAACGGTTAAATCAATATCATTACTTTTATACGCTCGTGCTATATCATCAACTTCTTTTGCAGCATCCTCTAAGGTAACAAAGCTTCCGACTAATTGGTCCTGTTTTAAGGAATTGATGACACTTTCAGTAATAATTCCGGTAAACAATAACTCAAAACCATCCATTTTCACAATATGAAAGGGCTTCATTAAACGCTTACCAAAACCTTTGATATATAAATTTGCGTTTACGATTGGAAAATTGGCAAGCTTTTCTAAAAACAACAGGTGAGGGAGACCATAATCAAACTCATGATTTCCTAACGTAACAACATCTGGTGACAAATAATTCATAATCTCAATAGTAGAAATTCCTTTGTATTCTGTGTCAATCATAGAGCCCTGCAACATGTCACCAGCAACAACGAATAGTACATTCTTTTCTTCTTTACGAATTTTATTAATATATCCCGATAACAAGGCTAAACCCCCAATATGCTCGGAAGATAAGCTTCCTCCGATTTCCTCGAGAAAATCACCGTGAATATCGTTAGAGTGAAGAATTGTGAATTTTTTTAGTTTCATAATTAAATAGTATTCTTATTTTTTGATAATTCAAATGTTCGGATTCTGCTTATTCAATATGAGAAACGTTGACAAGTGAACAAAAAATCACTACAGTAAACATATGACACAACCTCGAGTAAAAGGACAGGCGTTGGCACTTGTATTGATTGTCGTTGTAGTCGCGGTTGTTATCGCTTTTTCCATATCAAGTAGAGTAGTTCAAGACATTAAACAACAAGGGGCAGAACGAGCTTCTACAAGAACCGAGACCATAGCAGAATCGGCGATTGACAATTTAACGTTACAATTACAAAGCGGGAAAATTGTGCCAGATGATACTTCGCCGGAATTCAATATAAGCAATGCACCTGGTGGATTAGGGCTTTGCGACCCGAATTCAACTGACCTTGCGAAACAATGTGACGTACAAAGTACGGCGAAAATTACCTATTATCCGTATGTTCTACAATTCAAGTATTTCGACGCCGAAAACCTGGAAATCTTTATGACCAGCAAGGATACGACTGTAACCCCGAATGGCACAAACGACTCTGGAATTATTATTCAACTTTATACTGACCACAACAACTCATACGATACTCAAAAATCCAGTATTCTTATTAAAGGATTTTCGAGAAAATCAGGTGAGTTAAGATCTGTGTCTGAATGTGTTTTTGACATAGACACTCCGACTGCAAGCACTTGTTTGCCGAATGTACTAAGTGTTGCTCCTACCGCTTGCCCTACCCTTAGTGTGGTAAATCTTGCAGGTTCTACGGTGACGATTGCTCCACCTCAGTCGCCGGATCCGGAAAACATCTGCTTCAAAGTATTTGTAAATCAGGTACCACCAACAAATTACAGAAATTCTTACGCTATTGATTTGTATAGAATTCGACCAATACTAACCAAAGCAAGCGGATATAATGATGTCCCGTTCGTCGATATAACCGTTTCAAGCAACAATTCAGGCGGTGCCTTTAAACTCCCAGTACTTCACATGGCAATGATTACGGCAGGCGTGTATTCTGGGACAGGTCCAACTGAACAACAAGTTTTCCAGCAAAAAACGCGGTTAGTGCTATTAAACAAGTCTGTACCAGAAGTCGCAGATTACGTGCTTTATAATGGTTCAAGCAATCCAATTACAAAGTAGTTACAAGTTGAGTATTTGGCACTGTTCTTTTGGCCACAACCCCGTGTTGAAGAACTTAATTCGCTTTGGTGTAATACGATATATTTGTGCAGCTCCCGTTTCTAGAAACTGTTTTGGATTCTTCAATTGCTCGGCTATATCAGGGGCAATAAGCTTGTTCCACATTGAAAACATCCATTTGACCTGGTCAAGTAACGTTACGGCTTGCGCAGTTCCATTTAGCTGAATTCCCAATTGCGGTGGTTTTAAGGGTTGATGTGAATCGGCAATAGCGACAGCAACCAGGGGATTCGTGTCTATCGCAACACAATGCTCGCGTGTCTTTTTACTGAGAAAATAGAGGTTTAGGTCAGTATCGTGAACAAAGTAGAGATTTGCAATCCAAGGTGTTTCGCCATAGGTTGCAACAGACATAAGGCGCTGGGTGGAAAGGTAATTCTTAATCAATTCCTTCAGATTTTCCATAGTTGCTTGCGATAAATTTATCAATATCTTCAGATGCAGAAGTAATAGCAGTTGATTTTGACAATATTAGCTGCTCCCAACCTTTTGACTTCTCTAATATTTCTGACTGGCTGTTTAGTTCAACTTCGCCCTCGAAATTATGATCTTTACCGTAAGTTACAATGCAAACATACTCATCATCCCAGATTCCAAAATCTAGATAAGGGACGTCAAATCGAATCGATTCTATCGGGCAAAGGTAAACTTTAATTCCAGCTTCGATGTCTTTAGCAATAAGGTTTCTCAACTTCTCCCGTTTAAAATCGTTGGACGATTCAACAACAAAAACTCTTTTGAAATCATCTATACGTTTCGCTGCTAATCGCGCGTCTTCAAAGTACTTCTCTTCTTTGTCCCAGATATCATAACTCGTTAGAAATGTTGCAAACCCTCTTTTCTTAATATTGCGAAAATGAAAAATTCCTTCATCGACAACCTCTTCAAAAGGAAACTTTATTGACTTAATTTCTCCTGAACTTGTCTTCTTTACCGCATCATAACGAGTTCTGTGCTTTAAATATCGCTGGTATAGTGATAAGTCAAGCCTTGTGCTACAAAGTTCGAATACTAGAGGCAGTTCGTTTACGTTAACCTCCATGTTCATATGCCCGGCTCTTTTTACAAAGATGATTGAACTCTCAAGTGCTCGAGAAAACAGTTGCGCATGCTGCTTATCAACATACGGATCATTATCTGAGTAGAGTACATACGAGGTAGGTATCCGCTTCTTTAAATCTTCGAAATCAAAATCAGTTTTGTAAAACGACTCATTGACTTTATCAATTTGCCAGTCTTTTCCTAACTTATCAAGAAAGGCACTAACAAAAATCGCCGAATCTAACTGCAATTTAAATTCCTCCACCGCATGCAGAATATACACTGCTCCAAGTGAATGACCAACAAAAATCACCTTCTCATTCTTCCCAATAAAGGGTAGAACTTGTGCTTTAAACACTTCATGCCATGCGCTTAAGCTCTGCTTCGATATGTACTTCGTTTCGTTCATTGTAGTAATATCATTCCACTTATCTACAGGAAACTGCGGAACAAGCACCTCTTGCCCTAATTCTTCCAAACGAACTTTTAATTCTGGGAACCAATTACCATCAGAACTGCCAAAGGCTCCGTGAAATATGACAAATTTCATTCTACATTTACCACTAAATTAGCTTCTTGGCTATAATCTATCATTGACTTCGCCAGTTCTTCTACCAACGGAAACTTTTCCAAATGACTTCCCAGGTGCTTGCCATTTTTGATCGGAATTACAGTACTATCCAGTTGATATGCAAAATTAAGTGAATCAGTATTGGGAACATAGGGGTCATTTAGCGAGTACAGAGTATAGGAAAAGTTAAGCTGTGGTATAAGTTTCGGAAAATCGAACGAGTCTCGGTAAAAAGTGTTGTTCACTACATCAAACTGGTAGGGATGAGGCGATCCTTTGTTTACCTCTTTATAAAAAGGAACAACAAATATTGCGCCAACCAATGTTATTTCTGGGTGTTTGTCCAAGACATGCAACATAAATAAATTGCCTAAACTGTGACCGATCCATAAGGTGTCTTTCTCTAGCTTTGGCAACACATCTTGTTCAAAGGTATACATCCACGCAGAAAGGGATTGCTTGGGCGTAAAGCTGGCATCACTTGGGGGCTTTACCACATCAAATGAATTTACTGGAAATTGAGGTAAAAGAACACTGTAACCAAATTGCGTCATCTCTTGTGAAAAGCCTGGAAACCAATGTGTGTGCACATCGGTAAAGGAACCATGGAAGATTACGAGTTGCATAGGATATTTTACACCAAAATCGTTATCAAGAAATTATTCTTTTGCCAATAACGCCTCGATCTTCGCAAGGATAACTTTCAGCATTTGCTTACCATATTCTTTACTTGCAGATATCGGATCTTTGCCTTCTACTGCCATTAATCTGTCTTCCTTATTATCCATCCGTTTCAAATCGACTAGATCGGGATACAGGTACATCATCAGAGATGTTTCCCACTTTCCAGCATGGTCACCTATTTCACCGTTAACCAGATTCGGTTCTTTGACGATAACGAACTTGATACCTGAATCCTTGTACTTCATCGATGCAAGAATTGCAATTTCTGCATTAGGATAGTGACCTGCTAATACAAAAATTTTCTTAAATCCTATGCGAATCATTCTATAAAAATAGTTTTCTAGTAGCGTCTGATAGACATCGGCGCCAATGTGGTAACAATCATACTGTTTCTTCGGGAATTTCTGCATATCTATGTCTGGCCAGGCGTCTACACCAAGGTAAAGCGGGGGAAAAACAATTCCACCAACCTTTCTGTAGCGAGAGTACAGATTTTGAATGCCTTTAGAGAGTCTAATCCAAGAACATTCTGGTATCCGTGATACTCCATACTGCCGAGAGGAAGGTATGCAATTGGTGAATTATTTAGCGCGGCTTTAAACTCGTCAGGAAACATTTCCGCGTAGCTGGTTTTCATATGGCTATGGTACACTAACTTATGCGGCAGGTATAATGTACTGGATTTCAGAACAGTTGCGATTACTATCGCTCCATTTCAACTCCCCCTGCAGAGAGACTAGCTACATGACGTTTAACGGATTCAAGTATATACAACTTGCTTTTACCGGCATGAAAATCCGACCAGCTTTCGTCATTACTCCCGATGCCAATCACATAAATTCCTGGGATTACCCCACGGGCATGCGTAGCAACAGCTACACCAGCATCCTTAACGCTTTTTCCACCGACAACAACATTTCTATCGAAGACTGTTGCATCACATAGAAGAATTACATCTTTCGCAGTATGCATTTCATCTTGCTGTGCCAACTCCGACAAAAAAGCTCCAGCCTCATCCACATTATAAAACTCTCCCAAACGTTGGTGTCCAGCTTCATCCATTGCAGCCGTTATCTTGGTCTTAAATGAGGGTTCATCTTCCAAAATGATATATCTTGCCATAGAGTTTTGATTTATGTTATTTATTGAAACATTTATTTTTATAGGGCGGCGACGAGATTCACATGCTCCGCTTCGCGGCCAGTATCAGTTCTCATCTCGTCTAACAACCTTGTTTGCAAATTTGGAAGGAATCCAAATTCGCAAACAAGCGGGCGACGAGATTCGAACTCGCGATCTTCTGTTTGGAAAACAGACATTCTACCGCTGAACTACGCCCGCACATCCTTAGGATTTTTATACTAAAGAACTAGCAATTTTACTGTGTTATCCGACTTTTATCAAGATACGAGGTCATGCCATTCATAAACTGAGTAACCGCCCGTGCCCAACTATGCCCACTTGCAGCACACGGTGGGCAATAAGCAGGTTCAATATCGTACGGCGTCAATTCTATACCGTACCCCAAAGCCAAACGCGACGTCAATACCTTTATGCCCATTGGATAGTCATCAAATACCTGCCAACTACCACCTGGCCCACCACGCCACCCCCAACAATTGTTAGTATCAACCGGTGTTACCCTGCAAAATCTTGATTCAATTCCAGAAATCGCAGCTACCAAACGCCAGTCCAATTTAAAAGTATCTGCTTGCCCGACAATTAAGGACGAGTAGGGTGCTAACGGCGAGCCCTGGTCACGTAAATACTTACCTAATGCTGCCGCTCGTCCATCTTGAGTTGCTATATCTGAACCTATTCCGTACTCAGTAGAGTAGCCACCCGTTAAAAACACCGAAGTTCTAGCGTCAAACTTATTCTTGTCAATAAGCTCTAATTCATATTGCTGCCCAATCGAGGCCATTGGCTTAGACGCATGCAACAGCGTGGAAGTAACGACTTTTGTGAGTGGTGCATAAAAATACAACGCCAAGACAGCCCACAACAATATTAGAACTACGACACCTGTTCGGGGTGAGATATTGAGTTTCATACCTTCCTAGTCTATAATAACGGAGCTTAAGAGTAAAGAAGCGTTAAAATTAGTTCGTAACCGATGGCAAAAGGTAAAACACAGTATGTACGAATGAAATGTAGCACCTGTGCTCACATTAATTACACAACCGTACGCGGAATGCACGCAGGGTCCGAGAAATTGGCACTCAGCAAATTTTGCAGAAATTGCAAAGCTCACACCGCACACAACGAAACTAAAATAAAATAGTGAATTAACGAATTGACGAAGCAGTGAATTCAGAACACCAATTCACCATATAACCAGTTCGTCAAAATGGGGGTATAGTTTAATGGTAAAATGGCGGTCTCCAAAACCACTGTTCTTGGTTCGAGTCCAAGTACCCCTGTTTAACCAAATAACTACTAACTACTAACTTCTAACTATTAGCTATTAACCTGAAATAATGAAAACTAATTACTAAGAGCTAGTAGCTAATAACTAGAAACTAATTATGAAAAAATTTGCACTCAACAATATAAAATTCCGTATTCCCGTACTCGGTGATATCTTTGCGACCTTTAAGGCTATCCAGTGGCCAACACTGAAAGATTTGGCAAAGAATTTGCTTGCTGTTCTTATTATTTCTGCTATAATTGGCGGATATTTGTGGCTTCTCGATAAAGGGTTTGAGGAGCTAAGGAACTTGATATTATTTAATTAGGGACATAATGGAACATAAATGGTACGTGCTCAATGTTCACTCCGGAAAGGAGGATTTTGTTGCCGAAAAAATAAAGACCATGGTTGATGCCCAAAATGTGAAGGAATTAATCTCCGAGATTAGTATTCCAAAGCAGTCAAAGATTGTCATAAAGGATGGAAAAAAGGAAATTAAGAAAAAACGACTTCTCCCTGGTTATATTCTGATTAAAATGAAATATGATCAGCAAACCGCATCGATGTTAACCAATATCGAAGAAGTTCGTGGATTTGTCCGAATCGGTACCGAAGTTTACCCGCTAACCGAAGAAGAAGTTACTCGAATGATGGATCAAAAACCTGAGGAAACTAAGAAAGCTAAGTCTTATGCGATGTCTGTTCGCATAAACGATGCCGTAAAAATTGTTGATGGTCCTTTCAAGGACTTTATTGGCAAGGTTTCAGAGGTTGATGAATCAAAGGGCAAAGTCAAAGTTCTCATTACCATGTTCGGTCGTGAGACTCCGTTTGACCTCGACTTAACACAAATAGTCAAGCTTTAGTTTAAGAGGGAGGAGTATGGGAAAGAAAGTAAAAAGCCAGTTTAAGGTGATTATCGCCGCCGGAAAAGCGACGCCACAACCACCACTAGGCCCGGCCTTATCGGCCAAACAAGTCAATATTAAAGAGTTTTGCGACAAGTTTAACGACGCAACTCGCCAAATGGGCAATGTTAAGGTTCCCGCAATCGTAACGACATACGACGACAGAACTTTTTCCTTGGAACTTCGTACACCACCGGTGTCCGATCTCATTAAAACTGCGCTTAAAATTCCACGAGGGTCCGCAAAGCCAAACCTTGAACAGGTTGGTACGCTTACAAAAGCGCAGGTTCGCGAAATTGCAGAAGCCAAGATGCAGGATTTGAACACGACTAACGTCGAAAGTGCGATGAAAACCGTCGAAGGTACTGCACGCCAAATGGGTGTTAAGATTGTTGAGAAATAGCATGAAAAGAGGAAAAAAATACCAAAAAGTAACAGAAAAAATATTAGATTCAGCAGTTTCCTTAAAAAATGCAGTGGAAAATGTTAAGAAACTTTCTTACAGCAAATTTGACGGAACAATTGAACTACACATTGTGACGATTTTACCTAAGGATAAAGACCCAAAGTCAATAAAAGGAAGTGTTAGCCTACCATATATGGAAAGCAAGTCTTCCAGAATTGCCGTTGCAGCTCCAGCGCATTTAGAGAAAACCGCACAAGAAGCAGGCGCAGACATTTTCAAGTTTGATGACTTAATGGAAGGAATTAAGGCAGGCAAAATTGATTTTGATATCTTACTCGCAACACCAGACATGATGGCACAATTGGCTGTTCACGGAAAAGCATTAGGTCCAAAAGGATTAATGCCAAATCCAAAGAATGGAACCGTTGTTGCGCCAGATAAGCTTGCCGAAGTTGTTGGGGAATTTAAGCGTGGAAAACTCGTTTATAAAGCAGACGCAGCAGGTGGAATTCACGTTGCTGTTGGAAAGATTTCCTATACAAACGAAAAAATTGAAGCGAATGTGAAAGAAATGGTTACAGCAGTTGTGTCCTTACTTGGAAAGAGCAAAGAATATGTGATTCGAAAAGCGTTTCTTGCTCCTACAATGGGCCCTTCAGTTGCATTTGATATTAAGTTGATGGATTAGTAATATGGCACTAAGATGTGACGTTTGTGATAAAAAAACAGTACACGGAGATTCGCACATTCACCGACACTCTGCCTGGCGCTACAAAGCTCCTCGCACGAAGCGTGTTTGGCTTCCAAATATCCGACCAGTCAAATTGACCGTTAAGGAAGGTATTAAGGAAATCAGCATGTGTATGGCTTGTTATAAGCGATATACCCGCGATGGAGTAGCGTTTTTGAAGAAGAAGCAGGTGAGAGAACTGAAAGACGTAACCTTAGCTTAACTACTAGCTATTAGCTACTAACTACTAGTTAACAGTTAGCAGCTAGCAGTTACCAGTTAGTAGTATAATCTTTTATGTTCGAATCCCTATTTCAACTCTTTACCTTCGATATTGGTATAGATTTAGGCACTGCAAATACACGTGTTGGCATTAAAGGCAAAGGCGTTGTTTTGTTTGAACCATCAGTCGTCGCGATTAATAAAGCAACAAAAGAGGTATTAGCTGTAGGAAAAGAAGCGAAAGAAATGCTGGGAAGAACACCAGCCTCCGTTGTAGCTTTACGCCCCTTAAAAGATGGCATTATTGTCGATTTTGACACCACTCTAGCAATGCTCAAGTATTTTATAAACAAGGTTCATCAAGAAAATTCAACCTATTCTACTGTTCCTAGGCCCAGAGTGGTCATCGGTGTTCCTTCATCCATCACAGAAGTAGAAAAACAAGCAGTTATTGATGCTGCAGAAGCTGCTGGCGCTCGCGAAGCTTACGTAATAGAAGAACCAATGGCTGCAGCAATAGGCGTAGGTATCCCCGTTAATGAGCCTATGGGCAACCTCGTAGTCGATATTGGTGGGGGAACAACAGACATTGCCATAATCTCGCTAGGCGGCATTGTCGTTGATAAAACAATTCCAATCGCAGGGGATGAAATGGACGAGCAAATCGTTGATTTCCTCAAAGAACGTTATGGAATATTGATTGGAAAACGCTCGGCAGAAAAAATAAAAATCACCGTAGGCTCTGCTATTCCTCTCAAAAAAGAAAAGTTTGTCGCAATCCAAGGACGCGACCTATTAAAAGGACTACCGCGATCGGTAGAAATCGGCAGTAACGACGTTGTAGAAGCAGTAGCACCGTCTTTGCATGCCATGACCGAAGCTATCAAACAAGCAATCGAAGATGCACCTCCAGAATTAGTTTCAGACATATTTACTCAAGGTATGCTCTTAACCGGTGGCGGAGGCAAACTAGAAGGATTGGATAAATATTGGGAAGAAGCACTACATATCAAAGTTAAACGACCTGCAGACCCATCATATAGCGTTGTATTAGGAACATTAGAGGCACTCAATCATCTAGATGTGCTTAAACGCCTTAAAGAAGCGGAGCGAAGCCTGCTATAATCCTAGCACATGGCCTCGAACTCCATAATGAATCAAACCGGACTTTTAGTTGCAATTCTCATTGCTTCATTGTTATTACTTGCTGACTTAGTTGGCTATGTGAACTGGTTCAAAAACGCCCGTTCTTACATAGTTTACCCCGTGCAAGTTTTTGGCGCTGCTACAGTAAAAACACTACAGCTGGCGTCGTTATCGGTAGTTCAGGGTAGCTCTCTCAAGAGCGAAAATCTTACCTTAAGACAGAAAGTGCTTGAGCTTGAAGGCGTTGTTGCGGAATATACTCGTGAAAGAGAGCTTTCAACTGAATTTAAAGAGTATTCAGCAACAATAAATGAAGCTTCATATGCTGGCACAGAGTCCGCAACTGTTCTTGACCTAAATGTTGGTAATTTACAAGGAAAAATTCTTTTAAACAAGGGCGAAATGGCAGGAATTTCAAAAGGAATGCCTGTAGTTTACGGTTCATATTATATTGGCGTTATATCAGAAGTTACCACATTTGAATCGACTTGCATTACGTTCTTATTACCGGCACAAGAATTTGTGGGCTATGTACAAAAAAGAAACATCTCTGGTATCGTCAACGTCGGTATAAACGGCATGGAACTTCGCGATTTGCTTGCAAACGAAAAGGTGACTCTCCACGACGCAGTAACAATCAAACGAGAAGGTTATCCTTACTTTATGACCTTAGGAACAATAGCCGTTGTTCCTGCGAATAACGGAAGTGCCGAGCGAAAAGCAATGCTTGTTAGTCCGATCACACTTTCAGATCTTACCTTTGTAACAATTGTGAAGAAATGAAAAATCAGAAACTGTTTATTGCCTTGCTAATAGCTTTATTGCTGCGTCATATAGTTCCTTATGTAGATATTTTTATTGTGTTCCTAGTTATTCAGCTGCTTACGCATCCCGATAATCTGCAACTGATTTCTTTGTTTGCCGTACTAGCTGCATTTGTCTCAAGTCTTGTCTATGATTCTCCATTAGGTCTATTCCCGCTGGTCTTGGCCATCTGCTTGCTGGTTTTCGGCATAGTCTACACTAAATACGTTAGTAAAGACCGCTCTAACTTACTGTTATGGCTAGGGTTTTCTGCCGCGTGTATACTTATCGAGAGTTCTCTACGAGCTACGCTTACCGTCGGTAGTTTCATGGTTCTACAAGCAGCTTATTTCACCATAGCCGGAACAATCGTTACCATATTACTTATTACTTTTGCTCTTTCATTTCGAAGAAAAATATGAAGAGAATAAACGTAATAGAAATAGCGAATGCAACTAAAAAAGTTCCTGAATCTTCACAGTCACAATTAATTGGTATTTCGATATTGTTTATTCTGTTCCTTCTGTCGTTTTTATTCTTGATATTTTCTGGTTTCTCGCTCACCATTCTGAAAGGCCAAGAATATGCTGCACTGGCCGAAACTAACTCAGTAGGAAAAGTTCCAATATTTGGAGAGCGTGGCATGATTATTGATCGAAATGGCAAAGCTTTGGTCGAGAACTTGAAGACATACGATGTCTTCATTGATCCAAATAGTTCCTCGGAAGAAAACATTCTTGCACTTTTTCCTGATCATAAAGAAAAAATTCACTCAATATTCGCGAATCCAGCAAAAATAACGACCTTGCTTATTCACAATGTTGCAAAAGATTTGGTTATATCCCTAAAAGACAAAAAGCCCGCAGGTATTGAACTTCGCCATAGTTACGTGCGAAACTATTTAAATCCACTTCCTTTCGCCCATTTACTTGGATATACCGGTATAGCAAGTGAAGACGATTTGTCAGAAAACAAATCATTGGTTGCAAACCAAATTGTAGGTAAAACTGGAATTGAATACCAATATGACACCAAGTTGCAAGGAGAAATTAGGTACGAAACCTACGAAAAAGACGCTTTTGGTACCCAGCTTTCAATCCTTTCAGACACACCTCCAGCCACAGGCGACTTGCTTACCCTAACTATTGATAAAAAATATCAAGAAAGAATGTATTCCGTTATAAAAAAAACAGTCGATGTACGCAAAGCCAGAGGTGGTTCTGGTGTACTACTTGACGTCAATACTGGGGAGGTTTTAGCGTTGGTAAGTTATCCCACCTTTAACCCAAATGATTTCGTTTCGGGTATTCCGTATTCTACTTACGATAAACTAATAAAAAGTCCCCAAACCCCTTTGTTAAACCGTCCAATTGGCTCGCAGGAACCGCCGGGATCGACCTTTAAGACTATTGTTGCTACTGCTGCACTTGAAACGGGTGCAATCAACACATCGACGGTATTCGTAGCCACTGGCGTTATAAAACTAGCTGGAGGATTGCCTTTTCAGGACTATATGAAGCATTATTATGGCCCTTTAACAATAACTGATGCCTTAATGGTATCTAGTAACATCTTCTTTTGCAGAACCGCAATACGATTAGGCATCGATAGATTAATTCCCTACGCAGAAGCGTATGGAATTGGTAGGAAAACGGGAATAGACCTACCTGGAGAAATGCCCGGAAGAGTACCCTCACCTGAAAACAAAATTTGGTTAGCAAAAAACGGAGCAACGTGGTTAGATCCGGTTTGGTATCCAGAAGGCGACACGTGCAACTCGGCAATTGGGCAGGGTATTGCCCTTGCTACGCCAATACAAATGGCAACTATTGCAGCAGCAATAGCGAATGGTGGGACCGAATACCAGCCTCACGTTGTCAAAACAACAACTACCGCCAGCGGAAAAGTTACATCTAAAGCGCCAGTCGTGGTTGCAATAGGTATTGCCAATGACAGTACGTTGCAAATAATCAGAGAAGGAATGAGATTAAGTGTTGCTGGTCCTCGAGGAGTTATCTCATCTCTCAAGTATGTACCAATAAAAGTTGCTGCAAAAACAGGCACAGCAGAATTCGGCATCAAAGATAAGTATGGCTACTCAACAACCCACGCTTGGGTTATTGGGTTTTACCCGTATAATGAACCAAAATATGCCTTTGCAGTGCTTATTGAGGGTGGAGGAAGCAGCTCGGTAGCTTCGTTTGCAATGAGGGATTTTTTAAATGCAATATACTAGACATTTAGGTGTTTAATCAACACTGTCTTTTGTTATCCTTGTGGCTTTAATATCTTCTCTTCTGGTGCCTCATCAACGTTGTGCCATTTCCTTTCATATACCGTTACTTTTCTTTTTAAGTCAGTATACGCAGTAACGTATTTGGGCATTTCTGCAATTGAGGAATTCACGAGTTTGACTCGAATGAGGTAGCCAAACATAAAAGCATCTTCAATATTCATCGAATAACGGGTATCCGGATCACCTTGAAAACCCTCAAAAACCAGCCATTGCCCATCGACATTGACAACAGTAGCGCGAGGATTTCCTGGAAAACCCTCGATTTGTTGACTAAACTCATCTTTGATTTCTACCTGCAAGAAGTTGTCTAATAGTAGGTAAGATTTGTCCTTTGGAAGATTGACATATTGACCTTGATATAGGCCCCGTAAGAATGGGACAAAGAGAACTCGGAGTATGCGATACGCCTCTTGCATGGACACATTGTTATCGGAAACTAGTTGGCCGAGATTGAGCATATTCTTTGTGAACAAAGGAATAATAAAAGTCGGAGTCGTTGTAGCTGACCACCCAGACGTTACCGTTCCTTTTCCTTGGTCTAATACTACGGTCAATCCAAAATTGTTTAGATCATTGATGTTGATAAATATAGTTTCGTTTAGTTCCTGAAGTTGTGGGTATTTTTCTTTTAGAGACAATAGGGTGTCCACAATGTTAGTGAGGGATGAAAAAATAATTTGCTGCTTTTCGTCTAATGTAGAATAGTTCTTTACTTCGAATTCTTGCTTGACGGTCACAAAGTTATTGACGTATCTTGTGTTTGTTACCGAGTGTAATTTTGAAAATAGTGCAAGAATTGGGTTGCTCATTGAAGTTACATTGATATTAGTCTATGCTAGTATACACTAGGCATGTTAAAAGAACTATCACTACTGATTAAAGAGCGTTTTCCTATAGGAATTCTCGGTATTTTTTCGTTTTCTTACATCGGAGGAATGCTAAATTATTTGCATATTGAACACAACCATTACACGGAGTGGATGTTACTGACCATCGGAACTGTCCTTTTTCTTTTCTTTCTGAGATGTATTGACGAAGTGAGAGATTATGAATATGATCAACTCTTTCATGCAGAAAGACCAGTAGCTCGTGGTGCAATTTCTTTAATCCATATGAAATATTTTGGCTTGGCAACTTTATTAGTATTTCTCCTACTTTTCGGAAAAAGTTACACTGTAGTTCCGCTTATTCTCCTCACACTTTTTGTAATCGCTATGTCACGGCAATTTTGGCTTAAATCCTTAATGGAGCGAAAAGATCTGATTTTCGTTTTATTGCATAACACCGTATTTATATTTGTTTCAATCCTCTTTATTTCCTTTCTGCTAAGAAGATTATGGTTTCCAACTACAGTATCCGATGTGCTGTTTCTGCTTATTCTGCAAATCCCAGTGTTTATTCTTGAAGTTGGGCGAAAGCTAGAACATCGGCTTTCAACAGAAGGTTTGGAAACAGACGATACTTATGCGTTTCGATGGGGAGAAAAGAATGTGGCACTAGCCCTAAACAGCAGCATTATTTGTGCTGGCGTACTCATATTTCTCATTAGTAAACCAATTGGAATCGCCTGGGTGCTTGTTTCTATTATTATGCAGATACCAGGGCTTTATAAAATCAAAATACCAAGTAACCCAGCATTGGTGATATATTTTCTTATTGCGGTACTTATACCTCTAAGCGTATGACATTTCAAACATCGAAAGCTATAAATTTGGGTATCTTAAGAGAAAAGTTCCCTCAATTTGTCCCTCCCTTTATTGTCGTATGTACAGAGGACTTCTTATCTGCATGTGAAAAAAAGCAGTATTCAGGGCTAAAGAGTGTGACCGAGAAGATACAATTCATTAGTGAGTTGTCGATTTCTAACAAATGTAAAAATATTATTGAGCACCTGCACAAGGAAAAAATAACGCCAGATAATAGAATCGCCATACGGACTTCTGCGTATGGTGAAGATGGCAATCGTCTTTCATTTGCGGGCATGTATGAAACTTTTCTTGATATAACGGTAGCACTGGAATCCCTGGAAAACGCTCTTCTTGATTCATGGCTCTCACTATTCAGCCAACGGGTATTAAATTATCAAGGATTGCATGAAACTACTGGCAAGAATCATTGTGAAATAATCCTTCAAAGAATGGTTATGCCCCTATATTCTGGGGTTCTCTTTAGCGAACCGTTAAAGATTGATGATTCACTTCTAAGCATTCAACAAGGCAATGCTGCTGTTGTCAAAGGTGCCTCCGCATCGCAATTTACCATGGGACAGTTCTCAGTTAACTACCCAAAGCAGGCACAAATACTTAAAGATGTTGTGCAAAAGCTTGGACTCGTTCATAAGCAATCTCGCTTAGATATTGAATTCGGGTTTACAGAAAATGAGTTTTTTCTTTTTCAGGTACGACCGGTGACTCGGATTGTATCCAAAGAATTTAACCATTCAATTTGGGATAAGAGTAATATTGGCGAAAATTATCCAGGCATAACACTACCATTAACCTATTCGTTTATTCGCCAGGCCTATAGCAAAGTCTACCCGTCGTTCTTAAAGCTTATAGGTATAGCAACTGATTTGCGCGAACAATCGGTGCTCTTCGATAACATGTTGGGCTATATTAGAGGGCAGGTATATTACAATCTTACGAATTGGTATGAGCTCATTGATTTACTTCCATGGCAACCCCATATAAGAAGTTTTTATGACAATATGCTGCAGCCCGTTAAGCCCATTCCTTCGACGAAATTAACTAAAAAGAGCAATTGGCAGAATTTTCGAGCTTCAATAAAACTCATTTGTCTGTTCCTGTCTCCAAAAGGAAAAATACAGAAGCCCTTTATGAAACGACTTTCACAACTTACGTCGGAGTTCAAACAGTCTTTTGGTCCAGGTGCATCTGTTTTTGAATTAAACAAGTTATTCCTCACATTAAGTTCACAGTTTTTCTCGGTTTGGGGACTAACAATCGTTAACGATGTCCGTGTAATGGTGTTCTTCGGGCTCTACACACGGTTTGTTACGGCGTGGTGCTCAAATAATACCGAAATGATTAATCAGCTAGCAGTTGCAAAAAATCCAGCGAGTATTACGTTGCTACATTCCCTAGAAACAACTGCGCAAGCAATAAATGATGATTTACCTCTGGCTAAACTATTACGAAAAGCAACATATGATGGTGCAGTGCATTATATAGCCGAATTTCCTAAACACTTGAGTTCTCGTGCAATCCAATGCTATCTAGAGAATTATGGTGTTAGATTCGCGAATGAATTAAAGCTAGAAACAGTTTCTATGAAGACTGAGTTAAAATCCTTCTTAAAGCTAATGACTTCATACATAGACAAACACTGGAAGATTACCACCGATGATCCTAGTGATATTCTTTATCAAATACCTCGCTCGATATTTTCCTGGAGTAAAAAAATAGTATTAAACTTTTTTCGAGTGCAAACTACAAAAGCAATTACAATGAGGGAACAATTTCGTTTAGAGCGTGCACGGGTTTTTGATATGGCTCGTTCAATTTTTCTACAAATAGGCTCCGTATTGAAAGAAACTGATTTGTTGGAAAATGAACGAGATATATTTTATCTGACTATCGAAGAAATCAATAATAGCGCAAACTTTCATAACACGCCTCGTTCACTAAAAATTATTGTTGAAGAGAGAAGAAGGTTAGTTGAAAGTTACGAGAAGGAATCACTTCCAAGAAGAATCGACTCCTATGGAATTCTTCAAGATGATAATCTTGTTGGTTATACACAACATTCGAGTTCAAGGAGATTGGAGGGATTGGGTACCTCATCTTACGTTGTTGAAGCTTGTGAGGTTATTGTTATGAAAGAGCTAGATGTATCTGTTAATGTGAACGGTAAGGTACTTGTTGTCCCTCAAACGGATCCTGGTTGGACAGTGCTTTTTCCCCTTATAAAAGGTATTATAACGGAGGAAGGAAATACCTTATCGCATGCGTCGATTATAGCGAGAGAATTGCGAATTCCGTGCGTTGCAAAAATCAAACGAGCGACCGAACTTCTCAAGAACGGGGATAAGGTGACAGTAAATGGTATTACGGGAGAAGTGATTATATTATGAAACTAACAAAAGCGGATATACTTTCTCTTTTTGCTATAGCCTTTGGTTGGTCTTCCTTGTTATTCGTTCTAGAGAACCAATATGTTTTATCAGTTACCTTTCTTTTGCTTGCTTTCATCTGCGATTTGTTTGATGGCGTAATTGCTCGGAAATTTAAGGAAGAGGCCTCTTCTTGGGGTGCTGTGCTAGATTCACTTGCCGATACCTTGCTCTATTTACTTGTGCCCCTGTTATTTGCCAGAAGCGTATGGCAGTTCCCTATGTGGACCTTCTATGTATTATCATTAGGTCCTATCATCGCTGGCTTTTTCCGATTAGCACGTTTTTCTATGGTTGGACTGAAAAAGGATGATAAAGGTATATATTACGAAGGGTTGATTGTGGTACATCAAGCTTTGTTTTTATTATTCGGTTTTGCAATTTACCAATCTTTACAGTTTTGGGGGAATGTCTTCCTCATAGGTTCAATGATTATTATTCCGCCACTCATGCTTTTCACTAGCATTAAAACGCGAAAGCCTAATGTCAACACCTCTTTGGCTATTGCGGGTATATTTTTCCTTTATCTCTATGCCACAATTCTTAATTAGACAACAATTCACCAATGAAGAAGTGACGGCACTTGCTCCAAAGATTCACTCTATCATTGGAACCGATTCACATTTAACCGTGCGCGCTCGTCCTTGGATTCACAAAAGGCTAATGAATGGGGAGTGTTTAGTCGCGTTAGACAGGTCTGAGATAGCGGGATTCCTTTTCGGTGTAAACATAGGTAGAAGGTTTATAGAAATCAACTCCTGGTATGTTGCTCCAACTTACCGAGGCGATGCACTTGGTGACCTACTTTTTTCTGAAATTTGCAAAAATCCGAGGAATATATATTTTGGTAATACATACAGAAAAGAGTTAGTTAATTATTTTAAGAGCAAAGGCTTTATTGAGAGTACTCCACATATTCTTGGACTATATTTCCTGCACAGATATCTGTTTACGCGTTCCACTGAAAGTATCAAGAATTTTCTGAAGAAAAATGAAAAGGTAACTTTCCTGGTAAAATATTCCTCATGATGCCATTTCTTGTCGGTACGCTATTTCTGCTGTTTTATGTCAGCCTTGAAGTACTCAAACGAAATACCTCAATTAATCCACAAATTACAAGAAAAGTTGCACATCTTTTATCGGGTGTTGGCGTTATTGTCGGAAGTGGTTTCCTTAATCAAACGGAGTTTGTGATACTTACCATAATATTCTTCGTTCTGTTTTCGGTGTCTCGATATTATAAGCTGCAAAAAAGTATTATTGTTCCAGGCAAACAGGGATTTGGAGAATTGTACTATTCCCTTGTACTCGTCTTATTAGGCATTAGCATTTATCTACAGAGAGATTTATTCATTCAGACCATATTGATACTTTCTGTTTCTGACACTGCGAGCTGGTTGCCTGGCTATCTATTGCAGAGTAAAACTAAAACCATATGGGGTAGTTGCGCATATTTTCTTTCGGCCCTTGTTATCCTGCTTGCCTTTAATTCGTTAATATTTTCAGTTGTAGCAGCATTATTGCTTACAGTTGTTGAATATTACTCACCAAATGGGAGTGACAATCTTACCACTCCAGGGGCTTTTCTCCTACTCTGCTATTTCTTCAGATGAAGCTTTCTCATCAATATGTCAGTACAATAATGGAGAAATGCTCCAAGTAGCACAGCAATTGTAATCTCCATCTTTGTCCCGAATGAGAAAAGTAAGAAAATAAGTGCCACACCAATCAGCGAGTCAATCCTGTCGATGAGCGAAAAAACAACCCTGAACGGTGTTTTTACTACGCTTTCTCCTGGCATAATCCCACATTGTCTCTTGAAAAAGCTGTTTGGCAATTCAAATAGTGAGTAACAAATACCCGCAAGAAAGTACATACTGATATGTTGTAGGCTGAGTGATCCCTGTACCAAAAGTAGGAGCAAAATACCCCAAAAACAAGTAGCAAAGGGCATTACAAGAAAGCCACGCCAGGTTTTATTCGAGCCAAATATTGGTTTTTCTCGAAAGGTCACACCTTGATCAATTGGAATATTAGCTCCTTTAAGAAGGTTTTTCTTTAGTACAAAAATGAAAGTTAATCCTGCAAGTAATGTTGGTGCGATTATTAGAATCAATTGCATAGAGAATTCTACCAGTTTGCAGAAGGATATTTTAGGGAGTTACTTTTCGTACGTTAAATTTTCCCTTGAACTCTATCGCTTCTCATAGTACAATCCCTTTATGCCAGCAACACCAAAGAAAAGGCACTCACATGCGCGAAGTGCACGACGAAACAAAGTGAACAGTAGAGTAGAGCTCGAAGGAGTTGCTATCTGCTCAAAATGCGGACACTTGAAAAAGAACCACGCAAAGTGCATTCACTGTAACGCGAAGTAATTACCATGGATTTATACAATTCAGGGGACAAACGACGTAATGCCAGAATTCTCATCATTCAATCTTTTTACGCAAACACCCAACTACCAAATGCTGATGTAGAATCTATGCTGACCAAAAACTATCCGGTCGACCTTGAGAAATATAACGCTATTAAAGCAGCCATCGCCAAACATGACGAAAAAATCAATGAACTTATCTTAAAATACGCAAAAGAGCGACCGTTAGATGAAATAAACCCCGTAGATTACAGCATTCTTCGTGTCGTTATTGCAGAAGGCATTTTAACCGAATTAACACCACCAAAAGTTGCAATCAACGAAGGAATTGAACTTGCAAAACTATTTGGTACCGAAACTAGTTCTAAATTTGTAAATGGCGTATTAGGCGCAATCTATGACGAATACAAAGAAAAGAAGTAGCTCAGTCATCTGCGCTCCTGCAGAAAAGATCATTGGCTATACATTCAAGAAGAAACAAATTCTGATTACGGCATTAACACACCGCTCTTACGCAAACGAACTACGAAAACAGGGCTTTCAATATAATAATGAACGCTTAGAATTCCTGGGCGACGCGGTTTTAGAGTTAGTAGTCTCTGATTATCTCTTTAAAACCTTCCCAGATTTACCCGAAGGACTAATGACTTTGGTTCGCGCAGCAGTAGTAAAAACCACCTCACTTGCAGAAGAAGTTGTAAAACTCGGACTTGGTGAACACTTGATTATGGGCCACGGAGAAGAGAAAACCGGTGGGCGCAACAAAGAGTATTTATTGGCAAATTTGTACGAATCTTTGGTCGGTGCTATGTATGTTGATGGAGGTATGAAAAAGGCAGCAGCATTTATTGAGAAAACCTTGTTTGCAAAAATTTCAACCACAGTAGAAAAGAAAAACTATACTGATGCAAAAACCCAATTACAGGAGCTAACACAGCAAGACTACAAAATTACGCCAACTTATACTATAATTCAGGAAAGCGGTCCAGCTCATGAACGTACTTATGTAGCAGCAGTGCACATAGGAAAAAAGAAGCTTTCAGACGGCAGTGGTCCTTCCAAGCAAAAAGCGGAAGAAGATGCAGCCCAGAAAGCTTTAGAGCTACTAGATAACTTAAAACGAGATTCGCATGCTCAAGATTAGACTTGCACGAACCGGAAAACGAGGGCACCCAATGTACCGCATCGTCGTCATGGAAGCTCGCTCATCCCGACAAGGAACTGTCGTAGATACGATTGGGGTTTACAATCCCTCTCTTAAAAAAGATAGCCTTGTCCTTGACAAGCCGAAATACGACGAATGGATAAAGAAAGGTGCGCAAGCCTCTGATGCCGTTCTTCGTTTTGTCATGACAAAAGCAGAGAAACAGAAGCGATGGCCAGACATCAAAGCCAAAAAGGTAGAGAAGTCCGCTGAGAAATCCGAACCAAAGGCGAAAGAACCTAAGGTAGAGGAAGTTCCAGCAGCCGAGCCAGCAGTAGATGCGGAGAAAACTCCAGAAGCAGTTGAAGAAAAAACTGTAGAAGAGGCTCCAGCAAAAGAGTAGCTTGGTATATACTGTTCATATAAGTTAATTCATCTAACAATGAAAGACCTAGTAACATACATTGTTAAGGCAATTGTAGAGAAACCAGACGAAGTAAGTATTGAGGAAACAGTACTTTCCGATGGCAAGATTATCTTGACCATTCATACCGCACCAACCGATGTCGGATTGGTAATTGGAAAAATGGGTAAGACCATTAATTCGATCCGCTCTTTGGTAAAAATTAAAGCAATCAAAGAAGGCAAATTTGTTGACGTTAAAGTTCCATCAGACCGGGACAACGGCAGCAGAGACAATGGAAGTGGCGTATTAAGTGGCGGTACACCCGCACCAGTTGCGCCAACCGCAACACCAGTAGCAGCTTCAGGTGCAGACGATGCATCAACAGCAGTAACTGGAGAGTTTGACGTTCCAAACTTCTAGAAAAGAGGGGAGCCACAACATGGTTTAGTCTGCGATTGGCGAGATTTATGTTGTGGCCCAACTTTGCATTCGTAGCTCAACGGATAGAGCACCAGTTTGCGGAACTGGTGGTTGCAGGTTCGATTCCTGCCGAGTGCATTTCGTATAGTTACCTGTAAGGTAATTATGCGAAATGAATATGCAGAAAGCGACTTTTAATCAAAAAAGCAATCCAACGATTAAAAGAGCGATTGCGAGTACCGTTACGAGCAATACGAACACATTAAATCTTGTTTCAACAAAGTGACTATTCCTGCCGAGTGCACTAATCCCCAGAACTTATAAGCCGAGTATGTAACCAAAGGGACGAGTCTACTTTTTCCTTTTTTCCGATGATCTCTTACGCTCACTACGTGATAATGGCAATCCCAATACCGTACGCATTATCCTATCACCGCCTTCTTGAAGTTCATCAGGAGTAATCCCCAGCTCAGCTAACTTCTGCGCCAGTTGGTCTCTCATTGCCTGAATCCCTTCTTCCATTTCAGACAGCCCGCTCTGTTCGTCTTTTCCCTCACTATTCCGATTAGCAGCATTTGGTGTTTTCATATTAGACAATTCTATCACGTGTGAACCAAAACAAACTACCTACACGCTATAATTCCACTCGCAACATAAGTTTAGCACTATATCTGACCTATTTCCTGCTATACTATCCCATGCCCTTACCTCGCATCTCACTCTCCGTCACCCAGAACTTCCTCAAGGAGTCAGTCATCAACACGGTATTTGATGCAAATATTAAGATTCCAGGGAACATTACCGTCATTGACATCGGCGCAGGCACAGGAAATATCACTGCATGGCTTGCAAAACACGCCAAAAATCAAATTCTAGCCTATGAGCTGGACCAGAACCTAACTCGTGAGTTATTCACGAGGTTTACAGGAACTAACCGCGTTGCAATTCTTAACAAAAACTTTCTGCAGACTGACCCACCAGAACACGATTTTATGGTCGTTGCAAACATTCCTTTTATGTACACGACCTCAATAATCAAACAACTAACCGAGGACCCCCATTTTATCGAAGGCTACATCGTTGTACAGAAAGAAGCCGCTTTTCGCTTTGGAGGCCATCAAGTAAAACATCCTGCCGGGCTTCAATCTATACTAATGTCCGTGGACTTCACCTTCGAAATACTTCATACGTTTACTAGTCGAGATTTCACCCCAGCACCCAATGTTTCTTCAGTATTACTGCATATAAAGCGAAAGGTTCCTTTGTTGCGTTACAATCAGCGAGAAGATTTTGAAGACTTTGTGTCGTATCTATTCACACACTCAGTACCAGACATACGAAAAGCACCCGGAGTTGGCAGATTTCTTGCCCGCAGTATCGACTTAGGCAGAATTACCCTGATGCACAAAAAGCCATCCGAACTGACTTTAGACGATTATTACTACCTGTTTTCACTTTGTGACCGAGAACTTTTAGACAAAATCATGGGAAGCATGGAAACGACTGCTGAACAAGGCGAATCTGTGGATAAAGTTTACCGAACCAGGAATGCAAGCGACTGGCGGGACATGGTATAGTTCTTGATGCAGTTTGATATTATTTCAATGTTGTTCATAATCCCAGCAATGCTGTTATCTTCGGCAGTTCACGAGTTTGCACACGCTTATACTGCATACCGGCTTGGCGATGACACCGCACGCGCAGAAGGCAGAATGACACTAAATCCATTGGCGCATATAGATCTAATAGGGTTATTTATGATGGTGTTTGGACGAATAGGGTGGAGTAAACCCGTTCCAGTTAACAGCTATAACTTTGAGAATCCTGTGGTTGGTAACGCCCTCGTCTCTGCAGCAGGACCAGCCTCGAATTTCTGCTTGGTTATTGTTTCCGCAATTTTATTAAGGATTTTGATTATGATTCCGCTACCAGCACTAGTACTGCAATTATTCGCTACATTTTTTACCGTCATGCTGTTCATCAACTGTAGTTTAATGCTTTTCAATCTATTACCAATACCACCGTTAGATGGCAGTAATATTGTCGAAATGTTTTTGCCGAAAGCATGGCGAGCTGGCTGGTCTGGACTCGCTCAATATGCACCAATAATCCTTTTATTGCTTATTCTTCCATTTTCCCCCTTATTCGCCATTTTTAGTTCCTTTTGGTATAATCTGCTGACAACAGTAGTCAGGGTAGTTCTAACCGTATTTGGGCTACCAGTAATACTGTAATAAAGCCGGAGTAACTCAGTGGTAGAGTGGCAGTTTTGTAAACTGTATGTCGCGAGTTCGACTCTCGCCTTCGGCTTGTTTCCGATTTCTCTTGTTCACTACTCGAAATTACCTGTAATTTCTCGTTACGTTCACAAACCGAAATCAGAAATAAGCAATCAATAAGGCGAGCGGTCATAAATCGAAATATTAGAAACAATATCAAGAATAGAAGAAGACCGGAAAACGAGATATACTTCACTGTACCATGAAAACACCAATTACTTATGACCTTCCAATACAACGCATGCCCTTAATCGGGAATATTGCAAAGATGATTGATAGAATAATTGGACAACAGGGGCTTGCAGCTGCAGCACATGAACTTCTCACGATGATGAAAACGAAGTTAACAGTGAAGAAGTACTCAGAAGCTGTAGATAATGTTATACAAACGGGACAAGTACTCGTACTGGGAAATCATGAGCATATGTTGGAAGTTGTTGCATTACTCGCAGCAATGCCAAACCGAAAAGACATATATACTGTCGGCGTTGCAGGCTTGAAGGGCTTTGGACCCAATTTTGCAAAGCATTTGCTCCCAGTTCATATCAGACCTGCCAGTATCACTGCTCATGAAATGAAATTAACCTCAAGAATTGGTCGAGCTTTGGGACTTGGCGTTGCTGTGCCACCGAATGCTCAAGAAATAAATGCGCAGAGCATTAGAATTGCTGCAGAGCTAATTTCGAATGGAGCAATGGTTATTATGTT
>Ga0210044_10002811_pt1 | contig 25423 bp, 23 predicted proteins | sample CryGey13umfilter_2_FD_183959 | JGI IMG/M metagenome (GOLD analysis project Ga0210044, IMG submission 183959) | Groundwater microbial communities from aquifer in Utah, USA - Crystal Geyser 4/9/14 3 um filter (SPAdes) (version 2) | ecosystem: Environmental > Aquatic > Deep subsurface >... | reverse complement strand
GGAGGTAATTAAAATATCTACTTGATGCCCTTTGCTTTTTAAAATATTAATTGTATGTCGAAATACATGGTATTTTGAGGGGTGAACAACAAAAAATAAAAACCGTTTTTTATTCATTTTTATTAACAGTTAGGTAAGTTAAAGCCAAAAACATCCATGCGTTACTCCAACGCATATATGAAATTCTATTAGTACGCATTCTAAATTTCTGATAAAAAAAGTGGCCATCTTGAGCCTGCATGTTGTTAATAGTCCATTTGGCAATTGTTTTTGCAAAATTATCAGATTCAGGGTAATAATTTTTTAATTTTAACATGGTAATTATTCCTTGGCTTTGATTGTGGATTTCAACAGGGTATTTTTTTGGTAATCTCCAAAAAGAACGCCCTGAAGCATGAAATTGTTTCTCTATATAAAACCTTAATCCCGTTTCTATTGCATTTTCCCATTTTTGGTTAGAAATACGAAGAATATTTTTAATTTCAAAAATACTCTCAAGTACATATCCCTGATGAAAGTCAATTTGCTCTTGCTCCTTTGTTTGTTCTAAATTGATGCTGTAATTCCATTTGCCATTTTCATGTTGTTTATTAATTACAAAATCAACCGCCCTAATAGCTAACTGCTTAAGAGTTTCATTATTGTTAATGCTATATGTTTTTGCAAATGTTTCGGCAGCTAACAGACTTGAATTATAACAAATATCCTTTTGAACAGGTGTATAACTTATGCTTATGCCATTTTTATCAATTACTTTCTCCAAATCATGATTTAAGAATAAACAAGCACTCTCTAACAATTCCTTAGCCTCATCACTTTTTGTGATTTTGTAATACTCAAATAGACCTTTTGAAACAAAACCTGTGACAACTGAAGATGGAGTGTGTGCATCCAAGTACTTTTCAGGATTAGCCCATGGGAAATTATAACCCCAGCATTTACCAGTGTATCCCTTAGTATAGTTATTTGATAACCACTCGAAAAAGTGATTCGCTTTTTCTAAATATTCAACCTCATATGTGTTTTTATACAATAAAGAATATGCTTGAAGAAATAGACCATAAGCTTTTGGATTAATCCCTTTTCTGATTCCTAATATAGGTCTGATATTAACTGGATTTCGCTTCTGAATTTGAGTAGCAATTGCCGAAGGCCATTTGCCTAATAATTTAAGAGGAACCCACGATGTTAATGTATCATAAGGATCATACCCTCTGAAATTCTCCTTTATTATATAGTTTTCAAGATCATTTAACGATTGTTCTATTTTCATTAAAGAATGAATTTTCTATTGTTACGAATACTTTCAATCACCTTAAAAGTTGACAACATACTTAAATAAGATTCTTCAAAGGGTATTGGGCAAGCTTTACCATTTTTTATTGCTTCTAAAAATAATTGAACACACTTAGCATGACCTTTATCCTGCCCTCTATAATTAATTTTTTTTGTTTTTTTTCCAAATATTTTAAGTGATCGAAAATCATCTATTTGTGCAACTGTTCCACCACAAAAAACTTCAATATATTCCTTGGGTACAACCTTATTACCATTAGCAAAATAGTTGATGGAAGCAATGCTTCCATTAGCCATCTTCAAGTTGATTACTACAGTATTTTTCAATGAATTTGCATCAGACATTGCATCTCCGGAAACAGAAACGATAGGACTGCCTGCTAAAAACATAGCCAGATCAATAAAATGACATGCTTCGCCAATAATTCTGCCTCCCCCAATTTCAGGATCATTTACCCAATGATCAATTGGCATGATTCCGGAATTGATTCTTATTAAAATCGACTTGATTTGCACCGGGAGAAATATTTTTTTTAAGTCTTGAATTGATGGTGAAAACCTTCTGTTAAATCCTACCATCAAATGTTTTGAATTACCCTGTGAATTTGCTGCTATATAAGCGGTTTTTATTTCAGATAATTCTGTTTCATTCATGGCAAGCGGTTTTTCTACAAAAACGTGTTTGTCATTCAAAACTGCATTAATTACATTTTCTGCATGTAAGTTGTGCCTTGTTGTGATAAAAACTGTATTTATGCTTTTATCATTTATTATATCATACCCTGAGGCTGCACAATAATTAAAACCATATTTATCCCCAACGTATTTAGCTGTATTTCCATGACCAGTAGCAACTCCAATAAAATTACAATAGCCTTTCATATTTGGCAATAAATAACCTTGCGCAAAGGAACCAGCACCAATAAATCCAATATTTACTTCAGAAGGAGTATAATTGATTTCTTTTAAAACAATCTTTTGTTTAAGTTCAATTGTTTCATCATATTGAATTACTACACCAGCAAATGGTTCTTCTCTTGCCAGAATCATATCATATGCATTTGGAGCATCTTCTAATGAAAAAGTATGGGATATTAATTCAGAAATATCCAATCTTTTTGACTCCAATAAATTAATATAGCTTTGCATATTTCTATTCTCTGTCCATCGAACGTAGCCAATAGGATAATCCAAACCTTTTTCTTCATAATTCAAATCAGAGCGACCTGGTCCATAGGAGGATGACATGCGTAAATCTAGTTCTTTCTTATAATAATTCATACGGCTAAATCCCGTTGGAACAGCTCCTACAACAACTACTTTTGCCTTTTTGCGAGCCATTGCACCGGCAAATTCAATAGGATCTAAAGACGATGTCCCGGCTGTAATTATAATAGCATCGGCTCCATGACCCTTGGTGAAATTCATTATAATTTCGTCAACACCTTCCTGATTACGGTTATATACATTAATAATACCTGCTTCATTTGATTGCTGAACTTGGACTTCTGAAACATCAACACCAATAGGGTTTATTCCAGATGCTTCTAGAATTTTGTAGGTTAATTGTCCTATAATGCCCATTCCAATTATTAAACAATTCTCTCCTAACCTTAAATCAGACTGCCTTATACCCTGAATAGCAATTGATGCAATAGTTGAAAAGGCTGCTTGTTTTAGATCAACATTTTTAGGAACATTGACTGCAAGATTTACTGGTACCGAAACAACATCTGCATGGCAGGCTCCTGTCCCACCACAGGCAGCCCAATCTCCCACTTTAAAATTCGGCACTCCTTCACCAACAGCAATAACCTCGCCGGCTGTACTATACCCCAGTTGTGCTGGAGCTTCTAATTTATTCATCACCAACTGATAAGCAGATAATAAACCATTGGTTTTGACCATATCAATCACCTGTTTCACCTCCTTTTGGCGACTTTTTGCTTTTGCAATATAACCTTTACGGGCATCCATAACTGTTTTTCCCTCAGTACCAGCGCTAATCACTGAAAAGTGATTTCTTACCATAATGTAACCTTTATCTAAAGCAGGAAATGGTACTTCTAGGATTTCCATTTTTCCTGATTTTAATTGTTGAGTAAGTTGTTTCATATTGCCATTTTACTTTTGTTGTTTTAAATAAGTTTATTGAGGTCGGTATCTAACCCCATATTATTTCTCTATGTGTAATATTATCTGCCTTTACCATTCTTTTGATTAAATTGTTAAATATGATGTCTTTGCTTTGAGAACGATTAATTCGGTAGCAAAACTCATTAAAATACCTATTAATATTGTTTTCACTTACCCGAGAATAAGTGGTTCTTATCCAAGATTTAACTTGATAAATCATTACATGCAAGGCTTTAAAATTCGCGCCTTTATCACTTAATATTTGTGTTAAATCATAATCCTTAACAATAGGATTGTAACCTTTCCACTTATCAGTAGTGATTTTTGCCTTTTTATCTATGTGCTTATCAAACATTTTTCGCAATAATTTAGCTGAATAATCTGGGATTTGAAAGGTGTAAAAACGTTTAACTTTCCCTTTGGCTGTAAGTTCCACAGCACATACCGCTTTTTTCTTCGAACTGTTGATACTTATGCCAGGCTTACCTTCTTCATAGCCACCTACAACATATTCATCAACATTTACGATGCCTTTCATAGGAAAATCTTCACTCGATTTCATGGCTTCACGAACTTTTTGCATAAACAGTCTTGCTGTCTTTTCTTGAACTCCAAAGCGGACTGCGGTTTGAGATGCAGAAAGGCTTTTTGTGGTCGTAGCCATTTCAAAGCAAATGAAAAAGCCTTTTTTTAATCCAAATTTCACTTTATGGTATAAAGTATTTGCCGTCGCGGATTCGGTATCGCTACAAATATTGCAAGTTCTCGCAAAATCTTTACGTATTTTACTCTTTGTATGTTTACATTTTCTGCAAACATATTACTCCGACCACTTGATTTTTGAAAGATATTCTCTACAATCTTGGTCAGTTTTGAAGCGTTCAGCAAACTCTATGAGGTTTTAGCCCTTGAAAATTTCCATTTTTTCTATATTTTATGAGGCTTTAAAGTTATAAAATTAAATACCGACCTCAATAAGTTTAAATCTTTTCCATTCACTAATTACTTCTTCAAAAGTACAATTCGATTTGATTAATATTAGGTGTTGTTTCAGTTCTTCAACAGTAAATCTGGTCTTTATTGGTTTACATGGAATCCCTATACTTATGGTGTAGGGAGGGACTGATTTTGACAACAAACTACATGCTCCGACAATCGTTCCTTCTCCAACAATTACTCCTTTTAAAATGGTCACATTTGCCCCCATCCAAACATCATTGCATATCTTAATATGAGAAACATCCCTCTCATTTCTGTAACTCCACATTGGGGCACCTACTTTGTTAAATTTATGGTCATCGCATTCTATTGTTAGTCTGGGTCCAATAAGTACATTATTGCCAATTTCGAGGGACTTGCCTGATATAACAAAGTTTGCTGCAATAAAAACATTACTCCCAATACTTATACCTTCAGGATGTGCAATTTTTCCCCCATAACCTAGTCTTATATTCTTGCCAAATTTATTGAATTTTAAAAAAGAAATTGGATACTTAAAAATAGAGAATAGTAGTTTTATCATACAAGAATATTTTGAAACAGTTGAAAATTAAGTTTATTATAATTTTAGTAAAGAATCAGTGTGTATAAATAATTGATTTTTAATGAATAAATTAACCACTAAAAACACAAAGAAAAATATACAAAGTGCACAAAGCATTGAAAATTAGCATCCTGTGTCTTTGTGACCTTAGTGTAAAACTTTATAATCTTTATAGTAAAATGCTTTTAACCAAACTATTAAGAATTAATTCAAAGACTGATTAGTTACTAATTTTAAAATGTTTTTATAAAAAACTTGTGTTTGCCACGGGATGAAGATTCAATTTCATCTACAATTTGAACAAGTGATTCAAAAGGTAAACCGTCCTTTTTTGAGAAACTATTATTTAGTTCAAGCCTATGTGCTTCATTAAAGCTTTTTTTGGGAATAACCTTTAGAATTAGTTTTCCAGGTTCGTAATTAATAACCTGCATTTTTATAATATGATTCATATATTCCATGTGCCGACCGAAAATCAATGCGGTTAGTGTAATCTTCTCTCCATTATAACCAATTGCGACTTCCTGTTTTCTACCAATAATTTTACTTAAACTCTGATGGTTACGTCCACAATTACATTTTGAGGAACCCACAATACCGAAGTCTTGTGAACAATATCTTATCAAAGGCATAACAGGATTAAGGAACGCGGTACCTACTATTTCCTTAATATTTTCATCACCAAGGCTCAGACTATCGCTAGTATCGCAGAACTCAGGATAGCTGTAGGCCGGAAAGAAGTGATAATCAAATGATTGCTCACAGTTTCCTGAAATATTTGTGAACTCTCCATGCCCATAACTTATGGATATATTATCGAGCTGAAAAAATGATTTCATTTTCTCAACTTGAAAATCTAAAATATTCTCAGAGCCAATCATAAGGGCTTTTAGTGAAGGTATCTGGAATGTTTTTCTTTTTGAGAATTGTATTAGTGTATATAATGATGCAGGATAGGCTCCAATAAACTTCACTTTGTACTTATAAAGCAAATCGAGGTAATAATCAGCATTACCTTCATTTAAAGCAAACGAGCTTAGTATCAGTGAATTTCTATAAGGGTCAAAAGTATATAATCGATCTTTACCAATATAATCACCTCGCAGTCTAGCATATCGGTCTCCCATTTTATAGCCAAATCGACCCCATATTTGATTAATATAAACTTTATAAGCAATTCTTGTATAGCCTTTCAGATAATATAATTCGAGTGGAATACCGGTTGAACCCCCACTGTTGATCTTCATGTACTCCGAAGGTGAATATTTTTCTGAAATAAATGCAGTAGAGTTTTGCTGAACATCTAATCTTGTTGTATAAGGAATTATTTTTGAGAAATCATCCAATGACTGAATAGAATTAAGTCTTATACCGTATTCTCTCCATTTTTCCCTGTAAAATGGGATATGATAATTTGCATCTTCAAGCAGCTGCTTCAGTTTCAGAAACTGATACTCTTTAATCCTTTCCTCTGACTCAAACTCATAAAGCATGGCTTCCTGCAACATCGTTTTATATTCCTTGCCAAGATATTTTTCCTGTGGAAATATGCTAAATGGAAGGACAAGTATCCTTTTAATCCAGTCAGGGGTTATTTTATAAAAGTTCAAGAAACGATATAATTTGTCTTCTACTGCCATGCTAAATACAATATGAGTTTTAACTTTTCTTATTAATTCCAAGAATGCAACTATAAAGCACTTCATTTGAATCTCTGCCATCCTCATTTGAAATGAATTCGAGGAGGAAGTCATTGTAACATTTTATGTCAACTTTTGGGGCAACTGTTAGATATTGTTCAATATCATGGTTATAAACTTTTTCTCCAATACCATAATCTACAAAATCAAAAGGATACTTTTCAAAAAACTCTGATCGCAGCAAAATCAATGGTTTCCGGTACCATATTGCATAGAAAAGGGCTGTAGAATAGTCTCCAATCACAATTTCTGCGTTTGCCACTAAATTCGACAGATTAAAATCTTTATATACAAATGCATTATTAAAATCCCTCATGTATTCCTGGAATAATGAAAGATCCTCAGTGGGATGTAATTTAAGAACAATATTTTTCCCTGTGTTTTTAGCATTTTTTGCCAACCCCATATAAAATAATCTTTCATCTTCAGTTGTAATAGGGATTACTTTTGACTTCAATAGCCCACTTGATATATAAAGTACATAATTTTCAGGCAAACCGCTCCCATTCTTATTATCAACTGCTTTAAGCATTGGATACCCACCAATTAGAACGTCTTCTGCTCTAAATCCATTTTTTTCAACCAAGTATTCTTTATCTTTTTTACCGAAGACGAGTCCTAAATCACAATGGAATTCCTTTAACCCATATTTGGGATAATTAAATCGACCATGTAAGAAAAATACCTGATATGTCCTTTTGAGTATTATTTTTAAAAATCTCCTTTTTTCTGTAAGTAAAAAAAAATTAGTAACTATTGATCTATAAAAATAACTGTATCTCCTCAATGATAGTATCTTATCCTTCATTGTCTTGCCTTGTCCGATAGATTTTATATTAAATGACCCAAAGGGTAGACTTAGACCATGTTGAAAATAAATAGTCTTCGTATTACTCTCTTTACAAATAGCCGTAATAAACACATCAAATATTTGGCCAGGATTAAAAATAATCATGTAATCCAACTCAAATTCTTTTATAAGTTTCACAATATTTCTGGTTTTGACCAAATCAATTACTGTCACATTTACTATTTCAAATTGAGGAGTATTATATTTATAATATTTGTTTGTGTGGAATATATAGAACGTAATATCATTACTGGTATTTGCATCAATTATGGGTTTTATCATGTGAAAATATTGGTATAATCCCTTAATCGAAAAACCAACTTTAATACGTTTACTCATAAATGATAATTAGTTTAAAAGTGAAATATATTTAACTTTTGACAATTTATTAAAATTAACAATAAATCGATAAGCATTTTTTTCAATTTTCTTCCTATACTGAACGTTTTCAATCATTTGCTGAATCTTTAATGATAATGTTTTTACATCATTCTTTGCTACCACCAAACCAGTAACGCCATTCTGTACAATATCTGAATGTCCGGTAAAGTCAGAAATAATCACAGCTGTCCTACACGCCATTGACTCAAGTACGACATTTGGCATTCCTTCGAAAACAGAAAATAGGATAAGGCATTTGGCTTTAGCTAGATACTTATAAACATTGATTTGATTTCCTAAAAGAATTATTTTTTCATCAAGACCGTTGAATTTAATATACTCTTTTAGTTCAACTTCCAGACTTCCTTTTCCAATGATAACGAGTTTTTCACCATGTAGGTTAGAAATTAATTTATATGCATCAATTATTCCAAATATGTTTTTTTCTGGTGATAACCTTCCAATGAAAATAATAAATTCAGTATTCAAATCGATTTTCTGAGCAGCCATTGCTTCAATTTTCTGCAAATCGAAGAAATTGTGAATGACTGCAATTTTATTTTCATTTTTTTTTTGTTTAAAATATTCCAAATCATCTGCCATAGCATTTGACTGACAAATTACCTTATCACAGGAGGGTAATAGGTAATTTTCAAACATAAAATTATTGAGCCCATTTCTTATTGAATTTACAGAATGGTTCACGGCTTTTTTCACTGATACCATTCTATAAATAACAGATATATCAGACAATATCAGTAGGCGTGACAAAATGGCAAGGTAAGTCCCTTGGAGCGAAAAACTGAAAATTTTGTTTATTTTATGATCTCTAATGGTCCTAATTAATAAAATTAAGCGAAGAAAGTGCTTAAAGAATCCTTTTTTCCTACATTTTATAATGTGTAGATAAGTGGTATCTAATTGTTCCTCGAGAATCTGATTATATGAGTAATTATAAATATAAACACATACCGGTATTTTTCTTGCAGATAATTCATTAGTAAAATTGACCATCATTCGCTGGGTTCCACCCATACTAAAAGAAAACCCAATGATAAGAATTTTGTTCTTTGTTAAATCTTTCAAGTTCAGAAAATGATTTTTTCAAGCCGATCAATCGAATCATTGATAGAATCAAGCTCTTCATAGATTTCAAGCGTGATTGTTTTTTCAGCGCAATTAATACGTTCTATAATACCAAGGATCTCGGAGCCATCATCAAGCAACTTATTTGAGTCCTCTTTTCCATCATTATCACTTAAATGCAGATAATTTGAAATGTTCGCCATTTTCAATGCCTGATTTTTAAAATCCAGACTTAGCGTGTTACAACTCACTTTCAGGTGAGCCAGATCTAAAAGCAAATTAAAATCAATATGTTGTTGTAACTCGATATAAGAGTTATAATCAGTGAGAAGAAATGGATTCAATCCAAAACTTTGAAAGTTTTTTTGTGAGACAACATTATTCTCTACATATATTTTCACTGTCTTTGAGTACTCTTTAAGCCCCCTATATGCCTCACAAAAAATCGCAATTGCTTCATCCCGATTTGCTACAACATGGTTGCTAATCCCTTTCCCTAGTTCATTCACCCGGGGATCAATCAAAAAGCCAGCATGGACACCATATTTTACAATACCAAGTCTCTCCGAAAGTTCAATAGCCCTTTTGCAATGCTGCATGGTATTATTTAGGATTTCTTCATTCACTGAAGCTAAGTTAAGAACGAAATGCTCTTTTGGTGGTGGAAAGTAATTGTGAATCAAATAATTTAATCCAAAATCCTTCCTTAACTGAATGAGATCTTTTTCCAAATCATCATAATGTCTTGTCCCACCGGAAAGCTCAATATTTCGAATTCCATTTTGGGCTAATAATCGAACTGACTCACTAATTTTTGATGCTTTTACGCATGACGATGAAACAAATATCATTTGATTTGTTTTGCGGGGTTTCCTACGTAAACTCCTGGTTTAATAATATCTCTGATTACAACTGTGTTTGCACCAAGGGTAACATTATCACATATTTTTATTTTATCGATAACCACAGCTCCTGCACCGATAAAACATTTGTTACCAACAGTTACCCGGCCACACAGCAGACTTCCGACTGATATATGATTAAAACTACCTATTTGGGTTTCGTGTTCAATAATACTTCCTGTATTAAGGATGTTAAAGTTACCAATTTTAGCATAAGTATTTATATAACAGTTAGCAAAAATCTGATTTGATTTACCTATTTCAACACCATTCTCTACCAATGCATTTTTATGGATTAAATTGTTTATTATCAATCTTTCCCCAAATATCTGCTGATATCTTTCCCGTAATTGATTGTCACCTATCGAAAGTATAAGTTTAATGCATTCAGGTATATCAGATATCTTCCCTTTTAACGGAATCTCACAAATTATTTCACTTGAATTACTTGTCCATGAGTTATCAAAAATTCCACAAATATCGTATATAACCTTATCAATGAGGTTTAATAGCGAACGTGTATGACTTCCTGCCCCTATAATTCCAACAGTAATCCTATTCATCGATAATATCGTTTTTTTTATAAGTTTGTGAAGCTGTCCTTGAAATTAAATACTTATAATAAAGTGGGGATATTCCTTCACCACCTGTACGCTTTGCAATTATATTTTGCTCAGTAAACATCTGACCTTTCATAATTTCACATGAAGCAACCAGACATTTTTGTAAAGATTTTCGGGTTTTTGTCTCATCAAATGAAGGTGTTTTTGTTGGTGTACCAAGATACTCTTCAACTTTTCTGACTTGTTTTACATATTCTTTAAGTTCATTAGGAGTCAAAGATGCTTTATGATCAGGACCTTGTTCTTCAGTGTCAATTGTAAAGTGTTTTTCAACCACCCTGGCTCCCATTGGGACAGCATAGGGAGAAGCTCCTATTCCCACAGAATGATCAGAATATCCTACCAGTATATCAAAAGAGGAGCGAAATGTGTTCAAAACATTCAAATTAGCTTCATAATCCTGAATTGGATAATTTGCCGTGCATTGCAGCAATACTACATCCTTGTTGAAGGGACATATTTCCTGAAGAGCTAGTTCTATCTCGCTCAGGTATGACATGCCTGTTGAGAGGAATATGGGTTTTCCTGTTTTTGCAATTTTCTTCAGAAACATAAGGTTTGTAGTATCAGTTGATGCCACCTTAAAAGCAGGGATATTCAATTCGATCAATTCATCAATGCTTTCTTCATCAAAAGGAGTTGACAGGAAAATTATTCCTTTTTTTTCGCAATATAAAATCAATTCCCAGTTTTGTTCCTTGGTTATTTCGAGTTTTTTAAGCATCTCGAACTGTGATTCTGAAACACCAGTAGTTTCTTTTTGGTAAGGTGCTTTCTGAACATTTTTAAGGATAAGATTTTCTGTTTTAAAAGTCTGGAATTTAACTGCATCTACACCCGCTGCGGCAGCAACATCAATAAGTTTTTTCGCTATATTGATATCTCCATTATGGTTAACCCCTGCCTCTGCAATAATAAATACTTTACTATTTTCCGAAATTTTTTTATTTCCAATATAGATTTGTTTATTAAAAATCATAATCTTAGTTATTAAAGTGACCAACCGTCATCAACGATAATATTTTGTCCGTTAATTAATTTTGAATGATTTGAAATCAAAAACAATAATGTTCCCGAAATATCTCCTTGGTTAAGCATTCCCTGGTTTAATGCCAGTTTGTTATATTTAGAAACAAAACTTTCTGGTTGATTATTATATACACCTCCAGGACTAATCGAGTTGACACGTATATTCTTTGAAGCAAGGTATTTTGCCATATATCGGGTAAGTTGTAACAATGCCGACTTGTTAATTGCATAATCAACTGGCATAGTCATTTTGGTACCCTCGTAAACAGAAAAACGAGGTGCTAAAAAGCCATAAATCGAAGAAATATTGATTATATTTCCATAACCTTGCTTAATATAAAATTCGGCTATCTTCTGAGAACATAAAAATGTACTGCCAATATTCAGATTCATACTTTCACAGAAATCTGTGAAGTTAACTTCGAAGAAAGAGTCTGCAAATTCCCGTTTCGAATCTTTGTCTATATTTTTATTTTTTGGGTATGCATTATTTACCCATGCATCAATCTTGCCATATTTATTGCTCACATCTTCTATTAATTCATTTATCGAAAAACTGGAGGTTACATCCAGAAAATGAAAAATAAGATTATGAGCATAAGCCTCATTTTTACATGATTCAATAATATTATGCCCAATTTTTTCATCAACATCAGCGATAATAGCAATACCATTATTTTCAGCTACTGCTCTCACAAATTCTCGGCCAATTAAACCGGCTCCTCCTGTGATAATTACAACTTTATCCTTAAGCATCATAAAATGTTTTGTAAAATTCGTTACGTCTGTCATTTTTAACAGGGAATGTGGTTCTTGTCAATTTAACAGCATCTATCTCTAAATCATATATTTCCAACAAATCATCACACAATATAGGTTGTAACAATTTTCCATTCTGGTTGAAAATACATGAGCTTTTCTCGTAATGAATCTCGTTTCCATCCGTTCCCGTTCGGTTAACACCAACCATTATCGACTGGTTCTCAATCGCCCTTGCCTTTAAAAGGGTTTTCCAATGTTCAATTCTTTTTTGTGGCCAGTTCGCAATTGTTATAATAATGTCATTTATGGCCGATAATCCCTGATATAATTCAGGAAAACGTAAATCATAGCATATTGTAAATCCTACTCGTATCTTATCGAAAATACATTGACCTAATATATTTCCTTTGATAAAGAATTTGTCCTTACCTGAAAATGAAAAAGGGTGTATTTTACTATAATTCACTTGAATCTCACCCCGATTTGATATTAGTACTAATCTGTTTGATGACATTATTTCATCCTTTATGACAACTCCAAAAACTATCGCAATTGAATATCGTATTGCTAAATTTTTAAAAAATAAAATGGTTTCAGAATTGTTGATTTCTTCCGCTATCAACTTGGTATTCATTGAAAAACCTGTAAGGGTCATTTCTGGAAAAATAATTAAACTTACTTCTTGGGATGTCGCTTTTTTAATATAGTTTTCACAATTATGTTTGTTACTTTCCTTGTTCTCCCAATCCTGATCCAATGAAACAGTGCCTATTCTCATTAGTTAAATCTTCTAAATACTGGTTTTATTACATCTCCAACCAGGTATTTATCAAGACCGTATGTAAGGGCCTCTTTTACAACAATAAGCGATTTTCGGGTTGCCTGAAGTGTTTGATCAAGCTCATCCTGACCATGAGAATAACTCAGGGCAACCCAAGGGATCAACACTTTGTTTTTAATCATTTCCTGAGCAAACAATGTGCGGAAACCTAATGAGGCATTACCGTCTTGATCATAAGTAATATAATTTGGAGAACAAGGAAATCCAAACATTTTGAATTTATCCTCTAAACCAAATTCTTGGGCAATTGCATTCATGCCGTCAATCATTTTTTTTCCATAGTCCCAGAGGTGATTAACAACCTGATGTTGTTTATAAATCTCAACAGTTTTTACAAACGCTGCAAGACCACTCATTTCTGCTCCATGTGTTGTAGATACCAAAAACACTCTCTCTTTTCCGATTTCTTTAATGCCTCCCTGATTCATAATATCCCTTTTCCCTACCAAAGCAGAAACAGAATAACCATTTGCCATTGCTTTTCCAAAAGTCGATAAGTCCGGTATAACATTATAGTATTTCTGCGCACCTTGTAAATGCCATCTAAAACCAGTAATCATCTCATCCAGAATGAATAATGCTCCATTCTTGTGACAAATATCCATTGCTTTTTGTAAATAGTTGTCAATTGGCTCAACAAATTCAGCTGGTTGCAAAATCACACAAGAAATTTGTTCAGGATATTTGAGGAACAATTCTTCAAGTGAAGCAAGATCATTGTATCTAAAGGTAATTGTTAAGTTAGAAATTTCTTCAGGAATTCCATTAAGCATCGGAGTGTTGCCAATGAACCAATCATCATAAGAAAAGAAGGGATGTTCTGCACACCTCGCAATATATTTTCTGCCGGTATAAGCCCGTGCAAGTTTAATAGCAGCAGAGGTTACTGTAGAACCATTTTTACCAAATTTTACCATATCAGTTCCTGGAATAAGATCTATTATGGTTTCCGCAGCCCTCAATTCAATTAGAGATGCCCGAGTAAGATTATTCCCTTTTCTTGCTCCCTCAAACGCCGCATAATCAACTTCGTCATTGGCATATCCTAGCGTGTTGGCCCTTAATGCCATCCCATAATCAAGATATTTATTGCCATCCGGATCCCAAACGTATGCTCCTTTGCCTCTTTCGAGTATCTGAGGTGCATTTGACGGATATTGGTCATCCCCTCTGCTATAGGTATGTGCACCACCAGGGATTAAATCATTGAGTTTTTTACTGTAATTCATCATTCCAAGTTTTATGTTTTATTTTTTAGATAGTTCCTTGCTGAATAATCCTGGCTTTGTACTCTTCAATTCTAAAACCATTAATTTTATATAAACCTTCTTCCTTATAAATCTTCACTAATTCACCAAGGGAAATGGTTTTATATAACTTTCCGATTTTATTGATAATTATTTCGAATACCTTTAGGTCATCTTCATAATCTATAGTAAGCCTGATATTTTCATAACTATCTTTCAATTCGGCTTTGTTTTCAATTTTTTTTAATGACATTTTCGAAGCCATTAACTGCCATACCTCAAGATCTACAGCCATCTTATTAGTATTCAAATATTCAATTCCCTTGAATGTCATACCGTATCCGTAGGTGCCTTCAGGTAGTGAATCGTTTTTTATCCACATAGGTAGGTTTTCATCTAACATCTCAAAGTTCTCATTCATCGTATCAATATCTGTAAATGGTTCATCACCATATATGATATAGAACTTATCTATACTGAATTTTACGCAAGTTTTATAATATCTATCCAATACGTCATTTTCAGAACCCCTGTAAAAGAGTAATTCTTCATTTATGGCAAAGTTCACAATCGGGTCATCTTCAGAATTTATTGAAGTACAAAGAACTATTTTACCCGAGAAATTTTCATGTATTCGATCAGTCAGATACTTGAGAATCGGCTGACCATTAACATTAAGTAACACCTTTTTCGATAATCTGGTTGACTTTAGTCTTACTGTAATAAAAACGGCATTATTCATAAATATTTGATTTTATTTGTTTATTCAACATCATTAAAAGATATTCCTTCGTGTTGTTCAATGTTTCTTTTGGATATCTTCCCAATTATTTGATCAAGATACTCAAGTTCTACCCCTGTATCACATCGCATAAATACCAACATGTCTTCAGTAATTATGATACCGGATTTAATGTTTCGGCCAGCAACAACTCGCTTACGTAAAACTAGCCTATACTTTTCATTTTGTGGATTAACTAGGTAATCCAGACTTTCATTACCCAGTGCAATCTCTACTGTTCTTATAAATTCTACAAACTCTTTAAATTGATTACCGCTAAGTGCAGCTTCAAAATCTTCAAGTTTTATCGATCTATCAGTAGTAATATGCTTTTCAATTGTTTCGATGCCATAAGCCAAAGCAAGTGCTGGTAAATAAATTGCATAAGGGTGATCACCGTCAATATGATCAGCGAGTCCAAGTGTAACTTTTTGACCTTTATACCGCTCAATCAATAATTTAATTGAATTAATATGTAATTGTTCAATCGGAGTTGGATATAACTGAATACCTGCAAGCAAATTGATTTTTGATTTCTTATCCACACTGAAAATATAGCTAATTATATCATCAATCTCAGTTAAACTAGCCCCACCAATCCTAATGATTACATTATTGTTATGCTTGACAATTGAATGAAGAAGTTTGTATTCATAAAACAGAGAAGCAGCAATCACATATCTCTTTATATTTAATTTCTTGCTAAAATGGAAGCTTTCCAAATCATTACACATGGCAACTATGTCCACTCCTAGTTCAGTTGCCTTTTTATCAAACTGTAACCAATCACTTTGAGACATATTAATTTTATTAAGATAATCATAAACACTAATATTTGTGTTATCCTCATCTCTTGCCGATAAGGTTTGACCAGCTTTACATTTGTAATCTTTTGTCATGTATGTATCCATGTCAGTTATATGAATACCAACGGCATTCGCCCTTGAATTACTGACAAAATCTAAAATTTCAAGTGCTGTCTCATATGACCCGGTATAGCCCCAGGCCATTTCTGCAATAATATAACTCCTCATTTTCTTAATTTTTTAAAAGTATTTTTTTAATTTTCTCTATAATATGGTCCTCAATCTTGTTGTTGGTTGGAAGATTAATTCCAAGCGATGAAATTTTAACACTAACCTTGTTGCTGAAAACATATGGTAAGTATATAGGCATAATACTTAATGGATAGAAGAAAGGTCGGGTATCTATACCTTCTTCTGAGAGTTTTTTAAGCAGACCACCTCTATTATGATCTAATAAAACACAAACAAACCAAGTTATTTTTTTTCGTTTGTTTAAATCATTTGCCTGAAAACTAATGTTTGAAACATTTTTAAGGGCCTTCCTATATTTCTCTTCCACAATACTTCTATTCTCAAGTATAGAATCAATTCTTTCAAGTTGTGCAACACCAATTGCTGCCTGTAAGTTAGTCATTCTAAAATTATATCCAACATAATCATGCCAATATCTTTTGGTCTTACTCATTCCATGGTCTCGTAGTACCCGCATCTTTTCATTAAAAATGTCAGAATTTGTAATACACATCCCACCTTCACCGGTTGTAATTACCTTATTTCCATAAAACGAGAAACAGCCAATATCTCCTATTGACCCCACTTTTTGTCCGTCATACATTGCACCATGTGCCTCAGCACAGTCTTCAATTACAAAAAGATTATGTTCTTTTGCTATTTTCATAATTTTATCCATATCGCACACTTGGCCATATAAATGTACTGGTATAATAGCTTTCGTCTTTGGTGTGATTGCTTTAAGAATTTCAATAGGATCAATACACCAACTATCTTCTTCGATGTCAACAATTACAGGTGTTGCATTTCTATGGAGAACAACATTAATGGTCGCAGCAAATGTCAAATCAGGTACAATCACTTCATCTCCCGGCCCAATTCCAAGAACATCCAAAGCTAGTTGTAATGCAACAGTACCGTTTGAAACTGCTACACCATACTCAGTACCACAGTAATTAGAAAAATCTTTTTCGAACCTGTCGATATATTTACCGCTACTTGAAATCCATGTTGATAAAAATGCATCTGTTAGAAACTCGAATTCTTTACCTTTTAAATCAGGAATGGCCACAGGTATATGCATATTAGCATTGTATTCCATGAAATCAACAAGTTTGAAATCATTATTTACTATTGGAATAATTTTAATGCGTTCATTAAACAAGAGAAGGATATTATTGGGTTTTGTACTATCGAATGCGTAAACAAACATTTTGTTCATTAATTCATCGACCGAGGCATTCAGATTATTCCCTTTAATCAGAAAATTTCGTATATCTCCATCAGTTAATACACCTACTAACTTATCGGATTCATCAATAATAAACACTATCCCCTTGCCATTTTCATTAATTTTTTTCCAGGCGTCAATTAAGTTTCTATTATTCTTACATTTTAATTTACTAAGCATATTCATTTTACTATTTTCCTTAAAAAACTTACTAATTGTTCACCAAATTTTTTATAATCAAAGTATGTCTCTGCAATTATTCTACCGTTTCTGCCTATTTCTGTCGCTTTTTCCGGAAAGTTAATAACGTAATTCATTTTATTTGCAAAGTCATCATGCGTATATTTTTCTGCTAACAGGGCACTTTTCTCATCCTCAAAATAAAATTTCATTTCACCGAAATTATTAGAAATAATGGGTCTGCCTGATGCTGCATATTCACCTATTTTATGTGGGAACCTGGCTATATCCTGTAAGGTTGGTCTTAGTGGAATTAGTAAAGCAATCGCACCTTTATAGTATCTTATTAATTCATTGTATTCAAGTCCAGATTGTAGTTCTATTAAATCAGCTTTAATCGAATGAGCAATTTCACTCTTTAATGCTTTGATTGCACTTTCAGAACCAAAACTAATTATTCGCAACTTTACTTCTTGATTATTGACCAATTCATATGACTTTATTATGAACCTGATGACCTCGATAAAAGCGGCTGCACCACAAAATAGAAAATAATTATTACAGTTTTTACCGATATTTTTATCAAATATTTCCAAATCGACAAGTACTGGTGTTTTCAATAGTGGAAGTTTCTTATTTGATTTATGGATAAACTGTGCAAGAAATTCGCTTATTGGCAGGGCTGCGTCAACAATTTTAAAAGTGAACCTCTCATAAAAAAAATCATTTATTTTGCTAATCCTACTTTTTCGAGTTACCATAGCTGAATTATATTCCATATAGTTTATCACTAGTGAAAAACGGAATAGTAAAGAAACGATTTTGTAATAAATAATTGAGCTAAAGTTTCTTGAAACCAGTATTGCTATCGACAAATGATTACTCCTACTAAGGGCTAATAAAACTTTTATTTCCATGTATGAAACAACCAACTTCAACAGATTACGTTTAATAAAATTATTTGGTCGGAAATAAACCCTAGCGGCACTTATATAAGTTATTCCCTCATTAAGTAATTTTCTTTTTAAATTCTTATAATTTACATTTCTCCAACTTCTGCTTAATATGGTAAAGGTAGCACCCTCATTGACTATAGCTTTGCCAATAAGCTTGGCTTTTTCCCCAGAAGCAGAACCATACATTGAACTTGAGTAACCAAGATAAATTACATTTATTTTATCTCTTTTCATTCTATAAATCTAAATCATTTGAGGCTACAAAGTTAATGGTTTTTGCCATAAAATAGGTCGTTTGTAGAAATATGAAAAGAGTATTAATACACCAAAAACTGGTTCTTGTAAAACATTATTAGAAAATGACAAAATTAGTATTGTCATAACCGGGAAAATCACTCCTTTGATTCTATTGAAACTTAATAAAATCTTAAATAACCGTATAAGACTATATAATAATAAAACAAACCCCAATAAACCCCATGTTACTAAAAAAAGACTAAGCCCGTTCGTTTTATTTACCACAATAGAATTGGATGTGGTTTTCGCCTCAGTATTTCCACCTAACCCAAATATAGGTGATTGCATCATATCGATAATATCAACCTTGAAACTGGCCATTCTTCCTAAACTCATCATGTCCTTAGATCTATTCTCATTATAAACATCATAAATTTTATTATCCACATTATTATACTCATCAATTATTTTATTCCTCATGAAAGGTAGATTAATTACAATTGCTGAAATTACAAGAATAATAGGCAATGAAATAACAAAATATTTCATTCTTTTGTTATACAAATAGAATATTAAAAGAACAAAAAGACCTATATAACCCATTGTAGATAAGGTTGTTAACAAAGCAATAAGCATAAAAACCAATTTTTTGTTTAAACTAAAATTATTGAATATTAAATTAATCAAAATCCCAACAAGTAAAATTGCAGCAAAAGCTCCTGGTTCCCACATAAATCCTTGATTTCGACTTAATGCTTGGGTTTGATATCCCCAGATAAATATATTTGAATGGTTTGGATTTTCAACAAGAAATGGTATAACGCTTTGGACTTTAACGATCATAAATTGTAGAAAGTTAAAATTAATCAATTGAAGAACATATAAGGGCAAACTAATTACCGCCAACTTATAAAGAATTTCTTCAAGAATTTTAAAAAATTCAAGTTTTGTAATTTTTGTTACAATATATGTCGCAATTATTAACATGAATCTATCAAACAAAAAACCAAGGGTCAATCTTCCAAAGACCAAAAACTGAATAAAGGTAAATGCTGTTATTAAGAATAGTATAACAATTAATTGTTTTGTTATAGGAATACTTCTTTTTTTTAATGCTTCTAAATATAATAATATTGCTATTATACTAACATAAAATAAATAATTACTCAATTCTAATGAATTGGCTTTAGCAGTAAAAAAAAGACAAAATATTACTAGGAAATATTTTAACGGTGAAGATTTGTAAGAGATGTTTTTCACTAATTTCTACTTTATTCTATTAATAAATAATTCTATATTATTAAAATATTTACTATTATCTTTTAACCAATTAATGTCCTTATTCCACCATTTAAAGTTTAACAAATACTCAATATCCTCCATACAAAATCGATATCTGATAAGCCTTGCAGGTATACCACCTACAATCGAATAAGGTTTAACATCTTTAGTAACAATAGATCCGGTAGCAATTATAGCACCATCACCAATTTTAATACCATCCAATATTTTAACATCATTCCCTATCCATACATCATTTCCAATTTTTACAAGGTACTTTCTATCTAAATCAACAAATTTATGTTCGTCAAAAAGTTGGGTTCTTGAAAACGTAAAACCTGCTTGTTTTTGGGTTGAATAGAATGCGGGATGGGTACTAATCCAATCAGTAGGATGAATCCCAAAAGCGTTTACCACATTTTGTCCAATTGAGCAAAATCTACCTATACATGCTTTATTCAATTTTGAATTACCTGAAATATATGATCCTAAACCGATATAGGAATCATACAACTGAGCATTAACTTTTAAAACGTTCTTACCCTCAAAAATTGTATTCCTACCAGCCGTTGCTCCATTTTCAAAAATAACATCGTATTTTCGCTTAATCAAATAATTTACAAAATTAATTCGAAATCTTTGGGGTAATAAATGCTTATATTTGCTAATATTCATAATGACAAAACGTATTAAAGTATTTTGTATAGTTTATCTTTTTTAAAGGCTTTATGTAAATAAAACAACTATTTCTTTTTTATATTTAATATATGTTATCCAACATATAATTAGAATTACAATTAATTTGATGATTATACTTAAGTACATGTTTTCTATATCTAAGAAAACAAAGAAAGAATGAAATGCTATGAATAATATGAGTAATGGCAATAAGATTTTGAAATTGTAAGGAATAAAAAAATATCTTCTTGCAGCATGGTATTGTATTACAAAAAGACTAATATATGTAATTAAAGTTGCATACGCAGCGCCAAAGGCACCATAAATTGGGATTAGTAAAAAATTTAATAGAATATTAATCACACCTACAATAATCATATTTACCATAACTACAACTGTTTTTTTGTTCTGATAGATTGATAAATTTAATGGTCCGGCAGATTGTGAAATAATATAGGCCAAAACAATAATGGGAATTAATTTATATGCACTATAATACTCACTTTCAAACAATAAAATTATAATTTCTTTTGAGAATAAAATTATACCAAACGAAAATATTAAGATTAGTAAGACATAGATTGTATTTGTTTTAAAGAGTGCCTTTTTTGCGATTGAAATTTCGTTTGTATTTGCTACCTTGAAGAAATGAGGCGAATAGGCGCTATAAAATGCTGCGGAAAAAACTAAGACTAAACTTGCAATTTTATAAGAAAGTGAGTAAATTCCTACATCCTTAAGTGTAAAATACTTCTCAAGAAAGATTCGATCTGATAAATTTAACACCCATGCTGATAAAAGATTTGGTAAGACTGGCAAGCTGAAAAATATACTACTTTTAAACATATCCAAAACGAATCGGAAATTAATTATTCTTGCTTGAATTACTAAAAAAATAGGTACGAGAACCAGGCTCGAATACATCATTCCCTTTAAATACCCACTAGCCCCTTGTTTTAAAACAACAACTATTAATATTAAAATAACATTTTTTACTATAAACTGAATGAATGATATTAAAACAAATACCTTTGCCTTCTCAACAACTCTGAAATAAGCTTTTGGGATTATACCAAAGAGTTCAAAATAAGCCGCTAAAATTGCGTAGGTATAAAATGGATAAAATTCAATCGAACTATAGATTTTCCCAACCAGTTTATTTAATAGGAAAATAATAATTAGGACAAGTGTGGAAATTGCATATAGTGCGATTGAAACTGTTCCAAGAAAATTTTTCTTATCCTTTTCTGTTGTGTAATCAAAGTATAATCTAAAAATTGACCTATCAATTGCCAGGGTAAAAAAAATAGCTAGAACGGATGTTAAAACACTTAAGGCACTTATGATACCAAAATCCTCAGGGGAAAGAAATTTTGTAAATAGAGGCAATAGAATAAAATTAGCAGCTTGGGGTAGTATATTCCCTACCGCATATATGGAGGTATTTTGGATCAGTTTTTTGCTCATAACGTTCTTTAAAAGGCCACCTATCTGTTCGTTTGTGGTTCTGAACTCAAGATCCTAGAATTAATATTAGTTCCTGAATTGTCTCTGGAAATAGTATATTATTTTTACTTCTCGATAAAATTCGGTTTAACATTTCAATATATGATTCTTTATCTAAATATTTTACAAGCTTCAATAAGCATATTATTTTTACAGATGAATTCATTTCGTAATAATTACTTGCAGCAATTAATGTTGTCGAGTTGATCGAAATGATTGAATGTGTAATTACTTTAAACAAGAATTCCGTAGGTATGTATGGTGAAATTATACTCTTCGATTTTGGGTATGGGTAACCAGATGGGTGTGGTTTAACACTGATATTATTGTTCTCAACAAAAGTAACGATATCATCAATCGAATTCGTATCATACAATTTATCCTTATATTGGATTTCACTACCTGTAACATACAAATTATCTATAGAAGGATGATTAAATTGTATATTCCGCAAAACTTCAAATTGAAGCTTTTCAAAATTAATATCAACTTTCGCATTCACAACATTACATTTATCAAAGTAATTATGATTAATAGATAAAAAAAATGTCTTATTGTAAAGGGATAATACTGTTTCTGTACGAAAAAAAAACTTTAGCACATTTTTCCAAATTAGAGCTAAAATATAATCTTTAAAATAATAACCTCTATCAATAATAGTAATTGTATTTCTTGTAAGAGGTTCATAATTATAAAAGATTGACCTGCTTTTCTTTAACCGATTAAATAGCAGAACGAACAAGAAAACAGCGAACTGAACATGTGTAAAAATAAGATCATTAGTTCCAATTATTTGATTTACTTCATATATTTTTCTTTTTACAAAGCCAGGTCTTAAAAAGTAGTCATTATATGTCGGTAGTTTAATGTGTTGTGATTCGATATTTAAACTATGAATAACTTCTTTATACTTTTGTCTTGTATATAAAAAGCAAACATTTTCGCCTTTTTGTTTCAAATATACACCTAAAAATAGCGGGTATGTAGATTGAACATAAATGAACTTCATTTCTCCATAACTTTAACATTACTTTTCATTTATTGAATTTAACTATTATTATTATTTAAAGAATGATAAGCTATGAATCAAGATTTTTTCATTAAAAACCAGGTTATATCATCTTGTGGATAATTAGGATCATTATGATAGACAAATCCGTAATCAATTAATTTTAGATCGCTATACTTCTCAAGCATTTCCCCCGCAAAATCTCTTTTAAATAATCTGTTAAAGAGACCCCTGTAAGTTATAGTCATTGGTGAAGGATTATAATATTCAGCGATTAAAATGTATTTTGTACTCGATTTATATAATTTTTCATATACAAGCTGCAATTCTTCTGGATTAATATGAATCAATACCCCCTTTATAAATACTAAATCTCTTTCTGTATCTGGTTCAAAATCAAGGATTGACTTTGGAAATACCTTTATATTTTTAATATTCTTTTTCAAATTACGAATTGCGAATTTGTTTATCTCTATTGCCGATAATTCTGCATTAGGTAATAAAACCTTCAATGCCATTAAATTCAATCCAATATTCGACCCAAATTCAATTACGGTTTTAATATCATTAGTGGTTTTAAGAACTTTAGCGAAGAAGGCTGCATTTGAAGCAATCCAGTTTTTCCCAGTATTTCTTTCTGAGTAACTGTCGCCAAACTCACCTGCCCAGAAATTCTCTTGTTCTGTTTTGAAATTTTCTTTTTCTTTTTTCATATTATTTAGTCTTGAATTAAGTTTTGATTTAATGGATTACCTTTACTAATATTAATTTTAATTTTTTTTCCTAGAACTTCATCTAAAAATTTAGGATGCATCCCAAACCCCGGCCTTATAGATCTCACATTTTTTTCGGTAATAATTTCGCCCGCTTTAATATCTTCCACCACATAAAGTGAACGGGAAAAATCCTTTCCTTTCACTTGTTTTTCAGTTAAACGATAGTCCACAACACCAATTGCCTTTTCGGCTTCACGTACCGCCTTTACCATTTCGGTAAATTCAATTTCGTCCATAGAAAAAGAGGCATCTGGCCCTCCAATAGATCGGTCTAAAATAAAATGTTTTTCAATAATTTTAGCACCAAAACACGTTGCAACTATAGGTACCGTGCTTCCAATTGTATGATCCGATAACCCAACAATAACATTAAATCGCTCGGCAAAATCTTTTACCATACACATATTCGCTTCTTCAATGGGAGCCGGGTAACTTGAAGTGCATTTTAAAAGCGCAATATTATTATTCCCCATTCTATGGCAAGCATCTAATGCCAATTCTATATCGGCTATTTCAGCAATACCTGTAGAAATAATTATTGGTTTTCCTTTGGATGCCACGTATTCAATTAAAGGGATGTCCGTAATTTCAAAGGAGGCAATTTTATAAGCGGGAACCTTAAGGTTTTCTAAAAAATCAACAGCTGTTTTATCAAAAGGCGAGGAAAAACAAATTAATCCTTCTTCTTTAGCTATTTGCATTAATTCTTTATGCCACTCCCAAGGCGTGTAGGCTTCTTTATATAATTGGTATAAGTTTTTACCCTCCCAAATTGTGCCTTTAATCAGGAAATCTTCTTTATTACAATCAATAGTAATTGTGTCAGCAGTATAAGTTTGCAATTTAATACAGTCCGCACCTGCCCGTTTTGCAGCACGAATGGTTTCAATTGCCGTAGCCAAACTGCCATTGTGGTTGGCAGAAAGTTCCGCAATTATAAAAACCGGACTTTCATTATTTATAGTAAACGAATCTATTATCATTATGTTAGTATTTTGTTTTGAACAAATTCAACTTCATTATTTCTAATTAAATCAATGTTAACTGCTCCATTTGAGGTTTTAACAACGAGTACAGGCTTAACTTGAAGTATAGTGCCATTTGGTAATTCATTGTTAAATCCCATTTCACAAAAAGAAATCTTATCAATTATTATTTTTTGATTGTCAAAAAAAGTAAAAGCACCCGGATATGGATCCGTTTGCGCACGTACCCAATTTCTAATCCGCTCTTTTTGCCAATCCCAATTTATTTTTCCATCGTTAGGCGTTCGCTTCCCGTAAATTGTAGCAATAGAACTATCTTGTTTTTTCCTATTGATATTTTTTGTTTCGAACATATCTATTATTTCCCTA
>Ga0210044_10002810_pt1 | contig 25423 bp, 23 predicted proteins | sample CryGey13umfilter_2_FD_183959 | JGI IMG/M metagenome (GOLD analysis project Ga0210044, IMG submission 183959) | Groundwater microbial communities from aquifer in Utah, USA - Crystal Geyser 4/9/14 3 um filter (SPAdes) (version 2) | ecosystem: Environmental > Aquatic > Deep subsurface >... | reverse complement strand
CGTCGGGCCATGCGCCGCTGATAGGCATAGAGCGTGCGGATGACGATGCCCAGGATGGCGGTGATGAGCGTGTAGTCACGCGCCATCAAGCGGCGGATGGGCCACGGGAAGGTGAAGGTCCACTGACTGACGATAGCGGCTGCGGCGAAGCACCATGTCGACGAGGTAGGCCGCCTCCTCGCTCATGCGCCGGCTCGTGCACGACGGACAGATACCGCGGTTCTTGCACGAGAAGGGCAGCAGGCGCTCGTAGCCACACGCCGCGCACTTGAGGCGGGCGAAGCCCAGCGCCGGCGAGGCGCAAGCGACGTAGCGGCGCAGCTCGTTTTCGACGTAGAGTGGATAGCCCTCACCGCTCGCACTGTGCAGTGCAGGGTGCCCTGCTCGAGGAAGGTCAGCAGGTTCTCACGCACCACGCGATGGAGCACACTCGCATGAGGCTGGCGCGGCCTGTAGGCGGGCGCGAGCGGTGTGGTGGCAGCGCCGGGGAAGCGCTCGTAGACGCACGGCTCTTCGTAGGCGCTGGGCTGGAGGGCGGGCTCCATGTCGTCGCATAGAAGCCAGCGGCGTGCCAGCCTCGAGGAGTCGTCGTTTCACGCAGATGGCCGCTGCCTTGGTACTCTGCGTCCGGCTGGTCGGTCCGGAGCCGGACGGTAGCCGGATCGCACGCGGAATGGGGGAGGCCGCCAAGATGTGATCGTGCGCGGGCGCTTGACTTCTCGGCCCATCTCCCGCACGTCCCGGCGGGCCTGGCCGGTCGGGCGGGATCAAGCCGGGGCAGACCCGCTGGTACGAGGGCAAGTGCGTTACCATCACGCGGGTCGCGGGGCAGCAGGTGTCCTACCGGTACAAGATCGTGACCCGCAGGAGCAACGGCACCTCCTCCGTGAAGCGGACGCGAGGTCCCGCGCGGTGAAGATGAAGCCGAGCCCAAGATTATTGAGTGCCACCGCTTATCTCCTCTTGCTCGCCTTCTCGATCTCCTTGGCCTCGCGGTTGCGCTGCTGGCCGATGCGCTCGATCAGCCAGTCGCGGTCCGAGACCGGAAGCTCGAGCACCTCGCTCATGCTCACACCCAACCCCGAGCCGCCGTGCTGCCGCCAGCAGACCTGGAACACGCCTTCGCGCCACGCATCGAGGTCTACCCGAGGAAAGAGCTGCCCCGGTCCCGGCGCCTCGCTGTCCTCTCCTTCGCCGGCATGAAGAAGGTCCGGTCGAAAGGGAGGTCGATCTCCTGCGAAACGACAGCGGGACCTTCACCCTGGCGATCCAGGAGAAGCCCGCCACGAACTTGACCTGCGCTGCGGCCCAGACCGTCACGCTGGTGGGGGGCAAGGCCACCATCGTGGATACCACCGCCGGCGTGGCCGACGAGTTCGGGCTCGCGGTCCACTGCGGGTTCCCCAACCTGGCCTACATCGGGTTGCAGCTGTACTACCGCGTCGATCTCGTCGCGGGAAAGGAGTACCTGTTCCGGCTCACCTCGCCGTTCCAGTCGGTGCTCTACATCTCCGGGGACAGCTGCACGCCGCAGCAGATCAACGCGGCGTGCGGCAGCGACGGCGCGACGGGGGAGTACATCTTCGTGCCACCAGGCATGACCAACACCATCCTGTTCAAGCCGCCGGTCACGGGGACCTACCGTTTCGCCGTGGATGCGTCGCAAGCGGGGCAGTATGGTCACTTCACGCTGCAGATCGAGGACTATGTCATCCCGGCGCACGCGACCTGCACGGGGGCGCTGCCGGTGGCGCTCCTGCCAAAGAAGACGCTGATCATCGCGGACACGTGTTACGGGACGAACGAGTTCGGCCTGGGGATCAACTGTGGGCTGCCGGGCTTCATGGGTCAGCTGCTCGGCACCCAGCTGTACTACAAGGTCGCGCTGACGGCGGGAAAGACCTACACGTTCTACTTCACACCGTATTACCCCTACGCCCGGCTGTATCTCTTCTCCGGCACCTGTGCGATGGACCCGATCAACGCGGACTGCGGCAGCAATGGGCAGACGGGCGGGATCACGCCGTCGGTCAGCGAGAATCAACAGACGTGGCTGAAGTTCCCAGTTCTTCTGCCTGTCCGGGAGGACGTTCTACGCCCAGGATCTGGCCAACCGGTGGGCGGGCTCGACCCGGCCGCCACGGCCGCTGGGGACGAAAGACCGAGTGTCCATCGTGCTCTTCGACGGGTGGTACCGCGCACAGGAGCCCAAGAACGCCCGGCCGCTTGGCTCGGGGACTATCGATGCCGACGGTTACTTCATGGTGCAGGGCAATGCCATGCCGGAGTTTGATTGGGTCGCGCCAGTGGTGGATGACGCCGATAGCTCTCAAGACGTCTGGGTTCCCTCCTCGCCAGGCATCGACGTGGTCCACGGGCAGAGCGTGGACGGCATCGAGCTGCCGGTGGTGCCGAAGGCGCTGGCGGAGGTCTGGGCCACGGCCTGGGGTTGGAGCGAGCTTGTGACGCGGGGGACGATCTTGTTTCGGTTCACGGACGCGGCCGGGAAGTCGAAGGCGCAGGTGCAGGTTGATGTCCCGGACTTTGGTGACGTGAATGTTGCGTTCTTCGAGGACGACATCGGCCAGGCGCCATACCTCAGACCAGTGGTGGACAGCGCGACCACCTCCAAGAGCGGCATGATCGGAAACCCGTTCTTTCCAACCTGGACTCAGCCCGAGGGGCCCTGCCACTACTCGCTGATCCGCTCCGGGGATACGCTGAACGGTCTGTTCCTGTTCAGCGACTTCAAGCCCGCCGGGTGTGACTGAAGCTCACGCCTTGGTCCGTTGGCGATGAGAACGCAAGAACTCGGAACCGGTGTGAGCCCCACTGGCCCGCGGGATCTGATGCCGTTCGACGCCATTGCCGTTCAGTCACGCAGTTGACTTGTTGACTGGTCAGCGGCCGGCGTCGGTGGACGGCGAGATGGTCTGATCGACGTAGAACCGGACCACGAAGCCGGGGTGCTGCTGACCAATGATGTAGCCCTGGGGCAGGAGCTTGGTGCCCAGTGCGTACAGCGCTGGATAGTCGAGAATCACTGCCACCTGGACCGGTTGCTCGACCTGACGCGCCAGGCGCACCAGGAGCTTGTCCTGGGACAGCTGCGCCGTGGCGGAGATCCGATTGTGCTCCTCGTTCTCCGCACAGCAGCGACTGTCGGAGGCCTCGACGCTCCACGGGGCGGCATAGGCGCGAATCGAGGCCGACGGCCCCTGCGTGCCGATCCGCTCCGGGGGGGGGATGTTCCCGTCGAGGAACTGGTAGAACACGCCGACCTCCCGGTCCTTCGGCACCACCAGCATCTCACCCGTCGCGTCCGTGTCGAAGGGATCGTAGGTGTTGCCCGCCGCGTCGACAACACAGGCCCGGTGAATGCCGGCGAAGTTCTGCTCGCTGCAGCCGGCGGGGGACGCAAGCAGCACCTTGCGGAACCCATCCGTGCCGGTGGTCTCTGGTCCGCTCGCTCGATCACCGCACCCCGCCGCGGACAGCGTGACGACGAGCAGGCTGGTGATGGTTGCGGCTTGGGCCGTGCGTGACTGGCTAGTTCTGCACATGGTCGCTCCTCCTGTTTTCTAGATCGATTGGTCTGGCGGGATCGGCGGAGGTGGAAAAAAAACCTCCGGGCTCAGCGCTGCGGTGGAGGGTGTATGACGGGTGGGGTGCTGGTACACTGGCAGGCAGCATGCCCTGGCGAGTCGTCAAACGGAAGCTGGGCCGCGCGGGCGGGGACAAGGAGCGCCTGGCGCGGCAGGCGCAGTGGGACCGGGACCACGGCGAGGGTCGCTGGGCCGTGGGCTACGTGATCGACGGTGCGTTCGTGCTGCAGGAGCACGCGCTGGAGTCGGTCTACTACCGGAGCTACGAGGAGCACTTCGCCGCCCACCCCGAAGACCTGCAGCAGCTGCTGCGCACGGCCAGGCGGCTGCGCAACCCCCACGCCGAGGCCACCACCGGCGTGGACCTGCAGGTTCCGGCGATCCTCGACTACCTGCGGCGCAACAACCTGCACCTCGCCGGCGACGCGCTGGTTGACATCGGCAGCTGGAACGGCCGGGCGTCCCACGCCCTCAGCGTGCGGCTGAGCCCGCTGACGATCACGGTTGCGGGCGACCCGATGATGACGCTGGAGACGTTCTGGCAGCGGCGCAAGTGCCTCGCGGTGTGGGAGGACTGACAAGTCAACCGCGTGACCCGGATGAAACAAGTCAACAAGTCAACTGCGTGACCAGAGGAACTGCGTGACCGGAGGAAACAAGTCAACAAGTCAACTGCGTGACCGGATGAAACAAGTCAACAAGTCAACTGCGTGACCGGAATCGCCGGACCGCCAGTCCCAGCAGGAGCATCGCGATCCAGGCCAGGCTCGTCGACGACGGTCCACGGCCCGCGTCGCAGCTGCAGCCGTCGTCGTCCACCCCGGCGCCGTCGTGTCCGGTTGGTCCGTCAACGCGGGCGCCGTCCGCCCCCGGGGTCGCGTCGTCGGCCGCGTGATCCGCGGCGCCACCGTCGGTGGGCACCAGGTCGGGTGGGGCCAGGTCCGCCGGCGCCAGGTCCGGCAGCGCCTGATCCACGCCGCCCTCGGTCCCGGCGTCGTTCACCACCTCACAGCTCATGGGGAACGTGCCGCCGGGATCGGCCGTGCCCGCCGTGCCGCACTGGTACTGGCTCTTGGCCGTGTCCCAGCCGCACTTGAGGTTGGAGGCGCAGTCGCTGGCCTTCAGCTTGCCCGAGGCGCAGTACTTCAGCATCTCCGACGAGCAGCACCCCTGGGGCGGGATGTTGTTGCAGCTGACCTTGACGCACTGGAAGCTGGTGGGGCTGCACAGGTCGGACGGCGTGGCCTCCATCTTGGCCTTCTGGCCCACCGGGATCTGCATCGTGATGCAGTGGATCGCGCCCTGGCCGGGGATGATGATCTTGCTGTCGATGGGCACCAGGGTCCAGCCGGGGTAGACCTTGGCGTAGGCCGCCATGGCGTCGGCCTCGTAGCTCGTCTCGTCGGAGTACACCGGGATCAGCACCACCTTGCCGCTGCCCACGAGGGACAGGGAGTTGGTGTAGGTGCGCCAGACGTTGATCCCCAGGATGCCGGTGTGGTTCGGCATGGGGATGCGCGTGACCTGCAGCGTCTTGCCCGAGGGGGTCGGGGTGCTGGCGAACAGCTGGGCGTTGGCGTCGAGGATCGCCTTGTTCGTGGCGTCCTGGCTCGCCTGGTACTCGCCCACCAGCATCGCGGTGTCGGAGGCGAACTTGGAGAACATGTCGATGTGCGCGATGACCCCGCCCTTCATCGTGGCCGGGAACAGCGACTTCTTGCAGCCCAGATAGTCGGCGAAGATCTGCTCCACCGCGCTCTGGCTGAACTGCGGGTTGTAGTACAGCACGCCGCGGGTGGCGGCGCACAGGCCGTCGGTGGTGCTCATGAAGTTGCCGCCCTCGTAGTCCAGGTCGGGGCGGAAGTCGTTGACGCCCCAGTCCTGGGCCAGGTCGCTTGGGATCTCGTCGTCGTACTGCCGCGCGTGGTAGTAGCGGAAGTCGACGAAGGACAGGGTCGGGGTGCCGGCGGCGGGGTTGTCGAGGATGCTCACCGGGCCGTAGTCCCGGGCCCAGATGGCGTTGGTCTGGTGCTTCCACCAGATGATGTTGGTCGGATCCTGGATCGCCGTCGCGCTGTAGCCCAGGGCCTTGAGCTCGCTTTCGATCCAGGTCTTGTGCGCCGCGTCCTTGTAGATCATCAGCACCGGGACCACGCCCCAGGCGCCCTTGACGATCCCGCCGAACAACGCCTTCCACTCCGTCTGCGTGTACTGGGCCCAGCTCAGCAAATAGGCCTGGGACGCCTCGTACTCCGCCGAAGGCCGGATGCCGACGGTGGTGGGAGGCGTGGTGATGAAGAACTTGTCGATGTGCAGGTTGCGGTAGTCGTCGTACTGGTCGGCGTTGGGCAGCCCCGCTCCGCCGCCGCCCCGCCGCCGCACCCCCTGCTCCTCCCACTCGGTCTTCCACCGCGGCAGGTAGCTCGGCGTGGGCGCGATGTAGGTCAGGAAGCGATCGGGCGGGATGGAGAGCGACGGGCCGGCCAGCCCGGTGGGGCCGTGGGACAGGCTGACGGCGGGGTCCGCGCTCGCCAGCTGGCGCCGGTCGGTGTCGACACACGACGACTGCACCGCGACCAGCATGCCGGAGACGAGGAACAGGCAGTGTGGCTTCACAGGATCTCCTGGCAGCGGGATGCACCAGCGTAGCAGAACGGGCAGGCGACGACCATCACGGTCCAGGGCGGGTGGGCCGCAGCTCGAGGTGCTGCTCGGTGCCCCCACCGATGATCGTGCTGCCGTCGGATCGCTGGAGCTGCCCGCTGATCATCGTGGGGTCGGTGGATCGCCGAAGGTGCAGGCCCGGATCACGCGACAGCGGCGTGGCGCCGTCGAAGGTCGTCTGCCGCAGCACCCGGGGCGGTCGCCCCTCGACGGAGCAGACCAGGACGGGGTGGCGGCGCTGCCCCGTCGCCTGGCGCAGCGCGACCTCGCTGGTGACGCAGCTGAGCACGAGGCTCTCCAGCGGCGAGCCGCCGGACTGTCCGTCCCAGGAGCAGTCGAAGGGCGCCGGCCGGGTCAGCCGCAGTTGAAGCGTCGTCGTTGTTGTCGTGGAGCGGACCGCGGTGCCCTCCCACCGACAGCGCTCGGCAGGTTGCGCGTGGCGGTAGCGTCGTCCGACGTCCCGGGCCAGCCCCGCGCTCTCGACGGTGCGCTCGATGGTCAGGACGACCCTGTCCGGTGCGCGAAGGTCCAGCGCGACCGCGCCGCGAGTCGTCGAGACGTCGAACGTCTGCGAGCAGGAGCTGACCTGGGTGTCGTCGTAGGTCAGGCGGAACAGGCCGTGCGCCAGGGACGATCGACGCAGGGCGCCGGGCATGTGGGCCGTTGTTGTGGGCGTGATCGGTGTGGATCGCGCCGTGGGTGGAGGTGTGGAGGCGCAGCTCAGCACCAGGATGCAGGCCACGCTCCATGGTGCCACCGGTGTCTTCACCGTGGATGGTACGTCCCGCACCCAAGGGGTCTTCCGTGAGGCCGTTACAGCGTCAGGCCCTGGAACCGGCGATCGTGCCACAGCAGCATGTACAACCCGCCCGGGCCGCGGTTGAAGGCATAGTCATGCGGACCGGTGAGCAGCGTCAGCCGGCGCGCGATGCCCAGCCGCTGGAGCTCGGCCGACAGGCGCGTGACCACGGGGCGCAGTCCGTCGCCGGTGGAGGTCGCGAGGCTCAGCGGGAGCCGCTGGAGCGCGGTGCGGTGGGCTCGGGCCAGCTCCAGCAGCGGGTCCACGAAGGGGGTCACCGCCGGCTGCAGCGCGCCGATCTGATCCACCTGTTCGGAGTGCGTGAATCCCAGGAGCAGCGACCACAGGCCCCCGAGGGAGACGCCGTCCAGGCCCATGCGCGGCCTGGTGCCGTGGGCCGGGCTGCGCTGCAGCTTGAACCGCCGCGAGAGCGCCCGCGGAAGCTCCTCGAGGTAGAACCGCTCGTAGTCCGCGTCGCGCAAGCGGCCGGCGCCCAGCAGATCGAAGGTGTGGGGACAGGCCACCAGCATGCCGCGAAACGGCGCGGCCTTCAGCGAGCGGTTGTAGCGCTGGAGCTCGACGCCGGTCACTAGGACTAGGCCGCCGAAGTCCGCCTCGGTCAGATGGCCGCGACGCAGCGCCGCCACCTGGTCCGGCAGGTGGTAGTCGCGGACCCAGCCCCAGGCGCCGCGCTCGGGAGCCAGCACCGCCTCGCCCCGGCCAGAGAAGGCGATGAGCAGCGGGTAGGCCCGCCGCGCGTGATCCGGGGGCAGGAGCACCACCACGGGCTGGGGGCCGAGCCGCTCCGATGGGACGGTGATCAGGCGGGCGGTGAAGCCGGCGGCAGGCTGTTTCGCCGCGGGACGTGGACCGGCCGGCGGGTCCGGCGGGCGGGAACAGCGGCAGCCCGACAGCAGGAAGGACAGCAGCAGCGCCATGCGCGGGACCATGGGGTGATACCAGCAGAGCGGGCCAGCGGGGTCAAGGCACGGCGGGCCTGCTCGTCGGCTCGCTGGTCAACTCCCGATGCATGGCGCTCAATCTGGTGAGGCAGCTTCGTGCTTCGGGAAAGAACTTGGCGGACGCCGGCAACCGCAAGCACTGCTCAATGCGTTGCCTGGCCTGCTCGACATACGGAAGGACTTCCTTCCGGAGCTTCCTCTCAAACAGCCTCACTGCGGATGGTCCGAACATCGTAACCTGCGGAGGCGCCGGTGCTTTGCGAACCCGCTCGTAAGCCACCGCCGCGACGATTGTTCGAACCTGGCCATCCCGGCATGTTGCGTGGTCCGCATAGGGTTGCACGCAACCTCGACTGATACGGGTGTAACCCCTGCAAAGCCAACCCAGGCGTTTGAGATTCCGCGCGATCTTGGTAGCGCGGACGGTGGCCCACCCTTGCTCCAATCGCCGGTAGCTTGATTGGACTGGCTGCCTCGGCACGGCACAAACCGGCTTGACCGAACGGCTTGGTGCAGCACAACCCATTTCGCAGCCGGCAACGACACCGGCAACCACAGCAGCGGTGATCGCCGCTGTGAGGGCATGTGTCCAGGTCAGATGCCACCTACCTTTCCGGCGTGACCGAGCACGTGGATGCAGGTCACATCCATCCGCCACAGGCAGTTCGCCGTTGCTGCTCGAGGTGCGCCTGCCGGCGGATGGAGGCCGAAAGGAGTTAGCCGCTGCAGTAGCCAAGGAGGCTTTCGAGATGGCTACCGCCGTCCCCGGGTATGAGTGCATCGGGGCACGTTCTTGGAGGCAGCGAGCCTTCGGCAATACCGCTGCTGAGTTCGAGGTCTTCACGGGGAAGCTCCGCGGTTCGTTCACGGGCGTGGATCGATCTTACCGAACCCGAATAGCCGTTGGACCCGGTCTGGTTGCATCGCATTGCCTCCCTTGTTGAGCACCTTCATCTTCACCCTAAACACGTCTTGGCTGCCAACATCCGAATGCACTGGTGCCGACGCCGTCCATTGGTGTTGTAGCAATTGCGCCATTTGCTGTCGCCTGGAAGTGTCCAGCGCTTCCAAGGGAACCCCACCTTTTCGAACGCTCTTCCACGCCTTGGCCAATCCCGCCTGTCCGAGCTGTTCATTGCCCCATTTGATAAGCTCAATGTGACGGCCTGATGTGAGTTTCTGCTCGTCCCAGTTGATCTTTGGCGTCGGGCCTAGCTCTTCCTCAATCACCTTCCGTATTGTGTCCTTGGCCGCAGCGCTGGCTACTTCATCTACCACCCAGTCTCGGAAATCCTTCATTGCCTTTTCGGTCTTTGCCATGGCATCACGTATGGCCTTTGCTATCTCTTCCATCAAGCCCGTCTCTGCTGGCTTAGTTTGCATTGCCAACCCATCGCCCTTTGGTGGCCCCCCGAAATAGTCCTCCATCCAGCCGCCACCAAAACGATTCCCGATCGACTCGAGCCAGTCGAACATGTCTCCCGAGTCAGGCCATTTGCCGCGGCCAAGGGCGTCTGTGATGTCGCCAATGCTGGACCACGGCACGTCAAACCCTCGACTTCCGATCCCGGTCGGATCACGACGTCCCTTCAGAAACGCTTCCACTGTCCCCTTGTCGTAGTGCGCGGGCAACGAACCCTCGGTGTCCACCGCCTTTGACAGTCGGGCTTTCGTTGTAGGCGTCCGCGTCGTCCTTCCAACAACCGGTTCATGACGACCCAACGGCTCCGCCCTCCCAGCTGCTCCCGCCGCCCATGGTGAAAGGCTCTCGAACTTAGGTGTTCGTGACATGCAACTCGCCTCCAGTGCTAAGGTGCCGACTCTAGCGTTCCTTGGCGATGATGTCCACCGACACCACCGGAGATCCCGTTGTGAGACTCAGGACCTTATATCGAACAAAACGAAGAAAACTGTCTTCGCTAATGAACGTCCCATCTGGATCAACGGTATCCAGTTCAACGGTGGTGCTGCCAATACGCTGAAACGCCAGATCCTCGTCCACTGCAGCGTGCTGTAGTTCGATGGTCCCATCGCTGCCGGCGGTGTGGACTCGAATCTGTGCCCGCACCTTCGCGAATCCGCCGAGGTCGACAGCAGGGCCTGCCTCACCAATATTGACCACATCTCTGTCCAATAGTCTGATTGCCTGGTTCATGATTTGGCCCTTTCACTGCTTTGCAATGACGTCAATGGAAACAACTGGCGATCCCTCAACGCTGGTTGCCTTGTATCGGACATAGCGCAAGAATTCGGACAGCGACTTGATTGAACCCGTGGCGTCAACAGAGGCGAGGCTGACGGTACCGATCCACCGCAAGATACGCCAGATCTTCATCCACCGCGGCATGCTGCAGCTGGAGAGTCCCAGCACCAGCCGCATGCACTCTGATTTGAATCTCGGCGGTATTGAACGCCCCCAGATCGACCCCCTTCCCGGCCTCGTTGTTGTTAACAACTTTTCTGTCCAGCATCGTGATCGCTACGTTGTCTGCCATGACTATCTCCCGTGGTTGATTGAAACAATCGGGTGTCCATACGAATCGTCTAACGTTTGTAAAGCGCAAGCCGCGAAGTCAGTGCGATGCGCGGATCGGCCAGCTCCGCAGTGTGCTGCAGTGTGCTGTTGTCGTACTTCGACGCATCCGCAATATGTCTGGGCTCAGTTGTTGCGAACGGCGGATGGTCCGTCGTTGGACATGTCCTGGGAGACCAGATGGCCATCCTCTTTGACTGGACAGCGTTCGAACCCCTCCTGACAAGTCACTCTAGTATTGGCAGCAACGACTGACGTGTCAATGACCACTGTGCGAGTCACCCAAACGGGTGATGTGAATCTGCGGCACACTACTCATTGCCACGCAATCAGGTCATTGCCACGGAATCAGGTCATTGCCACGCAATCAGGTCATTGCCACGCAATCAGGTCATTGCGTCAAGGGTGCTGATCTGAAACTGACGCGAAAGCCTGCTTCGTGTGGTCTGTGATTCCCATTGGTTACGCGCAGAACCGTGGCCTTTCGGGCCGAGATCGTCAGTCGTTCTTGCAGGACTGTTGAGTGTCTGATGCCCGGAATGGCCAGGAGGCGCCGATCCCGAAGTTTCCGATGTTTACGGTCGTCAGTTTCAGGGCTACACCCTTGCGTCAAGGGGACCCGCCAGCTGACCCAATGACCCGGGTGGGGTCCTCGGCGCGCAATATCACCGTGAGCCAGTAGGCGGTGCACAGCGACCCCACGGCGATGGAGGTCCAGGCCGGCAGGTGCAGGTAGGTGTGCAGCACCAGCAGCACCAGCGCCGCGAAGGCGTCGCCGAAGCGGAACACGAACATGTCGATCACCGCCTTGCTGCGGTACTTCACCGCCTCGGTGCAGGGGGTGTAGAGCAGCTCCTTGCTCGACTGGTTGATGGAGTAGCTCGTGGACTGCTGCGCCACGTTGAGCGAGGCGATGACCAGCAGCCCCTGGGGGAACAGCAGCAGCCCCAGGGCCGAGAGCAGCACCAGGGGCAGAAACAGCAGCCCCACTCGCGCCCCGAAGCGGCGCAGGACCCAGGTGGTGACCAGGAACTGCAGCACCGCCGAGCTGATGTTGCTCGCGGCGTTGACCGTGCCGAAGAACGCGGTGGTGGCGTCGGTGCCCAAGATCGTGGCGTCGATCACGTGGTAGTAGTGGTAGTTGAACAGGGTCTTGGCCAGGGTGACGAAGAACACGATCTGCGTGATCAGCCGCACGTTGCGCTGGCTCCAGACCAGGTGGAAGTCGCGCCAGGCACTGGACGACTCCGGGGGCTCCCGGGGCTCGCGGCGCGCGGTCACATCTCGCGCGCTCCGCTCCGCACCCGCGCGGGGCTCCGCCGCTCCGCGCGCGCCGTCGGCCAGCGGCCGGGCCAGCCGCGCCAGGGTCACCGGCAGCGTGAGCAGCATCACCCCCGCCGCTGGCAGCAGGCAGTGCGTGGTCCCGATCCAGGCCGGCAGGTAGCGCGTGGCCAGACCGCCGACGATGCCGCCCACGATGCCGCCGCCGCCGATCACGCCGTAATGCCGCCGTCCGCTGGCGGAGTCGAACAGATCGTTGGTCAGCGACCAGAAGAGGGTCACCATCAGCACGTTGTACACCGAGGCCCAGATGTAGAACGCGGTGGAGATGCGGTGGCCGGCCGCCATCAACCACCAGAAGGCGAGGATGTTGAGCGCCACCACGCCCTGCAGCGCCACCACGAAGCGGCGGCTGTCGAACCGGCGGAGCAGCTGGTTGTAGATCGCCACCACCAGCAGCACGACCCCCGCCACCGCGAGGTAGAAGTAGGGCAGGCGGTCCGGGCCGATGGTCTTGATGAACAGCGCGTCCCGCACGGGCTTGATGATGTAGTACGAGAAGATGATGAGGAAGAAGTGCAGGAACGCCAGCAGCGTGGGCCACAGCTCGCTGGACGGTGGCCCCGCGGGAGTGTCGCGCATCGCGGTCTCCGATCAGCGCGCGGCCAGCAGCAGGTCGATCACCTCTGCGAACCCCGCGCCGCCCGCGCTCGGCGTGACGTACGACGGCAGGGCCTGCATGCGGTGGACCCAGCGACGTACGTTGGCCACCCCCACGGCGTGAGGGAAGGCGCGGAACATCGGCACGTCGTTGGGTGAGTCGCCGATGAAGGTGGCGCGCCCGGGGTCGAGCGTGTGGCCCAGCAGCTCGGCGGCGCAGCGGCGGCACATGGTCAGCTTGTCATGCGCGCCGAAGTAGCCGTTGACGTGGATCGAGCTGACCTTGGCCACGGCGCCGTGGGCCTCGAAGATGGCGACGATGCGGTCGATGGCGGCGTCGTCCAGCGGCGCCACCTCCTCGGCGATGTCGATCGCCAGGTCGAACTCGCGGTAGGGCTGGTCCGCGGCCACCTTGCAGCCCGGGACCTCGGTCAGCACCTGCTGCCGGATCTGCTCCAGCCGGTCCGAGGCGTTGAGTTCACGCGGGGCGTAGATCCGGCGCATGCGGTCCCCCTCCCGGCGGAAGGCCAGGGCGCCGTTCTCCCCCACTACCGCGGCCACGGGCCACATGCGCGCCAGGTGGTCACACCACCCCGCCGGTCGGCCGGTGATGGGCACCACCATCAGTCCTGCCTCGTGCGCGCGCCAGATGGCAGCGAAGGCCCGGGCAGGGATCCGGCCGTCGGTGGTCATCGTGTCGTCGATGTCGGAGTAGACGATCTCCAGCTGTCGGCGGACCTCGAGCGGCATCTGGCTCAACGGCTGCATGGGTTGTATTGGCTGCGTGGGTTCCATGACGCTGTTCTAGCACGGTGTACGATCAGGGAACACCGTGTGCGACACGGACGGTTTTTTTGCCCACTTCGTCGAGAGCTGTTAGTTCTGAAACAGGAGAGACGCGGCCCCGATGAACGAGACATCGACCCTCAGAGTGCTGGTGACGGAGAGCGATCCGCTGGTGCGGCAGTGGCTCGGGCGGCGGGCCGAGGAGCTCGGCGTGCGGCTGCGGTTTGCGGATGGCGGCGAACTGCTCGACGCCATCGGCGACGAGACGCCGGACTGCGTCGTGCTGGACGCCTACAGCAGCCGGGGTGACCCGTCGCCCATGTGGCGCCAGCTGCGCGAGGGGCCGGCCACACGGCACATCCCGGTGCTGGTCTACTCCTCCTCCAACCGCTGGCAGCGCGTGGCGGAGCTGGCCGGCGAGAGCGTCGACGGCTACATCCCGCGCCCGTTCACGCTGGAGACCATGCTCTGCGCGGCGCAGCAGGCCTGCAACACGGGGCCGCGCCAGAGGATCGGTCGGCCGCATCAGCCGGAGAGGACGGCGACGATCTCCAGCGCGGCCTTGCGGGCCTCGTCGATCTGCTCCGGCGGCATGGACGCCGCACCCACCACCGGGTGCCCGCCGCCACCATAGCGCGCGCACAGATCGGCGAGGTTGATCAGCGGTGAGGGGCGGTGCCAGGGGTTGGATCCCACCGAGATCTTGGCCCGGGTCGGCGACCGCGTCAGGACCACCGTGTAGCGGATACCCTGCTGCAGGTAGTACGGGATGAACTTGTTGAACCCGACCACATCGTCGGCGCTCAGATCCGCGAAGGCCACACCGTCGCCGAGCACCATGCGTTGGCGGAAGTGCTCGATGGTCTGCCGATGCTGCTGCAGGACGGGCTCCAGCGCGCGCTGGATCCCGGGCTGCGCGTACACCTGCTCGATGTCGCCGTGGATCAACCCCTGACGCATGAGCTGCACCAGTTCCTCATCCGGCGCGGATTCCAGCAGCATCATCAGCCGCAGGGCGGGCTGCGCCAGCTCCACGGCCTGGGCCGCATCGACGAACTGCGCGCCGTCGATCAGGTCGGCCCAGCGCACGTGATCGTCGAACGCCGAGGCGTTGAACGCGTGCTCCCGGGCCAGCCAGCGCGCGAGCAGCCCGGCGCACGAGGGGGCTTTGGGATCGAAGAACCGTCGCGCGTCGGGGTGCTGCTCGAAGTGGGTGCGGTGCTCCGGTTTGATGAATGTGCTGTGGTGGTGGTCGCACCACCAGGTGAGGCGCTTCGACGGGCTGTAGCGGAAGTCCACCACCACGTTGTCGTCGGCCCAGAACGTGGCGTCGTGGTCCGCGCCGTAGGGATCGCTCGAGCCGTGGGCCATGCCGCGGTACACGATCTCGGCTCGGGGATCGACATGATCGAGGTAGAAGCGGGCGAAGATCGCCGCGCTGGTCACCCCGTCGAAGCAGTTGCCGTGGTGCAGGATTTGCAGTGTCATGTGGGTCTCATCAGGAGCCGAGGATCTCCTCGAGGCCGGCGTTGATCTCGGACCAGTAGGCCCGGGCGGCGCTGGCGCGATCCTCGCGGAACCGTCGGACCCAGCGGTCGAGCTCGGCGTCCGGCGCCGCGTCGTGCTCGTAGTCCTGAAGGTAGCTGGCGATGACGTCGATGATGCGGCCGGTCTCCCAGAATCGGGCCTTGCGCCGACGGAAGATGCGCTTGGCCAGATCCCGGTGGTGCGCGGCCCAGTCGACACTGCTTCGCAGGTGGCGGTTGATCAGATCGCTGACCTGCTCCTCGGCCCACCCGCGGTGCAGGCGGCAGAATCCGAAGTTCTGCAGCGTCAGCTCCGCCACCATGCGCCGGGCGCTCTTGCGGCCCAGCACCCGCGGGGGAACAAAGTCCATGCCGTAGTACTGGTGGTGCTCGCCCGGGATCGGCATCGGGGTGAAGAACCCCGGCGTCCAGCAGGGCTGGATCGCCATCTCTCCCCGATCGCCGTTGGCGTTGTAGATCGCCAGCGGCGTGGAGGATCCTCCGGCGGCGCGGGCGCCCTCGCGCAGGCCCTGGCGCAGCGACTGGGCCCAGGGGGCGAAGAGCATGCCGTCGGCCAGTCCGCGGGCGAGCCTGGCGTTGTGCGCCGAGTCCGGGGCCGCGTCGAACGTGTCGGCGTCCCACGCCGGCTGGCCGCTGAGGCCGAGAAATCCCGGTTCCATCAGGTGCCGGTGCAGTCGTTCCATGAGCCAGGCGATGGCCGCTCCGGCGCTGAGGCTGTCGAATCCCAGCGAGTCGCAGTGAGCGGCCACGCTGTCCACGGCGTCGGCGTCCACCACGCCGATCTGCGGACCGAAGGCGATGCAGGGGTCCGCCTCGCGTTGCCGCCCGTGAACGATGGTCTTGCACACGATGGGACAGCTTTCGCCGCAGGTGTGATGGGTCGCGTCGGCGTGACCGTCCGCCAGGCGCCTGATGTAGTGATCTCGCAGGTTGCGGTGGTACAGGTCGTCCCGCTGCTGGCTGGTGAGGTGGACCGAGGTCCCGTTGAACCACAGCAGGCGCTGGCGCACGGCCGAGAGCGACGCTCCCAGGGCGCCCAGGCCGAGCAGCCGGGGGTTGAACTCGTAGCGCACCAGGCTGGAGAGCTCCTCCACGGTCATCTCGGGCTGGAACCCCTTGAGCAGCCCGCCCTCCTCGAGCTCGTCTCGCAGTTCGCCGGAGCTGCGGCTGGCGCCGATCACGATGCCGCACAGGTGGTGCACCTGGAACAGCCTGGAGCCCGGGCCGGCGTGACGGAACCAGCCCCGAATCGGGATCGGCTGGGCGTTCTCCCATCGCGCGGAGCACAGGCTGCCGAACCGCGTTCGGGCGGCGGCGGGGCCCACGGCCAGCACCTGCAGGTTTGCCGAGCTGTCCCACTGCTGATGCGCCAGGTGCTGCAGCAGCGCGACGACACCCTCGCCGTCGTGGGTCCCCTGCCACAACGGCTCGGGGTCCAGCGGCTCGAGGCGCACGTCGAGCCTCCCCGGCTCGCGTTCCACGATCCACAGCACCGAGGGCTGGGGCGCCCGGCCGCGCAGGGCCAGCAGGCTGGCTGGCAGCGCCGCCAGCGTCAGGCCGCCGCCCGCCACCACCGAGCAGTGAAACCCGTCCCACAGCATGGAGCGTCCGGCCAGCACCAGTCCGCTGGCCCCGGGGACGCACGTCCCGGCCAGCGGACCGACGCCGAACACGGTGGGGTCGTTGTTGTCGCGGATGGACCACGCGTACTCCACCGGGCCGACGAAGTGCGGCGACTGGATGGAGACCATGTCGTGGCTCGCGTGACCGCAATCGACGTGGAGTGCTTGCTGATTGATCGTCATCGAACCCTCAGCGCTCGATCGCGAAGCGCACAATCTTGAGCTTGATCGGTTCCTTGCGCATGTTCTCGAGCTGGATCCCGACCTGCATGCCGGAGCCCTGGTTCGAGGCGGCCCACACCGGCACCTCGTCCTGCTGTCGGGGCAGGATGATCGCGTGGTACAGCAACAGCGGGTCCCGGGTGGCGGTGCGAATCCAGATCAGCATCTCCGTCATCGAGGTTGCTCGCTGGAGCTCCACGCGAAACGACTGGCCATCCAGGCCCAGCTTGCATGGTTCGGGCAGCACGGCGCCCATGGAGCAGGGATGGGCCCTGGAGTCCTTGCCGATGCACGACACCCCGGAGGGGAGCGTGACATCCTTCGCCACCAGCAGCACGGTCCCGCCGGATCGCGTGGGTGTGTCCTTCGGTGTGTCCCTGGGCGTGTCCTTCGGCGCGGGGCCGGGAGCGGCCGGCTCCGTCGCCACGGGGGGCTGGACGCTCGGAACCTCGGCGCGCCACTGTCTCCCCGCCAGTCGGGCGACGACGACGATGGCCAGGATCCCCACCACCGCCGAGATCACGATCCAGCTGCGCGGCCATCCGGGATCGTCGTCCTCCGGGGGTCCGGTGGGGTCGCAGGAGCCTGGCCCTGGCGGATCGCCGCCGCCGTCCTGAGGTGCCGCGGTGTCAGGTTGGTCGTCCCTGGTCTCGTCAGTCGTCATCGACAGACAGTCCTTTCGTCGCTGACCGGTTGTGACCACCACGTCAACGCATTATCCTCCCCCCGTCAAGTGTGTTGACCGGCCTCGGCAGGAGTGTACAAGATAGCCTCCAGGCCAGAGACAGGTTTCGGTGCCCACCTTCGCCAACCTCGAGCAGGAATGGACTCGCCAGCGCGCCCGACTGGAGCGTGAGATCCGCGTGCTGGTGGTGCACGACGACCCCCGGGTGCGCAAGGACCTGGACCAGTTGCTGTTCCGCAGTCGCATCTCGGCCCGTGCGGTGGAGTCGGCCGAGGGCCTGCGGGATCTGGCGCAGCGCGATCACTACTCGTTGATGATCCTCGCCACCCATCTGCCCGGGATGCAGGAGCTGGAGCTCGCCCGGCAGCTGCGTCGAAAGCTCCCCGAGGTCGATCTGCTGCTGCTGGCGCACGAGCTGGACGTCGATCTGGTGCGCCAGGCCATCGACGTCGGGGTGATGGACATCATCGTCTGGCCCATGGTGGACCCCTCGCTCGCCTGTGATCGGATCAAGGACGCGGTCAGGCGGCATGTGGACAGCCGGATGCGGGCCCAGGTGCTGCGCCAGCTCCGTCGCGAGCTCGACGAGCTGGACCAGGAAGCGCGGTTCCGGGTCACCGCGGCGCTGGAGCACCGACTGGAGCACCTCAAACGGCGCATCGGGGGGTTCGATCGCGTGCTGGTGGTGGAGGGAGCCGACGCTGACCTGCGTCGCCTGAGCGAGAGCCTGCTGGTGGCCGGCTTCGACGTGGAGGCGGCGGATGTGATCCAGGAGGGGTGGGAGCGCGTGGACCAGGGTGGACTGCACCTGGTGGTGATGGAGACGGTGGGCCGCATCTCCGAGGAGCAGTCGCCGTTGAGCCGGGTGCGGGCGGCCGATCCGCTCACCGAGCTGGTGCTGGTGTCGCGCGAGCCGACGCTGGCCCAGGCGCTGGTTGCCCTGCGCCACGGCGTCGCGCTGTTTCAGCGCTGGCCGCCAGCGGACGGAGAGCGGATGGTGACGCAGATCCAGGCCGTGTGCCAGGATCGACGGCGCTCGCGGCTGCTGGACAGCTTGCTCGCGGCGTTGTTCTGGGAGAGTCGTGGAGTGCTCCAGGGAGGCGCGCCCGAGGATCCGCCCCGGGCCGACACACAGGCGACCTACGATGAGTTCTGCCGTCTGGCCGGGATGGAGCGGGCGATGCCGGTGGAGATGGCGCAGATGATGGCCCGGACCGGGGCGACCAACCCGCAGGTGATGGAGGACGTGGTGGACCACATCCTGGGGCGGGAGACGGTTGTCGCACACAAGGCCAGTCCCACGGCGGAGGTGGCGTGGCCGGCGGCGGAGACGAACGACGATCGACGAGCGCATCATCGGGTGCAGGAGAATCAGTTCGTTCGCTTCCGACCGGCTCGGGCGCCCACCAGCGTGCTGGCCTATCTGGGCGACATCAGCGAGGGCGGGATCTTCGTTCGGACCCAGCGGCTGCAGGCGCGGGGTACGGCGCTGACCGTCGACGTCAACGTCGAGCACGAGGGCCTGGGATACCTCGTGCGGTGCCAGGGGGAGGTGGCGTGGGTCGCCCGGGACAGCCAGCAGGTGGCCTATGGCCCTGGCTTTGGCGTCCGGTTCTGCGATCCGCCGGCGGACGTCCAGTTGCTGCTCAAGCGGGTGGTCCGTGGCCGCGCCTAGCGATGGCTACTAGATCTTGAGCCGCGAGATCTCCCCCGCCCAGCACTGGCTCGTGTAGTGGAACACGGACTCGCGTGGAGGGCGGCCGGCGACGAGCACGGGGGTGGTCATCACGGCCTCGCGGGCGGTGAAGATCAGGCGCAGCCCCTGCCGTGGACGAAGCAGCTTGTGCCGGCCGTGCTCGATGCCCCCCAGCAGCTCGGCGCGCAGGGCAGGGTGGCGGCGGTGCCATCGACCGGAGCATCGATCGCGAACGGCGACGCACTCCCGATCTCGACAGTGGTACTCGGTGTTGTGCGTGACATAGACCACATGGTGTCGGCGGTTGCTCGTGGTGTCCGCCCGCTCTGTCGGACTGCAATGGGTGCGGGATTGCTGCGACATGGGTCCTCCACCAGGATGTGCCACACTATACTACAGGTAGGTCTATGTGCGCAGTTTTGGGATCACCTTCACTCTGGGCGAGTCCTTCGCCCGAGGGTGAGGCTCAAGAACCATTGACCCGAATGGAGTTGGGCCGAAGAATCACATGATGCCGCCTGTCGTCTTGCTGCTCGGACTGCTGACGCTGTCGGCCTGTGGCAGCGACCCGACCCAGCCGCAGGATGGGCGTCCACCCATGGATGTTGGGTTGGTGGATCTCCGCATGGATCACCCGCTCCCGCGACCGGATGGCCCCTTGACCCTGGGGCTCGCCTGCACCACGGATCTCGAGTGTTCTGCCGGTCTGACGTGCGAGACCGCGCTGCCCGACGGCATGTGCACCCGCCCATGCACCACGGATGCACAGTGCGGCGCGCTCTTCGGCTGCCACCAGATGCGATGCCATCCGCGCTGCAACGCGTGGTCGCTCGTCGAGCCCTGCCGCGACAAGTATGTCTGTCGCATCGATGGCCCGCGAGCCGTGTGCGTGGCCGATTGCAGGACCCGGCCGTGCTCCACGGGCTGGACCTGCGACGCCAACACCGGGCTCTGCGTCGACCCCGCCGCGGGCACCATCGGCGCGCCCTGCGGCGTGAGTGCCGGCTCCTGCGACGGGACGCCCAACGGGGTCTGCGTCTCGGTCAACGCCTTCACCGGCGGCTTCTGCACCATCCCCTGCTCACCCTTCACCAAGCCGTGTCCGTCGCAGCTCGTCAACGCCGAGTGCCTGCTCGGCTCCGCCGACGCGCCCTATTGCGCCTTTCTGTGCGACCCCAAGGCTCCCAGCTGTCCGCGACCGGAGATGTCCTGCGTCTCGCTGGGCGGAGGCGTCGATGTCTGTCTGCCGTAGCGCGCTGCTGGCGCTGGTGCTCCTTTCGTGCAACGCCCCACGGGAGCCCGGTGTGCAGCGCCGCGGGCTGCAGCAGACCCGGGTGCACCGGCTGGTGCAGTTCTCCACCGTCGTCTCCCGTGAGCAGCGCGAGGAGCTGCAGCGTCGCGGCGTGCAGCTGCTGGCGCGACGCGGTGCGGGCTGGTGGGTCGCGGTGGCGCCCGTGGCGGCCTTCGATCACCTGTCCGAGGTGGCGGGTGTGCGGCGCGTTCGCAGCCCCACGGCGAAGGAGAAGCTCTCGCCGACGCTCTCGAGCGGTGACAGCGACGAGGCGCCCCTGACGCTGTGGGTCCTGCTGTCGCCCGTGGCCGAGGAGGGTCGGGCCATCCTGGAGCAGGTCGCGAGCGATGTGCGGCGGGTCGGCTTCGCCCCGATCTATCGCGTGCGCTGTCCCCGCGGACGGCTGCTCGAGCTGGCGGCGCTGGATGTCGTGCGCCACGTCCAGCGGCCACCCGGTCGCGCCGTGCCGCTGCTGGACCGCTCACGGGTGGCCATCGGCGTCGAGCCGCTGCACGCCGTGGATGACAGCACCACGCCGCCGACCTACGCGCTGGGGGGCAAGGGCACGGTGGGCGGGATCTGGGACCCCAACGGCGTGGACCCGACGCACGAGGATCTGAAGGACAACCTGATCCGCTACCCCGATCCGACGATACCGCCGTCGCTGTCCCACGGCACCGCGGTGGGCGGGTGCATGGCGGGGGCGGGCGTCCGCTCCGCCGCGGCGCCAGACCACCCGTGGCAGCCGTACCAGCTGCGGGGCATGGCTCCCGAGGCCAAGCTGGCGATGTACGTCACCGACGACGACCGGGACGCGCAGGGCAAGCCCACGACGTTCGTCGAACAGTACCTCGAGGCGCGCACGACCCACGGCGTCGACGTGGTGAGCTTCTCCTTCTCCCACAGCAACCACGCGACCTACGACTCCACCGCGGCCAACCTCGACTTCCTCATCGCGGGGGTCAAGGCCGGCCTGCCCGAGCCGGTGCCCATCGCCATCTCCTCGGGCAACGAGGCCAACAGCCTGGGCTACGGCTCGGTGACCAGCCTGGCCTCGGCCAAGAACGTGCTCACGGTGGGAGCCAGCGACTGGGCCGACGGGTCGCTGGTGAGCTTCTCCAGCTTCGGTCCGACGGCGGACGGTCGGGTCAAGCCGGAGGTGCTGGCGCCGGGCTGCTCCAGCCACGGCCAGACCCAGGTCGGGCTGGACCGGGTACGCATCGTCCCCACCTCCGGAGCGGCCAAGGAGTACACCTTCGACGTCGACGGGGAGGGCTGGACCGTGGTGCGAGACCTGACCCCGCTCAGCGTGACCAACGGAGAGCTGCAGGCCAGCACCACCGGAAACGACCCCGGGCTGTACAGCCCGGACCAGCTGGGGCTGGACCCCACCCTGTTCACCACGGTGGAGGTCACGATGCGCGTGGACCAGCACCACGTGGCAGAGCTGTTCTGGAACACGAACAACGCCGGATTCCACCACAGCCGCCGCCGGCCGTTCTTCGTCAACGCCGACGGACAGCTCCACACCTACACCATCAACCTCGCCGGCCACCCGCAGTGGAAGGACACAATCGAGCAGATCCGCATCGATCCCATCACCACCGGCATCGCGCTCCCCGTGGTGGGCAACACCTATGGCGTGAGCTGCGGCACCTCGATGTCGGCGCCCATCGCCGCCGGCGGCCTGCTGCTCCTGGTCCAGGCCTATCGCGACGCGCTGCCCACCCAGCCGCGGCCCGTGCCGGCGCTGCTGCGGGCGCTGCTGGTGGCCACGGCGCGGGACATGGTGGGGCAGGGGCCAGGCCTGAACCCGGACCTGGCCCAGGCGCCCACGCCCTACCCCGCGGGCCCGGACCACGCCACGGGCTACGGCGAGATCCAGGTCGACCGCGCGGTGGCGCTGATCCAGGCCGCGGGCCAGGGGAAGCCGCCCTTCGTCGTGGCCCAGCTGCCCTACACCGGGCGCACGGTGAACGTCCGGCTGCGCCTGGCCTCGGCCATCAGCGGACCGCTCAACGTCACGCTGGCCTGGGACGATCCGCCGGGGGAGCCAGGCAGCGCAAACCCGCTGCAGAACGACCTGGATCTCAGCGTGGTCACCGCCGGGGGCCAGACCGTCCTGCCGTGGCTGGTGGACCCGTTGACCCCCAACGGCGCGGCCAGCCCGGGCGTGGACCGCCGCAACAACCTGGAGCAGGTCACCCTGGACGCCCCGGCAGCCGGCGATCACCGCATCGTGGTCACGGGGCACGAGCTGGCGCGTCCGCCCCAGCGCTTCGCCCTGGTGCTGTCCACCGCCGACGGGCTGGGACTGACGCTGGACGCCGACGGGGACGGTGCGTTCGCCGACACCGACTGCGACGACGCAGACAGTGCGGTGCACCCCGGGGCGGCGGAGGTGCCGGACAACGGCAAGGACGACGACTGCGATCCCTCGACCCCCGATCATGTGTCGGCTCCCGACGCGGCCACGGTCGACCAGGGGCGCGACGGAGGCGGGGACGGTGCGCTGGAGATCGCCGGCGGTTGCTCCTGTGACGTGGCGTCTGGTGCTGATCGGTCCATGCTGCTGCTGGCGCTGATGCTGATCATCGGAGTGATACGAACAGGAGGTGGCGGTTGCTGACCAACGAGCAACAGACGGCGATCCTGGGCCGGATCTCCACCGGGCGCACGCTGGCCCTGGCGGCGGATCTCGAGGCGCTGGATCGCACCATCGGCGGCCCGGAGCTGGAGCTGGCCTGCGAGCGTCTGACGACGCATCTGACCACGGCCGACGAGGTGCAGCTCAAGACCTATCCCATCGGGCCGGAGCACAAGGCCCTGGGCTGGTCCCGGCAGCGACGGCCATACACCGAGGAGGCGGAGCTGTGGCTCGTCGGTCCAGACGGAACCGAGACGTTGATCTGCCGCCGGTCCGACAACCCCGCCTGCTCCATGGGCGCGCTGCGCTCCACCCCCGCCGAGGGGGAGCTGTTCGAGGTGGTGGACGTGGGGTTCGGCACCCGCCCCACCGACTATCGCAGCCATCGCATGGCGGGGAAGGTGGCGCTGGTCTCGGGACACCAGCTCCAGGCGGCGATGCTGGAGGCGCTGGCCCAGCGCCAGGCCGAGGGGTTGCTGTGCGGCCCGGGCACGTCGGGAGTCGACGCGAGCCAGGTCGTGCCCGCCCGACTGGCCGATCCGTCGCTGTTCAGCCCGCACCGGCCGTTTGGCTTCAACCTCAGCACGCAGCAGTTCAATGTCCTGGGCAACCTGCTGGCCTCCGGCAGCGAGGTCCAGGTGCGGGTCAAGATCCGCAGCGTGATGGACGGTGGCATGCTCCCGCTGCTCACCGCGACGCTGGCCGGGGGTGAGCGCAAGCAGGAGCGGGTGTTGCTGGTGGCCCGCATCGGGGGGGCCGCCTCGCCGCTGGGCGTGGCCTGTGTGGTGGAGATCTTGCGGACGCTGTCCGCGCTGGTGGTGGAGGGTGCGCTGGCGCCGCTCACGCGCGGGCTGCAGCTGCTGCTGGTGCCGGACGCCCACGGGCTGGTGTGCTGGCTCGACGAGCAGCGTGAGCAGTGGCGTCAGATCAAGGGCGTGGTGTGCCTGGACCTGCCCTCGGCGGCGGCCGCCTCCCGCGTGGAGCTGCAGTGCCCGCCGCCCCGGCGTCCGTCGTTCATCGTCGATCTGATCGACGACCACATCCGGTGGGCCTGCAGCATGCGCGGCTCCTATCGCGGTGATGTGCCGATGCAGCTGGCCACCACCGTGTACGACGGGTCCGGCATGCTGCACCCCCTGGTGGATCGGGCGATGGGGCTGCCCGCGGTGAGCGTGCGCTGCAGGGGCCGCGGCGGCGGCTCGATGATCCACGGTCCGCTGCACCGGCTGACCGCCGCCATGGCCTGGGCCGCGATGGACCTGTGCAACCTGCAGCCCGAGGGGGATCTGCCCCGCCTCATCGCCTCGAGCCAGCTCAAGGGGCTGTCCCGTCTCGCGGGGCGCGCCGAGCAGCTGCGCGAGCGTGTGCGGGCCGACCTGAACCACGAGTCACCCAGCACGACACAGGCGCGGCATCTGCTGTGGCTCACCGAGGGTGCGCTGCGCGAGGATCTGCACCGGGAGCGGCAGGTGCTCCACAGCTGCGGCGAGTACGTCAACGGCCCCGGCCAGCTGGCGCTGGACCTGGCGGAGGCCAGCGCGGGGCTGGAGCGCATGCGCGAGAGCCTGCTCCAGGCGCTGGTGCTGCGTGTTGGAGCGGCCGTGGGGCCCCGGGCCCGGCTGGTTCCGCGCCGCCGTCGGCTCACCGCGCTGGAGCGGCGCGCCGGTTCGATGGTGGTCAAGCGGCGCTGCGACGGCCCGCTGCCCTATCCCTCGCTGCTGCGCGACGCCCGGCCCGCCGACCGGACGTGGCTCGCGCATAACGCGGCGCTCCTCGCCGAGCAGCCGGTGGGCGATCCGCTGATGCAGTGGGTCGACGGCGAATGGACGCTGCTCGAGATCCACGATCGGTTGCTGCTGGACCACCCCCAGATCGACCTCAAGCTGTTGTGGCGCTACCTCGAGGTGCTGGAGGGGGCGGGGCACGTGGAGCTGGTGGAGGTCCCCAGCGTGTTCCGCCCGGGGGACGAGGACGAGGAGTGAAGCTCGCCTGGATCGTGACCGGGCCTCGCCCAACTCCAATCCAGCCTCTAGTCTCAATGCCGATCACTTAAGCGTAAGCGATCGAGATTGATCATGATTTTGCCACTTGTCGACGGAATTCGCGACCACGGTGCTTTGGCGCGCACGAACGGTCTCGACGGGAGGCCACCGGTCATCGTCGGGATTCGCGAACGGGCATTGGTGCGCAAGAGATCGAAATGATCCAACTTATCTCCTTAAGTGAACGGCATTGAGGCTAGGCCACAATCACTCAACGCCGGCCGGGCGGGGCGGCGAGGGGCGCTCAGATAGTCCGGGTGCAGATCGCCTGAGATTATCTGTCATCACATGAGGTTGCAGGCGCATTTCGACGACATGAATGTGTTGCCGTGTTTCGAGGCGGAACGATGGCATCAGGCGGCCTGCTCCGAGACCTCGGGC
>Ga0210044_10002809_pt1 | contig 25425 bp, 23 predicted proteins | sample CryGey13umfilter_2_FD_183959 | JGI IMG/M metagenome (GOLD analysis project Ga0210044, IMG submission 183959) | Groundwater microbial communities from aquifer in Utah, USA - Crystal Geyser 4/9/14 3 um filter (SPAdes) (version 2) | ecosystem: Environmental > Aquatic > Deep subsurface >... | reverse complement strand
AAGATCGGCGCCTCCTCGTCCTTGTTGATCGCCACGATCACCTTGCTGTCCTTCATCCCCGCCAGATGCTGGATGGCGCCGGAGATGCCGACCGCGATGTAGAGGTCGGGCGCCACCACCTTGCCGGTCTGGCCCACCTGCCAGTCGTTGGGCGCATAGCCCGCATCGACCGCCGCGCGCGAGGCGCCGATGGCGGCGCCCAGCTTGTCGGCCACCCGCTCGATGATCGCGAAGTTCTCCTTCGAGCCCAGCGCGCGCCCGCCGGAGATGATGATCCCGGCGGAGGTGAGTTCGGGCCGGTCGTTGGCGGCCACGGCGTCGGAGACCCAGGTCGAGCCGCCCGCGTCGGCGGGGCCGGAGACCGCTTCGACCGCGCAGGGCGCCTGCGCGCCCGCCGCCTCGAAGGTCGAAGTGCGCACCGTCACGACCTTCTTCGGGTCGGACGACACCACCTCCTGAAAGGCGTTGCCGGCGTAGATCGGCCGCACGAACGTGTCGGGCGCCTTCACCTCGGAGATGTCGGTGATCACCATCACGTCGAGCAGCGCGGCGATGCGCGGACAGACGTTCTTGCCCGCGACCGTGGCGGGGGCGACGATGTGCTCATAATCCGCCGCCAGCGACACCACCAGATCGGCGAGCGGCTCGGCCATGCGGTGGGCGTAGGCGGGCGCGTCGGCCATCAGCACCTTTGCGGCGCCGGCCAGCGTCGCGGCGACCGCCGCCGCGCCCTGGCAGCCTTCGCCCGCCACCAGCACATGCACCGCGCCGCCCATGGCTTTCGCGGCGGTCAGCGCCTTGGCGGTGGCGTCGGCGGCGAGGTCGGCGCCGGTCATCTCGGCGATCAGCAGCACGGCCATCTCAGAGCACTCCCGCTTCGTTCTTGAGCTTGTCCACCAGTTCCGCCACCGAGGCGACCTTGACGCCCGCCTTGCGCGTGGACGGCTCGGTGACGCTGCGCACGCTCAGGCGCGGCGCGACATCGACGCCGTAATCGGCGGGGGTCTTGACGTCGAGCGGCTTCTTCTTGGCCTTCATGATGTTGGGCAGCGAGGCGTAGCGCGGCTCGTTCAGCCGCAGGTCCACCGTGATCACGCAGGGCAGCGCGGCGCGGATCGTCTGCAAGCCGCCGTCCACTTCGCGCGTCACCGTCGCGGCGCCGTCGGCGATGGCCACCTTCGAGGCGTAGGTCGCCTGCGGCCAGCCCAGAAGCGCGCTCAGCATCTGGCCGGTGGCGTTCATGTCGTTGTCGATGGCCTGCTTGCCCATCAGCACCAGACCGGCGCCTTCATCGGCGACAACCTTCGCCAGCAGTTTGGCCACCGCCAGCGGCTCGATGTCGGTCTCGACCGCGTCGGCCGCCTCGATCAGGATCGCGCGGTCGGCGCCCATGGCCAGCGCGGTGCGCAGCGTCTCCTGCGCCTTGGCGACGCCGATCGAGACCACCACGATCTCCGACGCCGCGCCCGCCTCGCGCAGGCGGATCGCCTCCTCGACCGCGATCTCGTCGAAGGGGTTCATCGACATCTTGACGTTGGCGAGATCGACGCCGCTATGGTCCGCCTTGACGCGCACCTTCACGTTATAGTCGATCACGCGTTTGACGGGGACCAGAACCTTCATGCGCGTCGCTCTCCTGTCCGGGGTGTCGTCATCTGCGAATCACCTTCGTTTCAACCACGTTCCCGCACGCCGCATCCATATCGGCGTTGCGCCTCTTGCGCAGGCAGACGGCGCCTGTCGCGCCGCCATATTTCGCATGTGCAGCATATTCATCAAGACTTCACTTGAGCGCAGTGCGCGAAAGACGACATAACGGCGCGTGCGGTGGCTTCCAGTACGGCGTTCGGTGGCGAGAATTCAGGCGTTGGCGCGGCGTCAAGCGTATGTGCGGCGATCAACAGGTCGGCTGTGTCCGGCGGTTGATCGCCGATTTTCCGTGGCGTGACACGCAGGCCGATCGCGCGCCCTACCGGTTCGCGCCAGGAACCCACAACACATCCGCCGCGCCGTCGTCGTTGGCGATGCGCCCCGCGACGAAGAACCAGTCCGACAGCCGGTTGAGGTAGATCGTCGCCGCCGGGTTGACCGGCTCGACCGCCGCCAGCTCCATCGCCAGCCGCTCCGCCCGCCTGCACACCGTGCGGCACAGGTGCAGATGCGCCGCCAGCGCCGAGCCGCCGGGCAGGATGAAGCTGCGCAGCGGCGACAGCCGCGCGTTCATCGCGTCGATCTCGGCCTCCAGCCGCCCGGCCTGCGCCGCAACCATGCGCAGCGGCGGATACTCGGCCTCGGCGTCCTTACCCCGGTCGGGCGTGCAGAAATCGGCGCCGAGATCGAACAGATCGTTCTGGATGCGCCCCAGCATGACGTCCATCTCACCCGAGGCGTGCAGCCGCGCCAGCCCGATGGTCGCGTTGGTCTCGTCCACCGTGCCATAGGCCGACACCCGCAGCGCGAACTTGGCGACGCGCGAGCCGTCGCCCAGCGCCGTTTCACCCTTGTCGCCGGTGCGGGTGTAGATGCGGTTCAGCACCACCATGTCACTTGCCCCCGAAAAGCCACGCCATCAGCACGATCACAACCACCGCCACGAACTGCATCGCGACGCGCAACTGCATCAGCTTGTTGCCCCATTTGCGGTTGAACGCGCCGCCGCCGGCGAAGCCGCCGAGGCCGACCGCCAGCACCGCCAGCACCGCAAGACAGGCCGCGACGGCCACATAGGGGATCATGCTGCTCATGATGCGGGTATAGCGCGCGGCGCGGCCTGCGACCAGTGCGGCCCATCGCTTGCGCACGCCTCAGTTGCGCGCCATCACCCAGTCGAGCGCGCGGCGCGGCGCCAGCCGCCGCAGCGCCGCCACCAGATAGGTCGGCGTCGTGACGTAATAGCGGTCGCGCGGGCGCGGGCTTTCGAGGGCATGGATCAGCTTCGCCGTCACCGCCGATGGCGGCAGCTCGAAGCGGTTGGGCGGGCCGTCGCCGCGCGCATAGCGGGCGCGTATGCCGTCAAGCTCCGCCGCCCGCGCCGAGCCTGCGCGGTCGATCCAGCGGTCGAACTGCTTGAGCGCGTTGACGTTGAAGCGCGTCGTGATCGGCCCCGGCTCGATCAGGCTGACGTGGACCGGCAGGCCGCGCATCTCCAGCCGCAGGCAGTCGGTGTAGCCCTCCAGCGCGTGTTTGGTGGCGACATAGGCCCCGCGCCAGCGCGCGGGCGCAAAGCCCAGCACCGAGGAGCATTGCACGATCCGGCCCCCGCCTTGCGCGCGCATCGCGGGCAGGATGCGGCGCGTCAGGTCATGCCAGCCGAAGAAATTCGCCTCGAAGATCGCGCGCAGCGCATCGGTCGGCAGATCCTCGATGAAGCCGGGAATCGCGTAGGCGCCGTTGTTGAACAGCGCGTCCAGCCGCCCGCCCGCAAGCGCCCGCGCCGCGCTCTGCGCGATGGTTTCGGGGTCGGCGTAGTCGAGGCGAAAGCTCTCCAGCCCCTCCGCCCGCAGCCTGTCGCAGTCGGCCTCCGCCCGGCAGGTCGCCATCACCCGCCAGCCGCGCGCGGCCAGCGTGCGCGCGGCGTCCAGCCCGATGCCGGAGGAGCAGCCGGTGATGAGAACGCTGCGCTGCGCCATGGTTAACCCTTTGTCATCTGGACGCGCCCGATAGTGAGGCTTTAGACACGCACTTATGGCTGACATGACCGACGACGACGACATCTCAGTGACGCGCGAACCGCTGCGCCGCGCCTTGGGCGAGCGCTATCTTCAATATGCGCTCTCGACAATCATGCACCGCGCGCTGCCCGACGCGCGCGACGGGCTGAAGCCGGTGCACCGCCGCGTGCTTTATGCGATGCGGCAGTTGCGGCTCGACCCGGGGTCGGGGTTCAAGAAATCGGCGCGCGTGGTCGGCGACGTGATCGGCAAGTATCACCCGCATGGCGAACTCAGCGTCTATGACGCGCTGGTGCGCGCGGCGCAGGACTTTTCGCTGCGCTATCCGCTGATCGACGGGCAGGGCAATTTCGGAAACATCGACGGCGATAACGCCGCCGCCCAGCGCTACACCGAAGCGCGGATGACCGCCGTCGCGCAGGCGATGCTGGAGGGGCTGGACGAGGACGCGGTCGATCTGCGCCCCACCTACGACGGCTCCGAGGAGGAGCCGGTGGTCCTGCCCGGCGCCTTCCCCAACCTGCTGGCCAACGGCGCCAGCGGCATCGCGGTCGGCATGGCGACCTCGATCCCGCCGCACAACGCCGGGGAACTCTGCCGCGCGCTGCTGCGGATGCTCGACGATCCGGCAGTCAGCGATGCGGCGCTGGCCGACATCGTGCCGGGCCCGGATTTTCCCACCGGCGGCGTGCTGATCGACCCGCCCGAGGCGATGGCGCAGGCCTACGCCGCGGGGCGCGGCGGCTTTCGTCTGCGCGCGCAATGGGTGATCGAGGACATGGGGCGCGGCGTCTATCAGATCGTCGTCACCCAGATCCCCTATCAGGTGCAGAAGTCCAAACTGGTCGAGCGGCTGGCCGAACTGGTGACCACGAAGAAGGTTCCGCTGCTGGCCGACGTGCGCGACGAATCCGCCGAGGACATCCGCCTGGTGCTGGAGCCGCGCGCGCGCACCGTCGATCCGGCGGTGCTGATGGAGACGCTGTTCCGCCTGTCGGACCTTGAGACGCGCTTTCCGCTCAACATGAACGCGCTGATCGACGGGCGCACGCCGAAGGTGTGCAGCCTGAAGGAATTGCTGCGCGCCTTTCTCGACCATCGCCGCGACGTGCTGCTGCGCCGGTCGCGCTGGCGGCTGGGGCGGATCGCGGCGCGGCTGGAGGTGCTGGACGGCTACATCATCGCCTTTCTCAACCTTGACCGCATCATCGAGATCATCCGCGCCGAGGACGAACCCAAGCCGGTGATGATCGCCGAATTCGCGCTGAACGACACGCAGGCCGAGGCGATCCTCAACATGCGGCTGCGCGCGCTGCGCCGGCTTGAGGAGATGGCGCTGCGGCGTGAGCGCGACGCGCTGGCGGCGGAGCAGGCGGGGCTGGAGGCGCTGCTGGCCTCGGAGCGCGCGCAATGGGCCAGGATCGGCGACGAGGTGCGCGACATCGACCGCCGCTTCGGCGCCGCGGCGCCCGGCGGCGCGCGGCGCACCGTGCTGGCGCTGGCGCCGGAAGTGGACGCGATGCCGCCCGAGGCGATGATCGAGCGGGAGCCGATCACGGTGATCTGCTCGCGCAACGACTGGATCCGCGCGCTCAAGGGCCACGTGCCGCTCGACGCCGAGCAGAAGTTCCGCGACGGCGACGGCCCGCGCTTCGCCTTCCACGCCGAGACCACCGACAAGCTGTTGCTCATGTCCACCTCCGGCCGCGTGTTCACGCTGCCCGCAGCAAGCCTGCCCGGCGGGCGCGGCATGGGTGAGCCGCTGCGGCTGATGATCGACCTCGCCAACGACGACGCGGTGGTGGCGCTGACGCCGCACCGGCCCGGCGCGAAGCGGCTGCTGGCCTCCGGCGCGGGCGACGGCTTCATCGCGGCGGAGGCCGATCTGCTGGCGCAGACCCGCGCCGGGCGGCAGGCGCTCAACCTTGCGCCGGGCGTCGCGGCGAGGCTGTTCGCCCCGGTGGCGGGCGACGCGGTGGCGGTGGTGGGCGACAACCGCAAGCTGCTGGTGTTCGCCCTCGAAGAATTGCCGGAAATGACGCGCGGCAAGGGCGTGCGGCTCCAGAAATACAAGGACGGCGGCCTGTCGGACGCGCGGGTGTTCACGCTGGCCGACGGGCTGACGTGGAAAGACCCCGCCGGACGCACCCGCACCGTCGGCGGCGACGAATTGCGCGACTACGTCGCCAAGCGCGCCACGGCGGGCCGGATGGCGCCGCGCGGCTTTCCCCGCGACAACCGCTTCTGACCGGCGGAGACCGTCAGTCACATCAAAATAACGTATTATTAACGCATTAAGGCTCCTTATGGCGGTGTTAACGCTATTCGAGCCGTGCAAGTCGCATCAGTTTGCGGCCTCACGCCGGGAATGCGCGGGTGTTTGGCGGTTCAAACGCCGCAACGTGGTGGAGACCCTGATGGGATGGACTGTTGACGTCGCGTTCAGGCCGAGCGGCACGCATGGCATGGGCGCTTTCGCCGCCCAGGATATCGCCGCTGGCACGAAGGTCTGGGTGTTCGACAAGAGCATGAGCGTCGGCGAGTATCGCGACCTTGTGAAACTGACGCCCGCGCAGATACACTTCGCGCTGCACGGCGGATACCTGCATCACCCCTCCGGCAAGTTCGTCTGGTATGACGACGGGATGCAATACGTCAATCACGCCGACTTTCCCGCCGCCAACATCGGCATCACCGAGTGGACCGCGCTGGAGGACGACAACTGCACCGCCCTGCGCGACATTGCGGCGGGTGAGGAACTGCTGGAGGACTATCAGTTCTGGTCGGTGCTGAGCCTGAGCCATGACCACTGGCTGCGGCGTCTCTACACCGAGTTCTGCCCGGAACATTATGCGTTCCTTATGGATATCGAGAAGCGCCGCAAAGCGGCCTGACCGCGCCGCAGGCCCGCCGCCGGAGCCGTCACCCCGGCGGCGGCGCCATATGCTCGCGCACCGTCTGCATCAGATCGGGCATGTTGATCGGCTTGGGCAACAGGCCGCAGAAGCCCGCGTCGGCGCAGGCGCGGCGCTGCTCATCGGTGACGCTGGCGGTCACGGCGACGATGGCGATCGGGATGTGCGGCATCCGGCGCTGGATCTCGATCGCCGCCGACACGCCGTCCATCCGGGGCATCGACAGATCCATCAGCACCAGCCTCGGCTGATGCGCCTCGGCCATGGCGACGCCCTCCAGGCCGTCGCGCGCGATCAGCGGCTCATAGCCGTGCTTGCGCAGCATCGCCTGCAGGATGAACAGGTTGCTGGGGTTGTCCTCGACAATCAGGATCCCGCCCTGCGGCGCTGCGGCGCCCATCAGGCCGACACCCTGTCGCGCGGCGCCGCCGCCACGCCTTGCGCGCAGGACGGCAGGCTGACGGCGACCCTGAAGGTTGATCCCGCGCCGGGGGCGCTGTCGACGGCGATGCCGCCGCCCATCATTTCGGCGAGCGACTTGCTGATCGCCAGACCCAGACCGGTGCCCGAGATCTCGCGCGTCTGCGAGCCGTCCACCTGCGCGAAACGCTCGAAGATGCGGGCCTGATCGGCGGGGTCGATGCCGCGTCCGGTGTCGCTCACCCGCAGTTCGAGATGCGCTGTCGCGTCGTCGAGCCGCGTCGCCGCGCTGATGCCGATCATGCCCGCATCGGTGAACTTGACCGCGTTGCCGGCCAGGTTGGTGATGATCTGCTTGAAGGCGCGGCGGTCGCCCAGCACCGGGCGCGCGGCGGCTGCGTCCACATCGACCTCCAGCGTAAGACCCTTGCCGGTGGCGGCCGGGCGGATCAGGTCCGCCACCTCGCGGATCACCGCCGCCGGTTCGAACGGCGCGGCCTCCAGCCGCCGGTTGCCGGTCTCGATCTGGGTGAGGTCGAGCAGGTCGGAAATCAGCGACATCTGCGTGTTCGCCGACGCGGTCAGCACCTGAAGCAGGTGGCGCTGCTCCGCGTCCAGCGCGCTCATCTCCAGCAGCTGCGCCACGCCCAGGATGCCGTTCATCGGCGTGCGCAGCTCATGGCTGACGTTGGAGAGAAATTCGGTCTTGCTGCGGTCCGCCAGCCGCGCGTCGGCGAGCGCCCGCTCCAGCCTCGAAGCGGCGCTGACCGCGAAGCGCGACGACACGGCGGCGATGATCGCGGCGATCAGCAGCGCCGCGCCCAGCGGCGCCGCCATCTGGCGCAGGATGCGGTCGCCGGGCCTCGGCCGCTCCCACGCCACATGGCCGATCACCACGCCGGCGGCGTTCTCCAGCGCCACCAAGCCCAGATCGGCCTCCGGCGCCTCCAGCAGCAGCAGATCGGAGGAGATGAGGTGCGATCCCAGCCCGGCCAGCACGTCGCCGGCCAGCCGCACGCCGTGGATCTGGCGCGGCGCCTCGGCGTCGGTCACGCCCTCGGGCAGCCCGCCGGGGGGCAGCACGCGCGTCACGGCGAAGACCCACACGCCGCCGTCAAACCTGGCGTAGGTGGTGCGCGCCTCCGCCGCCGCAGGATCAGTGCCGTCCAGCAGCGCCAGCAGGGTCGCAAGCAGCGGCGGCGGCAGCACACCGGCCTCGCCGCGCTCGCCTGACCCCCGCACCCAGCCATAGTCGGCGTTCCTCAGCGGATCGGTGATCACCACCAGATCGACCGTGCCGATGTCCTCGGACGCGGCGGCGATGCCGATGCTGCTGTATATCCACGGATAATCGGCTGCGCGGATCGCCTGATAGGCTTCTTCCCAGATCGAATAGTCGCGCACCACCGTCGCCATCTTGGCTTCCAGCGAAACCAGCCCGCCGCGCACCATCCGCTCATAGGATTCTTGGGCGAGCGCGTTGTGCTTGGCCGAGACCCAGAAGATGCTGGTCACCACCACCCCGATCAGGATCGCGATGCTGAGGACATGGCTCGCGGCGAGGCGGCGGGAGAAGATGCGCTCGCCGCCGTCCGGCCCGTGTGGCGCGGGCGCGCGCCTTGCTGTCGCGACGCTAGGCATTCTGCTTGCCTCCCCGCGCGCCGCCAGAAGACCGCCGCGCCGCGCGCGGCAAAGCGGCGCCATACGCGGCGGCGCCAAGCGGGGCGGCGCCAGACGGGGCGCCCATTGTGGGCGCCCGGTCGCTTGCACGCTCTGGCTGCTCATTCATCTCAGACACAATGTCGAATGGCGTCGCGAAACGCCAGCCGATTATTCCTGCGGCGAATCCTGGCGTAGTCGCGCCGGTCGGGCTGTTTTCTGGCGGACTGTCCATCGACCCGGCGCCTCCCGCTACAAGCACGGCCCCGCGCAGGATACGCCGCGCGCCGCGCCATCTTTGCCGAATAAGCGGGGGGATCGAATAAAAAAAGATGAATATTGTTGGCCCGCCCCGCGTTCCTTACGCCGCCTTCCTTACGCCGCCGCCGCGCCGCCGCGCTGCGCGGGGGGGCCGTCGTCGGACAGGGTTCCCGCCTCCATGCGCCAGACCCGGTCCATCCGCGCCGCCGCGCGCGTGTCCAGTCCCGCCGCCAGCACGGTCGCCGACGTGCCGGCGATCAGCGCCAGCGCCGCCTTGCGCCCGCCTGCGTCCAGCCCGGCCAGCGGCGCGTCGAGCAGCATCAGCCGCGGCCGCCCCAGCGACGCGCGCGCCAGCAGCAAGCCCTGCCGCTCACCGGTCGAGAGGTTGCGCCCGGCTTCCTCCACGCGCCCGTCCAGCCCGCCCAGCCGCGCCAGCGCGGCGCTCAGGCCGAAGCGGTCGGCGGCGGCGCGCACGGCGTTTTCCGTCGGCCTGGGGCTGACGCCCAGCGTCAGCGCGCGGCGCAGCGACCCGCGCAGGATCGGCGCGCGCGGCCCGACATAGGCGATCGCCCGCGCGCGCTTCAGCGCCGACAGCGCCAGCGGCGCCACGCCGTCCAGCGTCACCGCGCCCGCCGACGGCGCCTCCAGCCCCGCCGCCAGCGCGATCAGCGCCGACTTGCCGCCGCCCATCGGTCCGGTCAGCGCGATCTTGGCGCCCGGCGCGGCGCAGGCGTCGGCCAGCGCCACGCCCGGGCCTTGCGCCGCCTCGAAGCGCAGCGTCAGCGGCCCGCGCCGGGCGAAGGGCGCGTCGGAGGGCGCCTTCTGGAACATGCCCGGCTCCCTGAGCACCGCGTTCAGCCGGTCGCGCGCCACGCGCCACGCCTGACGGCGGTCGGCGATGGCGGCGATGTCGCGCAGCGGCTGCAGCGTCAGCGCCGACAGCGCCAGCGCCATCGCCAGATCGGCGGCGGGCGCGCCGACCAGCAGCGTCACGCCGACCAGCGACGCCGCCGAGAGGCCCCACACCGCATCCGCCACCGCGCGCACCGCCGCGGCGGCGCGGGCGTGGGCGACGGCGGCCTCGCGCAGCGCGCGGGCGCGCTTCTCCAGCGACGCGGTCTCCTGCGCCATGCGCCCGATCAGGCGCAATTCCGGGGCCATCGGCGCCCGCTCGGTCATCTCGGCGGCCAGCCGCGCGCGCAGGGCGCGCAAATTGCGCTGCACCGGCGCCAGCCCGCGCGCCATCAGCAGCATCGCGACTGCGCCCAGCGCCATCGGCGCCGCCGCCGCCAGCGCCAGCCTGGCGTCGAACAGCCCCAGCGCCAGCAGCGCCAGCGGCGCCACGATGGCGGCGGCGATCAGCCGGGTCACGCCGCGCGCCACCCAGTTGCGCACCGCGCTCAGATCGCCCACGAATCGGATCGACAGCGCCCCGGTGCTGCGCCGCGCCACCGAGCGCGCCGACTGCCGCGACAGATGCGCCAGCAGACGACGGCGCACGGCGGCGGCGTAGTCATAGCCGAGGCCCTCCGCCGCCGCGCGCTCGGCCACCCGCGCCCCGGCCATCGCGAACCCCGCCAGCGGCAGCGCCGCCAGCGCCCACAGCGGCGGCGTGAGCGCGCCGTGCAGCGCGGCGAACACGGCGCGCACCGCCACGGCGGCCAGCGCGGCGGCGGCGCCCTGCGCCACGGCGAAGGCGGCGACGCGCAGCAGCGCCCGGCGCCGCCCGTCGGCGGTCAGCTTCGGCAGGCCGCTCACGCCGAGCGCCCCTGCGCGGCGGCGCGCGTCCGCTGCGGGCTCGCGCTGGCGCGCTCTGCGGCGGCGATCTCTTTGGCTAACGTCATTCTGCGTGATCCTGTCCAGGCCTGCCGCGTGAGGCTGCGTCGTCTGAAGGCGCGCCTTGCGCGGGGCGTCGTGCAGATAACGCCCTGCGCGCGATGCTATTCCGATGCGCCCGCGCTGTTAACCGCCAATAAAGCGGGCTGCGCCCTTGTGACTGCGCCGGGCGGCGATCCACCCCGCGCCCATTTTTTCGGCGCCGTGGGAATAGGCGGCGGGGCGGGGCGTTTTCTGGGCACGACGGCTGCACGCCAGCCCTTCCGCAGATCGGAGTTCACCTCATGAAAGCCACTATCAGCAGCGCGTCAGGTTGCGCTCGATACAAGCGCTTTTCCAGATCGGAGTTCGTCTCATGAAAACCACCCTCCGGCCCGGATCGGCCCTGCGCCGCGCCCGCCTTGTCGCCCCCCTCGCGCTGGTTGCGCTGTCGGCCTGCGCGCAGGTCGAGAGCGTGCGGCACGCGGCGCTGAACCTCGCGCCGGGCCGCATCGCGCCGCTGACGGCGCCGTTGACGGCGCCGCTGGAGACGGCGGCGCGCCCGAAGGCGCCGCTGACGACCGGCTTCAAGGCGCGCGACCTGCTCACCGGTCAGGTGATCGCGTTCGACGCCACCCGGCGCGGCGACGCGGTGACGGTGCGCCAGAGCGACGGCTGCGTGTGGACGCGGCGCGGCGACTGGTTCGCGCCCTCCGCCGCCTGGCAGGGCTGCGGCGACGGCGCATGGGCGACCGGGCGCGCCGAGGTGCGCCAGACCGCCGCGCTCTGGCCGCTCGCCGAGGGCGCGCGGGGCGGCTTCACCCGCAAGGCCGCATCCTCGACCGGCAAGACCTATACGCGCGACACCGCCTGCCGCGTGACCGGCGCCGAAGCGGTGATCCGCGAGAACGGCGCCAAAACCCCGGCCTGGGTGGTGGCCTGCGACGACGGCAAGCGCACCCGCACCACCTGGTGGGCGCCGGGCGAAGGCCCGATCGCCTTTATCGTCGCGCATCAGAAGAACGGCGTCGAAGAAGCGTGGGTGCGGCTGTGACCGCCCCGATCCTCTCATCCCATCGCGCGGGCGCGCAGAACGCTGCGCCGGTTTTCCTCAAGGAGACGACCATGACCCTTCTCAGGCCCGATGGCCGCGCCGACACGCCCCCTGAAGCGGCGCCCTGCGCGATCACCTGGCGCGCGCCGCGCGGGCGCCAAAGCCTTGGCTGCTGGATCGTCACGCCCAACGCGCCGCGCAAGGGCGCCGCGCCGCTGGTGGCGATCCACGGCATCAGCCGCGGCGCGGAGGAGATCGCCGAGGCGTTCGCCGCGCAGGCGGCGGCGCAGGGCCGCACCGTGATCGCGCCGCTGTTCGATGAGGAGGCCTGGAGCGGTTATCAGCGCCTCGTGTCGCCAAAGCGCGCCGACCTCGCGCTGATGGCGCTGCTCGATGACCTTACCCTCAGCGGCGTCGCCGAAGCCGGGCGTGTGGACCTGTTCGGCTATTCCGGCGGCGCGCAATGCGCCCACCGCTTCGCCATGCTGCACCCGCAGCGGGTGCGCCGCCTGTCGGCCTGCGCCGCAGGCTGGTGGACCTTCCCCGACGCGGCGGCGTTTCCTTACGGCGTCGGCGGCGCGGCGGATGGCTGGGGCGCGCGGGTGGCCGCCGCCCTGCCCGAGTTCCTGCGCCTCGACATCACCGTCTCCGTGGGCGGCGACGACGCGCGCCCCGACCCCGCCATGCGCAGCGCGCCAGCGGTGGACGCGCAGCAGGGCCGCAGCCGGCTGGAGCGGGCGCGCCGCTGGGTGGAGGCGCTGCGCGCCGCCGCCGCCGCGCGCGGCCTGCCCGCGCCGAAGGTCAGCTTCACCGTGCTGCCCGGCGCCGGGCACGATTTTCCGGACTGCGCCCGCGCGGGCCTGGTCGATCTCACCCTAGGGCGCTGCGCCTGACCCCTTTTCATACCGATCAAGGAACAACGCCATGAACGCCAATATCGCTCTCTCCGCCGCCCTATCCTGCCCGCTGGCCGACGCCGCCAAATGGGCGTTCACCACCCGCCGCGTGAACCGCGCCGCCGTGTGCGGCCTCAGCACCGCTTTTGAAACCGCCCGCGCCGGCGATCTGGTGCTGGGGCGCGTCGAGCAGCTCGGCTCGCACAAGAACATCCAGCTGGTCACCGGCCGGCCCTCGGCGCTGTATCCGGGCGACGCGGTGGTGCTGGCCTGCGGCGCGCGCTACGCCGCCGACCAGTTCGAGGGCTTCGCCGAGATCGACCCGGACGGCGCCGACATGCTGGCGGGCGGCGGCGTGCTGGGCCGGATGCGTGAGAAGAACGGGCGCATGGCGGCGCCGACGCGGATCACGCCGCTGGGCCTGCTGACCGGCGCCGACGGGCGCGCGATCAACCTCGACCGCTTCGCCCTGCCGCGCGCGCTGCGGCCGCGCGGCATGCCGGTGATCGGCCTGATCGGGGCGGGGATGAACTCGGGCAAGACCGATGCGGCGGCGAGCCTGGCGCACGGGCTGGTGCGGGCGGGCCTGCGCGTCGCGGCGATCAAGGGCACCGGCACCGGCGCCTTCGGCGACATGAACGCCTACGCCGACGCGGGCGCGCAGGTGACGCTCGACTTCACCGACGCCGGGATGGCCACGACCTATCTGGAGCCGCTGCCGCGCATCCGCGCCGCGCTCGACACGCTGCTGGCCGAAGCCGCCGCGCGCGATTGCGACGTGGCGGTGGTCGAGATCGCCGACGGCGTGCTGCAGCGCGAGACGGCGGCGCTGCTGGCCGATCCCGCCGCGCGGTCGGCGTTCGACGGCTTTCTCTACGCCTGCCCCGACGCGCTGTCGGCGGTGGGCGGGGTGGCGGCGCTGGCGCCCTGCGGCGTGCGGCCCCATGCGCTGACCGGCCTCATCAGCCGCGCGCCGCTGGCCACCCGCGAGGCCGAGGCCGCGACCGGCCTGCGCGTCATCAGCCGCGAGGCGCTGCGCGACCCGGCCGAGGCGATGGCGGCGCTGCGCATGATCGCCGCGCGGTCGTCAGCCACAGTGCAGGGCTGAGCGTCGCGCGCGCATCCGCCTGACGCAAGTCAGGCGGATTTCTTCACGAAGGCGGTCAGCAGAACAATCTTCTGGCCGTTCACCCTTCCCTCGATCTGCGCGGCGTTGTCGGGGTCGAGCGCGATGCCGCGCACCGCCGTGCCGCGCTTGGCGGTGAAGCCGCCGCCCTTGACCGCCAGATCCTTGATCAGCGTCACGGTGTCGCCCGCCGCCAGCAGCGCGCCGTTGCTGTCGCGATGCTCCAGCGCGGCGGGCGCTGCGGCCCCGGCCTGCGCCCAGGCGAGCGCCTCAGGCTCAAGATAGGCGCTCTCCAGCAGATCCGCCGCCCAGGCCGCGCCCTCAAGCCGCCTGAGCAGCCGCCACGCCGTCACCTGGACCGCCGGGTTCTCCGACCAGATCGCCTCGCCCAGACAGCGCCAGCGCGGATCGTCGGCGATCTCGCCCGCCACCCCCGCGCGGCAGGCGGCGCAGAGCGTCACGGCGTCGTCGCGCGGCGCGACGGCGACCGCCGATAGATCTTCTGCGCCCGAGCACAGGGCGCAGGCGGCGTGAGCGGCGGACATGAGCAGTCTCCTGAAAAGGGTCGCGAAGGGCTATAACGCCGCGCGCGCGCCGTCGCCAATGCGGCGCAGCGCCCCGCGCCCGCCCCTCTCCGCCCCGCGCCGCGGTTCAGGCGCGCGGGCGCGTCAGGATCGGCCAGAACACGACCGTAAAGCCCGCGAAGGCCGCGATCCAGGCCGCCGCCGACAGGTGCAGCAGCCAGGTCTGCGACGTCATCCACCCCGCCGCGATCCGCGCCAGCGCCGCCATGATCGCGGCGGCGTAGAGCGCGGCGATCGCGGGCGTCGCCGTCAGCGGGCGACCGCCATGGCCAAGGCTGGCGCGCGTCATCATCGCCAGCGGCGTCACCCCGACCGCCCCGGCCATCCAGGCGTGCAGCGCGCCGATGCGGGGAAACGCCTCGGGCGCCAGCGTCGCGCCCGCCACCAGCAGAAAACCCAGCGCCGCGAAGCCGTAGCCGACGTGCAGCACCCAGACCAGCGGCTCCGCCCCGCAGCGCCAGCCCGCCCAGCGCGCCAGCCGCGCGGCGTGAAGCCCGCCCGCCAGCAGGCACAGCCAGCCCGCCGCCGCGCCCTCCGGCCGGACGATCCACGCCGCCCTCCGGCCGGACGATCCACGCGACCAGCGCGGCGGCGGCGCCCGCCAGCGCGACCAGATCGAAGCGCCCCATCGGCGGCGCGGGCAGCGGCCCCGGCGCGCGGCGCGCCAGCCAGTTGCGGGTGAAGCTGGGCGTGACCCGCCCGCCGATCAGCAGGATCAGGAACACCACGGCGGCGATGCCGATCCGCGCGCCATGACCGCCCGCGCCGCCCTCGACGTGAAAGATCAGGTTGCCCGCGAACAGCGCGGCCGCCAGCGCCAGCACCGGCAGGTTGCGCCAGTTGCGCCCCGCCGCGATCTCGCGGCCGATCACCGCGACCAGCGCCGCCAGAAACGCCAGGTCCACCGCCGCCGCCATGGCGACGGGCGCCGACGGCGCCAGCATCGCCGCGCGCCCCGCCGCCCATGTCAGCGCCAGCGCGGCCAGCGGCGCGCCGGTGATCGGCAGCCGCCCGGTCCAGTTCGGCACAGCGGTCAGCAGGAATCCCGCCACCACGGCGGGCGCGTAGCCGAACAGCATCTCGTGGACGTGCCACGACACCGGGTCGAACGCGCCCGGCGCGGCGACCGCGCCGGACAGCATCGCCAGCCACAGCGCCATCGCCGCCGCCGCCCAGATCGACGCGCCGAGAAACAGCGGGCGAAAGCCGAAGCTGAGCAACGCCGGGCCGCGATAGGCGCGCAGCTTCTCGGCGGAGCCGCTCATGGCGCGGCGGGGGGGAGCGATGACATGCGGCGATTTCCCTGGCGACGCGGTCGGAACAGGTGTCTGACAATCCTGCTTACGCCCGCGCGCTCTGGGCCGCAAAGACCGTGGCCGGGTCTGCGCTGATGCGCCTCACCCGCCGCGCGCTAGCGGTCGTAGCGCGCCGCCGTCAGCCCGTCGAAGTCGATCTCCGGTTTGCGGCCCAGCACCACGTCGGCCACCGCGCGGCCCGAGCCTGCGGCCATGGTCCAGCCCAGCGTGCCGTGGCCGGTGTTGAGGAACAGGTTGTCGAAGCGGCTGGGGCCAAGCACCGGCGTGCCGTCGGGCGTCATCGGGCGCAGGCCGGTCCAGCCCTCGGCGCGGTCGAGGTCGCCGCCTTTGGGGAACAGATCGCCGATCACGTGGCGCACCGTGTCGGTGGCGTGGGGGCCAAGGCGGTTGCTGTAGCCCGCGATCTCCGCCGTGCCCGCGACGCGGATGCGGTCGCCAAGCCGGGTGATCGCGACCTTGTGGGTCTCGTCCATGATGGTCGATTGCGGCGCGAAGGCGTCGTCGGTGACCGGCAGCGTCACCGAATAGCCCTTCACCGGATAGACCGGCAGGCGCACGCCGATCGGGTTCAGCAGCTTCGGCCCATAGCTGCCCAGCGCGCACACATAGGCGTCGCCGGTCACGCGGCCCTCCTTGTCGGTGTCCACCCCCGCGACGCGGCCGTTCTCAACCGCGATGGCCTTGATGGTCTGGCCGTAGTGAAACTGCGCGCCGAGGGCTTCGGTTTTCTCCGCCAGCGCCATGGTGAACAGGCGGCAGTCGCCGGTGCGGTCGGCGGTGAGGCGCAGGCCGCCGACGAATTTCTCCGCCACCGCCGCCAGCGCCGGCTCGACCGCGATGCAGCCGGCGGGGTCGAGCAGCGCGTAGGGCGAGTCATAGGCGTCGAGGATCGCCATGTCGGCCTTGGCGGCCTTCATCTGCTTTTCGGTGCGGAACAGCTGCAGCGTGCCCTGTTCGCGGCCCTCGTAGTCGATGCCGGTCTCGGCGATCAGTTCGGGCAGCACGTCGCGGCTGTAGTTGGAGACGCGCACCATGCGGCCCTTGTTGAGCGCATAGGCTTTCTCGTTGCAGTTCATCAGCATCTGCGCGCCCCACTTCCACATCGTGGGGCTGATGAGCGGCCAGATGAACAGCGGGCGGCGCTTCATGAACAGCCACTTGAGCGCCTTCATCGGCACGCCCGGCGCCGCCCAGGGCGAGGTCATGCCGTAGGACAACTCGCCCGCGTTGGCGTAGCTGGTCTCCAGCCCCGGCCCGGCCTGACGGTCGAGCACCACCACCTCGGCGCCCGCGCGCGCAAGGTAATACGCCGTGGTCACGCCGATCACGCCCGCCCCGAGCACGACAACTTTCATGCCAAGCCGCTCCCGCACATCTGAAAGGTGATCCGCCACCCTGCGCCCATGCGCGCACAGGATGGCGGCTTGGGCAAGCCTCAGGCGTGCGTCTGCGCGGGTGCGCTTTCGGCGGCCACCGCGGCGGCCAGCGCCGCCTCGAGGATCGCCAGCCCTTCCTCGATGATCGCGTCCGAGGCGGTCAGCGGGACCATGATGCGGATCGCGTTGCCGTGCATCCCGCAGGCCAGCAGGATCAGCCCGCGCGACAGGGCGTGGGCGCAGATCGCCTTGGTGAGCGCGCCGTCGTGCTTCGCGGTCGCGAAGTCGGTGACGAACTCCATCGCCAGCATGGCGCCGATGCCGCGGATGTCCCACATCCGATACGGCGCGGCGCGGGCGCCGATCTCTGCCAGCCGGGCGCGGAAATGCGCGCCGAGTGCGGTGGAGCGGGCCAGCAGCCCCTCCGCCTCGATCGCCTCGATGGCGGCCAGCGCCGCCGCGCAGGCGACCGGGTTGCCGCCGTAGGTGCCGCCGAGACCGCCGGGCGCGACCGCGTCCATCACCTCGGCGCGGCCCACCACGCCCGCCAGCGGATAGCCGCCGGCAAGGCTTTTCGCCACCGTGATCAGGTCGGGCGCGACGCCGGAATGTTCGATGGCGAACCACGCCCCGGTGCGCCCGAAGCCCGCCTGGATCTCGTCGGAGATCAACAAGATGCCGTGCTTGTCGCAAAGGCTCCGCAGCGCCTGCCACAGCTCTGTCGAGACCGGCAGATAGCCGCCCTCGCCCAGCACCGGCTCCAGGATGATCGCGGCGATGCGGTCGGGCTGGGCGTCGGTCAGAAACAGCGTGTCGATGGCGCGCATCGTGTCGGCGACGGTGGTTCCCGCGCGGGCGTCGGGGAACGGCGCGCGGAAGATGTCGCCGGGGAACGGGCCGAAATTGTTCTTGTAGGGCGCCATCTTGCCGGTCAGCCCCAGCGTCAGCAGGGTGCGGCCGTGATAGCCGCCGGTGAACGCGATCACGCCGCTGCGCCCGGTGGCGGCGCGGGCGATCTTCACCGCGTTCTCCACCGCCTCCGAGCCGGTGGTGACGAACAGCGTCTTCTTCGCGAAGTCGCCCGGCGCCAGCGCGTTCAGCTTTTCGGCCAGCGCGACGTAGGGCTCGTAGGGCACCACCTGAAAGCTGGTGTGGGTGAAGCGCGCCTCCTGCGCCATCGCCGCCGCGACCACGCCGGGGTGGCGGTGGCCGGTGTTCAACACCGCGATGCCGCCTGCGAAGTCGATGTAGCGCTTGCCCTCGACATCCCACAACTCGGCGTTCTCGGCGTAGTCGGCGAAGATCGGCGCGGCGGAGGCGACGCCGCGCGCGACGGCGGCCTCGCGCCGCGCCATGAGCGCGGCGTTGGTCTTGGGGTGCGCGGGGGTCTTGGGATGCGCGGGCGCCGCGAGCGTGTGCGAGGCGACCGATGCGGGCGCGACGGCCGCCTCGGGCATCGCGGCGGGACGGGCGCGGGGCTTTTTCACGGCGGGCTTTGCGGCGGGCTTTGCTGCGGCGCGGGCGTCGGTCATCGGAGGCTCCCTTTCAGAAGGCGCGTTTAAAATGATGATAGCCTGTTTAATATTTTGCGTCTAGAGGGATCGCCGCCGGGCGAAAGGCATCATAGAGTCATTGTTATCAACGATATAAAGTCATCCCGCGCAGCGGTTGCCTTGCGGTCTGATCTGGTGGATCATGTCAGGCGATGAATATATCAAACATGCCGACTCGGCGGGGGGCCGCCATGGACATCGACATCGGCGCCCGCCTGCGCGCGGTGCGCGAGGCGCGGGGGCTGTCGCAGCGCGAGCTTGCGGCGCGCGCGGGGCTGACCAACGGCACGATCTCGCTGATCGAGCAGAACAAGACGTCGCCCTCGGTCGCCTCGCTGAAGAAGGTGCTCGACGCGCTGCCGATGGCGCTTTCGGCGTTCTTCTCGCAGGACGAGGCGGCGGACGCGCCGCGCCATTTCTACGCGGCCTCCGAACTGACCGAGATCTCGCCGCCCGGCGCCGGGGGCGTCAGCCTGCGCCAGGTCGGCGACGCGGCGCGGGGCGCGTTGCAGATCCTGCACGAACGCTACCCGCCCGGCGCCGACACCGGCCCGGAACTGATGACCCATGAGGCGGAGGAGGGCGGCGTGGTGATCGCCGGGATCGTCGAGGTGACGGTGGGCGACCAGACCCGCGTGCTGAACCCCGGCGACGCCTATCTGTTCGACAGCCGCCTGCCGCACCGCTTCCGCAACATCGGCGCCGCGGAATGCGTGATCGTCAGCGCCTGCACGCCGCCGACGTTCTGACGCGGGCGCCCCCTCACCCCGACCCTCTCCCCTGGAGGGGGAGAGGGGGCGCAATCGGCGCGGCTTGCTCCCCGGTGACTCGCCGGGCGGCGGTGGCGATGCTTGCGCCCCCTCTCCCGCTTGCGGGAGAGGGTCGGGGTGAGGGCGCTATCCCAACTCGCCGTCGCGCGCCGCCGCCGCCGCCCGCGCCGCGCCCATCAGCAGCGAGAGGTCGTTCGGGCCGACGATGAAGCGATAGCCGAGCCTGCGCAGGTCGGCGTAGCCGCGCCCCGCCCCGATGATGGTGCCAAGCTGGGCGCCGGAGGCGGTGGCCTTGCGTTCGATCTCGGCCAGCGCCGCCAGCGAGGCGGGCGCCTCCATCCGCTCGAGCAGGTCGATCGACCCGGCGAGGTCGTTGGGGCCGACGAAGGCCATGTCCACGCCGGGCACGGCCATGATGGCGTCGAAGTCGCGCACCGCGTCGATGTGCTCGATCTGCACCATCAGCAGCAATTCCTCGTGCGCCACAGCGGCGTAGTCCGCGCGCACGCCATAGTCCGACGCGCGCACGATCGGCGCGGCGTAGCCCCGCCGGCCCAGCGGCGGATAGCGGCAGAAGCCCGCGACGCTGGCGGCCAGCGCGGGCGAATTGACCATCGGCACCATCAGCGAGCGCGCGCCCCGGTCGAGCGCGCGCTTCAGCGTCGCCTCCTGCCCGTCCGGCACGCGCACCACCGCGTCGCCGCCCGCCGCCTCGACCGCGCGGATCAGCTTGAGCCCGTCCTCCAGCCCCGCCGAGCCGTGCTCGCAGTCGATCACGATCACGTCCCAGCCCGCGTGGACCAGCGCCTCGGCCACCTCGGGCGCGCCGAACTCAAGCCACGCGGCGCATACCGTCTCGCCCGCCGCGAGCCGGGCCTTCAACCTGTTCTTCATCGTCACGTTTTCCTTTGGAGGGGGCGCGGCCGCAGGATTTCACGGCCCGCGCGCAACAGCAGAAAGGCCCAGAGCGCCAGCGTCAGGACGCCCAGCACAAGCGATTCGTCGCGCGCGAAGAACGGCGCGATCTGGCCGCGCGCCTTCAGCATCGAGACCATGAAGTTGTCCTCAAGGATGCGCCCCAGCACGATGCCGAGGATCGCGGGCGCGATCGGGATGCGGGCGCGCTCCATGAAAAATCCCAGCGCCCCCAGCGCGAGGATGATCCAGATCGCCGTGGTGGACGCGGTGATGGCGTAGCCGCCGACCAGCGACAGCGCCAGCACCATCGGCATCAGCACCGCGCGCGGCGCGCGCAGCAGGCGGGTGGCGGCGAGGATCGCGAGGAACCCCGAAAACAGCATCAGCACGTTGGCGAGGAAGAACGAGCCAAACAGCGTATAGACCAGCGCCGCGTCGGTGGTGAAGATCTGCGGCCCCGGCGTCAGCCCCTTCATCAGGAGGACGCCGATGGCGATGGCGGTCACGCTGTCGCCGGGGATGCCGAACACGATGGCGGGGGTCCAGGCGCCCGCCACGGCGGCGTTGTTGGCCGAGCCGCCGTCCACCACGCCCTCGATATGGCCGCGCCCGTATTTCTCGGGGCTGCGTGAGAGGCGCCGCGACAGCGCATAGGCGATCCACGCCGCGATGTCGGCCCCCGCGCCCGGCAGCGCGCCGATCAGCGTGCCCAGAACGCCGGAGCGGCCGACGTTGAGCTTGTAGCGGCGGACATGGCCGAAGGCCGCGCGCAGCGCCTCGCCCACCGGCTCGACCACCATGGTCGCGAGCCTACCGGGGTCGCGGCTCTGCGCGTTGCGCAACAGCTCCGACAGCGCGAACATGCCGATCATGGCGGGGATGAAGCTGATTCCGTTCAGCAATTCGACCGAGCCGAAGGTGAAGCGCGGGTGGCCCACCACCACGTCGATGCCGACGCTGGCGATGATCAGCCCGATGAACAGGCTGGCGAAATTGCGCGCCACCGAGGACGTGCCGACGAACACCGCGCAGGTCAGGCCCAGGCTCGCCAGCCAGAACGCCTCATAGCTGGAAAAGCGCACCGCGAAGCGCGCCAGTTGCGGCGCGGCGGCGGTGAGGATCGCGACGCCGATGATCCCGCCAAGGCTTGCGGTCAGCAGCGCGGTGAACAGCACCGTGCGCGGCTTGCCCGCCCGCGCGATGGCGTAGCTGTCCTCGACATAGGCCGCCGAGGCGGGGGTGCCGGGGATCTTCAGCAGCGCGCCCGAGATGTCGCCCGCAAAGATCGCCGTGGTGGTGGTGGCGACGATGGCGCTGACCGCCGCCAGCGGATCCATGAAATAGGTGAACGGCACCAGCAGCGCCACCGCCATGGTCGCGGTCAGCCCCGGCATGGCGCCGACGAAGGCGCCGTAGAACGTGCAGACCAGGATCACCAGCAGGTTTGTCGGCGCCAGCACGGCGGCGAAATGCTCAAGCATCGCCGCGCCTCACCAGGCGACGGGCGTCAGCACGCCCCAGGGCAGCGGCACGCGCAGCAGCGAATAGAAGATGTAGTGCAGCGCCAGCGGCGCGACCGCGCCCAGCGCCGCCGCCGCGATCCAGCCGCCGCCGAACACCCGGCAGGCGGCCAGCGTCGCGGCGGCGAAGGTCAGATGAAACCCCAGCCATGGCAGCGCCAGCGCCGTCCCAGCCACGATCCCCAGCAGCGCGATGATGCGCCCCGGCGCCAGCCGCTCCTGCTCCGCCGCCGCGCCGGGGTCGGCGCGCGCGCCCTCCGCCGCGATGGCGAGCCCGCACAGCATCAGCCCCGCCGCCGCGATGGTGGGAAACAGGTCGGGGCCGTAGGCGATGCCGGCCATGCGCGGAAAGCCCCGCGCCGCATGGGCGACCAGCCCGCCGCCCGCGACCAGCGCCCCGCCGGTCAGCACGTCGCCGAGACGCATCGGCCCGCTTCCCCGCCTGACCGGCCTACTTCGCCAGACCGACCGCCTTGATGACCTCGCCCAGCGCGGCGTCGGAGGCCTGCATGAACGCGGTCAGTTCCGCGCGCGGCATCGACACCACCTCCGAGCCGCGCCCGGCCTTGAAGTCGGCCCATTCCTGGCTCTTGAACGCCTCGGCGATGGCGGCCTCGTAGCTGCAAGCGATCTCGTCGGACATCCCCGCCGGGCCGCTGGCGGTGATGTAGGCGGCCAGCGTCCAGCCGCTGGGCAGGATCTCCCTGGTGGTCGGCACGTCGGGCAGGGCGGCCATGCGCGCGTCGTGCATGTAGGCCAGCGCGCGGATCTCGCCGCTCTCGACCAGCGCCTTGCCTTCCGACAGCGCGGGCGTCGCCACATCGACGCCGCCGGCCATCAGCTCCTGCAACGCGGGCGCCGCGCCCTGGCTGGGGATCCAGCGGATCGCGTCGGGCGCCGCGCCTTCGGCGTTGAGCATCCCGGCCAGCGCCAGATGCCAGATGCCGCCCTGCGAGGTGCCCGAGGCGGTGAGCTCGCCCGGCCGCGCCTTGGCGTCGGCCAGCAGCTCGCCCAGCGTCTGATAGGGGCTGTCCTTGCGCACCAGAACGCTGGACGGCACGATGTCCACCAGCGCGAGCGGCGTCATGCTGGCGCTGGTCATGTCGGTCAGCCCGACCCAGTGCATGGTGTTGATCTCGACCGTCACGGCGCCGATGGTGTAGCCGTCGGGCGCGGCGGTCGCGATGGCGGAATGGCCGGTGACGCCGTTGCCGCCGGTGCGGTTGACCACGTTGAACGGCACGCCCCACGCACGCTCCAGCATGCTGGCCAGCATCCGCGAATTGGCGTCGGTGCCGCCGCCCGCGCCCCAGGGCACGACATAGGTGACGGCGCGCTCGGGCTTCCAGTCGCAGGCGGCCATGGCAGTGACCGGCAGCGCCGCCAGCGGCAGGGCGAGCGCGGTGACGGCCGCCGCGCAGGCGCGGCGGGTCAGGCTTGCCGCGCAGGCGCGGCGGGTCAGGGTGGTCATGGGGTCGGTGCTCCTCTGATGGACGTTTCCCGGCGCGCCTGTTCGCAGCGGCGCTTGCGTGTGAGGTTTCTGCGTTCCTTGCGCGATGTCAATCGATTTAAATCGCGATGCGTCACCCCGTTCCGGCGACGCTTGCCGTTTCTCGGGCGACCGGCTAACCAGACCCCCGCAGCAAGGCCGCTATATCCGGAGGCGCGAACGCATGACGCCATGGGGAGAGTTTCCGGAGATCGGTCCCGGCCTTCTGGTGCATGTCGCGGCGCTGTCTCAGGTCGCCGGATTCATGCTGCGCGACCAGTTGAAGCTGCGCGCGCTGGTGGCCCTCGGCGGCGCGCTCTACCTGCTCTACTATTACCTCGCCCCCGCCGCGCCGCTGTGGGCGGCGATGTTCTGGTCGGCGACCATGGTCTGCGTCAATCTGGTGATGATCGCGCTGATCGCGCGCAACCGCAGCCGCCGCGCGCTGAGCGACGACGCGCTGCGCATGTATGGCGCGTTCAGCGCCATGGAGCCGGGCGACTTCCGCCGCCTGCTGCGGCTGGCCAGAGTGTCCGACGCCGACGCGCCGGTGGTGCTGACGCGGCTGGGCGAGGCGGCGGACCGGGTGTTCTATGTGATCCACGGAACCGTCGAGATCGCGCGCGCCGACCGCACGCTGACCGCGCAGGGGCCGCTGTTCATCGGCGAGCTGCGCTATCTGCTGGGCGGCGCGGCGTCGGCCACGGTGACGGCGACGCCGGGCGCGCGGGTGGCGGAGTGGGACGCGGGCGCGCTGCGCAGGTTCTGCGCGCGCCATGACCGGATCGCCCGCGCGCTGGAGAGCGCCTTCAACCGCGATCTGGCGATGAAGATCCACGGCGGCGCGCATGAGCCGCTTCCGGCGCAGCAGGCGGCGCCGCGCCCTTGACCTGCGCCCCGGCCACCCAGACCGCCGCCACCGCCCGGTCGTCGCCCATGGTCTGGAGCAGGAACAGCTCCTGCGCCAGCGTCGCCACCGTCTCCGCCCGCAGCGCCATCGCGGGGGTGGCGCGCATGTCGAGCGCCGCCAGATCGGCCTCGGCCCCGACGCTGAGCGACCCGATCACGCCCTCCAGCCCCAGCGCCCGCGCATTGCCCAGCGTCGCCATGTAGAACCCCATCAGCGGCGCGAGGCTCTGGCCCTGCAGGTGCAGCGCCTTGTAGCCCTCGTTCAGCGTGCGCAGCAGGCTGTAGCTGTCGCCCGCGCCCACGTCGGTCGCCACCGCCAGCCGCACGCCCGCGCCCTTCAGCCGCGCCATGTCGAACAGGCCGCTGCCCAGAAACAGGTTCGAGGTCGGGCAGAACACCGCCACCGCGCCGCTTTCCGCCAGCGCGCCCGCCTCGCGGTCGCTGAGGTGGATGCAGTGGCCCATCAGGCTGCGCGGCCCCAGCATGCCGTAGCGGGCGTAGATGTCGGTGTAGTCGCGCGCCTGCGGATAGAGGCTGAGCGCCTGGGCGATCTCGGCGCGGTTCTCGGCCAGATGGGTCTGCACCAGCAGATCTGGGCGCGCCGCGATCAGCGCCGCTGTCGCCGCCATCTGCTCAGGCGTCGAGGTGATCGCGAAGCGCGGCGCGATCGCGTATTGCAGCCGCCCGCGCCCATGCCAGCGCGCGATCAGCGCTTCGCTTTCCGCCACGCCGCGCTCGGGGCTGTCGCGCAGGGGCTCCGGCGCGTTGCGGTCCATCAGCACCTTGCCGCCGATCATGCGCATGTCGCGCCGCAGCGCCTCGGCGAAATAGGCGTCCACGCTGGCCGGGTGGACCGAGCAGAACGCGCAGGCCGTGGTGGTCCCGTGGTCGATCAGCGCGTCGAAGAAGGCCGAGGCGATGCGCGCGGCATGGGCTGCGTCGGCGAATTTCTGCTCCTCGACAAAGATATACTGGTTCAGCCAGTCCATCAGCTGGGCGCCGTGGGAGCCGATCGCCTGCGCCTGCGGAAAGTGGATGTGCGGGTCGATGAAGCCCGGCATGACCAGCCACGGGCGACGGTCGCTCACCTTCGCCTGCGGCGCCTGCGCCGCCACGGCGGCGTAGTCCCCCACCGCCGCGATGCGCCCGGCGCGGATCAGCAGGCCGCCGTCC
>Ga0210044_10002800_pt1 | contig 25486 bp, 21 predicted proteins | sample CryGey13umfilter_2_FD_183959 | JGI IMG/M metagenome (GOLD analysis project Ga0210044, IMG submission 183959) | Groundwater microbial communities from aquifer in Utah, USA - Crystal Geyser 4/9/14 3 um filter (SPAdes) (version 2) | ecosystem: Environmental > Aquatic > Deep subsurface >... | reverse complement strand
GCGGTAGGTGCCCGCGGTGATGGGCGTGGCGATGATCGGATCGCGCCCCTCGCTGTCGTCGTCGCAGTAGAGCGTGCCGTCGGGTCCCTGCATGACCAGGGTGGTGTCCTGCCTCGAGTGCACGAGCACGCGGAAGCTCGGCATATCCGTGCGCGCGACGAAGAGGTGGTCGGGCGTCTGCGCGACCCAGCCGCGGCAGGCGGGGTTCCAGTCGGCGGCCGAGAGACTGCCGCCCGAGGTGCCGTTCGCGACGGAGGGGGTGCCGTTCGCGACGGAGGGGTCGGGCATGAAGCCGGTGCTCAGCGTCGTGGTTCCGAAGTTGCTGGCGGTGTCGTTGGGCGCGAAGCTCGGACCGCCGCGACCCAGACCGGCGCCGCCGCCGGCACCACCGCCGCCGCCACCGAGGCTCGCCGTGTGGACGCTCCCCAGCTCAGAGAAGCCGATGGTGTAGGGAGCGTTCTGCCCCTGCTGATAGCTGCCGACCCAGATCTTGTAGACGCCGGGGGGGAAGCCGCCTGCGACCAGGGGGTTCCGGCCTTCGCCGGTCGCGTCGTCGTTGCACATGTAGCTGCCGTCGGGCCGCTGCACGACCAGGGTCGTGTCCGCCGCACCACCGTTGACCATGACGCGCAGGTTGTTGAACAGCGTCGTGGCCACCAAGAGGTGGTCAGGCGTGCTCGCGACCCAGCCCCGGCAGGTCGGGTTCAGCGTCTGTGCGTTGATGGATCCCCCGGAGGTGCCGGTCTCCGTGTGCGGATCGGGCATGAAGCCGCTGGCCAGGGAGACCGTGCCGAAGTTGGATGGACCGGCAGCCTGCTGCGGGGCGACGATCCCCTGTGCCACGGGCTGTCCCGGTGCCACGGGCTGTCCGGGTGCCACGGGCCCGCCGGCTGCGTTCGGCGGCGGTGGGGGCGGCGGCGGTGCTCCGTTTCCGCAGCCCACGACCATGGCGAGCGGCAACAGCCCAATCAGAAGTCCTCTTCCACGATTTTCCATAGACCCTCCTAAGGTGACGCGCGGAGTCCGCGCGATCGGAAATTCCCGTCGATCGTCATCTGCCCGGGGCAGACCCGACCACGCGCAGCAGACCGCGCAGCATCTGGTACGTCAAGCCCCAGATGATCTTCCCTCCGACCGCAAAGGCGGGCAGATCGTAGTGCTGACCTTCGTGCTCATAAGGACGAACGGAGTCGCGCTCGCCCCGCAGCATCGGACCGAGGGAGGCCCAGAAGAGCTCCGCCACCTCCTCGTTGGGCGCGAGGTCCGGGACCACCGACAGCCCGTAGACGAAGGGACTGATGGCCATGCCCGTGCGCCGACCCCGTGCGATGGCCGGCAGCTCGTCGAGTGCGCCCAGGAAGCGCGCCTGACGGGAGAGCGCCAAGCCGACCTCCTCCAGAGCCTCGCGCTCCGCCGTGGCCCGCAGGCTCGGGTCGCTCGGATCCTGGTGTCCGCCGGGGAAGGAGATGTGCCCGGACCAGGGATCGCGCGGCGACTCGGCCCGTCGCATCAACAGCACTTCGGCGCCCGCCGTGGCAGGCCGGAGCACGATGGCGACCGCCGCTCGGCGCTCCGCCGGTGCAGCGAGCTGCGGTTGACGCCGAGAAAGCGCCTCCGCGACAGCGTCTAGCGTGGGCACCGCATGCAAGTAGACACCGAGGGGACGCAGGTCAACCACGCCCGCCCGAGGGGCTCATTCCTCCTTGTAGCGGCTGAGGATCAGATCGAGCAGCGGGCCGATGCCCTCGTGCCGCGAGAGCGCCACCGACTCCACGTCCGACGCGAGCAGATGCGGCGCCAGAGCTTCGCCGAAGGACTGGTCTTCGCCCCAGATCACCACCAGGACTTGGTCCGGCAGATCCTTCAGGGCGGACGCCAGATCGGCCTGGCTGATCTCGGGCGGGGACACGCAGTCGACGAGGGCGAGCAGCGGCGCCTCCGAGAAGGTGGTGCGGCGGATCTCGTGCACCGTGGTGGCGAGGGTCGTGTGCAGACGCGCGGCGCCCAGCGAGGCCTCGAGGCGTGCCGAGAAGGTGCTGCGACCCGAGATGATCAGCACGGAGACCGGCTCGCGCCAGACGATGGGCATGGTGATGGTGATGCTCGGCTCGCCGTCCAGCTCGACGTCGATGTCGAGCGGGATGTCGGTGCCGGTGCGATCGCCGTTCACCAGCACGCGGTCGAGGCGCTTCATCAGCTCGCCGGTCACGACATCGCCGACGCGACGCTCCAGGATCTCCCGCAGCGGGCCATGACAGAGGTCGAGCACATCCTGAAGGTTGCTCGGGACCCCACCCTGCCAGCGTGAGAGCGCCGCGAACATCGCAGCCGTGGACACCTCCGGCGGCAGCGCTCCCTCGAGCACCTCGCGCACGACATGGACCTCTTCGCGGACGCTCGACTTCATCATCATGAGCATTATGCCAGAAGGCGGGCCCCCGGCGGAAGCGCCATGGGTGATGACGGGCCCTCGAGCCCCGTCGGCCGGTCGGCCGGAGCATGGGGAGCATGGGGTCGGCTGGGGTCGGCTGGGGTCGGCCGGCTCCCGTGGCTCCGGCGTGGGGCATCTGTTAGCGTCCCGGCGCCATGATTCCTCGCTACTCCCGAGCGCGCTTCCGAGAGCTCTTCTCGGACGCGCACAAGTACCGTCTTTGGTTCGATGTGGAGCTGGCCGCGTGCCGCGCCATGGAGCACGCGGGGCTCGTCCCCGAGGGCAGCGCCGACGCCGTCGCACCCACGCGAGACAGGCTGGACCCAGCGCGCATCGACGAGATCGAACGCGAGACGCGCCACGACGTGATCGCGTTCTTGACCCACGTCGAGGAGCTGGCGGGCGAACCGGCGCGCTGGCTGCACCGCGGCATGACCTCGAGCGACGTGCTCGACACGTCGCTCGCGTTGACCTTGGTCGAGGCGACCGATCTGCTGCTCGAGGGTGTCGACGCACTGCTCTCGGCTCTGGCGGCGCGCGTGGAGGAGCATCGCAAGACGCCCGCCATCGGCCGCTCCCACGGCATCCACGCCGAACCCGTCAGCTTCGGGCTCATCCTGGCCGGCCACTACGCCGAGCTCGCGCGTGGACGACGCAGGCTGGCGACGGCGCGCGCGGAGATCGCCGTGGGCAAGATCGCCGGCGCCGTGGGCAGCTACGCGCACCTCACGCCGGAGATCGAGGCCGAGGCCCTGACCAGCCTGGGCCTGCGCGGCGAGACCGTGGCCACGCAGATCGTGGCGCGCGACCGGCACGCCGCCTGGCTCAGCAGCCTCGGGCTCCTGGCCGCGGGCATCGAGCGCTTCGCCACCAACGTGCGTCACTGGCAGCGCACGGAGGTCGGTGAGGCCGAGGAGCGCTTCAGCAAGGGCCAGAAGGGCTCGAGCGCCATGCCCCACAAGCGCAACCCCGTGTTGACGGAGAACCTCTGCGGTCTCGCGCGTGTGGTGCGAGCGGCCGTCACGCCTGGCCTGGAAGACGTCGCCCTGTGGCACGAGCGCGACATCAGCCACTCCAGCGTGGAGCGCATGCTCTTGCCCGACGCCGCGGCCACGCTCGACTTCATGCTCGAGCGCACACGCAGCGTGGTCGAGGGCCTGGTCGTCTATCCCGAGCGGCTGAAGGCGAACCTCGATCGCACCGGCGCCGTCTGGGCCAGCGAGGGCGTGCTCCTGGCGCTGGTCGGCCACGGCCTCGGACGCCAAGCCGCCTATGTGCTGGTGCAACGCAACGCGATGAAGGCCTTCCACGGCGAAGGCGATTTCCGCGAGCTCTTGGCGGCGGACGCGGAGGTGGGCGCGAAGCTCGATCTGGGTGAACTCGACGCCTGCTTCGACCTCGACCACGCGCTCGCCCATGTGGACACCATCATCGATCGCGCCTTGGCGGAACATCAGGAGGTACTGGCATGAGTGTGGACGCCGCGACCTTGAGGATCGGACTCGAGCGACCTCTCCTCGGCACGAATTTTACCGACGCGGGCGAACGCTACGAAGGCAAAGTGCGCGACAACTACAGCGCGAAGGGCCGACGCATCATCGTGGTCACGGACCGCATCAGCGCCTTCGATCGCGTGCTCGGCACCCTGCCCTTCAAAGGTCAGGTGTTGAACGGCCTCGCCGCCTGGTGGTTCGAGGAGACGAAGGGGATCGTCCCCAACCACGTGCTCGAGGTGCCCGACCCCAACGTGATGGTGGCCGTGGAGTGCGAGCCCTTGCCGGTCGAGATGGTGATGCGCGCCTACGCGACGGGCGTGACCTCCACCAGCCTCTGGACGCACTACGAGGCGGGAGAGCGCGTCTTCTGCGGGCATCGACTGCCGGACGGCTTGCGCCGACACGAGCGCCTGCCCGAGGCCATCCTGACCCCGAGCACGAAGGCCGCCCACGGAGATCACGACGTCTCGGCTTCGCGCGAAGAGATCCTTGCGGCGGGCCGCCTGAGCGCGCGCGACTTCGACGCCGCCGCGGAGATGGCCGCCACGCTCTTCGCCTACGGCCAGAAGGTCTGCGCGGACCGCGGGCTCATCCTGGTCGACACCAAATACGAATTCGGGCGCACGGCGGACGGGGACATCGTGGTGATCGACGAGATCCACACGCCCGACTCCTCGCGCTTCTGGTACGCCGAGAGCTACGCAGAGCGCTTCGAGGCCGGCGAGAACCCCGAGTCCTTCGACAAGGAGTACGTCAGGCGCTGGCTGGCCCAGGAGGGCTACCGCGGCGACGGACCGCCGCCGACGATTGTCGACGAGGTGCGCATGGAGGCGTCGCGCCGCTACATCGAGGCCTGCGACGCCATCCGCGGAGAGGCCTTCGTGCCGGACACGCAGGAGCCCGTGGCACGCATCCGAAAGAACCTCGGCCTGAGCTGACGGGCTAGGCCGTGGGCTGGGCGCCGGACTTGGCCCGCTCCGAGTAGAGCGCAGCGATCACGTCCGCGTACTTCTCGTGGATGGGCCCACGCTTGAGCTTCATGGTCGGCGTGAGCTCCCCGCCGTCGACGCTGAACTCGACCGGCAAGAGCACGAACTTCTTGATCGTCTGGTAGCGCGCGACCTGCGCGTTGCAGCGCGTCTCGATCTGGCCCTCCAGCCAGCGATGGACCTTCTCGGAGCTGGCCAGCGCCTCGATCTCGCCGGACTCGCCAGCGGCGCTGCGAACAGCTTCGAGGTTCTCGGGATCGAGCGTCACGAGCGCACACAGGTAGGGCTTGCGGTCGCCGACCACCACGCATTGGGCGACGCCGTCGATGCCCTTCACGTAGTTCTCCATCTCCACGGGCGCGACGTTCTTGCCGCCCGCCGTGATCAGAAGCTCCTTCTTGCGGCCGGTGATGCGCAGGTTCCCCTCGTCGTCGAGGCTGCCGAGGTCGCCGGTCAACAGCCAACCGTCCTCGCCGTAGAGCTCTGCGGTCTCCTCGGCCATGTGCAGATAGCCACGGGTCATGTTGCGCCCCCGCAGGCAGACTTCGCCGTCCTCGGCGATGCGGATCTCCACACCCGCGAGGGCCGTGCCCACCGCGCCGAAGCGAGGCCGCTTGGGATCCGTCAGCGTCGAGACGCCGCTCGTCTCGCTCATGCCGTAGGCCTCGAAGATCGTGATGCCGATGGAGGCGAAGAACTCCTGCGTGCTGACGGCGATGGGCGCGGCGCCCGTGACCGCGACCTCCAGGCGATCGAGGCCGAGGGCCAGCTTGATCTTGTCGATCACGAGCGCGCGCGCGACCTTGCGGCCGAGACCGACGCGCACCTCGCCGCGCTCGACGTCCTCACGGAAGGCGGCGAACTCGGTGTCACGCGCCCAGGCCGCGAGCTTGCCCTTCACGCCCTTGGCCTCGGCCAGCTTGCCCGAGAGCGCCCCCTCGAACTTCTCCCACACGCGAGGAACGCCCAGGAAGATCGTCGGTCGCGCGGCGACGAGGTGCTCCTTGAGATCCGCGATGTCGGAGCAGAAGTAGACCTGACCGCGGGTGATGATGCTGTTCACGTTGGTGATCAGCTGTTCCGCCTGATGGCAGAGCGGCAGGTAGCTGACGGCGTGATACTCGATGATGTGATCCTGAAAGCGCGGAAAGCGCTCGAGCGCGGCGCGACCGACCATCAGCTGGCCCGCGTGATCGAGCATCACGCCCTTGGGCACACCCGTGGTGCCCGAGGTGTAGATGAGCAGGCAGGTCTCGTCGTCCGTGAGCTCGTCGAGGCGCTGCGTGAGCGCTTCCTCGCTCTGCTCGGCGCCGAGCTTGCGCAGCGCGGAGAGGGACATGACGCGCTCGTCGTCGTGCTCGACCTCGTCGAAGGTGATCAGATGCTCGAGCCGCGGGAAGAGGCCCTCGGCTTCCGCCGCGAGGTACTTCTCGAGCTGCTCCTCGCCATCCGCGATCACGATCTTCGCGCGCGAGTTCTTGACGATGTAGGCGAGCTGCTCGGGCGTGTTGGTGACGTAGATGGGCGCCGGCACACCGCGCGCGGCCTGGATGCCGAACTCGCAGATCACCCAGGCCGGGCAGTTGCGACCGACGATGGCGACGCACTCACCGGGCTCGTGTCCGAGGGCGATCAACGCTCGAGCGACGTCGGAGAGCGCCGCGAAGTACTCGCTCCAGGAGAGGCTCCGCCAGCGGCCATCGACCCGCTCGTGGAGCGCGGGCTGGCCAGGGTGACTCTCCGCCCAGCGGGCGATGGTGTGGACCAAGGTGTGGGGCTGATTCATGGCGGCAGGAGCCTGACACGCAGGTTCGAAGCGCAGCAAGCCCCTGGGGTGAGCGTCCGGCATGGCCCAGCTTCACACAGGAGGTGGGAGCAACGATGGCCGGCGCAGACCCACGAGTCGACCGCCCACACCGGCCAAGAGCGCGGCGGCCTCGCCGAACATGGCCGCATCGGCGCCGCTCGCGTTTCCGTCGAGCGATCGTCGATAGACGCCCTGAGCGATGGAGGCGAGGCGGAAGAGCCCGAAGGCCTCGAAGAAGGGCAGGTCCCGCACCTCACGACCCGAGAGCGCGGCGTAGCGCGCCACCAGCACCTCCTCGGTTGGGATGCCCTCGGCCGCGAGGTCCATGCCCAACAGCCCCCCGATGCGCGGCAGGACGACGTGGTAGAGCATGCCGACGTAGCCCAGATCGGCCAGAGGATGGCCCAGGGTCGAGAGCTCCCAATCGAGCAGCGCGATGCAGCGCGGCTCGGTGGGATGAAAGACCAGATTGTCGAGGCGGAAGTCGCCGTGGGCGATCACGGGCGCGTCGACGTCCGGGGGCATGTGCTCCGGGAGCCAGGCCATCAGGCGCTCCATGGCGGGCACCTCGGTCGTGCGCGCTGCCTCGTACTGGCGCGTCCAGCGCGAGACCTGACGCGCGACGTAACCCGTCGGTCGACCGAAGTCCGCGAGTCCGACCTCTTCGGGGCGCACGGCGTGCAGGGCCGCGAGCACGCGCATGAGCTCTTCGTAGATGGCGGAGCGCTCGAGCGCGTGCAGATCCGGCAGGCGCACGTCCCGGAAGATGCGTCCCTCGACGTACTCCATGAGATAGAAGGCGCTGCCCAGGATCTCCGGGTCGTCCTCCGCGGCGAGCACGCGCGGCACGGGCACGTCCGTCGACGCCAGCGCCTCGAGGATGCGGGACTCGCGCAGCACGTCGTGGGCCGAAGGCAGCAGCTTGCCGGGGGGCTTCTTGCGCAAGACCACAGCGCGATCGCCATCCGAGAGCCAGTAGGTCGGGTTCGATTGACCTCCGCGCACGCGCAACAGCTCGAAGTGGTGACCGAAGTCGGGCAGGGTTCGGGCGAGCCACTCGTGCAGCCGCGCGCGGTCGAGGGCCATGACGCCTTCGGGCTCTCGAGCGCCAGAAGGTGGCGAAGGGGGCTGGGTCATCTCGACCGAGAGCGTATCATGCGCGGCGGCGCGGATGAGCAACGCGAGGAGCTGACGAATGAAGCGAGCGAACAAGAGCCCGGAGCAACAGGCGGTACTGGTAAAGGCGGTGCGCGACTTCCTCGAGCAGAAGGTCTACCCGCTCGAGCCACGCTTCGGCCGCGAGGGCTTCGCCGCCATCGAGCCCGAGCTCGAGGCCTTGCGCGCCGAGCTGCGCGAGCGTGGGTTGTGGGCGCCGCAGGTGCCCGAGAACCTGGGCGGCATGGGCCTGAGCTTCCTCGACCACGCGCGCCTCAGCCGCGAGATGGGCAAGAGCCCGCTCGGGCACTACGTCTTCGGTTGCCCGGCGCCCGACTCGGGAAACGTCGAGCTCTTGCTCGAGTTCGGCAACGATGAGCAGAAGCGCCTCTTCCTCGAGCCTCTGGCGCGGGGTGAGGTGCGCTCTTGCTTCTCCATGACCGAGCCCGACCGCGCAGGCTCGAACCCGGCATGGATGGAGACGACGGCACGCCTCGAGGACGGGGAGTGGGTGATCGACGGCCGCAAGTGGTTCACCACCTCGGCCGACGGCGCGGCCTTCGCCATCGTCATGGCCGTGACCGATCCCGACGCCTCCACCTATGCGCGCGCGTCCATGATCCTGGTGCCCACGAACACGCCCGGCTTCATCCACGATCGGCTGATCTCCGTGATGGGTCACACCGGCAGCGGCTGGGCCAGCCACTCGGAGATCGTGTACGAGAACTGCCGCGTGCCCGAGGCGAACCTGCTGGGACCGCGCGGAGGCGGCTTCTTGCTCGCCCAATCGCGCCTGGGCCCCGGGCGCATCCACCACGCCATGCGCTGGTGTGGCATCGCCGAGCGCGCCTTCGAGTTGATGTGCAAGCGCGCCGTCGAGCGCGAGGTCGCGCCGGGCAGACCACTGGGCACGCGTCAGGCGGTGCAGCACTTCATCGCCGAGTGCCGGGCCAAGATCGACGCCGCCGTACTCCTCGTGGAGAACGCCGCGCGGCGCATCGACGCGGACGGCGCCGCGGCGGCGCGCACGGAGATCGCCTGCGTGAAGTTCTTCGTCGCCGATGTGCTGACCGAGGTGCTCGACCGCGCGATCCAGGTGCACGGCGCCCTCGGCGTCACCGACGACACGCCCCTGGCCGCCTTCTACCGCCACGAGCGAGCGGCGCACATCTACGACGGCCCGGACGAGGTGCACAAGTCGGCCGTCGCTCGCTGGATCCTGCGCGGCTACGGGCTGGAGCTGAGCTCCCAGTCGAAGTAGGCGCGCCACTCGACGGCTTTACATCGCGCGCCCGCGTCCAACACTGCGCCCGCCATGGACTCCGTGCTCGCCTTCGCTTTCTACGGTGTGATGTTCGCCTCGCTGGCGTACTTCCTCCACCGCATCGCCTGGCTCTCGCGCTATCGCGCCCTGTCGCGACGCATGGTCGCGGACGCCTTGCGTGCGCTGTCGGAGCGTGAAGCCAAGAGCCTGGGGGAGTTCGAGCAGAGCGCCGACGCCTCGTGGTCCGCGGCCGACGCGGCGAAGCTCGTCGCCAAGGAGCCGCCCGACGTCTACGTGCGCAGGATCGAGGCGAACCTCGAGGAGGTGCGCGAGCTGCTGACCACGAGCGAACACGAGGCGACGTCCTCCTTCGTGGCCGCGGTGTCCAAGGGCGAGCAGCCGGAGAAGCCGCTCTTGCTCCTCAGGGTGCCGCGCCTGGAAGAGAAGGCGGAGAAGATCCACCTCACCTTCGACTTCCCGAAGCCGCGCCCGCTGGTGGCGCCGGCCGAGGATCTCTACGCGCTGGAGCTGCGCTCGCGCTACGGCCTCTTGCCGCGCGCGCTGGCCTTCTTCCTCGGCGCCGCGGACGTCGTCTACTCCACCCATCACGTCGCGCGCATGGGTCAGAGCGGCCACGTGCCCACGGGCTTGATCCTGCGCCGCCTCTCGCTGGTGGCCGTGGTGCTCGGCGCCGTCTTGCTCGACATCGCGCTGGGCGCGCGGCCATGGCTGATCGAGGTCGCCGCGACGCAGCTCGCAGGATTTCACGTCCCGGCGGCGCTCCCCTTCGCCTCCGCGATCCAGGGCCACCTCGCGACTCTCGTCGGACTCGGCGTCTGGCTCGCGGCCTACGGCGCGCTCTACTTCGGGCTCTACCTCTTCCTGCGCCGACGCTCGCACGCCCACCTCCGTCAGCTCACGCGCATGCGCGCCGAGCGCCTGTTGCAAGTGGAGGCGATGGAGAACGCGCGACGCCAGGAGCTCGCGACCTGGGCCACGGCCTACGGCGCGACGCTGGACGGACACGTGCACACCAGCGTGCTCCTGGCCGAGATGCTGACCGGGCGCGCCATCCAGCGCCTGAGGCGTAGGCTCGCCCCCGAGGCGTTGTTGACGCTGGCCGAGCGCGTCGCCGAAGCGCTCTTCACGCGCTTGCCCGAATCTCGCCACGACCTCGGTGGCGGTGAGCCCAGCCGAGAGCCGAGCTTGGCCCACAGCCTCTGGCCGCGCGCCGACGAGATGCGCCAGGGCGTGCGCGTGGCGCAATACCGCGAGGCCTTTCGCCAGCTCAGTCGCGCCGCCACGAAGCTTCGCGGCGAGCTGCCCGACCCAACCCTGGCGCGCGAGCTGTGGACCGCCACCCACCGCTTCGCCACCTTCTTCGAGGCCATGCTGCCCGATGGCACGGCGAAGCAGCTGCGCGCGGCCTACGACGCGACCCTCTCGACCCTGACGAAGGACACCGAGGCCGACCTCGCCGATCTCGACCTCCGTCTGTCCGAGCTCGCGGCCAGCCTGCGTCAACGCCTCGAGGTCGTGCCCGAGCTGGTCGAGAGCCGCATCGAGCTCGCGCAACAAGCTGGCGACGCCGACGTCGCGCGCCTCGCCGCCGAAGTCCTGCGCGTGCGCGAAGCCGCCCGCCTCGAGGCCATGGCCTTCGAGATCTGAGCGCGGGCGTCCAGGTCGCTGCGACCATCGCCCCTCGGATGGGCTCCCCGAGGACGAGACCCCTGGTCCACGGTCTTGGCTCCCGTCGCTCGATTCGAGTGCGTGAAGAGCAGGAGCTGGTGGCCCGGCCGCAGCACCTCCGGATCCTCTACGCCGTTGCCCTCCTCCGCCGCCTGAACCATAAGGCGGCATGCGCTACTCCAAGGCCTTCATCCCCACGCTCAAGGAAGTCCCCAAGGACGCCACGACGCCCTCGCACGTGCTGCTGCTGCGCGGCGGCTTCGTGCGCATGGTCGGCGCCGGCATCTACGAAATGCTGCCGCTCGGCCGACGCGTGCTGAGCAAGATCGAGCGCACGGTGCGGCGCGAGATGGACGACGCGGGCGCGCAAGAGGTGCTGATGCCCGCGCTCTTGCCGGCGGAGTATTTCCAGGAGACGGGGCGCTACGACAGCTTCGGCGGCGCGCTCTTCCGCCTGAAGGATCGCAAGGGCGCCGAGTACAACCTCGGGCCCACGCACGAGGAGATCATCACGGACATGGTGCGCCGTGACGTGAAGAGCTACCGGCAGCTGCCGCTGAACCTCTATCAGATCCAGATGAAGTTCCGCGACGAGCCGCGCCCGCGCGCCGGCATCTTGCGCTGCCGCGAGTTCTTGATGAAGGACGCCTACTCCTTCGACGTCGACGAGGCGCACGCGCTCGAGAGCTACGCTGTCATGCGCGAGGCCTACCACCGCATCTTCAAGCAGCTCGGCCTCGACTACCGCGTGGTGGCCGCCGACAGCGGCGCCATGGGCGGCTCCACCAGCGCCGAGTTCCAGGTGTTGGTGCAGACGGGCGAGGACTCCCTCGTGGTCTGCTCGAGCTGCGACTACGCCGCCAACGTCGAAGTGGCCGAGACCACGCTGCCCACGGATGCTTCGAGCGCGGACGAGACGCCCGACGCGACGAAGGTCCACACGCCCGGGGTGGGCAGCATCGCCGACGTGGTCGCCTTCCTGACCCCGACGCTGCCCGGCATCAGCCCGGCGCGCATGCTCAAGAGTCTGCTCTACACGGCCGACGAGCGCGTCGTGATGGCCGTCGTGCGCGGCGACGACGACGTGAACGAGATCCGCTTGGCGCGCGCGCTGGGCGTGTCCGAGGTCGTGCTCGCGAGCGCGGAGGACGTGCGAAAGGCCACCGGAGCTCAGGTCGGCTTCGCCGGACCCGTGGGCTTCGAGGGCGAGATCGTGCTCGACCCCGCCGCCGCAGCCGTCGCGGACGCCGTCATCGGCGCGAACGAGACCGACCACCACCTCGCCCATGTGCGCCACGGCCGCGACTTCGAAGGCCGCGTCGCGAGCATCCGCATGGTGAAGGAGGGCGACCCTTGCCCGAGCTGCGGCGCCGAGCTTCGAAGCTTCCGCGGCATCGAGGGCGGACACGTCTTCGTGCTCGGCACCCACTACTCGGCCAAGATGGGCGCGACCTTCCTGGACCCCGAGGGGGAAGAGAAGCCCCTCGTCATGGGTTGCTACGGCATCGGCGTGTCACGTCTGATGGCCGCCGCCATCGAACAACACCACGACGACGACGGTATCCTCTGGCCCATGTCCATCGCGCCCTATCAGGTCATCCTCACCCCCCTCGGCAAGGAAGCCGGCCCGCTTCAGGCAGCCGAGTCGCTCTACGATGAGCTGCGCGCCCTGGGTGTGGAGGCGCTGCTCGACGATCGCGCCGAGCGCCCGGGCGTGAAATTCAAGGACGCCGATCTGCTGGGCATCCCGCTACGCGTCACCATCGGACAGCGTGGGCTCGACGCCGGCATGCTCGAGCTGAAGCGCCGCGACGCGAAGGAAGCGGAGAAGGTCCCCCTCGCGGAGACGGCCGCGCGCGTGGCGACGTGGGTGACGGGGCTGGGCGGAGAGCTCTCTCCGCGGAGGGCGCGCGCATGAGCGAGGAAGAGACGAAGCCTGCGAACGAGACGAAGCCCGCGGAGGCGAACGACCGCCCCCTGCCCGTAGCGCGCAATCTCGTGCTGTTGGTGGCGTTCCTCGGCCTGGTCGCCATCGGGGTCTTCACCGTGCTGCTCCCCAGCCTGGAAGACGCGCCGGCCGAACGCACGGGCGCGGCGGATGGAGGTGTGCCCACGACACCGACTGCGCCGACGACACCGGCTGCGACGCCCAACGCACCTGCCGCGTCGCCGAACTGACATCCAGCCCCAACTCTGCACACCTGAGGCGAATCATTCGGGCCCCTCGTGCGTCCAATGGTAGGAAGCGTCGGTGGCTTTTTTGCCGATGCTGGAGAGATCAGTCATCCTGAGAACGATGTGAAGCAGACGCTCGGCGCGACGATTCTTGCCCTCGGTGCCGTCCTGGGTGTCCAGACCGCGGCGCGCGCCCAAGCTCCTGTCTGCGCTCCTGTCTGCGCTCCGGCCTTCGCCTCGGCGCCGCCGCTGGCCAGCTTCCCGGCGAGAGAGCGCCTCTACTCCATCGCCCCGAGTCCCTTGCCCATGCGCGAGACGGCCCCCGCGTGCAGCGCTGCCGGGCTGGGCCTCTCGCCCGGCCCCTGGGAACGCCGCGACCCCACGCTGACCGCGGCGGACGCGCGTCGAGCGCTGGCACGGGCGCGCGCGCTCGGCGCCCAGGGTCGTGTGGCCGAGGCGGAGCTCGCGCTCGAGCTGGTCGACGCTGCCCTGCCTCGCCTGAACGATCGCATCGCCCTCGAGCGGGGCGACCTGCTCCTCGCCCAGGATCCCGTGCGCGCCCAGCACGCCTACGAGGCCGCCTCGGAGAGCGTGGACGGAACCGTGCGGGTGCGCGCCCAGGTCGGCGTCGTGCGCGCCGCCATCGCCGCCAGCACTCGCGACGCGGAGCAGCGCTTGAACGTCCTGCTCCGCCAATATCCGGAGCTGAGCGAAGAGGGCTCGCTGCGCCTCGCGCTGGCCGCCGCCGAGGAGCGCCACGACCGACGGCGCGTCGCCGCGCGCATCTATCAAGATCTCGACCTGAACGATCCCGGCAGCCCCGAAGCCGTGCCGGCGCGGGCAGCGCTGGCGCGCCTGCATGAAGCCGGCGTGTGGATGCGCGACTGGACCGCCGAGCAACGCGTCGCCCGTCTGGAACGTCTGATGGCGTCGGGCCCCTTCCCCCTCGCGCGGGAGGAGCTGCAGCGCCTGCGTCAGGATCGTGGCTTGTCACCCGAGCAGCGCGGGCGCGTGGCCCAAGCCGGCGCGCGCCTGGCCGCCGTGGAAGGTCGCTTCGACGACGAGCCGGACGCTGGGGACGAGGGACGCACGGTCGCCGTGGGCGCGGACGACGAGGAAGTCGACGACGTCGCGGACGACGGAGAACACGAGGCCGCGCCAGGGCCAGGGCTGCGCGACGAAGCTCGAGCGCGCGAGGACATCGCCCAGCTGCGAGGGCGCCGCGCCTATCGCAGGGTGCCCACGACGAGGCTCTTCCGCATCCTGGACCTGGGCGCGCGCGCCGGGCTCGCCGACGTGGTCGACGACTCCCTCGAGGCGCTGGCTCGTCGCGATCTGCCGCCTCGCCTGCGCTACCAATCCGCGATCACGGCCACGGGTGTCGCGCGTGAGGCGCTTCTCATCCCTCTCTTCCAGAGCCTCGTCGACCACCGGTCGCTCTGGCTCTCGGCGCGCTACTACCTGGCCCGCAGCCTGGAGCGCAGCGGCGACTTGCAGGACGCCGAGCGTGCCTACCTCGAGGTGCAACGCTTGGATCAGGGCGGGCGCGGCTACTACGCCATGTGGGCGGGACTCCGCCTCGACTCGACCAGGCGCCGAATGCTCGTGGGGCCACCCGTCTGCGGCCCCACGAACGCGCTCGCCGGAGCCGATGTGCCGCGGCCACGCCTGGCCAGCCGCGTCGGCATGGTCGACACCTCGTCTCGTCGGGTGAGACGGCCCGAGGGAAGCGCCGCCCCGGTCAGCCAAAGGCGCCACGAGGCGGTGAGACCCGCACCGGACTACGCCGCCCTGGCGAACTCTCTCGAGAACGTGGCGCAACAGTACGGCGAGGCCTTCCCCTGGTTCGGCCGCGCGGTGGACCTGCTCTCGCTGCATGAAGCGGACGCAGCGGGCGACGAGCTCTACGAGGCCTACCTCGCCTATCGACAAGCCACCGGACGGCCCGTGGCTCGCGCTGGGCTCGCCTCCGTCAGCCGCGGCGCCGATCGCCATCCTCCCTTCGTGCCCTTCCCCGTGCGACGCGCGCGGCGGGCCCTGGACAACGACGCGCGACAGGCGCTGGCCGACATCGCCGCGGCCCTCGGGGAGACCGGCACGGAGGTCGGCTTCGGCGGCTCCGATCGCCTCGCGCGTCTGCCACGGGCCTACGCCGCGCAGGTGGAGCGCGCGGCCGCGCGGCACGGGCTCGATCCCAACCTGCTCTTCGCCGTGATGCGCGTGGAGAGCGTCTACCAGGCGCGCATCGTGAGCTACGCGGGCGCCGTGGGCCTGATGCAGATCATGCCGCGCACGGGCCGGCACATCGCCGACGCGCTGAACAAGGACGACTTCGAGACCGCCGACCTGCTCGATCCCGAGACCAACCTCGATTTCGCCGCCTGGTACCTGGCGAGCCTGATCGAGCGCTTCGACGGCCACCTGCCGCTGGCCATCGCCTCCTACAACGGCGGCCCCCACAACGTGCGTCGCTGGATCCACGAGCACGCCATCAACATGCCCCTCGACACCTTCCTCGAGGAGATCCCCTTCACGCAGACGCATCGCTACGTGCGCCGCGTGCTGACGTACTACGAGGAATACCGGGCGCAGCAGAACCTGGCGATGACGGACCTCTCGGTCGACCTGCCTCAGCCTGGCATCGACCGCATCGGCTTCTGATCGCGCGTCGAGCGGAAGGCGGCATACTTCGCGCGTGAGTGCGAAGCTGGACGTATTGGTCGTGGGCGCCGGCGTCGTGGGGTTGGCCTGCGCGCGCGAGCTGAGCCTGCGTGGGCAGCGCGTGTGGCTCACCGAGCGGCACGCGCGCTTCGGCCAGGAGACGTCGAGCCGCAACAGCGGCGTCGTCCACACAGGGCTTCACTACGCGCCCGACTCGTGGATGGGGCGCAGCTGTGTCGAGGGGCGCGCTCTGCTCTATGACTACTGCGCTCGGCGCGAAATCCCGCACCTCCGCTGCGGCAAGCTCGTGCTCGCGGTGGAGTCGGAAGAGGTCGAGGCGCTCGACGCGATGGCGCGACGAGGACGAGCGCTCGGCGCTGGTGAGCTCGCGCTCTGGGGCGCGGCCACACTCCAGAGACACGAACCCACGTTGCGGGCGGCGGCGGCGCTTCATAGCCCGGAGTCGGGCTTGGTCGACGCGCAGGCGTTGATGTCGGCGCTGATGGTGGACCTGCGTCAGGCGGGCGCGGAGGTCGCCTTCGGCACGCGCGTACTGCGCCTCGAAGCGGAAGCGCGGGGCGTGCGCGTGGTCGCCGAGACCCACGGGGAAGTCAGCGAAGTGCTGGCGCGCCGCGTGCTCAACGCCGCGGGCCACGGCGCCCTTGCGCTGCTCGAGAGCATGGGTGTGGACGTCGACGCCGCAGCGCTCCGCGTGACGCCGGTCGCGGGCCGCTACTTCAAGCTCGACGCGAGCGCACCGAGACCGAAGAGCGCGCTGGTGTACCCGTTGCCGAGCGCTGGCGGGCTGGGCGTTCATCTCACCCGTGACCTCGCCGGCGTCTTGCACGTCGGCCCCGACGCCGAGGCGGACTGCGACAGCCTGGAAGTCCCCGAGCATCTGGCCGACTCCTTCGCCCAAGCGGTCGCGCGCTATTTGCCGGGTGTGCGGCCCGAGCATCTCAGCCCCGACTACGCGGGTCTGCGCCCTCGCCTGCGACGAAGCGATGGCAGACGCGACTTCGAGTTGGTCGACGGCGCCGCGCATGGCTGCCCCGGCAGCTGGCATCTCTTGGGCATCGAGTCCCCCGGGCTCACGTCCAGTTTGGCCCTGGCCCGACACGTGGCCGACGCCATGTCGCTGGATTGAGCGTCCGGCGCGAAATGTGGCTGGCCTTCCTGCGCCGGTCCGGCCAGAGCGGGTCGACTCCCGGCCTCGGTGCGGTGCTTGCGGCTCGCACTCAGATCCTCGGGGGGGGGGGGGGGGGTATTCATTACTGCATCGAGTGGAGGCAAGGGGCCGCACTTGGGGAGGTTCATCATGAAGTTCGAGATATGGGCTGCGGTCATGCTATGCTGCGCAGCGATGACGCTCGCGCCGAGCAAGAGCCAGGCTTCTGCCTGCGACGTCTTTGCAGGCGATGCCGGAGACAACACCATTCTGGTCGGCGACAGTGCTGCTTCCTTCCAGTATCAAGGCAAAACCTACTACTACTCTCGCGGCCACATGGCCATCTGCTGGGCGGATCAGAACCATATCTGGCAGTACTTCGAGAATCCGACTGGCTGTGACATCTACTCTACGTCCGCCGAGTACGTCTCGATCAACGCAGGTGCGGGCGATGACAACGTGGCGGCGAACTCGGTCGGCCACACCTGTGTCGCGGGATATTCGACCTATCTACTTCCCTTCAGCACGCCCGGCTTCGACTTCTATCTGCGGGCCAACATGGGCGCGGGCAGCGACCACGCCTATGGTACGGAGAACGCAGACTACCTCTACTCCAACCAGTATGACTACTCTACGTTCAGCTACCCCGCCGATAGCGCCAACGACTTTCTTTGTGGATACGATGGCGACGACTACCTGATCGGAGACAAGGATGCGTCCGACAGCGGATATTGGCCGATCGACGGCAGCGGCCACGAGGAGCGACTGAACGGCGGCCTCGGATCGGACCACTGCTACGGTGAAGATGGCGAGTCGACGTTCGACTGGGCGATGATCCCTGATCCAAGTGCAAACCCAAGGGTTGATCCGGTGGCAGCCGGTGGATGCGACTATTACCTCGACATGGCTGTAGCAAATGGACCTGATGGGTCTGCATTCGAACACTATGCCCATCAAATGAAACTGGAAATATGCGCCACGAATCCGCCTGACCTGTGGTGGTGAGAGCATGTCGACACCAGGACTCTTGACGATGCTGTGTTTGGCTGCGCTGACGGCTTGTGCCAGTGCCCACACGCTTGCGGATGGTGCCGTACCCGACGCCGAATTGGACGCTGCGGACGGCCCCGACGCCGAATTGGACGCTGCGGACGGCAATGTGGATGGCGCGATCGATGCCGGAGTTGCGACCTGCATGTCGATGGACGACTGCGAAGCAGTCAGTGTCGGAGCCGGCCTCGGTCATAGCTGCGCATTGATGCGTAGCGGCCGCGTCGCGTGCTGGGGCTACAACTCCCACGGGCAACTCGCCCGCACCGACATCGAGTATTCGACCACGGCGGTGACCATCAGCGGACTGCCAACGGTTGAGCGCCTGAGCGTTCGCACCGGAGTCTCCTGCGGCAACAGCGCGCGCGAGCTGTGGTGTTGGGGACTAGTCGCCTACATGGACTCATCTGAACCTGTGCGCCGAGTGTCCTTTCCTCCAGCCGACGCGACGGCCATTGCGTGGAGCGGCTATTGTTATCTGGCGGAGGACGGCCGCGTATTCTGCTGGGGCACAGGGCGCGCGTCGAACCTGCTGGGCACAGGTACCACGGAACCGATGCCGGAGCCGTCCGTGCCTGTCGTGGGCATCACCGACGCTGTGGAGATCGCGAGCGGCGGAGCCTACGAGTGCGCGCGAAGAGCGGCTGGCGAGGTGGCGTGCTGGGGCCTCATCGGCCTCGTGGACCCAGCGAGCGGCTTGGGGACGGTCGCGCTCTCACCGGTGGAGATCTTGACGGGCGCGCAGCAGATCACTGCGTACAACGGGCTGACCTGCGCATTGCGCTCGGGCACTGACGTCGAGTGCTGGGGCTGGAACTTCCATGGCAAGGTGGGCGTGGGTTCGATGGAGGAGTGGGTCCGCACGCCGACGCCCGTGGAATTCCCACCGGGCACCGAGATTGCGCAGGTATCGGCTGGGGGCAGCCACGCCTGCGCGGTGGCGACGGACGGGCACGTCTTCTGCTGGGGTCGGAATGACTTCGGCCAGCTCGGCGTCTCGCGCGGATACGTCGACAGCAACGTGCCGGTACAAGTGCAGGATATCGACAGCGCGGTTCAGGTCAGCGCGGGTAGCACGCACACGTGTGCCGTGACACGCGGCGGTGAGGTCTGGTGCTGGGGAGACAACGCCGTGGGAGGGCTGGGCGACGGCACGATGGAGACGCGGGACTATCCCGTGCGAGTGCTGGGGCTGAGATGAAGCACTGGCGGGGAGGCCTTCTCCTCGCCGTCGTGGGTGTGCTCCTGATCTGGGCATGGCTCACGGCGACGGACGGAGTGCAGCGACCGGCGCCGATGGCTGATGCCATGGCAAGCACGAGCGCAACAGAGCCGGACGAGACGCAGTCGGCGCCAGCGCCAGCGACGGGCGCTGAGCGATCCCCCACGAGCGTTCCTCCACGAGCCGGCGACTCCGCCGACGCCGGCGACCTGCCCAGCCCCCAGCACCTCGTGGCCTTGGGCGCCGTGCTCGCCGACACTCCGCCGAACGCGCTACCGCCGGTAGGGCAGCGGCTCGCTCAGGCACGCGAAGCAATCGTTGCCTTCAGCGACAGAGTCGAACGCCTCGAGCAGCAACTCACCGAAGCGCAGCAGGGCGGCACAGACACGGGCCCTATCGAGCGCAAGCTGGTCGCGGCCGAGCACCAACTCCAACTCGCGCGCTTCGCCGAGCGAGCCAACGAAGCCGAACTCGAAGGCCACTCGCTCTAGGCGTCCCGCACGAAACGCAAGGGGTGTTGCGGCGTCTCGAGCGTTGGTACACCACGCGCCTCGGAGGAATGAGAACCATGGTCCACGACGTCGTCATCATCGGAAGCGGTCCCGCCGCCCACACCGCCGCCATCTACGCCGCGCGCGCGGAGCTGAAGCCCGTGCTCTACGAGGGCTTCATGGCCGGAGGCATCGCCGCGGGTGGCCAGCTCACGACCACGACCGAGGTCGAGAACTTCCCCGGCTTCCCCGAGGGAATCAGCGGGCCCGAGCTGACCGAGCGCTTCAAGGCGCAGTCGATGCACTTCGGCACCGAGGTCATCACGGAGACGGTGAACGAGGTCGATCTCTCGAGCCGCCCATTCAAGTTCAAGACCGACAGCCAGGAGGGCCAGGCCCGAGCGCTGATCATCGCCACCGGTGCCACGGCCCAGCGCCTGGACGTACCGGGTACGCGTGACGGCGAGCTCTGGCAGCGCGGCGTCAGCGCCTGCGCGGTCTGCGACGGCGCCCTGCCCTTCTTCCGCAACCGCCCGCTCTACGTGATCGGCGGCGGCGACTCGGCCATGGAAGAGGCGACGTTCCTGGCCAAGTACGGCTCCAAGGTCGTGATCGTCCACCGCCGCGACGAGCTGCGCGCGAGCCGCATCATGCAGAAGCGCGCCATCGATCATCCGAAGGTCGAGATCCTCTACTCCCACGCCATCAGCGAGGCCCTCGGGGGCGACGGCCTGGAGCAGCTGCGGCTGAAGGATCTGAAGACGGGCGAAGAGCGCCTGGTCGAGGCCGCGGGGCTCTTCTTCGCCATCGGTCACAAGCCCAACACGGACTTCCTCGGCGGTCAGCTCGATCTGGACGAGACGGGCTACGTCCTCACCGCCGCGGACTCCACCGTGACCAGCGTCGAGGGCGTGTTCGCCGCGGGCGATGTGCAGGACAAGAAGTACCGCCAGGCGATCACCGCCGCCGGCAGCGGATGCATGGCCGCCATCGAGGTCGAGCACTTCCTCGCCGCCGAGGAGTGATGCGCCCCAAGCGTCGGCGCGATTCGCATATGCGACAACATGATCGCGTCGACGCCCGCAACACGTAAAGCTAGCTGAGTTTTACGACAATCTTTGTGCGATGGGTTCCCGCAAGTTGATCTCGGGGGCGAGTCGTCGCATCCTGAGCGCATGATCTTGCGCAAATCCATGTTCCTTCTACTCGCGCTCACGGCGCTGGGCTTGGCGGGCTGTTCCTCCAAGAGCAGCTGTGGAACGCCCTACTGTCGGGCGCTGGCCGACAACTGCTGGTACGAACCGGTCGACGCCTGCTCCTGCGGTCCCGTCGTCTGCTCCGACGCGAGCACGGCGGACGCGGCCACGGACGCAGCGCGCGATGGCGCCGTCGCCGACGCGGCCACCGATGCGGCCACCGATGCGGCCACCGACGCGGCCACGGACGCGGGGTCCTCCGACGCGGGCGCGGACTCGGGCGCCATCGACTCCGGATGTCTGATCCCGCCCTGCGCCCCGCCGCCCCCCGGATGTCACTACGAGCCCGGCGATCCCTGCACCTGCGGCACGCTCGTGTGCGACGACGCCGGTGTGGGTGCGACCTGTGTCTCGAGCCTGAGCTGCGCTCTGGGCACCTACTGCGCCCACGCCCCCAGCTGTGACGGCGCGGGCACCTGCCAAAGGCGACCCGAGGTCTGCCCCGCCGTCGTGATGCCGGTCTGCGGCTGCGATGGCGTGGTGTACGGCAACTCGTGCGAGGCGGGCGCCGCGGGCGCGTCCATCGCGCACACGGGCGCGTGTACGGCAACTCGTGCGAGGCGGGCGCCGCGGGCGCGTCCATCGCGCACACGGGCGCGTGCGATTGTCGAGACGCGGGCTGTCACCCGGGTGACTCCTGCGACGCCTGCTTGGGGGCGGACGGGATCGTCTACGTCTGCATCCCCGCCGGCGCCGCCTGCTGAGGCGACGCCTCGCACCAGGACCGCCTCAGTCGCCGTCGTGGCGGCGCGCCATCCTGCGGGTACGGCGCGCGTGGCCGCGCTCAGTCGCCGCCGTGACGGAGCGCCATCCTGCGGGTACGGCGCGCGTGGCGCTTCTCGCGCTTCTCGCGCTTCTCGCGCTTCTTTACCACCGCCGCCGCTCGAGCGTAGAGCTTGCCCGGTGCCGGGCGCCGTCCCGGCAGCGGCGGCTGCGAGGTGTGATGCTCCTGGAAGGTCCCCGGCATGTCCCCGAGATCGAAGAGCGCCACCTCGCGTCGACCGCGATCCCCGAGCCTCAGCGGCAGCACGGCGGCGCCGATGCCAGCGCCGACGTAGAGCGCGCCACGACCCTCTCGAGTCGGGCTGCGTTCGCCGTAGAGCCCGTGCACATAGCGATGCCCGGCGAGTCGACCTATGGCGAGCTCGTGCAGGCGCGCCAACGTGACCTGCCCCGCGTGCGTGTGGCCCGAGAACACCAGCGGCACTCCGGCGAGCCACAACCCATCCGCCTCCTCCCCGATGTGGCTCAGCCCGATGATCGGGAGATCCGAGCGTAGACCACGCAACGCGCGCTCGCGATCCGCGTGTCCGGTGTAGGCGTCATCCAGGCCCACGACCTGCAAGCGTTGGTGGCCCACCTCGATCACCGTGTGGGCGTTGTCGAGCACCAGCGCGCCCGCGCGCGTCAACGCTCGCCGCACCTCCTGGGCACCGGCCCAGTGGTCGTGGTTTCCGAGGGTGCAGATCACAGGCGCCTCGAAGCGGGTGATCACCTCCGCCAGGGCGTCGAGGTAGAGCTGGCTGTGACAGACGAAGTCACCCGTGATGACGACCAGGTCGGGCTTGGCGGCGTTGGTGAGACGTACGGCCTCGTGCTGCACGGCCATGGGCGTGACGCGACCGACGTGCAGATCCGTCAGATGCGCGACGCGCAGATGATCGAGCTGCTGCGCGTGAATCGCGGCACCCGCGAAGCGCCGCACCTCGATGGAGCCGGACCCCGCCGCGAGCATGAGCTCCGGCACAGGACTCGAGGGAGGAGGGCTCACGTCCACGAGTATAGACTCATGCGTCCACATATGCAGGTAGAACGGCGGCGACAAGGGCCGAGGATCGCGCTCTGCGTCGGGGCGCGCACGCTTCAATCACGACACTTGGAACAGGAAGCGCGCGTCTTGCGCAGCAGCGCGCGCGTGGGGACGTCCGGGCCGCGCTTGGGCGTCTGTCCGCGACGACCGAAGAGCCGTCGCCCGAGGAAGAGCAGCGCGCCGAGGACGATCGCGGCGGCCGCCAGCTCCTGCGCGCTCATGTGTAGCCCAACGCGCGTCCCACCTGGAACACGAGCAGCGAGAAGAGATAGGCGAGGCCCGTCATGTAGGCGAAGAGCAGCGCGGGCCAGCGCCACGAGCCCGACTCGCGCCGCACGATCGCGAGCGTGCTCATGCATTGGCAGGCGAAGACGAAGAAGATCATCAAGGAGATGCCGGAGAGTGGCGTGAAGAGCAGGCTGCCGTCCGTGCGTCGCGCGCGCATCAAGGTCTGCCGCAAGGGCGCGCTGGTCTCGTCCGCGTCAGCGATGCCGAAGACCGTGCCCATGGTGGAGACGAAGACCTCGCGCGCGGCGAAGGCGCCGATGAGCCCGATGCCCACGCGCCAATCGAAGCCCAGGGGTTCGAGCGCGGGCTCGAGCAAGCGTCCAAAGCGCCCGGCGGCGCTCTGTCGAAGCTGGGCTCCGGCCTCCTCGGCGTTCAGCGCTGCGATCTGCTCCTCTTGCTGTGCGGCGGGCTGGGCGCTGCTCGTGACCTCGGCGCGCTGCGCGGCGAAGCGAGCCGTGAGGGCGTGGTCCTTGGGGAAGCTGAGCAGAGCCCAGAGGACGATGGTCATGGCCAGGATGATCGTGCCGGCGTCGAACAAGAAGGCGCGGACTCGAGCCCAGACCGCGCGCAGCAGGTTGCCCGGCTGAGGCCATCGGTAGGGTGGCAGCTCCATCACCAGCGGTGGTCGCTCGCCCTTCAACACCGTGCGCCGCATCACCGCCGCGGCCGTGAGCGAGGCCAGAGTGCTGAAGCCGTAGATACCGAAGAGGATCAACGAGCCGAGGCTGATGGGACCGAGCACGGCGCGGTCCGCGACGAAGACGGTCGTGATCAAGAGCACGTACACGGGCAGGCGCGCGCTGCAGCTCATCAGCGGCAACGCCATCATCGCGAGCAGGCGATCCTTGCGGCTCTCGATGGTGCGCGTGGCCATGACCGCGGGCACGGCGCAGGCGAAGCCGGAGAGCAAGGGCACGAAGGCGCGACCATGCAGCCCGACGGCGCGCATCACGCGATCGATCACGAAGGCGACGCGCGCCAGGTAGCCCGAGTCTTCGAGGAAGCCGATGAACAGGAAGAGCAGCGCGATCTGGGGCACGAAGACCAGCACGTTGCCCACGCCCCCGACGACACCTTGGGTCAGCAGATCCGCGAGCACGCCGGCGGGCAGCACGGCGGCCAGAGCCTGCTGGGTCGCGGCGATCGCCGTCCCGATGGCGTTCATGGCGGGCGACGCCCAGGAGAAGAGCGCCTGGAAGACCACCAGCATCACCAGCACGAAGGCGACCAGACCCAGGACGGGATGCAGAAGGACGGCGTCGAGCTTGTCCGTGCGACTGTTGCGGGTCGCGGCCTGCCTCGTGGCGTCCGCCGTGAGCGCGTCGAGCAAGGCGTAGCGCGGCGCGATCAGCTCGTCCTCGAGGTCACGCCCGGCATCCGTGGCTCGGTCGCGCACCTCGGCCGTGACCTCACGCAGCCGCAGCGGAACATCCGACAGCTCGTCTCCACCGAGGGAGAGCAGCGCCCAGCGTGCCCAGGCCAGACTCCGTCGTGGGGCCGCGGCCTCCTCGGGCCAGATCTCGATCACAAGAGCGGCCACGGTCTCGACGTCGTTCTGGGTGAGCTGACCGTAGGCCACGTCGGGAGCTGGGGGCGCCGTGCCCTCGGTCAGCACCTTGGCCACCGCGTCACGCAGCTCCGAGAGCCCGCGTCGCTTGGACGCCGCGATGGGCACGACCCTCACACCCAGCGCGCGCTCGAGGGTCATGGCGTCGATCACGGCGCCCGAGTGCTCGACCTCGTCGATCATGTTCAGCGCGATGACCAGCGGCAGGCCGGTCTCGAGCAGCTCGAGGGCCAGGTAGAGGCTGCGCGTCAGCGCCGTGGCGTCCGCGACCACGATGGCCGCCGCCGGGCCCTCACCGCCATGGCCGAGGGCGGCGTTCACCGCCACCTCCTCCTCGGCCGAGCGTGAAGCCAGGCTGTAGGTGCCCGGCAGATCGAGCAGGTCGGCGCCCACCCCGGCGAAGTCCGCGCGCGCCTGGCGCACGTCGACCGTGATGCCGGGGTAGTTTCCTACCCGCGCCCGCGAGCCCGAGAGCGCGTTGAAGAGCGTGGTCTTGCCCGCGTTCGGGTTGCCCACGAGCACGACCTGGGGTCGTTCGGGCGGCGTCGGAGCACGCGAGGCGACCTCGGCCGCCGGGCCCTTCATGCGGCGCGCTCCAGGCGAGCCCGACCCGCGGTGCTGGGGCTGAGCTCCAGCGCCGGCGAGAGCTCGACCAGCGCGGCCTCGGCGAGGCGAATCGAGAGGCGGTACCCACGCAGGCTCAGCTCGATGGGATCGAGCATGGGAGCGGCTCTCACCACCTCGACCTCGGTCCCCGGCAAGAGCCCGAGCTCCATCAGCCGACGACGAAGCGCCCGCGACCCTCCCACGTGCTGGACGAAGCCCCGCTGGCCGGGGAGGAGACTTGAGAGCGTTCGCGGTAGCGTCACATCGTTAGTGATATTCACTTTCAACAAGAACGCAAGGGCTCGGCTGCGAGGACTCACAGAAAATCGTACTTCGAGGGCCGGGACGTCCGTGATCAGGG
>Ga0210044_10002794_pt1 | contig 25507 bp, 15 predicted proteins | sample CryGey13umfilter_2_FD_183959 | JGI IMG/M metagenome (GOLD analysis project Ga0210044, IMG submission 183959) | Groundwater microbial communities from aquifer in Utah, USA - Crystal Geyser 4/9/14 3 um filter (SPAdes) (version 2) | ecosystem: Environmental > Aquatic > Deep subsurface >... | reverse complement strand
TCTCGGGGCTCGTGGTCGGGTGGGGTTCGATCTTATCGCAGAGCCGCAGAGGGCGGCCGAGGCGCAAGGCGGATGGGGATTGACCTGGGTCCGTGGTTGGCTCTTGGGGCTGGTCGTCGGGTTGGGTTCGAGCTCAACGCAGAGTCGCGGAGTCGCAGAGACGTGGGTCTCGGGGCTCGTGGTCGGGTGGGGTTCGATCTTATCGCAGAGCCGCAGAGGGCGGCCGAGGCGCAAGGCGGATGGGGATTGACCTGGGTCCGTGGTTGGCTTTGGGGCTGGTCGTTGGGTTGGGTTCGATTTCAACGCAGTCATTTGAGACGCTGGGCGTCATCCAAGAGGTGAGAAAACCTTCGGACCACCGTCTGTTGATGGTCGGCATCGAGTTCACCACGAAGAGCACGAAGAGCACGAAGAGCCTGGTTTCTCCTTCCTCTCCTTCGTGTCCTTCGTGTCCTTCGTGGTGAAAGATCGAAGCAATATCAGAGAGAGGCCGCCCGATCCCACCCGATTTTCATCGCAAGAGGCGCCAAGGCGCAAAGACGCGGAGGGTTTCTTCGAAGTGAGCGTCATCGCAGAGCCAGCTTGAGCTGCTCCTTCACGCGCTCGAAGCGTTTGCGCAGCACCGCCGCTTGGCGTTTAACCTCGGTAGGCTCGACCGTCTCTGGCGTCAACACCGCCACGACCTCGGCCCAGGACAGCTTGCTGCTCACGCGCAGCAGTAGCAACTCGCGGTCTTCTGATGGCAGCGCCTCGATCTGCGTCCACAGCCGCTGCTTCTCCTCGGTGCGCTCCCACATCGCCGTCGTCGTGCGGGTGAGGCGCGCCGCGATGGCGAGCTCTTCGGCGGTGCCGAGGGCCGCGGCGCGCTTGCGGTGTGGATCGCGCAGCGCGCCGTAGGCGGCGTTGCGGGCGATGGCGTAGGCCCAAGTCGTCAGCTTGCTCTCCCAGCGAAACTCAGGAAAGGCTTGCCACAGCCGCAACGAGAAGAGCTGGAAGGCGTCGGCGGCCAGGCTCTCGTCGCCGACGATCGAGGCGATGTAGCCGTAGAAGGCGCCTCCGTGTTGCTCGAGGATGGCGGTGACGGCGGCTTCGCTGTGTCCGGCCTCTTGAAGCGCTCGCAGCGCATCAATGCCCTTGGGTTCCATGGCCATCCGTCCGTCAGGGATCGAGTTTCAGCGTGACCGGGTACGAGATGTCCACCCAGCCGTCGGTCGGCGGTTCGAAGCGGGCCTCGGTGACGGTGTTCAAGATGCAGCGCTGCACCTCGGCCGACGGCAGCGTTCCCTCCTTGACCCGCACGCCGTGCGCCTCGCCGTGCGGCCCAATCGAGAACCCCAGCACCACCCTGCCCTGCAACTGCGTCGAAGTGTCGAGCTCGTTCTGGTAGCACACTTTCCACTTCGGGCTGAGGCCGACCATCGTCGCCTTGACCGAGCTCTTGGCGTCACTCTTCGGACCCTCACAGCCTGCGCTCTGAGCCTCCTCGATGCGGGTCCCGCCCGGCGCGCAGACACAGATTCCGTCGCTGCCGTCAGGCACCAAGCCGGCGCCACAACAAGCCCGCTCTTGCCCTTCGGCGTTGCACCAACGGCGGCTGGGCAGCTCGCACTTCGGCGACGGGTCGCACAGCCTGAGAACCTCGGGCGCAGCGGCCTCTTCTGCGACCGGCGGGACGACACGCGGAGCCGGCGCGGTGGCAGCCTCTCGAGGGGTCTCGCTCTGGCTGTCCAAGCGGTCCGGCAGTTGGTCGCCCCCCGCGCGCCAAATGAAATAGCCCCCCAGCGCGACCACTAGAACCAGCCCGAGCAACACCGCCAGCACCCGTGGCCCCCGGAACCCAGCTCGTGTGGGAAAAAGTTCGGCTCCCTGAGATGTAAGATCTCGGGGCTCTGGGGACGCCTGATCGTGCTCGAGCGTCAACAGCGCGGCGCGGGCGCTGTCGAAGCGGTCCTCGGGCTTCTTGGCCATCATGCGCTCGGTCCAAGCGATGAGGTGCTCCGAGACCCCGCGCGCCCGCTCCCCCAATGGCGGCGGCGTCTGATGGACGTGCTGATAGCCGAGGCTGCTCAGGCTGCCGCCCTCGAAGACCGAGCCGCCGGCGAGCAGCTCGTAGGTCAGGCAGCCGACGGAGTAGAGATCGGCGCGGGGATCGACCGGGCGCCCCTCCCACTGCTCGGGTGACATGCTGTGCGGCGAGCCCACGATGCCCTGCGTGTCGGCGCCGGTAGCGTCCAGCGCGCGGGAGATGCCGAAGTCCAGGACCTTGACGAAGTCGGGGTTGCCCTCGACCTCCGAGAGCAAGATGTTGGCGGCCTTGATGTCGCGGTGGACGATGCGCTTGGGGTGCTCGTGGGCTTCCCAGAGCGCCTTGAGGATCTGGCTGACGACGTGGACGGTGCGCGCTTCGCTGAAGGGTCCGGTGCGCTCGAGCGCGTCCTGCAAGGACTCGCCGTCGACGTGCTCCATGACGAGGTAGAGGAGCCCCTCGTCGAAGCCGAAGTCGGTGACCCGGACGCTGTTGGGGTGGCGCAGGGCGGCGGCGTTCTTGGCCTCGAGCTGGAAGCGCTGCCGCACCTTCTCTCGGGAGGCGTTTCCTGGGAGCAAGAGCTTGACGGCATGCAAGCCGCCCGTCTGCAGGTGGGTGGCGCGATAGACCTGCCCCATGCCGCCGCGCCCGAGGAGCTTCTCGAGTCGATAGCGTCCAGCGATGACGCGGCCCTCGAGCTGCAAGAGCGCCGGACCCTCGTCGACCGCCAAGGCAGCCCCCAGCTCGCGCTCGAAGCTGTCCGCCGTCTCGCCGAAGGAGGCAGAGTCCATGGTGTCCGACTCGATGAGCTCGTCGGCGTTGGACTTCCCTGTGCTGAGCTTGTCTGGGTCGTGGGCCATGGTGTCGTGGGTGAGGGGGAATGGGACGCACAGCGGTAACACAGCAGAGCGACTTCGTCATCTCCTCGGCCCGACGGAGAGATGAGCAACATTATGTTTTTGTTTAATAAAATGAGATTCGAAAGGAAATGCGCAAAAATCTTCGTCACATTTCCAGCGGCGCGCACCAGAGGTTTGAAGGCCACGAAGCCTGTTCATCACCCGGCCGCTGAACGCGACCCCAACGACGAGGGATCTCATGAACCGCAAGCCAATGACCGCCGCTCTCTTCGCCCTCTTGACCGTCTCACTGCTCGGCACGGCAGCCCAAGCCGACGATCTGGCCCAAGCCATACGAAGCAGTGTCCGCTCCCACCAGCCAGCGATCGCGGCCTGCTACAAGGCCGCGTTGGCCGAACAGCCCACGCTCGAAGGGAAGCTGGTCGTGCGCTTCGTCCTCGGGGCTGGTGGAGAGACGACCGACGTACAGCTCGAGAACTCGACGCTGGGCTCGGTGGCGCTCGAGGCCTGCGTCGCAAATCTGGTCGAGGACTGGACCTTCGAGGATGCCGGGGCGCCGAACGGGACGGTGGTGAGTTACCCCTTCGTGTTCAAGGTCGACATGGAGCTGGCGCAGGAGTGAATTCTTTGTCTCTGAAGGCCTGCGGCCGGGCTTGCCGCAGGCCCTCACCCCTTCCCTTCCCCTCTCCCACTTCGTGGGCGAGGGGGGCTTCTGTCAGTGATTCTAAGATGTTGCGGTTGGTTCAATAGACTTCTCATCGGGACTGGATCCCACCCAGACCTCCAATTGACCGCAATCGCAGGACTCCCCCTCGCCCACGAAGTGGGAGAGGGGGCCGGGGGGTGAGGGCCGAGCTACCTGCCCGCCAGCTCCACCACGATGGCCTCCGCCCCTTCGTCCCAACAGCTCGCGTTCACGAAGATCGTCTCGCCGACCTGTATCGTGCCACGCGCCTCGTGGATGTGCCCAAAGACGTGCAGCCTGGGCTTGACGACCTGCACGCGGGCGAGCAGGTCGGCACAACCCGCGTCCTGGTGGCTGTGGGTGCGGTCGAGGATCCCAAAAGGCGGCCCGTGGGTGACGAGGACGTCGGTGTTCCTGGGGATGAGAGCCCACTTGGCCGCGAGCTCGGGGCCACGCTGCAGGTTGAAGGCCCAGGACAGGAACCAGGGCTGCCAGGGCGCGCCCCAAAAATGGAATCCTTCGATCGCACAGGCAGAATCGAGGAGATAGTGGCAATCCCCCAAGAGCTCACGAGCCCTCTGGGGTTCCCGCTGGAACCCCCAGTCGTGGTTGCCGGCGACGACGACCTTGTGGCGATGGGGCTGCCGCCCCAGCCACGCGCCGAAGCGCGCGATCTCCTCTGGCTGCCCCATAGAACTCAGATCGCCGGCGTGGATTAGGACGTCGCCGTCGGGGAGGGCGAGGTCTTCGTGATAGCCGTGGGTGTCGCTGATGAGAACTAGGCGCATGGGAGTTTCCACAGGACGAATCGGCCGCAACGGTAATCCGCCGTGGGCTGAGGAGCCAGGTGCCAGCGTAGAGACGTCGCTCCAAAACATCTCGAGGATTGGTCTACCTGCCTTCGGTTTTCAGGAGTAACGTTTCGCTCCTCGAACGCAAAGCAAAAGACCATGAACTGAAGTTTCAGCTTGGACGAGCGAATTGCCAAGCGGACGACGGAGGCAATTCACCGTCGCGAACTCACCGAATTCAACAGAGGCCCCCTATGCACCAAGCCAAAGCCTATTCCGTAGCCAGTGCCACTTCCCCCCTGACCTCGACGACCATCCCGCGCCGCACCCCCACCGAACAAGACGTGCAGCTCGACATCCTCTTCTGCGGCATCTGTCACTCCGATGTGCACACGGCCCGCAACGAGTGGAGCGCCATGATGGCGACCACCTACCCCTGTGTCCCAGGCCACGAGATCGTCGGCCGGGTCACCAAGGTCGGCGCCGCGGTCACGAAGTTCGCGCCTGGCGACCTCGTCGGGGTCGGCTGCATGGTCGACTCGGACCACACCTGCCCCGCCTGCGAAGCCGGCCAGGAGCAGTTCTGCCGAGGCGGGGTCTTCACCTACAACTCGCCCGACAAGCACCTGGGCGGCGTCACCTTCGGCGGCTACTCCGACAGCATCGTCGTCGACCAGCACTTCGTGTTGCGCGTCCCCACCAATCTCGACCTAGCCGGCGTCGCGCCCTTGCTTTGTGCCGGAATCACGACCTACTCGCCGATGCGTCGCGCGGGCGTGACCAAGGGCAAGAAGGTAGGCGTCGTCGGCCTCGGTGGGCTGGGTCACATGGGCGTCAAGTTCGCCCGCGCCTTCGGCGCCCACGTCGTGGTCTTCACCACCTCCCCCAACAAGGTGGAAGACGCCCTGCGTCTCGGCGCCCATGAGGTCGTCGTCTCGACCAACGCCGCCGAGATGCAAAAACACGCCGGCAGCTTCGACTTCATCCTCGATACCGTCTCCGCCGAGCACGACCTCAACGCCACCCTCAGCATGCTCGGCTTCGAAGGCCATCTCACCCTCGTCGGCGCCCCGGAGAAGCCCCTCCCCGTCGCCGCTTTCGCGCTGATCCTCGGACGCCGCAGCCTCTCTGGCTCGCTCATCGGCGGCATCCCTGAAACTCAGGAGATGCTCGACTTCTGCGGCCAGCACAACATCACCGCCGACGTCGAGGTGATCCCCATTCAGAAGCTCAACGAAGCCTACGAGAGGCTGGTCAAGGCCGACGTGAAGTACCGCTTCTCCATCGACATGGCCTCGCTAAGGGGCTGACGTTGTCTTGAAACCCTTGGGTGAGCGGCGTCTTTTGGATGGTTTCGCGCAAGGTTCTTGTTCGTCATCGCGCGGCACCGAGCCAGGTCACGCCTGGCTTGTCACCGCGCGGCGCCGAGCCAGGTCACCGCGTTGAGGAAGAGCGCGCGGTTGTCCTGGGCCGTATTGTCCCAAGAGTCGTGGGCGGTGTTGACGGTTCCATGCGAGTCCGTGCCGTCGCCGCCGATGGCCGAGTCGGTGACGAAGACCACGCGCCCCGCCCCCAACTCGATGGCGCCCACGGCCAGCTTGCTGCGCTCATCGGGGGAGTCGTCGAAGAGGATGAGGCCGACGCCGTCGATGCCCGTGAAGTGGGCCGAGCAGCCTTGGTAGAAGCCGATGCGGCCCACCGTCCCGAAGGGTCCGGCGAGGACGGCGTGCTCGGCCTTGGCCAAACGCGTCAGCAGGGTCGTCACGTCGAGGTCGACCTCGTCGAAACGCAACCCGAAGGGGTCGGCGCCGACGGGGTTGTCGTCGAAGAGATCGTTGAAGACCTGGGGCGAGGCGAAGCCGTTGCCGTCGCGGTCGGCGCCCAAGTGGTTGGCGACGGCGAGCAAACCGCCGCCGCCTTGCACGAAGCGGATGATGGCTTCCTTCTCGGCGGCGCTGAGCTGACGGCTGGGTTCGAAGAGGACGAGCACCGCATAGTTCGAAAGATCCTGCGGGTTGCTGGCGTCGCCGTAGGTAAGACTCGGCCCCCAGGAGATGGCGCTCTCGACCAGGAAGTCGCCCGAAGCATAGAGGTCGTAGCCGAAGGAGCTCAGCGCGCCGCTCCATTGGTTCGGGCCCGTGGGGTTCGAGGGTTGCGGCACGCGGCCCCACGAGTCCACGACCCAGTCCGAGTTTGGTCCCAGCGCCGAGGTCTCGTCGGCGGTCTGGTCGAAGAGGACCCGGACGAGACCGCTCTTGTCGCAGGTGTCCTCGACGATCAGGCAGTCGAGATCGGCGCAGCCGGCAAACCCATCGGCGTCGGTGTCGACCGTGCCCGTACAGTCTTGTTCCTGTTGGGGCTTGTCGCAGATTTGGTGAAACGGGTTCTTGAAGCAATCGGGATCGGCGCAGTCGACCAGCGCGTCCTGGTCATTGTCTTTGCCGTCCTGGCAGGCGTCGGGGCTGTACTCGGAGCGCGCTTCTTGCGGACAGCTGAAGATGGCGGGGTTGCGGGCGCAGCCAAAATCCTGGCAGTCGGGGTAGCCGTTGTGGTCGTTGTCCACGCCGTCGCTGCAGGTCGCTGGCGTGGCCTCGCCGGCCCACGGGAAGGGCGTCTCGGCCGGCGGCTGCCAGACCTCGGTCGTGTCGGCGTCGGTCGTGTCGGCGTCGGTCGTGTCGGCGTCGGTGTCTTCGAGCTCGGTTGAGTCGGCGAGCGAGGTGTCGCCCGAGGAGTCAGGGAGCACGTCCGACGTGTTTCCGCCGCTGTCGTCGCAGCCCGTGACTTGGAGAATCAGGAGTGTGGACAGAATCCAGACAATCCCTGCGTGTCGCGTGCTCATCAGCCGTACTCCTTTGGTTTGGGTCCCCAAAACGGACGGATTCGAGGCGGCTTGTAGCAGCTCGGGCGCGAGCAGGAAACCGATGCTCAAACGCGAACAACTCCTCACCACGTAGTGGCAAGGGGTCGTTCGTATGGAGATGAGCTAATTGCAGAAGTTGGCGGTCGTGCAGGTCTTGCCGGCCTGGCAGTCGGCGTCGCTCATGCACTCGACGCAGGTCCCGTTGAGCGGGTTGCAGACTTTGCCTGTGGCGCATTGCGGGCTGCAGCTGCTGTCGGGTTTGCATGCATTGTTCAGGCACACCAATCCGGCGCCGCATTGGGAGTTGTAGAGGCAGTCGACGCAAATTCCCTTGCTGGCGTCGCAAAGCCCGCTGGCGCACTGAGTGTCCGAGGTGCATCCAGAGCTTTGGATGCAGGTGTTGTTGACACACGACTCGCCTGGGCCTTGGCAGTCGGTGGCGTCGAGGCAGGCGACGCAGATCTCCTGGCTCTGATCACAGCGGCCAGAAACACAATCGGCGTCGTTGCCACAAGGTTGCGTCGAGTTGCACAGCCCGGAGACGCAGACCTGTCCAGCTCCACATTCCATCGCGGTGTTGCAGCTGATGAGGTTGCAGGTGGAGGTGGCGATGTCGCAGACCTCGGGGTTCGTACAGTCCAAATCCGTGGAGCAGCCGCCTGCAACGCACTGGCCGACAGTGACGTCGCAGATGCTGCCGGGGCAATCCTGGTCGGACTGGCAGCCGCCGGGCTGGCAGATTCCTCCGATGCAGGACTCGCCAGGCACACACTGGCTGTTGTCTAGGCAGCCAAAGGGCAAACAGACCTTGCTCTCCGCATCGCAGACGAGGCCTTCCGGGCAGTCGTTGTTGCTGACGCAGTTGGCCGGTAGGCAGCTCCCATCGATGCACACCGCGCCGTCCGAACAGAAGGCCTCGACGCTGCAGTCGGAGGCGACACACGCACTGCCCATGCAGACACTGCCCAGCGCGCAATCGCTGTCGTTGGTGCAGCCGACACCCACGCAGGTTCCCGCCACACAAAACTCGGAGGCGGCGCAGTCGGTGTTGTCTTGGCACCGCGCCTCGACGCAGACCCCATTGACGCACGCCGCGCCAGAACCGCATTCGGCGTCGGTGCAGGCCGTACAACCTTCGTCCACGACGGTGTCGCAGTTGTCGTCGATGCCGTTGCAAAGCTCGGTTTGGCCGCAGGAGGTGCAGGCGCCCGACGCACACGTCATGTTGGACGGACAGGCGCTGTTGTCCTGGCAGGGGAGGTAGATGACACCAAAGAGGGAGAAGTGGGTGGTCGTCCCGGAGACCACGCCTTTGCCCTCATCAACAAAGGCGTCGGCGATGGCTCGCCAGGCGGAGCCGTCGTAGGTGGCCACGCGCAGCTGCGAGGCGGGTTTGCCCGGATCGTACTCGAAGGCGATGACGACAGGCTTGGCGAACAGGGTCCCCGCGGGCCCGAGCTCGTAGAGCTGGCCAATCGCGCCGCTCACGCTGTCGCTTGGAGTGATGGTGATCATGGTGTCGATGGTTAGGGCGTTTGGCGGAATCCCAATCTCGAGCTTGCCGTCGAGCGAGGTCACGACACCTCCCGCCTTGCCGACCAGCGTCTGTACTTGGCCTTCATGGATGTCGATCGCTTCGCCGGTACAACGAACGAGTAGAGCGAGGAGCGCGAGAGCGCTGAGGACTTGGAGGGTTCGCATGCAGGTCTCCTGATGAGAGGCTCTATGGGGGACTCGAACGTGGCGCTTGCATCGGTCGCATCTGTGCCGACGAAGATAGTGAGATCTGGGTTTGGGTGCAAAAGGTTTGTTGGGCGCCAGCAGCCAGCCATGCGTTCTTCTTTCCGGCACCCCGAGACCGCGTGACCAGTTTCTTGTCGCTCTTGGTCCCGACACCGCCCTCCCCGAAGCGGACACTGCTCTCGAAGTCGAGCTCCATTCTTGTTCAAGGCGCCGAGGTCTTGGGGACCGGCGCGCGACGGCCCTGCCCGCGCAGTGAGGGTGACCTCGATGGCGACGCCGGCCAACACGAGGGCGAGGAGGCCTGCGGCACAAGAAAGCTCGGCGGTCAAGGTCCCGAGTTTGCTGCGCTCGAAGCGGGTCCAAGCGCCGCCCAACATCGGCTCATTCGTCACGGCGCTCGGCTCCTGAGCCACATCTTCGAGACTCGCCCGGTTTGCGTCGTCACTCAGCCAGGTCTCCCAGTTGGCCACCGAAGCAGAGGTGCTCGCCTCGGCCAGCCGCAGCCCAGTCAGGCGCTTCTTACCATCGTAGCCCGCAATCTGCAACGCGCCCCAGGTGAGCTCAGGCGAGCCGCTGGCCGACGGCGCCTGCCAGGAGCGAACCCCGGCAAGAACCCGATCGTCCTTGCGGTAGAGGCGCGTCTCTTTGGCGATCAGCGCGTCGGGAGCAATGTCTCCGGCGTACAGAGACCAGGTCGTGGGACGTCCAGCCGAGTCGCGCTGGAGGTGCTGCGTGGTCCAGGTCGGGGTGGTGCTCACATCGATGGGGTCGAAGGCGACGCTCTGGACGTTGGGGACAAGGCCGTTGAAGGACTGTTGGAAGTCGTATACGGACAGAGTTGTTCCGGTCGTCGGGTCGATGCGGCTGCCGGCGATGCTGGTCTGCAGGACGCCGTCGTAGGCGAAGCTCAGGGACACGTCGTCGCGGAGCGTGCCGCTGCTGGGGGCGGTGAGCTCGTAGGCGAGCAGGTTGCTGAGGCGGCCTTCGGCTGCGAAGTCGTAGGCGACACCGTATTGGGCGTCGCCCAGGTCGGTGACTTCTCCGATCACGCGGCCCAGGCCGTCGAACTCGCGGGTGGTGTGCACCTCTTGGTTGCGCTCGGTACGGGTGGCTTCTTTGATGTGTCCCAGGCCGTCGTAGGTGAAGCGCAGCTCGGTCGTGAACGGTCCGATCAGGCCACCGCCCGTGTTTCGGTAGGCGGCGGTCAAGATGCGGCGGCTGTTGGGGAGATGCGCATACTGCCAAAACCCCTCGCCGTTGGTGCGCAGGATGAGGCGGTCCAGGGAGTCGTAGGTGAAAGTGTCCGTCTGCGGCTGGCCCTCTGGGCCGACAGTGGTCTGGGTGCGTTTCCGTCCGAGGACGTCGTAGGTGCTGGAGGTTTCGTGGAACTCTGGGTCGATGAGGTGAGTGGGCAGGCCGTCGCGGTCGTAGGCGTAGGTGATGTTCAGGTCGTCCACGGAGCTGGCGCCAGCGACTCGGTTCTCGCTGCGGCCAGTCAAGCGGCTCGCCTCGTCGTATTGGTAGAGCGTGCGTGTGGCCCACTCGTCCTCGGACCACCAGAGGCGGCCCAGCTCGTCGTAGCGATGGCGCGAGGTGGCCACGTCGCTGTCGGCCAGAAGTCCCTTGGTGGTCGCGGTGTAAACCGCACGTCCAGCCCAGTCGAGTTCTGTCTGCGTGCGCGTGCCAAAGGTTTCTTGCCCAGCGCCTTGCACGACTTTGCTCAGGGCGATTTTTGCTGCGGTCGATTTCCAGTAGGACTGGGTCGCCAGGGGCTCGGCGTTGGCTCCGGTGCAACAACGGCCCATTGGCACCGTGCCGTAGAGGCTCAGTGTCGACTCTGTTACCCGGTCTCGCCCGCGCCAGCGCCCTCAGCGTGGGGCAGCTCCCTAAAACGCCCGAATCAATGCCGGCGGAAAGGGCAGGCACGGGGGCCTGCCCCTACTCCCCGAACACCTCCCCATACACTGCCACCACCGCCGCCCGATGCCCGTCCACCGTCGCCAGCAACTGCTCCCCCGCCCCGTACCCCATTCGCTTCGCCAGCCGCACCAGCTCCTCGCCGCGCGGCGACCACGTGTCGATGGCCTGGTCCCCCACGATGCGCAACGAGTCCTCTAGGGCCAGCAGAAAGCCTTGCGCGGCCAGCAGCCGCTCGGCCGAGCCGGGGGCGAGCAAACCTAAGTCCCGTACGGCCTGCAGCGCCCGGCGCGTGTTCGGTGTCCGCAGCGCGGCGTGCTGCGCGCCGTAGACCAACTGCAGCAACTGCGTACAAAACTCGATGTCCACAAGCCCGCCGTGGCCATATTTCAAGTGCCGCTGCTCGCCCGTCGCGGCCCCCAGCGTTTCCGCCATTTTGCTGCGCGAGCGCGCGATCTCCCGCAGCGCGTCTTCGAGCGCAACACGCTCCCCGTCGAGCCCGTAAGCCCGCGCGGTGATGAACTCTTGCAGCTCGGCGCCCAGCGCCGCGTCCCCAGCCAACACCCGCGCCCGCAGCAGCGATTGCCGCTCCCAGAGCTGTGCGCGCTCGGACAAATAGCGCCGATAGCCACTGACGCTGGTGACCAACGCCCCCTGGTTGCCGCTGGGCCGCAGCCGCGTGTCGATGGAGTAGAGTTTGCCCTCCCGCAAATGCACCGACATGAACGCGATCACCCGTTGCGCAAAGCGCCCAAAAAAGTCCGCGTTGTCGATGCTACGCTCCCCCCCCACAGACTCGCCCGCGCCCTCATAGAGGAAGACAAGATCCAAGTCGGAAGCAAAGGAGATCTCCCTGCCCCCCAGCTTGCCCAAGCCGAGCACGACGAGCTTGGCGCGGGAGCCACTCTCGACGCCGAGGCCGTGAGCCGAGGCGGTCGGCACACCGAAGCGGCCCTCGGTCTCGAGCCGCGCCTCCTCGACGACCGCGCGCAAAATGACCGTGGCCAAATCCGAGAGCTCCTCGCGGGTGCCAAACGTGTCGGCCACGCGGCCGATGGCCCGCAACCCGATGCGCATCAGGTGCTCGTACTTGAACCGCCGCAGCAGATTGAGCCTCCGGTCCCGGTCTTCGACGTCGATGGCGGCCAGACGCAGAGCCAGGCGGGCTTCGAGCTCGGCCTCGCCCAGTTGCTTGGAGAGGTAGCCGGGCGAGGCCAGTTGTTCGATGAGCTCGGGCGCGCCGGTGAGCCGCTTCGAGAGAAAGTCGCTGCTGGCGAAGAGGGTGATGACCAGCGAGCTGAGCTGTGCGTTGGCCAGCAGCATGTCGAGATAGCCCGCCCGCGCGCCGACGCGGGTCAACAACCGCGTCAAGTTGGCCAGCGCCATGTCCGGGTCCGGGCTGCGCACGACCTCGCCGACCAGGTGGTCGCGCAGCCGCTCCGACGGATGCCCCTCGTGGAACGGTAAGTACGGCTTGCACGCCAGCAAACCCAGCTGTCGCGCGGCCTGACCGGGGTTCCTAAAGCCACGGGCGGCCAACCACTCGAGGTCCTCGGCGCGGCCAGCGTCGACCTCGTCGGCGGCGGAGAGCCGCCTCAGCAGAACCGAGAGCGCGGGCTCAGCCGGCCTCGGCGGCGGCGCCCCGGGCATCAGCGTCGCGAAGAAGGCGTGCACGCGCAGGCGGTGCCCAAGTATCCGCTCGACGAGTTGGCCACCGGAATTCAGCCCAGGCAGGAATAGCCGGGCCTGCAGCGAGGTCATGGCCTCGGGGTCCTCGATACGGACAACGGACGTCTGACGATCTTCGGCCATCTGCAGGTGGTGTTCGAGGCGCCGAAAGAAGCGGTAGGCCGCGGCGAGCGCTTCGCCGTCCGCCTGACTGACCAAGCCGCTGAAGATCAGGCGCTCGATGGCCTGCAGGGTGTTGCCGGTGCGGATCTGTGGGTGGCTGCCGGAGTAGACGAGCTGCAGGGCCTGTACGGCGAACTCGACCTCACGGATGCCGCCGTAACCCAGCTTGGCGTTCCAGCCGCGCAAGCCCCCAGGTGCCTCCTCCTTCAGCAACTCCTGGTCGATGCGCGCCTTCATGGCGCGGATCTCGTCGATGGCTGAGTAGTCGAGGTAGCGGCGGTAGATGAAGGGGGCCAGGTCGTCGAGCAGGGCGGCGCCGAGCGCCCGGTCGCCAGCGACGGGCCGGGCTTTGAGCCAGGCGGCGCGCTGCCAGGTCGAGCCCCAGGCCTCGTAGAACTCGACCACGGCGTCGAGGGCGTGCGCCAAGGGGCCGCGCGCCCCGCCGGGCCGCAGCCGCATGTCGACGCGGAAGACGTAGCCGCTGGCCGTGAGCTCGGAGAGGATTTGCATCAACCGCCGCCCGAGTTTGACGAAATACTCGTGCACGCTCAGCTGCGTGACTTTGCCGCATCCGGAACAAATCTGTCCGTCGTCGCTGCCGTAGACGAAGACCAGGTCGACGTCGCTGGAGTAGTTCAGCTCGTTGCCGCCGAGCTTGCCCAAGCCCATGACGCAGAACGGTATGCGCGCGCCGTCCGCATCCAGCGGCTCACCGGTGGCGGCGCTCACGTCTCGCTGCGCCAGGTGCAAGGCCGCGTCGATGCAGCGCTCGGCCAGGCTGCTGATGGCCCGCGTGACCTCTTCGAGGGGCCAGCGCTCGGTCACCTCATGGCAGAAAATGCGGGCGACCTCCAGGCGCTTCGCTAGCCGCAACGAGCTGGGATCTTGTTCGCCGCTCCACGCCATGCTGTGCTCGCCGCTTACAAAGTCGAGCGCGGTGGCGTGCATGGTCAACAACCGTCTGAAGTGGGAGCCCTGGGCCGCCAGCCTAACGAGGCACTCGAGCTCGTCGGCCGCTGGGCTGGTGCGCCGTTGGCTCAGGACATCGACGAGCGTGAAGAGCAAGGTGCGCGACTCGGGCAGGCGGTCGACGCGCGTCAGCAGAGCTTCACAGGCCGACTCGCTGAGGAGGCTGGCGAGGGTGCGCAGGGCGCTCTCCTCGGTGCTCTGCTTGGCCGCGGGCTCGTGACCAATTTGGTCGGCTCGTCGTAGCTGCGACCAGAGCTCGACCCACTTCATGGCTCAGCGCTTGCTCTCGGGGTATCGACGGGGTGGTCGTCCGCGCAGGGCAAATCGGCTCGCCGTGGGATCGATGCCTTTGGCGCGCGCCTCCCGCTCGGCCGCCTCACGTCCGCGGAACTGTTCGCGCACCTCCTTCCAACGGGCGCGCCGGAAAGGACTGTAGCGGTTCAGTAGGCCGAATGGGCCGGGGAGCGTCGGGACGGGTGGCAGCGTGCCGTCTGCGCCGTCAGCGTCGCCGTCGAGGGTCGCGGGGACCACGTCGGCGACCGGCTCGTCGAGAACAGTGTCCGGCATGGGCGGCGGCAGCGCGTCTTTGGCGCGGGTCGCGAGCCAGTTCTCGATGAGCGGGAAGCACTCGGTGCGCACGTGGCGCCCGAAGAGGAGGTCGCCGTGGCCGTAGTCCTCGGTGAAACCGTGGCGCTGGCCCAGGGCGTGGAAGAGCCGCGTCTCGGAGCCCAGGCGGTCGAAGATTCGGACGCCCTCTTCGGAGGGCGCCACCGCGTCCGCGTCGCCGAAGATGAGCATCATGGGCGTGCGAATGCTGGCGAGCCCGCGCTGGTAGTCGCGGTCGGGCTGGGTCAGCTTCTGCTCTCTGACCCAGTGGGCGATGGTACGGGCGACGGAGACGCAGACATCGGTCACGAGGTGACTCATGGCGCGGCGCACGATGATGCCGTCGATGTTGGCGCCGTTGATGAGGATGAGGGGCACACGCAGCCCGACGTAGAACGGGGCGAAGAGCCAAGTCAGCCAGGTGAGCTTGAAGACGGGGAGCCAGCCGGCGAAGCGCAGCGCCGCGGTGGTGGACTTGAGGATGGGGGTGGGCTCGAAGAATCCCGGCGAGCCAATGGCGGTGGCCGAGCGCACCTTGAGCGCGCCCTCGCCTTGCAGGTGTGCGTACATAAGGATGCCGCCCAGCGAGTGTCCGACCCAGTGCACGGCGGGGGCGCCGGTGGCGGCGCAGACGGCGTCGATGAGGGTCGGGACGTCCTTGTCGAGGTAGTCGCTGAAGTCCCAATCCCAATGGGCCCGGCTGTGGCTGGCCATGCGCTTGGAGCGGCCGACTCCCCGCAGCTCGACCACCCAGACATCCCAGCCGTGTCGTTGCAGGAAGCGGGCGAGCGAGACCTGTGGGCCGAGATCGAAGGTGTAGCGGTTGGCGCCGATGCCGTGGCAGAGGATGACGGGCTGTGAGGCGCGCTCCGTGTTGCCGCGGTAACGGTGCATAGCCAGCCGCCAGCCGTCTTGGGTGCGGGCGTAGAGAACCTGGTCGACGGCGCTCTCATCGGGCTTGTAGTAGGCTCGCCAGAACGTCACGTGGATGGCCACGAGAAATCCCAATGAAGCAACGCCGATGAGGACTAGGCCGAAGTAGAGCATTCGTCATCTTGGTCGAGCGGGCGTCACAGGTGCCCGCAACAGTAAGATCCCGAAGTCTAGTGCAAGGTGTCCGGCGCGGCCATTTTGGGTGTTTCGACGGTTGGATGGGGCTTCGGCGGTGGTTCTTGGGAGCTGCGATGAGGCTGGGCTTCGATTTCAACGCAAGGACGCAAAGGGCGGCCGAGGCGCAAGGCGGTTCTTGGCTGGGACTTCGTCGGTGGTTCTTGGGAGCTGCGATGAGGTTGGGCTTCTTTTTTGACGCAGAGCCGCGGAGTCGCAGAGAGTTTTCTGGGACGAGAGGCCTACAGGCTCCCCTCTCCCGTTTCGGGCCCGTTTCGGGGGAGGGGGTCGGGGGCATAGGCGCTGGAATAGAAGTGATTGTGCGAGGCAAGAAACCTCAGGCGGAAATGGTTACGCCCATTTAAAATCAAGTGGTTGCAAGCAGTGCGAGCAACATGCTCACCACAGAGAGCACAGAGAGCACAGAGAGCGGCCCATGAAGAAGTGCATGCGACTGGCCATACAGACGAAATCGGGAAGTCCAAGTGATTCGCGCCTCGGCTCTGTGTTCTCTGTGTTCTCTGTGGTGAACCTGGCTCCAAGAAATCCCCGAAGCCTAGATACAATTCTAGCGCCTGGGGGTCGGGCGAGGGGGCCGACCCCAACCCGGCCACCGACCCCAAGAGCAAAACGTCGCCATCACCCCAGCAAGAAACCAGCGCAAGCAAGTGCGTTCGGAAATGCCCAAGAGCAAAACGTCGCCGTCACCCCAGCAAGAAACCAGCGCAAGCAAGTGTGTTCGGAAATGCCCAAGAGCAAAACGTCGCCATCACCCCAGCAAGAAACCAGCGCAAGCAAGTGCGTTCGGAAATGCCCCAGCCGCAAGGAGAGCAAGCCCGAGCCCCGGAGGCGACCTCATAGGTCGTCGAGGAGCGAGGGCGCAGCTCGACGCCGCGGATGGGGTATTTACGGACGCACGCTATTCGTAGCAGACGTAGAAAGTACCGTCGGACTTGACCACCGCGAGGATGTCGTCGTCGCTGGCGGCGTCTTCTTCGGCTTTCTTGTCGTCGCCGGCCTCGGTGCTGAAGAGGTGCGATTGCCCCACGGCATCTTGCAGCACGAAGATGGTGCTGGCCTCTGGCAGCTGGGTTCCGCCGAAGGAGGTGCGTCCGCTCTGGATGACGGCGTAGCGATCGACGGCTGGAGTGTTGCGGAAGATGGCGTCGAGAAAGCGCCCCGTGGACGACGTCGTGGAGCCGTGGTGGCCGACTTTGATGAGGTTGGCGTCGAGGTTGGGCTCGGAAGTGTTGGTGACGAAGCGCTGGATGAGCTCGTTCTCGAGCTCGGCGTGGGCGTCGCCCATGAGCAAGATGCTACGGCCTTTGTAAGCGAGCTTGAAGACGAGTGAGGTGTTGTTGACCTTGGCGTTGTTGTCATCGCCGAGGCGCATGTTGTTCTCGGCGCTCAACAGCCAGGCGCCGACGGCTGGGCCGAAGAGATCGACGCTGCCACCTTTGAGGGTGGTCAGACCGCCTGGATCGTTGATGGCGGGTCGGAAGTAGGAATCCGGCCGAACCATGGCATGTGCGGTCTCGAGCGTGTCGCCGTAGCTCAGGCCGTCGGTTTCCAAGCCGGGGTCGATGAACTTCGCGACGCCGTAGTGGGCAAAAATAGTGGAGAGCCCGCCGTAATGGTCGGAGTGGGCGTGGGTGACCGCGACGGCGTCGAACACTGCGCCCTGCGCGAAGCCGTGCGCGGAGAGGAAGGCGGAGACAATTTTTCCGCCGTTGTTACGGCCGTAGTACCCGCCGTCTCCGGCGTCGATGAGAACGTTCTCCCCCGTCGGGCTCTGCACCCAGATGGCGTCGCCCTGGCCGACATCGATGAAGTGGAGCCGCAAGGAATCGTTCGGAGGAGTCTTCTCCTCGGCGGTGCACAGCTGGTCTGTCGTCGCGGCCGTGAGCCCCTCGGAATCCGTGATCGAGTTGCCGTTGGGCTCTTTCCACCATTTCGGCGGATCGGAGTCCATGCAGCCCGCGACCCCTGCGCTCAGCGCGATGAGCAGCACCAAGTGCACGGAGGTTCTTCGAGCCTGCTTGGTTCCGAGTCGCGTGCGAATTCCGATCAAAGTGGACCAGGTCATGGGCATCTTCCTCGCAGAGGGTCGCTCATTTTCTATGACATGGGGCAGAGCGCAGCAAGGGACTTGACGAATACCGAGCGACAAGCGGAGTACGCCTGACCGTCGAATCTAGGATCGCGATGAACACGGGGTTTGTTCCCGCCGCGCGGGCTTCGTCCGTGCGCCGACCACTCCAAGGAGGTTGACAAGGGCAGGATTAGCCAACTAAAGGACTGTGATTGGTTCATTATAGGGATGGGGAAACCCGTAGAATTCGGTACTTCTGTGACCGCACAAGCGTCAATCCTACTGGTCGAAGGGAATCGCAACCTGAACGCGGGGCTGGCCCGGCTTCTGCTCGATGCAGGGTACGAAGTCGAGGTCGCCGAGCGGTCCGCAGATGCGCTCGAGATGTTTAAGTCGGCCGGCTTCAAGCTGGTGATCATCGACTACGACATCGACGGCGGCGGGCTGGTCCTCGCGGAAACGTTGAAGGCGAGCGAGACACCTCCGCACATCATCCTGACCAGCCGGGTCTATCGTTCGTTCAGCGACGGGGCGGCAAAGAACTTGCCGGTCGACACCTTCATCCCCCAGCCCTTCCCCCACTTCGAGCTTCTGGACCAAGTCCACAGCCTGCTCTCGAAGGGGAAATTGCTGCCGGACCCGTCGCGCACCTCGGCCAACCTGCCGCTGCGGGGTGAGCTGGACGACTTCCCGTTCGAGAGCCTGCTGCACAAGCTGTTCAGCTCCAAGTTCACCGGGCGCCTCGTGATGCAACATCGCAAGGCGAGCAAGGTGATCTACTTCCTGCGCGGGTTCCCGTCGTCGGCGACCAGCAATACCCACGCCGAAGCGCTCGGCACCTTGCTGGTCAACCGCGGGTTCGTCCGCAACGACGACCTGACGAAGCTCCTCGAGAACATGTCGGAGACCTCGAAGACTCTAGGGCAGCAGCTCATCGACGCGGGCCTAATCACTCGTGAGCAGCTGAAACAGACCCTCGACGAGCAGGTTCGCGAGCGCGTTCTTGCCTGCTTCGAGATGCGCGGCAGCTGGGTCCTCTACCCCGGAGACAGCTTCGCGTTCCAGCAGGAACACCACATCCAAAACCCCATCGAGTTGATCTTCTACGGCATCTCTCGCTTCGAGGAGACCAACACCCTCGCCGAGCGCATCCAAGAGCGCGTCCAGCACTATGCGGTGCCCACTCGACAATTCTCGCGCCTGTTGCCCTACTTCCCAGCCGGAGAGAACCGCAAAAAACTCTTTCTGCAGATCGATGGCAACACCACCGTCGGAGAGCTTCTCGCCAGCTGGCAGGGTGAGACGTCCTCGTTCTTCAGGGTGATCTGGTCGATGCACGCGGCGCGGCTGATCTTCATGTCGCAGTCGCCCATGCCGAGCGCCCCGCAGCCCATCGAAAAACTCTTGAGCCTCGGCGAGTACATCGGCTCGTTCCTCAACTTCCGCTCCGATCCCGTTCCCCAAAAATTCGGGACCTCGTCGGTGGCTGGCGTTCCCACGGCTCAGAAGGTCGATCCTCTGCAGCCGCTGCTCGACCTCGAGAACAAGACCCAGGACATGAACCACTTCGAGGTCTTCGGACTCTCGGTCCTCGCCACTCCGCTGGAGATTCGTTCTGCGGTCGAGAGGCTCGTCAAACTCCTGGACCCCAAGCTTGTCGGCCACCTTACGCCCGAAAAGGTCCGGCGTGTGGCGAAGATCGGACGATGGGTGAAACAGGCCGCGTCGGTCCTCCTCGATCCGGACACCAGAGAGGAGTACCGAGCGACCCTCTCGGGCGGCACCGACGAGAGCGAGATCGAGCAAGGCATCCGACTGATCAAGCAGCGACGCCTGCAAGAGGCACGAGACCTCTTCGAGGCCATCGAAAGACACTCCCCTTCGAACTCTAGAGCCTGTGCCTACCTCGGTCGCGTGCTGCACTTGATTCACGGCCCCGGCGACGCCCGCATGATGGCGCGTTCCGAGGCGTTGATTCACCGTGCGGTCATGCTCGACGAGGGCAACTCCGACGCCCACTACTTCCTCGCCGACATCTACGCCGACACCGGCGATGAGCCTCAAGCCCAGAAACACGCGCACAAAGCCATCGAGCTCAACCCCACCCACGAAGCCGCCATCGCGCTGCGCAACCGCTTGGGCCAAGGCGTTGGGCTCGGCACCGTGCGCATCGGACCCTGGCTCTTCAAGAACAAATAGGCGCCAGAACCGGGTCGTCGACGGTCCCCGAGCTCAGCGTGGCTTCGAGCTCGAATGGCGGTCCAGGTTCAGCACGATGGTGTCCTCCGCCATCCGAGGCGTCACCTCGAAAGTCTCGGACACCCCACGCTCAGAACTCACGCGCACCTCGATCGAGACGCCCACACGCAGGCCATCAACAGTGATGGGCTCGCCCTCTACGACCAGATACTTCTTGGCCAGCGAGGGAAACTCCAGGACCGCCGTGGTCGACGGGACGATGTGGATCTCCACGGAGGCGAACTCGCGCTCGAGCCCGACCTGCATCACCTTGCGACGGCCAGCGTCCAAGGTGACCGTCACCACCCTGGAGCGATAGCCCGCCTTCTCCAACCGAATCTGGTTCTTCCCGACGGGGATATCCAACTCGGCGGGCGTCTCGATGCCGGTGGCCACTGTGTTGACGAAGATTTGCGCTCCAGAAGGAGTCGTCGCGAGCTCGAGCACCGCGTGGATTGGGGACGCGGTCGTTTCAGGGGAGACGTTTCCCCTCGGCACCAACGCGGTGATCGGCTCGGACGAAGGCGTCTCTAGGACCTTGGAGACAAGGAACGCCCCGAAAAAGCCGAACGCCACGGAGAGGCAGAACATCAGGACGATGGGCAAACGGCGCGGCTTGTCGCGCCGCCGCTGCGCCGTCCGCCATTGAATGAGCTCCTCGAAGATCATCGTCCGCCGCTCCTCGAGCGGGACGCTGTCGTCGCGGATGAGCCGTTCGATGCGTTGAACCGCTTCGTGAGTGATGGTCGGGCGGTCGGAGATCAAGGAGGCTGGCGCTGGGTCCTGCGCGCTCTCCGGCAGCGAGCTCTCGACCTCGGCGCCGAGCGTCACGAGCGAAGCGCTCGACTCGTCGCAGCGCTCGAGCGCTCCTGGCTCCTGTCCTTTCGCCTTCTGCGTGCGCTGGGTGTCGTCAGGCTCCAGCGCTGGGCCGTGCGCCACGAGCGGAAGGATATCCGAGGCCACCGGCAGGTCTGCAGAGCTCACCCAGAGCTCGGTGAGCCTGTCCTCGAGGAGGTCGAAGCGGCGCAGCAAGGCCGCCAGATCCTTGGACGAGAAGCCAGGCGCCACCTCGTGGAGGATCCCATCCAGCGCCTTGCGGATCGTCTCGCCGTTGTCTGGGCGGTCGTCCGCCTCCTTGGCCAGGACCTTCAACAGCAGCGCGTCGAGCCCCGGCGGAACGTTGTCGAGGCGGTTGCTCAGGAGTTCTGGCGTCCACTTCTGCATGGCGAGCAGACTCTCGACGCGTCCCAACTCCCTCGTGGGGTGCTCGCCCGTCAGCATCGTCCACAGGATCAAGCCCAACGCGAAGAGGTCGGCGCGGTGGTCGAAATCCTCGCCGTCCGCACGCTCTGGGCTGAAGAACGACGGCTTGCCGCGCACCGCACCATCCATCGTCATCACGATGCGGTCGCGGGCGCGAGCGACGCCGAAGTCGATGATCTTCACCAGCCCGTTGCGGTCGATCATGACGTTGTGGGGGCTGACGTCTCGATGGATCAGCTTCAGGCTCTTGCCTTGTTGGTCCTCGAGCGAATGGGCCGCATCGAGCCCTGCTGCCACTTCCCGGGCAATGTAGAGCGCGGCGGGCAGAGGGAAGGGCTCCTCGGATTTCTGGAAGCAGCGCAGGATGGTCGACAGCGTCGGGCCGTCGATGAACTCCATGACGATGAAGGTGTGCCCATCGACCTGCCCTATCTCGTGGGTCTGCACGATGTTGGGGTGGTTGAGCTGCAAGGTGATGCGCGCCTCGTCGAGGAGCAAGTCCACGAACTCGGGCTCGTCACTGAAGCAGGGCAAGATGCGCTTGATGGCGAAGCGCTTGCCAAAGCGTCCCTCCATCATCGGCAGCTCCGCCTCGAACACCTGCGCCATCCCGCCCGAACCCAGCGAACGCTTCAGGCGATACCGGCCGAACCGCCGACCGTGGTCGTCCTCGCGCATCATGCGCACTGGGTTCAGTGCTGGTTCGGTCTTAGGCATGGGTCCGTCGAATTGCCGAGCGGACGGCCGGTTTTCGCACCGCCACTCATCGAAGTGAAGCGAAAATCGGTCGTGGGAAAGCGAGGCAAGAGATTCAAATTGACGATTCGTCGGGCGCCGAAGCGGGGAATTCCCTTCGCGCGTCGGCGCCAGCACCCTTTGTGAGAGCCAATTCAGGTTCGCAGTTATCGCAGCCTTCGACAAGAGATACGAGGTCGCGACCGGGCGCTCACTCCATCACCAAGACCGCGGTGATGTAGCGTGGCTCTGGCGTGCCGGTGATTCCCCCGAGCTGCTCCGCGACCTCTTTCGCGGCCTGGTCGATGAACGCGCGCAGGGTTGCGCGCAGCGCTTCCGGAAGTCTGGACTCGAGCCCGGTCTTGAAAGCCTCGAAAGCACGGCCCCAGAGCTCCACATCCGTGCTGAGCTCCGCCACCGTGAGCGGCGTGAGGAGGGTCGCGATGGGCGGCGGCTCTTTGCTGTCTTGCCGTGACGCCCGCAACACCAGAGTGCTCAAGAGGTTGCCGAAGGTCACGCCACCCGGTCCGACGGCGAGGCCGTCGGTCAGCGCCAGGGCTTTGATGGCGTCGAGCTGCAGGCCTAGGATTTGGAAGAAGAGCAGCTCCTTGGCCGCGATCCCCAGCAGCACCCCAATGGCCTCGTCGACCTCCGCGTAGCGGCGCAGGGGCTCACCGCTGTGTGGCGAGCGCACGCCCCGCGCCGAGGTCAGCGCCTCCAGGGTCTCCGACTCGAGCCTGGACAACAGGCTGGTGCTGCCCTCGACCACGGTGACTTGGCCGCCAGCGAGGATGTCGAGGGCCTGTTTGCGAATCTTGAGCAGGATCCCGCGACCCGCTCGGTGAAACGACGAGAGGGGCATCTTTTTGAGCGCCTCGACGCCCTCGGTCAGCGACGAGGTGCAGCAGTACTCCATGCCGATCGACACGGTGCTGACTGCGTCGGAGAAGACGTTGCTCACCGCCACACGGTCTCCCGCCTCGACGTCGACCGCGCAAGCCACGGTGTTCCCCAGCGCGACCAGCTGCGACTCGACGGCTTTCCAGTGGGGCTCGTCGAGCTGCTCGAGGCAGCGCGTGATGAAGAAGCGGTCGTCGGCCGCCACCAAGGCGTCCAGCCAACGGCGAGGGAGTTGGCCCAGTTGCCCGACCGTGAGCTCTTCCTTCCCTCCCAGATTCGCGACCTGGGCGCGCAGCTCGAGGGGATCGAGCGGCGAGAGGATCCACATCGCGTCCTCGCGGGAGCGGAAGCCAAAGTCCTCGAGACGAGCGTTGCGGAAGCGATAAGCGGTCTCCTCTAGGTCGCTCTGCAGCTCCCAGCGAGTCGACTCCAACATCAGCGCCCCGTTGCTCGTCCCGAGCACTTGATAGAGCCGGGAGACCAACTCGCGCGCCTTCGTGGCGAGGTCCTCATCGGCGGGATACTGGATGAGGTAGGTGTGACAAGGGCTCTCGATGAGCGGACGGTTCTCTTCGTCCGGAACGACCGGCGGGTTCTCGCCTCTTTCGAAAAGCCAGACGATGAGATGATTCATGAGGTAGAGCGGAAGAATCTCGGGATCGAGCGCATCAAAGACGGCCTCGAAGCGGGTGTCGTCGAGCTGCAGGAGCACGTCCATCCACTGCTCGGAGCGCTCCACGTCGAAGCGATCGCGGTTCCACGCGTCGAGGTCGGTGAACACTTGGAACTGCTCCGGCGTGGTGAGCAGCGCGATGTCCATGGCGTCCGACAGGCCCACCTCGTGGATGAGCTCGTGCAGATGAATGGGATCGAAAGCCGCGACCCGCGCCTCAACGTCAGGGGCCGAGAGCAGCTCATCGAGCTGAACACCGGCGGGGCGCGTTTCGCGCCCCTTCTCGAGGCTGAACGGCGAGGGGAACTTCAGCAGCTGGGCAGATTCGGTCATCGGTGGGGGGGTCCTCGAAGGTCTGGTGGTCTGGGGCGAAGGCGGCGACTTCGCGAGTGCATCACAGGGTCCTTAGCACCAGGGAACAGGCGCGGCAAGCAGGGATGGCATCCGGCCCCAAGCCGGAGGTTGACGGCGGTCGGACGGCGAGGGAGACTGAGCGCTCCATTGCGGCCATAGATGCGTTGGAGGACCATGCCTCACAGCAAGACAGGGACGGACACTGACTCGAGTGGCTTCGCGGAGCGACCAAAGACGATGCCCGAGCTGCCGCCGCTGACACGGGACACGCAACCCGAGTTGCCTTGCATCGAACGGCGCAGGACACAGGTCGAAATCAAGCCCGTGCCGCCCGCGAATGGGCTGCACTGTGTTCCTGGTCCAGAGGACGAGTAGACGCGCGCTTCAGTCCCCGACAGCCACGTTGCGGCCGAGGCGCTTGGCGGCATAGAGGCGGTCGTCCGAGAGCTTGATGAAGTCGAAGATCCGGACGTCACCGGTGGTCGGGTCGTGTTCAGAGCGGTGGATGTACTCTTCGAGATCCGCAATCCCAGCGCTGACGGTGACGGGGATGCGCACGCCATCGAAGGTGAAGGTCTGTTCTTCGATCTGGGCGCGCAGCTTCTCGGTGAGCTGCACCGCGTGGGGCTTGTCGGTTTCTGGGCAGATCAGCGCGAACTCCTCGCCACCGTAGCGTGCGAGGGAGTCGTCGCGCCGGATGTTGCGATTGATGTGTTGCGCGACTTGCTTGAGGACAAAGTCCCCGGCGAGGTGTCCGTAGGTGTCGTTGACCAACTTGAAGTGATCGAGGTCGAGCATGACAAGCGCCATGTTGCGCCCGTAGCGGAGCGAGCGGCTCATTTCGCGCTCGATCTCCTCCATAAAATAGCGCTTGTTGAAGACCTGGGTCATCCCATCGATGGTGGTTAGCCGGTAGATCTCCTCGTGGTAGGCGTTCTCGACGTTGTTGCCGGAGAGAAACTTGAAGATGGTGCGGCCGATCTTGACTTGGTCGGCGTCGCGCAGCTCGATCTCTTTGATGGGAACGTCGTTGACGTAGGTGCCGTTGGTGCTGCCCAGGTCGCGCACGATGATGCGGGCGCCCTCGTTCACGATCATCGCGTGGTTGCGCGAGATCGAGTCACCATCGAGCATGATGTCGGTCTTGGGCGAACGCCCGATGAGGGTCGAGCTGCGGGACAATGGATACTTCTTCCCCAGATCGGCTCCGGCGATCACCACCATACAAGCATCCCCACCCGTCGGCTGAGAGGTCGGGATCTTGGAGATAACAGTGACGACTGTGGCGTCTTTTTCGAGTTCGTCACCCATTCGTACTCTGGCTCAGCGGATGAACTCTGGTCTGGTCGGATTGTGGGGTCACCAAAGGGCGTTGGCGCCGACGGACGCAGACTCGTCCAGCCCCTCGACGCACCAGCTCCCGTCTGCTAGCGGAGCTGGAAGACGGTGAATTCACTGACGGTCTCGATAAGACTATCCAATCGCCGTCCGTTGAAGTCAATGAGATTGGAGTAGTCGATTGCTGGGTCCGCGAACGAGAGGGTAGACAGATTGACGTCGTTGTCTGCGCGATCGTAAACCGACGCCAGATTTGCGGGGTCCGGGAGGACGATGGAAGACATGTTTCCCGGGGCATAGACCACCCAGCTGCCGCCGTCGTGGCCCGCCAAGATCACCCGTACCACCGCAGGGCTTTCGCCCGCTCCGAGGGTGACCCTGACGGTGCGCGTGGCTTCGTCGTAGGTCGAGCCCTCGGGCAGAGGCGGGAGCTCGGTTCTGGGCATTGGAAGGAGCGCTGGGACGCTGGAGCCGGCGCCCAGACGCGCCACGACGCCCG
>Ga0210044_10002792_pt1 | contig 25517 bp, 29 predicted proteins | sample CryGey13umfilter_2_FD_183959 | JGI IMG/M metagenome (GOLD analysis project Ga0210044, IMG submission 183959) | Groundwater microbial communities from aquifer in Utah, USA - Crystal Geyser 4/9/14 3 um filter (SPAdes) (version 2) | ecosystem: Environmental > Aquatic > Deep subsurface >... | reverse complement strand
GTGAAGATGGCGCTGGGAAGCGATGTTGCCGGTGGGTACAGCCTCTCCCTTTTCAACGAGATGCGCGAGGCGATTGAGAGCTCCAAGTCGCTGGCCGTCAGTACGGACGGAAAGAGCGGAGCACCGATGACCCTCGCCGAGGCAGTCTATCTGGCCACGCTTGGTGGAGCCCGTGCAGTTGGGCTTGGCGAAAAGGTCGGAAGCCTGCACAAGGGGAAGAACGCCGACTTCCTCGTTATTGACTACCGGCGTCTCAGCCCGATGGGAGCGGACGATTATGAAAAACCCGAGCAGATACTCTCAAGACTTATCTACCGCGGCGGCCCTGAAGTTATTACCGGCGTCTTTATAGGTGGGGAGAAGGTTTAGGAGTCGTGAGGTGAGCATGCTTCTAAAGCATCTCGCTCTGCTCTTCCCTCTCAGCCGCCGTCTCAGCGGACGACTCTTCCATGAACCCCGCCTCGGACTCCTCGAACTCCTCCGCGCCGGGAAGTTCAAGGGCTCGGATTGTGGGCAGTGAGGCACCGACGATTCCCTGAAGGTCGCCGTACATGCCCGAGGTGCTCATAACGACACGCTCGATCTCTTTCTCACGCTTTTTCCAGATGCGCTGCATCGCTCGTTTTTCGGTCTCAAGGTCACTTTGCATACTGGTGAAGGCACCGACGATCGTCTCAACGCGATTCCTAAACTCACTACCGGAGAGGTAGGTATAGAGGAGCTCCATCTTCTCATCTTTTCCAATAAGCGACTGCTTCACCTGACTCAGCTGCGTGAGGTGGACCCGGAGGAAGGAGGCGACTGAAAAGGCCATCTCATAACTACAGACCCAGACTCCGCCTTGAAGCGCAAAATCTTTTACGCCCTCGGGCAGTACCTGTGAGATGAGGATACAGACATCGGCCTTGGCCAGTGCCTGGTCGTCCTTCAACTTCTTAATCCACTCCGCGCTCCACGCCTTCGTATTTTTCGACTCCCACAAGATCACGCCCGCCTTGTTGCCGAAGCTGGTGTTGACCGTCTGAACAAGGTCGGCACCGCGAATGCCGGTGGGGACGTCCTCAATCATATCGACGGGGAAGTGGCTGCGGAGCATCAGCTTGAGGTCTTCTTCCTGAACGTCTCCCTGGATCTGCATCGAGCCCTGCTCACTCTTGCGCTTGGCATCCTCCAAGGAGCGGCGGAGCTGATCGAGCTGCTTATCTTTTTCGGCCATCTTGAGCCGCATCTCTTCGGCTGCATCTTTCTTTGCATCCTCGGCGATTCTCTTACGCTCCTCGTCGAGCTTGCGCTCGAGCTCAATCTGCATATTTTTCTTGGTCTCCTCCAACTCACGCTTCTGCTTGCGCAGCTCAAGCTCCTCCTCACGCATCTTGCTCAGCTGCGCCTCTTTTTCTTCGTTGGCTTTTTTAAGATCGGTCAGCTCGACGCCAACCTTCTCAGCCGCCTTCTGCTGGGCGACCTCCCACATCTTCAGCTTTTCCGCCTCAAGCTTTTTTGCAACCCGGGCATCGAGATCCTTCTGACTCTGCTCAAGAAGCCGCTCTTTTTCTGCAAGCAGTTCTTGCTGCGCTTTGAGCTCCTTACCCATCTCACCTTCAAGCTGATGGCGAATTTTCTCGGTAAGCGCATCGCTCAGGGGAATGTTCGTTCCGCAACTGGGGCAGGTGATCGTCTGGTCGGTCATGGATCTGGTCGGTTAGAGGGATTCAATAATAACCACTCTAATACGATCAGAGCAACTCTTTCAATAAACGTGAGGTGTCTCAATGGGGAAGAGGTGCGGTTTTTCTTCGTAAATTTTTTCCACAAGCTCGAGCGGATGGTGCTTGGTGAAGTTGCCACTGAAAAACTCGGTCTTCTGGAGAAGATGTTGTTCCAGCTTCTCCTCGACACTAATGTGAAGCTCGTCGGGCACAAAAAGGACCACGCGGTTGAAGCTTCCCTCGCGGAAAATGCGGGCAAGCTCCTTTGAAAAGTGATTGAGGAAGACCTTCAGATAGTGCTGCTTGTTATGCTTCTCGATGCCGAAAATGGTTGGATTTCCGCTCGTCCCATTAGTTCGGTCACCGCCATGGGACTCCGAAATAAACGAGCGCCCTTCTTTGTCCGTATAGTGATAATCGGTCTCAGACGTCTCGATTGTTGGAAGCTCGTGAATGCCCTGGAGGTGGTAGCAGTAGGCCTTGGCAAAGTCGCGCGCCATACAGACCACGAGAGTGCGCTCGATAAGTTCGGGGATCTTTTCCGGGACCTGTATGAATTCTTTGCCCATCACTGAGTCTAACGAGTGAGAGGCAAGAAAGGTGTCGCTATTTTAGCGTCGTCCACCCGGCCCGCTTCGACGAACATGCGTGCCTTCTTTTACGAAGATCTTTTTCCCTTTGAAGCTGATGCGTGACATCGCCTGGCTGAGTGGGCCCACTACTCGCGTTGGGACGCCAAAGCTCGTCTCGCTGTCCGAAATCTGAATAAGCCCGATATCAACGCGGCTTCCGCGTGTCGCTTGGTTGATCATGCTGAGAAGATTTGGAACGGTCAGGTCATCTCGACGTCCGAGTGAGATGATCAGTGTGCTCATCTCCTCGCGCTCTTCTCTATCTCGTCCACCACGGCGGCCACCCCGCTCATATCCTCCGCTTCCACCACGGTCGTAACCTCGTCCACCGCTCTCGCGGCGATCGGGTTCGCGCTTGTGGCGGGGACGGTCCATCTCTTCTTCCGGATGGCGTGCGATCTTTTCTTCAATTGCTATCAGAAGTGCTTTACGGGCAAGCTGCTCCATGTCGAGCCTGTCTTCCTCCGCTCCCAAAATCTCATCCAAGTACTTTTGAGCGAGCGGTGAGACCTTTGTATCCGAGCTCAGCATCTTTATGTAGACGGCCAGATCGGCGTGAATGAGATCCTCGCGCTTGGGGGCTGGAACCTCCTCAAATTTGAAGCCTTTGGCCTGCTCGATGCGCTTGAGGGCGTAGTGCTCTCGAAGGTGAGCGAGGACAAGTGAAACTCCCTTCTCGCTGGCGCGGCCCGTTCGTCCGCTTCTGTGAACATAACTTTCGATCTTATCGGGGCAGCCAAAGTGGATGACGTGCGTGAGCTTTTCAACGTCGATTCCTCGAGCGGCAACATCGGTTGCTACGAGGAGGGTGATCTCTTTTCTTTTGAAGGCCTCCATAATGCGGGTTCGGTGACGCTGTTCTATATCGCCGTGGATGATCGCAGCCGAGACACCCTGTTTAAGAAGGGCATCGCCAACTTCCTGCGTCTCGCGCTTCGTCTCACAAAAAACGATGCCGTACATTTCGGGATGGAGCTCACGATACCGCTTGAATGCGACGATCTTGTCGCGAGCGGGGACCATCATAAACTGGTGTGAAATTGCAGCTTTACGCTCTTCGGTGGCCTTAGCCTCAACGCGGAGAGGGGAGTGCATGTAGCGCCCCGCGATCTGTTCGATCGTGCGGGACATGGTCGCTGAAAAGAGCAGAGTCTGCTTCTCGTCGGGTGTTCCTCCCAAAATCTCATTGATGTCTTCAATAAAGCCCATCTTGAGCATCTCATCGGCCTCGTCAAGGATCACCCACTCAACATTTTCGAGTTTGAGAACCTTGCGATTACACATATCCAGAAGGCGTCCCGGCGTACCGACGATAACCTGTGCGCCACGACGAATCTCACGGACCTGATCTTGAATAGAGGCGCCACCATAGACCACAGCAACATGAATACCGTTGAGGTACTTCGCGAACTGCTTCATGTCCTTGGCAATCTGCATCGCAAGCTCACGAGTTGGGCTCAGGACGAGCGTCTGGACGTGCTTCTTGCTCGGATCCATCTTGGCGAGGACCGGAAGGCTGAAGGCCGCCGTCTTACCCGTTCCCGTCTGGGCAATGGCGAGGACGTCTTGCGAGCCCGTTAGAATCTGCGGGATTACCTGCTCCTGAATCGGAGTTGGAGTGGTGAAGTTCTTTTCTTCAAGGGCACGCTGAATATCGTTCGGGAGGTTGAAATCGGAAAATGTCGCCATAGGTGTGTTTAGAAAATCGTTTGCGGAGTATATGATATAGATCATATTCGTTTTTTTGTCGAGCTTTTGCTGACTTTTAGGGGCATTCGTCCTTCGTCTCAAGGCTGATGCCCACGCATGGTGCCCGATGTTGACATGCTAGTGGAAAATTGGGATACTCCTCCCCATGCGAGAAAATCCCACCTCATCACTGAAACGCCTCGTTCAAACAGCCCTGCTCCCCCTAGCTCTGTCCGGGTGTGGCGCTCGGCCCGAGCCACTCCCCGAGAGTGACCCGGTCGCTCAGCTTTTGATGGACTTTGAGTCTCGGTGTGGCAGTGCCCGCCGTAGGGCTGTGCGGGGAGGTCATGATGCCGACAGCCCGCTTATTGAAAGAAGCGAGCTCGGTTCAGATCAGGTCGGATGCAGCTGTGGTGATGAGGGCTGTACCTTCCACTCCTTGTCGAGCGCCCTTCGCTTTCGTGATTCTTCGGAAGACAATTGCTACGCTCGTCTCAACCTCTATTCTACCGATGCAGCCAGCTGGATGACTCTGCGATCCCAGACCCTCCGCTTGGGCGGGAGCCGTGGTCAGCGTGAACGCGATGAGACCGGGGCTGACGTTGAGTTGAAAACCGGCGGGTTTTTAAAGCCCGATCAGTGTGTCGTGGTCACCTCTCGCCAGAATGATAGTGGGGCTCCGGTAGAGGAGTACCGTCAGGCTCGCGCTCAGCGCTGTGTAAGTATCTTAGCCGCGGGCCGTTTCGCTATAGAACGTCTCAGTGCCATTGGGACAGAGGAGTGAGTATATAATTAGTGTACTATTAAAAAGTTCGTGTGAATTATTAGTATACAATTAAATAATTAGAGTATATTACTGTCTTTCCTCCGTTATGCTAGGATTCCCGCGATGAAGGAGCTGTTGAAAACTCATTTTGGCTATGATGCATTTCGTCCTCTGCAAGAGGATATTATCGCTCAGGTTTTGGCTAAAAAAGATGCGCTTGTGCTGATGCCGACCGGCGGGGGTAAGTCCCTCTGCTTTCAGCTGCCCGCCCTCAAGTTCCCCGGCCTTACACTGGTCGTCTCCCCGCTGATCGCACTGATGAAGGACCAGGTCGACGCCCTCCGGGCGAATGGAATTTCTGCGGCTTTTTTGAACAGCTCGCTCACGCCTCAGGAGATGATGGAGGTGAGGCAGAGTGCCGAGGCAGGGGAGCTCAAGCTTCTTTACGTTGCACCCGAGCGGCTCGCTACCGCTGAGTTTCAGACGATGATGCGCTCTCTGGAGATCTCGCTCTTTGCGATTGATGAGGCGCACTGCATCTCCGAGTGGGGACACGACTTTCGTCCCGACTACCGCAACCTCAAGAGCCTCCGACGCGACTTCCCCACAACTCCCATTATCGCCCTCACGGCGACCGCAACGCCCATAGTTCAGCGGGATATTGAGATGCAGCTCAAGCTGAGCGGCAAGACCTTTCACGCGAGCTTCGATCGCCCCAACCTGACCTACCAGGTAGAGGATAAGAAGGACTTTTTCCCCAAAATCCTCACACTCCTCAATAAATACGAGGGCCAGCCCGCAATTATTTACTGCTTCTCCAGGAAAGACACCGAGACCATAGCCTCAAACTTGAGGGAGCATAAGATTAACGCGCAGGCTTACCACGCCGGCCTCTCACCCGAAAAGCGGAGTGAGACCCAGACCAAGTTTTCTCGTGACGAGGTGAGCGTCATCGTCGCCACAATCGCCTTCGGAATGGGCATCGATAAGCCGGATATTCGACTCGTCATTCACTGCACCGTCCCCAAGTCGCTCGAGGGCTACTACCAAGAGACGGGACGTGCCGGCAGAGACGGACTAGCCAGCGACTGCGTTCTGTTCTACTCCTACGCCGACAAGTTCAAGCAGGAGTTTTTCATTAAAAAGATTAAGGATAAAGAGGAGCGGGCCCAGTCACACAAAAAACTTCTTCAAGCTGTCGACTTCTGCCAGCTTGAGAGCTGCCGCCGTGCTTATCTACTGGACTACTTTGGCGAAGAGCTGATTATGGAAGGGGAGAGCTGTGAGGGGTGCGATCGCTGTCTCGACCTGTCGGCTATTTTTGAGGGGATCTCGCCGGTTGAATTTACTGAAAGTCCACGCAAAAAACGCACTTCAAAACGTACCTCAAAAAAGAGCGCACGTCGTACGAGATCTATACGGAGAAAGCCGGTCGAGCTCGAGTATGACAAGGCTCTCTTCAGCGAGCTCAGTGCTCTAAGAAAACGCATCGCCGATGAGCGGGGTGTTCCCTCCTTCGTTATTTTTGGCAACAAAAGTCTACAAGAAATGGCTCACTACCTTCCACAAACAAAACACGACTTCTTGTCCATCAATGGAGTTGGCGCCCAAAAACTCGAGAGCCTCGGCGACGAGTTCATCAACCTGATCCGCTCATACAGCGAGGCGGTGCATTAGGGGCGCCTGGTCAGAGAGATGAGATGCTGTCCATTAGGTAGAGAATATGGTTCCAGACAAAACTGACCATCTTTGCATAGGATGATGGAAAGCATCGCCATGCTCTTTTCAGCGGGGACCTCATTCCTTCCCGGTTCGGTAACGTAGCCTTGGGGGAGGGCATCGATGGCCTCTACATAACCGAGCTCTGTAAGGTCGATGAGTGGGTATCCTCCTTGCGTCTTGCCTTCTCCCGCCCAGTTTTTATTAAGAGGGACAGTACTTGCGACGATGCCAGCCAGGAAGCTGCTCCACGCATGAAGGTCCGTAAACTTGAGAGGAGGTTTGTCCGAGCTACGGATCATCCTTTTTGAGCGATCTAGATCACAAGGCTCTGAAGCAAAGGAAATACGATGTTCGAAGTGGTGATCTATCGGCCCAACAAAATAAGGCTGGCCCTTTGGTGGGTCGATGATTTCTCGCAGCGGGGCGTATCCGAGAACCGATCTTAGGCTCAAGGTGCCATCAAGGCAGTGGCATACATAAAGTAGAGACGTCTCTTCAAAGACGCGCTCAGCATCACTGTACATGAGCCTCCACTCTCCCTCCTTTCCCTCTGCATACGCACAAAATCTACCCGGACGTCTTTGTTCACCTGCTGCGGCTGCCAGAGGCGTAAAGTCATCCGTAGCCTCTATGTATGGTGTCAGAATTCCTCTGAGCTCATGTGTGGTCATATCGATCTTAACATCAAGCCGCGGGGGCAGTTTGCGCTGGGATATATCTTGGCTTAAATCTCTAAATGACCGGGGCATGTCCTTGAGTTCTCTAGCTTTGAGTCCATCAGTATATGTATCCCACATCCCATGGATCATAGCGACGAGTGGGGCTACTTCATGGGGGATCTCTAAGGTGGAGGCCCGAAGCTCAGCTCCTCCAGCCGGAGCAGCTAAAGCACCACTTAGTTGAGCAGTTGCAGCCTGCAGAAGCTCATCAGGAGCAGCTGCGACTGTGCCCTGCGGGGCCATGCCTCTAAGTCTCTCGGTAAGGGCTTGGATAAGAGCAGTAGCTTCCGGGTGGGTCGTTGGGTCTACAAGATGGCCTGCCTCCCAGAGCTCTAAAAGGGCTTTCGTCAGAGCAGTGTACTCCGGATTTTCTGGGGGCTGCTCAGGCATGGGGGAGGTAGTGAAAGCTTAAACTATACTATAACATAAAAAGCTCTATCCATCAAGGACGCACGGCTTCCTCAACCTAATCCGCTCATACAGTGAGGCGGTGTGTTAAGATCTATTCTCTTTTATCGTATCATTTGCGGCAACTTTGGCCACGCCTGTGTAGAGGAGTATTCCCCAGAGTGAGTTGATTGCCGCTGCCAGTTGAGGGGAGAGGCCGAGTGAGACCAACGCTGCCGGAATCGGCGCGTGCGTAGCGTATGCAAAAACTGCAAGCGGAAGACACTTTTTCATTAATGTATACGCATCCTTTGCCGCATTTTTTGCGGTATATGTTTCAACACCTCTAGTGAGCAGAAGATAGGCTCCTAAATACCCTACTACACCCGCAAGGTAGTTTCCCGTTATTGCTCCGGCCGTACTTGATGTCAGTGGGTCCAACTAGAGTAATTTAGTTGCTGCAAGGACTCCTAACTGTGATCCCGCTACGGTCATTGCCTCGCTCAATGCCAAGGCCTGAGAGGATTTTGTGGCTAACTGCTCTGCCACTGGTCTAGGCTCTGTATCTTCATTCCTACTCAGTAAGGATTTTGGCAGCTCATAAAAAAGATCTTTCATTACCTCACCGAATCCTTTAAAAATGAGCGTGGGGTTTTTAATTATCGTTGCATACATCCTAAGCATCTCGACTCCTTGAGCTTTGATTTGTGCGGCTAAGGTGGGAGTTGTCTTAGCTGGCTCCCCTGTACTAGCTCCTGATTCAGCCCGAGCGGGGACGTGCGCTAAAGGTGCTGCATCCGGTTCAGCCTTAGTCACAGGCTCAGGCTCATTTTTTCCCGCGACTCGGGGGCCGGTTGTGGCTTCTTCTAAGACCGAGCCCGCAGCGGCTCTTTCTGCAATGCCTGTTGATAGGGCTAACAGGCTATCCTGGCTAGGAGCTGAAACATCAGCTTTTTGCGTGGGCGGACCTTCCAGATGATTCGGTTTTGGGGTTTTTTCGCTCATAGATTTAGGGTAAGCAAGGACCTTTCTACCATCTGCTTTAACAGGTATGAATGGTTTTTACGGATTACTACTTAGGCGGAAGATTGATTATGTGTATTTACCGCTAATATGTCAAGCACTCTCTGCGCACATAGGTAACTCGGCAAGATTATTACTATGCTACTATCAATGCATGAATCATTTTACATGCAAAGGATCATGCGGCGGAATGTTAGATGAGATAGGTGTGTGCGAAAGCGACGGGTGCACTGATCAGTGGGAGCTGATGGAAGAGTGCGCGTGCGCCGACGGGATGCATGGGAGAGCGACAACCGACGATAAGAAAGGTGCACAAGATAGTAATGGAGCCATTCTCCAAAATGGTGATGACGTTGTTTTAATAAAGGATCTTCCCTTGAGAGGCACCTCAAAAACTCTCAAAAGAGGAACAAAAGCAAAAAATATAAGGTTAACCGACTCCCCCGAGGAGGTCGACTGTAAGGTCGATGGGATGGAGATAGTTCTGCGAACGGAGTTTGTGAGGAAGGTGTAGTGAACAAAGAACTCCTCCGGTTGGGGTGAGGCGGGTCTGGTCCATCGTCTGTTCTGCGTAGGCCGTGGGGTCGGCCAGAATCGTTGGGCCTTAGTGATCGCCGCTCTCGTCTACTTTTGCCGGTAGCCTGGAGACCGTGTTGGCTGCCGTGGCGAGGTCGGGGACAGTTGCATCGAGGTCTGCCGGGCTGACACTACTAAGATCAGGGACTGTTCGGTCGTCATCAGCAGCTAGACCGAGCTCCCCAAGTGCAACGCTTACGGCCGCACCTTCTGTCGTTCGCAAAATACCAACTTGAGCGGCGAGCTCGGCGGCATGATCGGATTCTAGACGAAAGCTGATTGGTTGTCGTACGAACTGTGCTCTCAGAACCCCATCGAACGTTGAGCCCTCGGGAGGGCTGGCAACGAAGCGTTTTTCCCCAAAATCAATAATGAGCCTTCCATCCGGCTGGACTACTGCGGTTACTGTTCTTGCGAGAGTGTCTTTATAGCTCAGTCCGGTGAGCTCCCCGTTCGCATCAAAGGTTGGCTGCCAGTTGCGCGCAAGGAACTCCCTTCCATCACCACTCTCGGGGTCTCCCGCTGTGATGACATCATAGAGGCGACGTTTTGGCACGTCTTTACCCAGGGGGACTGTGCTGTCTGGCGCCACGAAGCGATGCTCCGGGCCTTTAATCGGTTTCATATGCCCCACTTTTATACCATAAAAACTAATTAAGCAACCCATCGAGCTGCAAGGTGGCTTTTTTCTTCACGCGAAAGTTGCTTGAGTTCGTACTCTCTCTTCATCGCCTCACTCTTGCCGGCCTGCTCCTCACTGTAAGCAAGCTCAACGGGCCGCCGCGCTTTTGTGTAGCGTGCTCCGGACTTAAGATTGTTGTGACGGTGAAGGCGCTTTTCCAGATTGGTGGTGTAGCCGGTATAGTAGGTTCCATCGGCACACCTCAGCATGTAGACCCAGAAGCGCATGAGTGGAGTATAGCACCTCAAGCGAATACGGCCTTGATTGCCGCGGCCTGTGCCTTGGGGTCGCCATATTTTTTTTTAACTTGGGCCATTAGGTCGGGGTCGGCTTTGGCTAGCTCCGTGATGTCCGGAAGTTTGTGCGGTGGAACCAGGACCGCTTTTTTGGCTCGTGCAAACTTTTCCATGACGATAGCTTCCGCTTCGGCAATGTCTTTTTCGTTAAAGCCTACTCGTCTGAAGTTGTCAAAGTAGGCTTGGAAGAAGGCTTTTGCACGCTCGAGATCCATCTCTTCAGTTGTTCCAATCGCACTCTTGTCATAGGTTGGTGGTCTGAAGAGCATAAGGAGAAGGACCGGATCTGAATCCTTGTCCAGACGGGGCTGCATATGTGGACTGACTAAGCTGTCATCCTCCATCTCGAGCATGATCGCTTTTGCTCCCATGCGATTGTGAATTTCAAGCCGCAGTCGTGTGAAGTAGAGGGCTCTTTTATCAGTGGCCTTAGCCTGCCCGATATGTTCGGACTCGAGGATCGCGCCCGCGGTTCCATTCTCGAATCCCGCATTTTTCGCATCCAGAGCTGCAAGTAGGCGTTGTGCCGCATTAATTGTATAGGAGTGTCCGCCGCCTCGGAGGCCGCCTTCTACACCATAGTGCTCTTGCATGAAAGCCTCATCGGCGAAACCGACGTACTGATGGTATACAATGTTTTGATCAAGCTCCTCGGAAAGGGGTAGCGTGGAAAACTGGCTGTAGGCGACAACGCGGCCTTCTGCGTCGCGTCCCACGAGTACGTGAAAGCGGCTCTTTCCATACTTTGCTTGAAGTGCCGGATCAGTATCTATCTTAGCCATGTCCTTTAGGCGCTTCCTAATCATCTCAGGGTCTTGACGCTCTCAGGGTCTTGACGCTCGTCCGGATCTGGAAAGAGGCTCACATAAAGAGCCATGGCGGCATCGAACTCTTCCTCATTTTCAACGTCGATCTCAGAAAAGCTGGCCATTGTCTCTAGCGACTCTCGAAGCTTGGGAAGGTCGTTGTTCCAGCTCTTCAGCTTTGCCCTCATCCTCCGTCGACATTGTGTGTTTTGTATAGAGTTAGCAGATCCGGATAGAGAGCCCCTCATTTGTGGGAAGGAGGCGGCGATGCGATCTAGAGACCACGGTCATTTGAGCCTTCTCCGCCGCTCGTTTCGGGAGCGAATGCGGCCTTGATTGCCGCGGCATGTGCCTCGGGGTCGATATAATCCTTTTTAACTTGGGCCATTAGGTCGGGGTCGTCCTTGGCTAGCTCCGTGATGTCCGGAAGCTGGTTCGGCGCAACCAGGACCGCTCTTTTGGCTCGTGCGAACTTTGCCATAACGATGGCTTCTGCTTCGGCAATGTCGCTTTCTTCAAATCCTTCTTGCCTAAAGTTGTTAAAGTAGGCTTGGACGAAAGCTTTTGCGCGTCCCAGATCCATCTCTTCAGTTGTTCCAATAGCACTCTTGTCGTAGGTCGGTGGTCTGAAGAGCATAAGGAGGAGGATCGGATTTGACTCTGCGCTCAGGCGGGGCTGCATGTGTGGGCTGACCAAGCTGCCATCCTCCATCTGGAGCATAATCGCTTTTGCTCCCATACGATTGTGGATCTCAAGGCGCTTCTGTGTGAAGCGGAGACCCTCTTCGTCATCGGCCTCGGCTTGTCCAATAAACTCGGACTCGAAGATCGCTCCTGCATTTCCATTCTCAAATCCCGCCTTTTTCGCATCCTGAGATGCAAGCAGGCGTTTTGCCGCATCAATGGCATAGTAGTGCCCACCCCCTCGGAGGCCGCCTTCGACACCATAGTGCTCCCTCATGAACTCCTCACTCGCGATACCGGAGTACTGATAGAATGAGAGATTTTCACCGTGCTCTGGAAGTGGCATCGTGGAGAACTGGCTATAGGCCACAACGCGGCCCTTATGGTCGTGTGCTACAAGTGCGTGAAAGCGGCTCTGCCCATACTTCTCTTGAAGTTCCGGATCAGTATCTATTTTAGCCATGTCCCTGAGGCGCCCCTCAATGACCTCACGTGGTTCACGTTCGTCTTCATTGGGAAAGAGACTCTCGTAAAGAGCCATGGCGGCATCGACCTCTCGTTCGTTCTCGATATCGATCTCAGCAAAGCTGGCCATTGTGGTCAGCGACTCTCGGAGCTTGGCAGCATCTGCGGGGGAGCCCACATGTTGTGCTACCTCGTCGGCTTGAAAACCCCTCTGGGGAGCGAGTGCGGAGGCGACGGCCGCTTGTTGGGAAGTGGTAAGCCTATCGATGGCCGGAGCCACTGGTTGAGTGGAAGCAACCTCGGCTTTTTGCCGGCCTACTTCCAATCCAGTGTCAATTTTGATCGTATCCTCCTTCGCCATTCTGGGTGGTTTTTATACTCTATTTTAGAGTAAGTGTTTTTAATATAATAAACTATTTCACCTATTCAGTCAATTCAGCTCGTACGGTGGGCGTGAAGGTTTCAAATGGAGTACACTGCTCTCATGGAAAATCTACCGAGCAGCCGGCCGCTTGAGTCGCTTCTGGAAAAGGCGGGAATCAGCGTGAGTGGGGAGCTGAAAAAGCTAGAGGTTGGTTTTTCCAACGACGTCTACTCCGTTGATGAGCGCTACATCTTAAAGATAGCCAGGGGCGCGATGGATAACGACGGCATAGAGCGGGATGTTCACTACTCGCGTCTGCTTGGCGATAAGCTCCCCGTCCCCCAGCTGGTCGCCGCCGGTTTCGCTGAGGAGCTCGACGGACGGGCCTACTTCATCTATCACAAAATTCCCGGGGAGAATCTCTACAATATCTGGCACCAGTGCGACCGAGAGCAGCGGCGAAGGTATGTTCATCAGATTGTTGAGCTTCTCAGAATACTGAACGCCACGCCCATCCCGCCGAGTTCGACCTCATGGCAGGAAAAAATCTGCGCCAAGATAGCAGAGGCTCTTGAGAAGTTGAGGCAGAAGGGGGAGATCTCCGGGGAGCTTATCACACGGATCGAGAACCTTGTTGAGCAGAACAAGTCCGTGCTCAAAGAAGAGAAGTTCTGTCTTACAAACTGGGATCTGCACTTTGATAACTTTCTTGTCGCCGACGGGAAGATCGTCGGCTTCCTGGATTTTGAGTGGTGCGATGTTAACTCACTCGATCACCAGCTGGTCTTGATAAAGAGGATGGTGAGGGATCCGGCAAAGTTCGCCTCGGTGCATGCCGAGCAGTTTGTGGTCAAAGAGGATTACGCCGAGCTTCTGGACTGGTACCGTGAGTTCTACCCCGAGATGTTTGATTTCGAGCAGCTCGATAAGCGCCTCGCACTCTACGCAGTTCTGCAGTGCATCATCGACATCTCCTACTTCGCCAACAACGAAGAAGGCAAGCGCGAGCTGGTTGAGTATCTGGAGGAGTTGGGAGAAACGTGTTAGTATTGTTCTCTAACAGAAGACTCACATGCGCAGACCTGGGCCACCCGAAACCGATCTTCGTCACAATGGCACCCCAGGAGGTCGAAACGTTAATCGCAGGCGCGAAAGAGCAAAGGAAATTGGAGAGGAGGTCGAAAAACTGAGGGAAAGAGCACGAAGGGTCCGGTTAAGATCTCTGCTAGGTGGCGCACTTATGGTGGGAGTAGGAGCAGGTGCAGTTTCAACGGTGACCCTCGTAGACCATGGTGATCCTCCGGCAGGGACGGCAACAGAGAGCAGGCGAGCTGGCGGAGAAGCTCTCGGTTTTGATGGGCCAGAGGAAGCGGGAGAGGCGGTGGACGCGGAAAGCTTTGGAGAAAAAGAAAATCAGGAGCTGCTTGAGAAGGTCGAGGCCGGGATTAGTGACTTCTATGCCGATCTTGCTTCTCTAATTGAAGCTGTTGAAGATGAAGGTTTAAAGGCACGTTTGAAGGGATCATTTAGGGTGATCAAAGAGAATGAGAACAATCCAGATAAAAATTGGTTCACACTGGTGAGACACGCACGCGAGGGGGGATCAGTTAGATATACTAATCCAAACTATTTCGCCTATAACTTTGGGCGGGAGTTGCCTGAAGAGGCGAAGGGAGGATTTGCTCCACAGAGCAGATCTTTAATCTTGAATAAGAACTTTCATCCTCAAGATCTGGAGGGGCTGATATTCTTGTCTAACTATTATTTTCCTGCCGGCCTAACAAATTTTGATCTCCGTAGTCCTTTTGGCAGAGTTCTTGCAGAAAACTATAGAGATTCCGCTGAGGGCGAAGTCTATGTTCTAGTGGGCGGAAGATATGTGCCTTACTTCCAATAGTCAGGCATCGCGTCGCCATTATGGGGTATAGTATACGTACGGTCATGTAACTTACTCGTGCTCATGGACAAAACTATTCAAAAGGCGTTACTCCGTCGTCTGAAAATCATAGAGGGCCAAGTCAGGGGCCTGCACAAAATGGTGAGTAATGAAGATTACTGTGTTGATATAATTCAACAATCAGTTGCCGTAAAGCATGCGCTATCAAATGCGGAAGATCTGATACTGAAGAATCATCTTTCAACCCATGTTATTGAGGACATCTTAAAAGGCAATAAAGACAAATCAATAGAGGAGATACTATCCATATTTAAAATGTCCAAAAAGAAATAATTTTCTGCCAAAAATCTTACGGTTTGGTTATTTCCCCGGTCTCCAGGTTCCGACTAGTTTGTTTAATGCTTTCCATCTTACGGAAAACATACTTCCCATCTTCTTCTACACTTCCCACGCCGGCCCATACGGAGGCGAATTCTCCGTATAAAGCTGTATCTTCAGAGAGAATTACCGTAGGAACGTCCTTGATGTCGTATTTTTTGACAAGTTCCGTTCCTTCAGGATCAGTGAGATCGACTATTTCTCCATCATTTACTGAAATGCCGAAATTCTTGAAGACCCCGGCGAAAATTTCCGCGGGATCATAGCACTCTTCGCAACTTTTGTCGGACAGATAGATCACATCTATCTGTCCTTGTGTCTCCTTGCTCGCAAGGTCATAAAAGGGCGGGAACCGCTGTTCCCAGAGGATTACTTTATCTGAAATTACTGTGCTGTTTTTTTCAAAGGCTTTTTGGAGTGAGTTGTTGATTCTTGTATCAGCGGTAAAAATCAAGGCCGGAAGTTTTGTGATCTCATATTCCTCTAAAAAATCTTTAGCTTCATCTTGATCGGCCGAAAGTTCTTTTCGATCGGTAATTTCGACATTTTGAGCTGTAATATTTCTTTCTAAAGCTTCCATGGTTCTGCACTCTTCACATGATTTTTCGGAAATTATGGTTATGCTCGCCGTTTGGGGCTTGATGATCTCAAGAGCTTCACTGACCTTTATATTTGTGATCACCGTGTAGGCGCCCAGAACAAGAACGTTAAGCGCTAAAACTGCCGAGAATGTGTAAGTGAGGCCTTTATTGATCTTCAGAATATTTTTTCTCATACGAATCGGTTAAGTTTATGAATTCTGTCTTAACAGCCTCCGACCATGTCGGGTTGGGAGCCATTACTTGAAAGATTGACGGCGGAACTCTGTGCAAAGCTCACTTTGGCATCCTTTAATTTTAGACTGAGGACGGTCAGCGCATAGCTCTGATAGAGCATTAAGGCCAGTACCACAGCCAGAAAAACCGTCATGCTTATTGGATTTTTGAAGAATTTTTCCACCATATGTTTTTAAAGGTTAATTATTAACAGCCGCCCACCATACTTGTATCTGGTGGAACAAATCCCTCTTCTTTGGCTTTTTTCTGAAGAGTAGTCAGTTCGGATTCAGTTAGATTTTGGGCCAAATATCTGATATCGGGGGTAAAATCGGAGGCCTCACCGGCAAGTTCGGAGGCCATTCTTTTCTGCATCTGGCTGGGGAAGTACATGCCTTTTTGGCGCATTAGTTCATATGAAATTTCCGCGTTGCTCATCTCGGGATAGTTATCGATCAGATAAGCGGCTGTACCTCTCATAGCAATAGAGTGTGCACAACTGCAGGTGGGAGATCCATCCTTTCGAACCAGAGTGTCGACACCACAACAGAACTCGCACGTCACCGTTGGTTCGGTGCCTATCGCGATGTATCTTTTAAGCTCTTCATCGTCGAGAGGTAGTGGGTTTTGGCCTTGCATAGGCGCCATGAGGCCAAGTTTTTTGATTGAGGCATCGATATTTTCAGTAGTGGAGAAATCCAAACCAAGTTCACTGGCATAGAGCGGCGCTGATACGGGAGTAACAAGTGTCGCAATATCTTTGGAGAAATCATTAGATAACTCCATTTTTTCTTTTTTGTGGCCCGGCCCCATTAAATGTCCGCCGATTCTAAGTGCAATTGCCTGATTTGTCAGCAATAAGGCTATGATCAATACAAGGGCGGATTTTTGAAATAATAAGTGGTACTTCATAATCTCATTTGGAGCGTCATTTTTTAAATTCAAAAGTGCGATCTCCTGATTCCGAAACATTCTTAAGAGTAAGCCTCAGATAATCCGCATCCATCGCTTTAAATATAAGGACGCCGCTTCGGTGATGCCCTCCAGGCGGGTCTCCTTCCCAGGAAATGGGATTAAACTCCTGTCCATTCTCATCAATCGCTACGGCATCGTGCATGAGCTCCATTGTCAGCTCAGCGCTGTGGGTAGTCAGCTCAATTTCAAAACTCCAATTACCACTATCATTAAAAATACTGAGTGGGGTCACACTCACTGTAATTGCGTCCTGCTCATTAGTCTGGGTTTCAAACTGAGTGCTTTTGCCTTCGATTGCCTCTAACTTCTGGCTCGCGTCTGTCTCTGTTTTGGATGCTAACTCCTCACCTGTGCTCTGTTGGCAGGCGGACAATAATAAAGCTGAGAGAGAAAGCGTGAGACCCATGATCAGTATCTTTTTAGATATCATGTGATTGGCTTTTATGGAAAAAATAAATTCTGCGTAAAATATAGGCTATGCCCAGTAGATTTGATAAGAGTCCGAGCCCAAAAAGTTCCATCTGATACTGCGCCACAAAAGTCACTAATCCCGTTACGCCCAAAACTGGCAGGATATTAACCAGATAGTGGGCACAGCAGGAGATCATCGCTACCGTAGAGGTTGTTCCTGTCGCTGCCAAAACTCCCTTGGACAAATTTTTGCTATGAACGGCATTTTTCAGATAAACAAATAGACCGACTTGGATCCCGAATCCAAATGCCAGACTGAGGACGAAATACCAATAGTCTAGAAATTGATCCACTGCGAAATCCCAACCGGATACCAGCGTTAGAATGAGAAAATATGCCCCCAGTAGAATCAAACTGGCTATTATTCCTTTGAATACAGCATTTAAGATGATTTTTTTCATATAGTTTAGAGCCCTACTTATACCATACCCCAGGGGGGTATTTTTTGACAGATAAAAATCTTGGAGAAGGTAGCCCTCCGGGCATACTCCCCCCAATCAGATTAACTGCCTCACGTTCCCGTAAGGGTAGGCCTTTTTCTGCATTCACATCAAAAGCAGGTGCTACTGTCGTAACTTTATAAAGTTTGTCAAAAAATGAATCTTTATAAAGTTGCGGGTCCGATTCCCACTTCCTTCCCAAAGCAAAAAATGCCAACCACAAGGGTTGTCATGTTTTCGTTTGGAGCGGGTAGCGGGAATCGAACCCGCGTCTCAGCCATGGCAAGGCTGCGTAATAGCCACTATACGATACTCGCGTGATGTGAAAGGAGCAGTGTTGGCAGTGTTGCCAGCGGCGCTATAGTAGCATATCTTGATAAAAACTCAACAGCTCGTATCAAATAATTAATATCATCACAGAGATATGAATGAGATGACAACCACACTCGCAACTCTCACTGCTCTCTATATCTTCTCCCTCCTCGTGGCGGAGTTTTTTGTGAGCATTCGGTATCCGCGCGTGTTGGGTTATATCATCGGAGGAATACTGGTCGGCCTGCCCTTTGTTAAGGCGGGGCTTACTCAAGAGTCGATTGCCTCCGTGGCCTTCTTGTCTCAGCTTGGTATCTTGTTTCTCTTTCTTCTCATCGGGCTCGAAGTTGATCTTACTAAGTTTAAGAAGTCATCTAAAGAGGCTGTGCAGGTTGGGGGATTTGGCTTCCTCCTGCCCCTTATAATCTCACTCGGAGCTATGCTGCTCGCCGGGTACAGTTTTTTTGTGAGCTTCATCGTCGCGGTTGCCCTTTCGGTCACGGCTGAGGCTACGACGGCTCAGCTTTTGCTTGAGCTTAAGGCGTTAAAGACGCGTGTGGGGAATATCCTTCTGGGGGCCGGCCTTATTGATGACCTCTTCGGGATCATTATGGTCACGGTCATTCTTGCGGTTCAAAACGGTGACAACCTCCTGCTCTTTCCCCTGAAATTTGTGGGTTTTGCCGTGGTTGTCTGGGGTGCCTTCAAGCTGACCGCGGTCGTTATCCACCATATTCAGCGTGAGGAGTCGGCGATCTCGAACTTTTCTTTTTTGATCGCGCTGGCCCTTCTGATCGCAATCTCCGCCGAGATGCTTGGCTTCGGTGAGCTCATTGGAGCCTTCACGGCCGGTCTAATCGTCAACATCTTCAATCGCCATGAGCACACGGCCAAGTGTCCAAAGATCTGCCACAGGAAGGCCTACGTTGAGATCCAGAAGCAGAATGTTGAGGACCTGAAGGTCATGACGCTGAGTTTTATCATCCCGTTCTTCTTTATCTACACGGGGATTCAGTTCGACTTCACGCACGTCATCGACAACCTCCCTCTGATTTTGGGGATTACTGCGATCGCCCTTTTGGGTAAGTTTGGTGGTGTCTACTTAGCCAAAAAATTTAACCGAATAAGCTGGCCCGAGTTTTCGGTTATCGGCTGGGGAATGAACTCGCGGGGAGCCGTCGGTTTTGTTCTGGCTCAGATCGCCTACGATGCCAAGCTGATCGACAGCGGTCTCTATACGGCGATTATCAGTGTCGCGCTCATCACAACGCTGGCCTTTCCCTTCTTTGTGAAGAGGGAGTTCAAGCGGCACCCGGAGCTGTTAAAAGAGGTTTAGGCTTAGGGCGGAGCCATTGCACGATGATCGTGAAAACAGCCGATGCCGCATAGGCTGCGATGAGGCCCAGGGTCGTACCCCAGAGGGGGAAGGTGACTCCCGCAACATAGGTGAAGATGACCATAGTGAAGTCGCCCGGGAAGTAGATGCTGCGTATGACGGCCGGCATGACTTCTTTTCCGTGGGCCAGATAGTAGAGGACGAAGGTCGAGGTGAAGACGGCGGGAAAGGCACTAAAAAGGCCGCCCCAGGTGTTGCCGAGCGTGTTGGCCAGAGCGACGGCGCTACAGACAACCGAGCCGGCAAAAACAGCTCGCACCACCAGCCTCAGGGGAGTGAAGGCCAGCGGCGTCAGCTCTTCTTTTTGTGGGAGGCGGCGGGTTATAAGATAGCCGGCAAGCGCGATGGGGAGGTTGTAGATGAAGAGTGAGCTCCAAAATGTGGCGGGTGGGTAGTAGAGGAGCCAGGCCGCTCCGGCCGCCCAGCCGGCGAGTCCTCCAACGAGGCTGAGTATAAGTGAGTAGCGTGAGAGGAGGGCAAAGATCGTCGCAAAGAGGAAGCAGGCCCCAAGCCCCGCGGGGAGAACTCGGGCAACTTCGATAATGTCATTGGGGCTCTTGGTGATGCTGATGAAAAGTATGCTCACCGCCATCGTCGAGGGGATCGTGAGGACGACACCGCGCCACCGCATTGAGACGCGCTCACCTATGATCGTCTGGAGCGCAATAAAGAGCCCGCCAGTTATGAACGAGATAATAAGTTTGAGCGTGAGCATCCTGGCCCCAGTTTAGCTAATCGTCGGTTTTTCCGCTATCAGCAATTGCCTTTTGTGGAAATTCTCGGTAGGATTCCTGCAGTCTGACGTTTTTGTTTTGTGTCGTTGATGCCAGGGTAGCTCAGTGGTAGAGCACGCGCCTGAAGAGCGTGGTGTCGGCAGTTCAATTCTGCCCCCTGGCACCAGTCCGTTAACCTCCTTACTCGATGAGCTCGCTGTTTGATGAATCAAGAGACCGTCCCCATGCCTCTCCTGCTGAAGAGACTCCACAGCCGGCTCCCGTCAACGTCCGCTATCAGGATGTTCTCATGCGTGAGGCCTACGAGGCTCTGCGTGAGGGAAAGGTCCGGCAGGCAGCCACGATTTATGAAGATTTGCTCAAGCGTTTTTCCGGCTCTCTTGATGAAAAAGAGAAAGGCTTACTGAGCAGCGAGGCTGCCGGGGCCTATTATGCGATGGGTGACTATGATGGGGCTCAGCAGCATGCGGAGCGCGCAATCCAGTTTAATGGTGGTGACGATCAAGCGCACACCGTCTTGGGGCGGATCGCCGTCTCGAAGTTTAACTTTGCCCGGGCACGTGAGCACTTTTTGAAGATCGGAACAACAAATCCCGCCCGTTATCTGGGCCTCTGTCTTGTTGCGGTAAAGTTGAGACACACGACTGAGGCGGCAAACTATCTGCGAGAGGGCTCTGCCTACTTTTCTCGGCGCGATCCCGAGTATGGCGTCTTGTCGGCCTATGTGCAGCTCTTGCAGGGGCAGGCGAAAGAGGCCGTTATGGCTGCGCGTCAGCTCCTCTCCACACTTCCAAAAGATATCTTCCTCCTACTGCTTGTCGGAGAGATTTTTATGACCGGAGGGCAGTATGGTGAGGCTCGGGCCGTCGCCGACAAGGTGAAGGCGCTCGCTCCCGATAACGATCAGCTCTACGCACTCAAGGCGAATGCCGAGTACTCCGAGGAAAACTGGACGGTCGCCGAGTCGCTCGCTCAGGAGTCGCTTCGGCTTAATCCACAAAATGCCTATGCTCAGACGGTTATGATGAAGTGTCTGGTCCGAAAAGGGGACTATCTTGGAGCTGAGGAACTTGGGAAGGATATTCTTCGTCGAGCTCCCGAGTACGCTCTTGGGCACGCCAACCTGGGAGACGTCTACTTTGTGATGGGGCAGTACGATCTGGCCCGTCTGGAGTATGAGCAGACCGAGGAGCTGATGGACTCTCTGACAAAAGGCGCGCGGCTCAGAAAAGCACGTATGCAGTTCATTGACGGCAACTACGTCGAGGCTGCCGGTCTTCTGACCGAGCTCATCGAGGGCTACCACACCTACTACGATGACGCGATGTGCGACCTCCTCCTCTGCTACGACCGGCTGGACAATAAGGAAGGAGTCGAGAGCGTCCTCGACAAAATGGAGCTACGAAAATCCTTCTACCAACGGACGCAGCAGCTCATGCAGAAGTTTGTGGACGCCGCTTAGGCGATCTGAAGACCCGGCCGATGATTCAGTTGGCATCCTGTCGGTGTTCTTTAGGCCGCTCCCGTGAGTCCCTTCTGAATCGTCTCCAACGGGAGCAGGGCGCATTTTATTCGTGTGGCACCAACCTCGGTTCCCAGTAGATCGAAGAGAGTCTCTTGGTCCCACTTCAGCACCTCGTCCACCCGAACTCCCTTCAGCTCTTCGGTGAGGAGTGAGGCCATCGCGATCGAGATCGCACAGCCCTCTCCCTCAAACGAGGCATCCCCAATAACACCTTCACTGCCAGCTTTGTCGAGCTTCAGGTAGATGCGAACGCGATCTCCACAGGTTACATTCGCGCCGCTGTGTGTGATGTCGGCTTCCTCAATCCGCCGCTTGTTGAGGGGAGTTTTGTAGAGCTCGATAATCGTATCACGGTAGATATCCATCTGTTCTCATTATACCTTAAAGATTTTTTGCACCTTTTTGAGCCCCTCGATGAGCCGGTCGATATCTTCGGTAGAGTTATAGACGCCAAAGCTGACGCGGGCCGTTGCCGGAATTTTGAGGCGATCCATCAAGGGCATGCAGCAGTGGTGGCCGGCGCGGATCGCGATCTTCTCCTCATTCAAAAGTGAGGAGATGTCGTGAGGGTGGACTCCCTCGAGAGTGAACGAGATTACGCCACTCTGTTCAGCTGCGTCAGCCGGCCCGTAGATTGTGAGGCCGGGGAGCTCGGCACATTTTTGCAGTGCGTACTCGGTGAGCGCATGCTCGTGGGCCCGAACCTTACTCATGCCGATTTTTGCATAGTAGTCGATGGCCGCCCCGAGCCCGATCGCCTGTGCGATGGGGGGTGTGCCCGCCTCGAATTTCCACGGGAGGTCGTTCCAGCTCGAGTGGTCGGTGTGCACCTCGCGAATCATGTCGCCGCCGCCAAAGACCGGAGGCATCTGCTTGAGCAGCTCCTCTTTCGCATAGAGGACGCCAATGCCCGTGGGGCCGCCGAGCTTGTGGCCCGAGAAGGCCAGGAAGTCGCAGTTGAGGTGCTCCACATTGAGCGGCATGTGAGGGACACTCTGAGCCGCATCGATCAGGACCTTGGCTCCGATCGCATGAGCTTTTTGCGTGAGCGTCGTGAGCTGGTTGATTGTGCCGAGTGCATTTGAGACGTGGCTCAGGGCGATCAGCTTTGTGCGGCGGGAGAGGAGCTTACTCAGCTGGTCAAGCTTGAGCCGGCCCTTGCTGTCGCAGTCGATAAACTTCAGCTTGCAGCCGATATCTTTTGCAAGGAGCTGCCAGGGGACGATGTTGCTGTGGTGATCGAGGATCGAAAGGATGATCTCATCGTCGCGCTTGAGCATGCTCCGCCCCCAGCTCAGAGCAACCAGGTTGATTGAGGCCGTGGTTCCCGAAGTAAAAATAATTTCGCGGCTCGAGCCGGCATGAATAAAGGTGCGAACTTTTTCCCGGGCCCCTTCGTAAGCGGCTGTCGCTCTCTCGCTCAGATCGTAAAGTCCACGGTGGACGTTGGCCGAGTAGTTCGTGTAGTACTCCTCCACCGCCTCGATAACGGCTCGCGGCTTGAGCGCCGTTGACGCACTATCAAGGTAGACGAGGGTTGGCTCGTTCACCAGGAGGGGGAAGTCTTTTTTTAGATTGAGTAGAGCGGTTGCTGCGGCCATTGAGTGAGTGAAAGTTCATTTGTGCCTGTGTCGGCGGTGACTACGTGAGTGCGACTCACTAGTGAGAGCTGCCTCGTGCGAGTTTCTGAGCAACGAGCGTTTCGAGAAGTTCAGCCTTGTCGCTTCCTTCATAGCCCGTCCTCAAAAATCCTTCAACAATGAGTGTGCTCGCCGTCTGCTCGTCCACGCCCCGACTACCGAAGTAGAAGAGGTGCTCGTCGTCGAGTCTGGTGACAGAGGCGGCGTGAGAGGCCTGTACGTCGTTGGTACCAATCTTGAGCCCGGGGATCGCATTCACGCGCGTATCGGGAGAGAGCAGGAGGGTCTCTTCAGTGAGGTGCGCCTCCGCGCCCTTGCCTTGTTCAGTAATTTCAATGGCACCGTCAAACCGTCCGTGGGCCGAGTCGTCCAGCACGCCCTTGGAGGTTATCTCGGCGCGGGTGTTGGGAGCCATGAGCTTTGTTGTTGAGAAGATTTCGAACTTCTGAGTCTCATCTCCATAAAAGATTGTGCGCTGCCGGGTCTCCGCTCCTTCTTCCTCAAGAAGTGTCTCCTGAAAAAAACTGGCGGAAGCGCCCCCGAAAAATCCGGTGACAGAGTTGAGGCTCGCCCCCTTTTTAAGCCGGGCCTTAACGACGACAAGCGCATCCTTATTGCGAGGTTCATTCTCCACATAGCTGAGTGTTACTTGTGCGTTGGGCATCAGCACAATCTCGATGCAGTTGAAGCCAACCTCAAGGTCGGTGAGGGGAAGGTCGAGTGTCGTGTTCTCGGCAATAGTTATATGGGTCGTGCGGAAGGTGGAGCCGTACTCGCTATTTTTAAAGCGCTCGTAGGCGGCGGTTCTCTGCTTTCGGGTATTAGGATTGCCGAGGTCGAGCCAGCCGAGGGCTGCATCTTCTGCAATGGGTTTCCAGGTTAGCGTTGTCATAAAAGGAGTTAGATTATCCAACGGCGCCGAGCGCCTCCATCTCAAGTTCGATCAGCCGGTTCATCTCGACGGCGTACTCAAGGGGCATCGCCTTAACGATAGGCTCGATGAAGCCGTTGACGATCATAGCCATCGCCTCGTCTTCCGAAAGTCCACGGCTCATAAGGTAGAAGAGCTGAGTCTGGCTGATCTTTCCGACCGTCGCCTCGTGGCCGATAGAGACATCATTTTCTGCAACCTGCATGTCGGGAATCGTGTCGTTGATCGAGAACTCATCCAGAAGGAGAGCGTCACACTTAACCTGTGCTTTTGCGCCTTTTGCGCCCTTGAGAATCTTCAGCAGGCCTCGATAGACGGACCTCCCTCCGCCCTTGCTGATACTCTTCATAATGACAGTCGAGGTCGTTCTGGGGGCGGCGTGAATAACTTTTGCTCCGGTATCCTGAACCTGTCCGGCATTGGCAAAGGCGATTCCGAGGTGGTCGGCATGAGCCCCCGCGCCACGAAGAATCGTGCAGGGGTAGAGCATCGTGCAGCCCGATCCCATGTTTCCTCCAACCCACTCCATGATGCCGTCACGGTCTACAATCGCGCGCTTTGTGTTGAGGTTGTAGGTGTTGCGGCTCCAGTTCTCAACACTCGAGTAGCGGAAGCGGGCGCCATCTTTAACAAAGACCTCCACGAGACCGGCATGAATTGAGGGTGTCTCATATTTGGCGGCGGAGCAGCCCTCGATGTAGTTTCCCGAGGCTCCCTTCTCGACAATAATAAGTGTGTGTTCAAACTGTCCCATCGAGGCGGCATTCATCCGGAAGTAGGCCTGGAGCGGACGCTCAACATTGACCCCCTCGGGAATGTATATAAAGGTACCACCACTCCAGACGGCTCCGTGCAGAGCTGCGAACTTGTGGTCGTGCATGGGGACGCACTTCATGAAGTACTCTTTAACGAGCTCCGGATAGTCCTGGAGCGCCGTATCCATATCCTCAAAAATGACGCCGAGTTTTGAGTACTCCTCTTTGAGCTTGTGGTAGACATTATTACTCTCGTACTGGGCCCCCGCACCGGCAAGATACTTGCGCTCAGCCTCGGGAATTCCCAGCTTCTCAAAGGTCCGCTTGATCTCTTCGGGTACGTCCTCCCAGCTGTGGGCATTGCTCACCTCACCGGGTTTCGCATAGTAGATGATCTCGTCGAAGTTAAGCCCCGAGAGGTCCGGCCCCCAGGTTGGAAGTGGCTTGCTCAAAAAGACTTCGAGCGACTTCAAGCGGTGTTCGCGCATCCAGTCGGGTTCATTTTTCTCTCGTGAGATACGCTCGACGACCTCGCGTGAGAGGCCTTTCACGACACCTTTCATATAGGAGGTTTCGTTCGCCTCGTCGAGAGTTGAGCGGCTCAGGCCGGCTACGTAATCAAGGGTGGGGGGAGTGGGCATCTGATCAAAAAAGTTGTACAGAATAAGTGTTTAAACTAAAGCTTCTTCGGCGATTTCATCATGTGTTTCCGGAATGCCGAGCTCCTGACG
>Ga0210044_10002790_pt1 | contig 25528 bp, 24 predicted proteins | sample CryGey13umfilter_2_FD_183959 | JGI IMG/M metagenome (GOLD analysis project Ga0210044, IMG submission 183959) | Groundwater microbial communities from aquifer in Utah, USA - Crystal Geyser 4/9/14 3 um filter (SPAdes) (version 2) | ecosystem: Environmental > Aquatic > Deep subsurface >... | reverse complement strand
GATAGGTCTTCTTCTTTTTCATCTAAATCTTCATCGTCTTCTTCCAGTTCGCCGAGTGAGTGAGCCGATCCAAATTGACCGAGTCCACTAGACCGATGCCGATGAAGAAGAGGCGCTCCTCCTCCTCGCGGCTCCGCCACAATCCTGCCACAATTGCCGCCACAATTGCCGCCTCATCTCCGCCACAATTGCCGCCACAATTGCCGCCTCATCTCCGCCACAATTCCGCCACAATCCTGCCACAATTCCGCCACAATCCTGCCACAATTCCGCCACAATTCCGCACTTGCACTGTTGCCAAATCGCAAACAAATTGTTTATCTATAGGTCGTAATTAGTGCTTGCGTGCAGTTGGCTTTTGCCCTACTCTAGGGCAGGGCAAGCGGCAATGGTGCCGCCCCCCCAAAACTCAAAGGCTACAAAATGGCTACCACTCTCAAAGTCGCTACTGTCGCTACCCCGGCCAAGGCCGCCGCGCCGCAGGCCAAGGCCAAGGCCGCCACCGCGCCGCAGGCACCGCGCTTCGTTATGGGCCCTTGGCCGGTTACGTCGCAGGGTACCGACTCAATACGCGGCTACTGCTACAGCGTCGCCAAGCGCCTTGGCAAGGCCCATCCCAACGGCTTTACCGCCGCGCAGTACGCCAGCGCGCTTGCTGCCAATGCTGAAGGCACCACCTACCGGCAGCCGTCCGCAGGCTGGGGTACTGCCGCCAAGCCCAATGGCAACGCTATGTCTCATGCCAAATGGTTTGGTCGCGCCAAGCAAGGCTGGCTCGTTCCTGCTCCTGCCGCCGCCAAGGTGTAACCCCCTGCCCTGCCCTGCCCTATGTGGCAGGGCAGGGTACCCTACCCCGCCCCAAGGGCGGGGCGGGGTAACCCTACCCCATGCCGCCCACTCCCCCCCACCCCTCCCGCGCTGACTTTAGACCATTCATCATCTTCCAAAAATAAAAATAAACCCACGACTATGAGCACTTGTCTTTTGCACTTCCACGTGATACAATCATAGTCTTTCGCCTGAATTCGAGGCTTGTCTTTGTGACCTCCAACACCTACCATACCGTGCCAGCGCCTATTGGGAGGAACCACGAGTGGCAATGATGTCATGAGCATACAATTCCCGAGCAACGTCGTCTGGAAACCCATGCCGGGAAGCCAAGAGGCATTCCTGTCTGCAACTCCGATCTTTGAGGTTCTATTCGAAGGAACTCGAGGAGGTGGTAAGACTGATTCGCTGCTCATGTCTTTTTCCATGCACGTCGGCAAAGGATACGGTCCTGCTTGGAAAGGCATTCTGTTTCGCCAGACCTACAAGCAGTTGACTGACGTTATTTCGAAAACCAAGAAATGGATCCCGCAGATCTGGCCGGAAGCGAAATTCAACCACTCCGAGCATACTTGGACTTGGCCGACTGGTGAGCAACTTCTTCTTCGTCAGTTCGCCAAAGACCATGACTACGACAACTATCACGGACACGAATATCCATGGATTGGCTGGGAAGAACTCTGCAACTGGCACAGTGACAGCGGCTATCGACGCATGTTTTCGACCTGCCGGAGTTCGAAGAAAGGTATGCCTCGCATGGTGCGGGCTACGACGAACCCTTATGGACCCGGACACAACTGGGTCAAACATCGGTTCAAGCCCAACACGATGAACATGATCGTTCGGAAGGACCTCAAGGATGAAGATGGTCTTTCGGAGCCGAGCCGTTTGTCAATCCACAGTCACATTGATGAAAATACGGCTCTTCTGGAAGCTGACCCCGATTACAAGCAGAAAATCGCTGCTTCTGCTCGTAACGAGGCCGAAAAGAAGGCTTGGTTGGAAGGTTCCTGGGACATTGTCGCTGGTGGCATGTTCGATGACGTCTGGAACCCGAAATATAACGTTCTCAAGCGTTTTTTGATCCCAGACAACTGGAAAATCGTGCGTTCCTTCGACTGGGGAGCCTCGAAACCATTCTCTGTTGGGTGGTGGGCCATTTCTGACGGTTCAGACGTTGAAATTCAGCCCGGAGTATGGAAATCCACTGTGAAAGGTGATGTGATTCGCGTCAGAGAGTGGTACGGCAGCACTGGAAAGCCAAATGAAGGCCTCGATCTTCTCGCTTCCGATATCAGCGAAGGCATTATCAAGAGAGAACTGGAGTGGGGATGGAGAGAACAGGGCCAGAACTGGTGTCGCGTGAAAGCTGGCGTCGCTGACAGCCAGATTTTCGCTGCTGAGAACGGAAATTGCATTGCTACGGACATGAAAGTCAGGGTTCGACTGGACGATGGCTATCGCTATCCAGGCATTCAGTGGAACCCTGCCGATAAAAGGCCGGGAAGTCGTGCTACGGGCTGGACACAAATGAGGCAGAGACTGAAAAACGCTCATCCGAACGTGAAAATCGTGCGTGATGAGCCTCGATTGTATCCTCGGGAGAAAGCTGGCCTGTTCGTGTTTGAAGACTGTGCCTCTTTCATCGAGACCATCCCTGTTTTGCCTCGTGACGAGACGAATATGGATGACATCAATACTGATGCAGAAGATCACGTCGCAGACGAAACACGATACCTCATTCGTTGGGTTACAACTCCGGGATCATCTGGCGTGATAACGGGATATAACTGACACAAAACGCTTGCCAAGAGCAGCAGGACCGGAGTAGGTTGACAGCCATGACCAGCACACTCGCATCGCAACACCCATCTTTCTCAGCGGCCAGCCCTGACTGGACTCTGATGCGTGACGCCTACAAAGGCGAGCGCCATGTGAAGAGCAAGGGTGTGCTCTATCTCCCGATGACCAGTTCGCAAGTCTTGGACGGTGCTATCACTTCAGCGACATCGGTTGGCTTCATCGCTTATCAGGCGTACAAGCAGAGAGCGCGTTTCCCGAACTTCACCCGGGAAGCTGTGCAGATGGCAATCGGCATGATGCACTCACAGCCCGCTGAAATCAAGCTGCCGAAAGCCATGGAGAAGATCGTGTCTCGGCAGGGTGAGTCTTTGCAGGTGCTCCTGCGAAGAATAAATACCGAGCAACTGCTCACTGGGCGCATCGGCCTCATGGCTGACATGCCAACGAACCCCGTTCCTGGAGAAGATCTGCCCTATCTCGCGACGTACATCGCTGAGCGCTGCATCAACTGGGACGATGGAACTGTTGAGCAACTTGTTCCCCAGAAGTTGAACCTTGTCATCCTCAACGAGAGTGAGCAGGTTCGCACTGCTGATTTTGGTTGGGAAAACAAAGACAAGTATCGCGTCCTCATCTTGGGCGATGCACGGGACAATGAACCCAAAGGGACCTATCGGCAGGGCGTATTTGAAGAGACCAATTACAGTGAGGTGTCTCTCAAGGCTCCATCGTGGCGTGGTCGTACGTTGGAAGAAATTCCTTTCGTGTTCATCAACTCCTGTGATGTCACGTCTGACGTCGATGATCCGCCTCTTCTGGACCTCGGCAACATCTGCATGGCGATCTATCGTGCTGAGGCAGACTATCGGCAGAACCTGTTCATGCAGGGACAAGATACCTTCGTGACCATTGGTGGCGGCTTCGATGAGACTGATAAGGTCCGTGTCGGGTCAGGCGCACGCCTTGATCTGCCTATGGGTGCTGACGCGAAGTACGTCGGTGTCCAGAGCCAAGGTCTCAGCGAACAAAAAGACGCAATCACCAATCTGGAAGGCCGTGCCTCCTCCATGGGCGCTCAAACGCTGGACAGCACGTCTCGCCAGCGTGAAAGCGGTGATAGCTTGCGTATCCGTGTTGCTGCTCGTACAGCTGACATGAACCAAGTCGCTGAGACTGGCGCAACTGGCCTCGAGCAAGTGCTGAAGATCTGTGCACGCTGGATGGACGAAGATCCCAGTGAAGTTTCGGTCATCGCCAACAAAGAGTTTGGCGAAATGCCGCTCACTGGTCAAACGATGGTTGAAATTGCAACGGCTCGCAACCTTGGCTGGCCGATCAGCGCTCGTTCGATGCACGATCTGTCTCGGAAGCGTCGCATGACTACCAAGACGTTCGAAGAAGAAGTTGCTGAGGCTGAGAAAGAGAGCAAGGACGAGAAGTTCGTGTTCGGGAAGCCTGACACTGGTTCGAACACTGCCATTCAGCCCAATGACCCGAACAATCCCAATGGGAACACGGGTGGCGGTGACAAGACGAATGGGCAGACAACTCATCCTTCTGGAAGGACGCAGACAAAATGATCTATACCTGTCTCTTCGGAGCAGGTTGTTTCGCGCTGGGCTCACTGCTCGGTTAACATAACCAGTCAAGGTGATCTTGACTTTAGATGGAGAACGGATATGGATCCGCTCGAACTTGTTTACGACAAACTCGATGCAGTGCCCGAAGCGTTCCGTGGTCTTTACACGGAGAAAGACGGCAAGGCAGTCCTCACGCACATCAACGGCATGAAGACGCAACAGGACATCGCCAACGTCCAGGAGGCCCTCCGCAAAGAACGGGAAGATCACAATGCTGTGAAAACCTCGCTCAGGGCGTGGGGTTCGCTGAAGCCGGACGAGGTTCAGTCAAAGCTGGACCGGATCGCCGAGTTGGAAGCCGCTGCTGGCGGAAAACTCGACGAAGAGGCGATGCAGAAGATCATCGATGCTCGCCTTGGGCAGAAGACCGCTCCTCTGGAACGGCAACTCCGTGACCTGACGGTCGAACGTGATACTCTTGCGCAAGAGCGTGATACTCTTCATGAGAGCATCCAGCGCCGTGACATGAACGATGTCATTCGTTCTGTGGCTACGGAAATGAAGGTGCTCAGCACTGCGATCCCCGATGTGGAGATGGTGGCTGCTGCGTATCTCGAGCGCGACGTCACGACTGGAGAGTTCATCGTGAAGGCTGATGCCAAGGGTGTGACGCCCGGAACCGACATCAAGGGCTTCATGAAGGACATGCAGAAGCTGCGTCCTCACTGGTGGCCTGCTTCTGCTGGTGGTGGTGCTGGTGGCGGTGGCTTCGGCGGTGACAACGGTGATAACCCGTGGTCTGCCAAGGGCTGGAACATGACCAAGCAGGGACAGTATGTCCGCGAGCATGGCATGGCGAAAGCCCAAGAGGCTGCGAAAGCTACCGGCTCGGTAATCGGAGCAACACATCCTCCGGCCGTGAGAAAATAGGCTTGCTCCCCGCAAGGGGGCACGCTATACAAGGGGCACGCTTGCGGGGTGTGGTAGCCGACCGCAGGCTTACCTCGGCTGATACTAACAGCCAAAGCGCCCCGATTGAGTTTAACTCTCGGGGCGCTTTCTTAACTAAAACCCTGTTGCAAATCCCTCCGGTTTGAGTTAGCTTACCTCAGTTCTCGATGACGTGGGTCATCAGCCCAAATCCGCGAACATGGGTTCGCTTTCCCAGCACCACGAAAGGAAATCAAATGGCCGCAGGACCCGCGACTCGGGTGAGCGACGTCATCGTCCCCGAAGTCTTCACTCCTTACATGCAGAACCTGACGGAGGAAAAGTCTCGTCTGGTTCAATCTGGTCTGCTCGCCCGCTCCCAGCCGCTCGACACTCTGCTCGCTGGTGGTGGTCTGACGTTCCAGGTGCCCTCGTGGCGCGATCTGGACAATGACGCTGAGCGTGTCTCGACTGACACTTCGGTGCCGTTCGCTGATGCCGATGCAGCGTTGCCCGCTGGTGTCGTTCGTCCCCCGAACCCGTTGAAGATCAGTTCGCTGAAAGAAATCGCCGTTCGCCTGAACCGGAACAACTCGTGGTCCACGACCGACCTCGCAGCCGTTCTGGCCGGCTCCGATCCAATGAACGCGATTGCTGATCGCGTCGCTGCCTACTGGACCCGTCGTCTGCAAGCCGCGTTCATCGCGACCTGGAACGGTGTCATCGCTGACAACGCGGCCAACGATACGGCTGATTATGCCAACGATATCTCGGGCGCTGGCTTCGTCGATGGTGTGACCAACTTCTCGGCCGAAGCGTTCCTCGATGCAGCGCAGACGATGGGCGACTCGCAGGAAGGTCTGGTTGCGGTTGCTGTCCACTCGGTGGTCTACAGCCGGATGCAGAAAAACAACCTGATCGACTTCATCCCTGATGCTCGCGGCGAGATCAACATTCCGATGTTCCTCGGCCGTGAAGTGATCGTCGATGATGGCCTTCCCCGGACCGGCTCCGTCTATGATACGTGGCTTTTCGGCACTGGCGCGACTCAGCTTGGCGTTGGCACTCCGCCCGTGGCGACCGAGGTCGAGCGGAAAGCTGGCGGCGGCAACGGCGGCGGTCAGGACGTGCTGTACTCGCGCGTCATGTGGTCCATGCACCCGACTGGTCACGCTTGGATCGGCACTGCTGGCGAGGGCGGTCCCGCCAACACAGGTACCGCGAACAGCGACCTGGACGAAGCAGGTTCGTGGGATCGCCGGTATCCCGAGCGGAAGCAGATCAAGTTCGCTCGCTTGGTCACTCGCGAAGCGTAAGGAGTAGGGGGCTTCGGCCCCCTTCTTCCAACCTTCAGTTTCGAAAGGAAACATGATGACCAAAGGACTTCCTCGCTCTCTTGCCCATGCGAACCCCATGCGTGAGGCTATCACCAAGATCAAACTGCCGATCGATCATGCGATTACTGTCACCGCGACCGGTGCGGCTATCGGGTTCGGCTCTGTCTCCTTGGGCGGTCTGCCCGAAGCCTACCTCAAGGTTCTGTCTGTCGCTGTTCAGGTTCAGTTCACTGGCCCGATCTCGGCCAATCTGACCGACACTTTCGATGGTGCCTTTGGTGTCGGTACGACCCCCGCCTCCGACGCAACGATCACTGGCACAGACGTTGATCTGATCTCCAGCACCGCGCTCGGCGCTGCGACTGCCGAAGTCTCGCCTATCAAGACCGTCGCCGATGGTGTCGATCTGGTGCTCGACAATACGGCCAACGATCTCGAGATCAACCTGAACCTGCTGATCGACGCAGCCAGCATCACCGATGATACCTCTGTCGTGATCACGGCCAATGGCATCATCGAAATCGTTCTGGTGACGATGCTCGACGACTAAGAAGGGTGCCCTCTTGGGCACTCTTCCCAACCTAAATTTAAGAGGTAGATATGATGAATATCAAGGAAGCACTTGTTCAACTCGACGCTCTCGATGACGAACAGTGGACGCAGGATGGAGCGCCCAAGACGGACGTCGTCAGCGAACTGGTCGGCAAGAAGGTCTCCCGTGCAGAAATCATCGATGCTGCCCCGAAGTTCTCGCGTGAGAACCAAGACCTGACCATCGAAGAAGAAACCAAAGCGCCGGAACAGCCTCCGGTCATCGAGACGGAAACTGGCCCTCTCGATACCTCGCTTCTGAAAGCCTTCTCCGAAATGGAGCCGATGCTCCCGCAGGAACTCGCTGACAAGGTCCTGAAAGACCTGCCGAAGGAACTCCTGCCGGAAGTCGAAAAGCTTCTGATCGGACAGATCGCTGAACTGGCTGCTCGCCAGAAAGAAGTCGACGAAATGTCCCGCAAGCTGAAACTCAGCCTCGCGACGGCCCGGACCTGGATCAGGGCTCTGATCCCCGACATGTCCAATCAGCAAGCGATCCAGGCTTACATCAAAGTCTCGGCCGAAAACCGCAATGCGAAAGCGAAGGCGGTGCATGACGCGCTCGGTGGCATGAAGATCACTGATCTTGTGAAACTGGATCCCCGTGCCGCGATCGATCGGGCATTCGCTCGCAAGACCGCTCGTGGGGGCCAACGCCCGATGAGGTAAGCTATGAGCATTGAACGCAGCCCTCGCATGATAGGACCTCAGTCTGCTAGGCTGAGGGCTGCTCTTCTCTACGCAAAGAAACGTCGTCTCAAAAGACTCGCGATTGATCCTGATCCTGATCTGCAGACTTTTACTTTTCCAGACGACGCGGCTTCGGTTTCAAATTTCAAACTGAAGGGCAACAGGGTTTCTCCTAACAGCAATCGTAAACTTAAGAGAATATCTTTCAGGACAGATGCTGCAAATGTTTCTGTCTTCGTGTTTGAAGTATCGCCGGACAACACCGCAACGATACAGAACATTCTCTTTTCTTCGTCAGCTTTTGCCTCTCTCGGAACTACCCTCCAGGAATTCGTATTCCCCACTGCTCCCATTCTGGTGGCTGGAACGCACTATGCTGTCTGCATCTATTTCGAAACAGGAATTCCTCACCTATACTATAGCAATTTGATTCCAGTCGATGGTTCCGGCGTCTTTAACTTCCATTCCTTGATAAGAAGCAATTTGGCAATTGCTGAAGGAGTTAACATCGGTGATGCTTCTGTGACGTCATCTTGGGCGATAAGCCTGATAACTGAGAGGCTAGCATGACATTCATCGTCGAAGACGGATCTGGTATCTACGAAGCGAATGCTTATGCTGGTCGTGGTTTCGTTGGCAACTATCTCGCCAGCAGAAATCGTGCTACCGCATGGGAAACAGCTTCTGAAGAAGCGCAGAAGGCTGCTATCATCGCGGCCACTGATTATATCGATCGTCGATTCGGTCCTGTCTTCCTCGGGCAGAAGCTGTATGAAGATCTCACTGTCTATGCCTCGAACATTCTTCAGATCACTGAACTCCCTGTTGACGGTGATACCATCACGATCGGGACCACCATTTACACATTTCGTAACGCCGCAGCGGTTGCATACGAAGTTACCATTGGCACGACTATCGGAGAGGCCACTGGAGCCCTTGCGGGGGCCATTGCTGGCACGGGTGGGGGCACTGGCACCCTAGCGCATCCAAGCGCCTCTGCAGACGTCCTTGCTGGGGTGGGGGACGTCATTGTGCGGGCATTGGTGGCGGGTGTGCTGGCAACGGCAATTCCCACCACAGCGAGCAATCCCAAGCACGTCTGGGACTATTCCGAACTGATCGGCGGTCTAGACGAAGCTGAACAGGTTCTCGAATTCCCGAGGACTGTGTTCACTGGAATTCCGGTGGCTCTCAAACAAGCTGTCGCAGAATATGCGGAGCGGGCGTTGGCTGGCGCTCTGATGCCTGATCCTGAAGTCGATGCAACTGGCGGCTCGTTGATCCTCAACCGTGATAAAGTGGGTCCGATTGAAAGTGAGCAGCGCTACTCCGGCGGCGTGGTTCAGATCTTCAAGAAATATCCAGCAGCAGATCGTCTACTGCTCGGTCTGATTTCCTCAGGTGGTGGGGTCATCAGGTAATGGCGATCAACTACACCAAACTCGCTGCGAAGGCACAGAAACTGATCACCAATGGTGGTCGGACAATTACTCTTGTTCGTCAGAACGAGACGCCTATCGATGCAGCGAAGCCTTGGAATGGCTCTATTCCTGCCCCTGAGACGAAGTTTGATGTTCCAGCGATGCAACTTCTGCCGAATGCTGTCCGCATCTTTGGGCTTTCTGCCTTGGGCGATGCAAGCAAACTCGATGGACTGTTGTCTGTCTCTGAATATGTGTATATCCTGTTCCAGGGAGAGGTCGATCTTCATCAGTTCACATTCGTTCGCGATGGTGGCATAGATTTCAATATCGAGGCAACTCAAGCCTTGAAGCCTGCGAACACAACTCTGCTTGGTTTTATAGGAGTGAGACGGTGAGCCTGACCTATGCCCAAGCGAATGATGAAGTTCTCGCTCAGCTGAAAGCAGTGTGGGACCCAACTGGTTACAAATTCTTCTATGAAGACATTCGTGATCAGAAAGAAACTGACATGTCGCCGTGGGCGACTGTCGTTGTCCGCCATGCGGCTGGTCAGCAAGATAGTCTCGGTGGACGTGGCAACAGATCATTCCTGCGGCTTGGCGTCCTTATTATCACGATCAACACTCCATCAGGTTCCGGCTTGTCAGAAGCGTATGCTTTGGCTAAGGTGGTGGCCGACGCATATGAAGGCGCGTCTTCACCCAATGGAGTTTGGTTCCGTAACGTTCGTATCAATGAACTCGGTCGCGATGGTACTTTCTATCAGACCAATGTGCTCGTTGATTTCGAATACACTGAAACAAAGTAAGGAGGCCACGAATGGCACAGGTCCAAAAGATCGACTCCAATATCACCGGCCTTGCCTATGCTGAGGAAGCTCAGCTTGGCCTGCTTCCCGGTGAAGGCGGACTTGGTGGGACACCGGTCTGGTATCGGTTGAACCCGAACAGCTACAGCGATTTTGGTGGTGAAGTTGTCACCGTCGCTCCCAACCCGATCAATCCGTCGCGTCAGCGCCGCAAGGGCGTTACGACTGACTTGAACGCGACTGGTGGTTTCAACCACAACCTCACGTTCGAAAACCTCACCGATCTCATGCAGGGTGTCATGTTCGCGGACATTCGTGCAAAGGGTGAAGAAGTCGTCACAGCAGTTGCTCTTGACACCATCAACCCCGACGAATATCAAGTCGCATCGACAACTGACTTCATCGTCGGCAACCTGATCATCGGTCGTGGCTTTGCCAATACAGCGAACAATGCAGTGAACGTCGTCACGGCAATCGTCGCTGGTATCTCGGTCGAAGTTGCTGATGGCTTGCTGGTCGCAGAAGCTTCTCCGCCCGCTGGCGCTGACATCAAGGTCGTCGGCTTCCAGTTCGCTGATGCAGACGCTGTGATCGATGTCTCCGGGAACCTTCCGGCTCTGACCTCGACCGCAGTCGCAGATCTCACCACACTGGGCCTCGTTCCCGGACAGTGGGTCTACATCGGTGGCGACGCAAGTGCCAACTCGTTCACCAATGCTGCGAACAACGGCTTCAAGAGGGTTCGCTCGATCACAGCTGATGCAATCACGTTCGACAAGTCGGACGCCGCGATGGTTGCAGATGCTGGTGTCATCGGCAAGGCCATTCGCCTGTTCTATGGTGATGTGCTTCGCAACGAAACTGGCTCTCTCATCGTTCGCCGGACCTACAACGTCGAACGGACGCTTGGCGCTCCCGATGATGGTTCTCCCAATGCAATCCAGTCCGAAGTGCTGATTGGCGCTGTTCCGAATGAATTCACGCTCAACGTGCCGCAGGCAGAACTTGCCAACGTCGACGTGACCTTCATCGCCACCGACAACTCTCAGCGGCTCTCTGTTGATGGTCCCAAGCAGTCCAGCGTTCAGGACTTCCGTGTCGCTCAGGAATACAACACCTCGAGCGACGTCGGCCGCAGCCGCTTGGGCATCGTGTCCGATGTTGACGAAGCCCCCTCGGCCCTGTTCGCCTACGTCACGGAAGCAAGTATCGCGATCAACAACAACGTCACACCCAACAAGGCAGTCGGTGTTCTCGGCGCTTTCGAGGTGACCGCAGGCACGTTCAATGTCTCTGGCTCGGTGACTGCCTACTTTGCCAACGTCTCGGCAACGCAGGCCGTTCGCAACAACGCCAGCGTCACCCTCGACATCAGTTTCGTCAAGGACAACACGGCTCTCATCTATGACATTCCGTTGATCTCCTTGGGCGATGGGCGTCTCAAGGTCGAAATTGACCAGCCAATCATGCTTCCGCTCAACACGGACGCTGCTTCTGGTCAGGATATCAGCACCGACCTCGATCACACTCTGCTGCTGACCTATTTCCACTATGTCCCGGACGCCGCGTAAGCGCGGCGTCTACCACACCTAAAACAGGAGAATACAGATGGGAATGTATGACATTTTCGAGACCGATGAGGATCTCGAGAACGCTGGAATCTGGCTGGACTATGGCGACTTCCGCGTGAAGATCGCATCGGCTGGTCAGGGCAACAAGAAATATGTCCGCTACGCCGAAAAGGCTCTGAAGCCGATTCGTCGGGCCATGCAGGCCGGAGCAGTTTCCAATGAGCGCTCCATGGCGATCATGTCTGATATCTATGCCAAGACGATCGTTCTCGACTGGCAGGTGAAGGGCGACGCTGGCTGGAAGCCAGGAATTGAAGGTCGTGACGGTGAAGTCCTGCCATTCAACAAAGAAGAAGTGCAGAAAGTCTTCGAGGCCCTGCCCAACCTCTTCATCGACGTGCAGGAACAGGCCAACGCGATTTCCAACTTTCGCAAGGCCGAAATCGAGGAAGACTCGGGAAACTAACTGCCGTGCTGGAGTATCAACTTCAGCACGGGCAAGTTGAGCAACAGATCATTGAGCAGGCCACGAAAAGCGGCCAGCCTATACCTAGTCGTATAGAAAATGCCCCTAGCATTATGCCGGGGCTTGAACTATACTACATAGGGTTCATGGAACTCACTTCCTCGCGTCAAATGGGCTGGAGCATTGGTCCGATACCTTGGCTCGCTATCGAACAGTATTGCATGGTGAAGGGACTTGATGAAGAACAGCAAGAGGCGATGCACCATCACATAATCGCGATGGACACCGTCTACATGAAGTATCAAGCAAAGAAACAGAAGTAATGGCCGATCTTCTTCAGTTCTCAAAAAACATAAGGCGGCGCGGTCGTCAGGTTGAGAATTCTGCTTCTAAACTTGTTCGCAGCATGGCAAAGCGAACTCTTCGTTCCCTCGTGCAGAATACCAAGGTTGATACAGGCAAGGCTCGTTCCAACTGGCGTGTTGGCCTTGGCGCTGCTCCAACTGCTGTCATTGGGCCTTATGCTCCCTATCCGAAGGGGAGCAAAGCGAATGGACGTGGCGCTGCTGAAACGGCGAATGCCGCAGCAGCGATCTCTGCTGGCAACGCTCGTATCAACTCTGTCAAAGGTGTTTCGGGTGTTGGTCTGAAGACCGCAATCTACATCGCAAATAGCGTACCGTATCTGGACAAAGCACTGCTTCCTGGAGCGGTTGAGATTTCCATTCGTGAAGCCCAAGCTGTTATCCGTGGCTTTCGTGTGTTCGACAGAAGTGCCAGCGGCGATGACGGAGGCGATCTGTAATGGTCACAGAAAACGTAACAGTCAGCTTCATTGAGAATGGTGCCCGTATTGTCAAACGCAAGATTGATGAAATCGGTCAAGCCGCGAATAATGCAACTCGTGGTATCTTCCTCCTCCAGCGTGCCCTGTTCGTCTTGGGCGGCGCAGGTATTGTGAGCAGTCTCACCAAGATGGCTGATGCACTCACCAACATGGAAAATAAACTTCGTCTCACGAGCACAAGCACGGCGAACCTCGAAGCAGTTCAAGACGCATTGTTCGAGTCTGCAAATCGCTCCCGCTCTTCTGTTGAAGCGACTGCTGACGTCTACAGCCGTATCGCTCTCTCTGCTCGTAATCTTGGTGCGAGTCAACAACAGGTGATCGCTGTTACTGAAACTCTACAAAAGGCTGCTATTGTTTCTGGTGCCTCGGCTCAGGAAGCTAATGCGGCTTTGATACAGCTTGGGCAGGGTCTTGCATCTAACCGCTTGTCCGGTGATGAACTTCGTTCTGTCCTTGAACAGCTTCCCTACGTTGCAGATATCATCGCTGACTACATGACCAAAACTGGTCAATACGGTACTGTTACTCGTGGAACATTACGTCAACTCGGCAAAGAAGGAAAACTCACTTCTCAAGTAGTGTTTGATGCGATTGCAGCCGCGCAGAATGGTGTTGATCAACTTTTCGCCCAAACGAACCCGACCATCGAGCAGGGGTTCAGAGTCGCCAGAAATAACCTGCTTAAATTCATTGATGACTTCGATGATGCGGTTGGTGCCAGCACGGCGCTCGCGAAAGCGATTATCGTTATCTCTGAGAACCTCGACATCGTTGTCGGCGTTCTTGGACTGGTGGCCGCTGGCTTCGCCCTTTCTTTCGGTGCTTCCCTTCTTGGGCGGATCAATTCCTATGTCCATGGCTTCACTCGCGCTGGCGCTGCTCTCGCTCGTTACGCATCAATTCAAGTCGCTTCCGCGAGCAAACAAGTTGCGGCGACCTCTGCAACTCTCAACGATACCCGCGCTCGTCTGCAGAACATCACAACTCGTCAAGCCCAAATAGGAGCCACGCTACGCAACGCTAAAGCTGAATATGCAGAAGCAGAAGCACAATTCGCAGGCGGGCGCGCCCGTTCCGCTGCGACTGGTCAGTTCATTGCTATGCAGGGCGCTCGTGATCGACTTACCGCTGCGACAATTCGTCTCACCGCGGCTGAGCGTGCAAACAATATCGCAACTGGAAGAAGTGCTGCCCTATCTACTGAAGTTACGGTGGCCGAGACCGCTCAGGCTGCCGCTAGGACGCGGCTAGGAGTAGCAACGGCGGCTCAGGGTGGTTTCATGGCACGCTTGGCAGGCACCTTTCCGCTGCTCACGGGACTTGTCCGTGGGGCGGCTGGTGCGTTCTCATGGCTGTTCGCTATATTGGCGGCAAATCCTATCGGTGCTGTCATCGCTGTTATTGCTGCTTTGATTGCCCTGATCTTCGCTTTTGGTGATCGTATCAAGATTACCGCTGATGGCGTGGTCAGCCTGAGAGATGCAATGATCGCAGCTTTCCAGCTTATCTACGAAGCGATATCCAGTGTCGTTGGAGTGATCATCGAATTTCTCCAGCCTGCTATTGACATCGTGAAGCAGGCATTCCTCGCCCTTGGGCAAGCCATTCTTGACGCTTTCACGGCAGTCGGTAGTTTTGTCCTCACAGTGATCAACACGATCCTCGGCACGATTGTCGGTTTCATCAACGGCACTATCCGCGCTTGGGGAACTCTTCCGGCTGCGATACTTGACATCATGAACATCATCAGGAACGGTGTTCTCACAGCAGTTGAAAATCTGGTCAATGGCTTCATTGAAGGCGTGCAAAGCATTCCTGAGAAGTTCGGTCAGGTGATGGACTCGATTGTTCAATTCGCAAGCGATGCCGTGACCTATATCTTCGACGCTTTCTCTGCACTTCCTGGAGCCATTTCAGCGATTGCTGAGAAAGCCGCAGCTTTCCTGAAACAGAAATTCCTGGAAGCAATCAACGTCATCATCAATGCTTTGAACGCTCTTCCTGGAATTGCGATCGATACCTTTGACGCGGTTGGGACTGCGGCTGGTGACATTCAATTCGATCTGCCGAGCCTTCCCAGCTTCGAACCGATCTTTGATCAGGGTCGTTTGTCTCTGGATCAATTCAAAGGTGATGTGACTGGTGCTGCCTCTGATGTCGGCAAGATCTATGCTGATGAATTCGCAAGCGCATACTCCCGCAATCTCGCTGGTGAGGCAGGTCAAGCGGTTCTTGATGCAGCAGGTAAACTCGGTCAAACGGTAATCGATCGGGCTCGTCAAAACATAGCCAACGTTCCTCCTTCCGGAACTATCTCGACAGTTCCTGGCACTCCTGTCACTCCCAACACTCCTGCTGGAACAGGTGGCGGAGCGAACGAAAAGACGTTTGCTCAGGAACTGGCTGAACTTCAGCAGAAGATCGAACTGGAGAAACAGTACGGTATCCAGAAAGAGATCAATAACCAGATCTTGTCCATCGAGAAATCAATCAAGCGCGAACTGTCTGCGACTGAGAAAGATCAGGTTGCCTCGGCGGTTCAACTGCTCGAGATCTCCAAAGCATACGGGTCCATCCTCGAGGAAATTCGTGGCCCACAGGAAGCACTGCAATTCGGTCAAGCCGCTCTCAACCAGTTGTTCGAAGAGGGAGCGATCTCTCTTGAGAACTACAATTCCAAACTGCGTGACCTCCAGATCAATGCTGACAAAGCTGCGAATACAATCGGTGGTGGGTTCAGGGCTGCAATCGGTGGAGCCATTCAGTCTGCTGGTGAGTTTGGTGAGTCGCTTGGTGGAGTTATTGTTGGAGCGGCTGGAAGAGCGGCTGATGCAATCGTTGAGTTCGCGCAGACAGGTAAACTCAACATTCGCGCTTTCTTTGCGGACTTGTTCGCTCAACTTCTGAAACTCGCTGCACAACGTCTCCTTCTTTCCTTCCTCGGTGGCTTCTTGGGCATTCCGGGTGCGAGCCTCGGTGGCAGTGGCGGACTTAGCTTCGCGACTGGTGGATCAATTCTCCCCAGCGGACCAGGATCAACCGATTCGCAAGTAGTAGCATTTGCCAAGAGACCTGATGAGCGTGTAGACATACTCACGCCGGGTCAACAACAGGCTAAGAAAAACGGGGAAGGTCAGGGTGGTGGAACCACGGTGGTTCAATCTCCTCCTGTCAATATCGCTGCTGTTCTCAGCCCAAGCGACATCATAGGGGTGTTCAATGATGGCGGTGATACGCAGATCATCAACATTCTGCAACGTAACTCGTCGACTGTAAAGCAGATCGCACAGTCCTAAGGGGAACCTATGCCATTCGCTACTGGAACAGCTAGGACGCCATCTGAACTCCTGAACGCCCTGAACACTCACCTTGTCGCAAACGGCTGGACCAAGCTGCGGGGTGAGACCGATATGGCTTGTGCTTCCCCGAAAGCTGCACGGTACTGGCGGCTCTTGGTCTGGGAAAGCCAGACTACTTCTAGCGGCTTTCGAGGTCTGCAACTTTTCAATCTTCGCACAACGTCTGGAGGTGCGAACGTCGCAACGGTCGGTGCAAATTTCTCGTGCTCGTCAGTGGGGACAGGCACCCCTTCACTTATGGTCGCGGGAGGTCTGCTGCGTTCTGCAAGCATCGCCAATCAGCCCTGGACTGTTACCTATGACTTCGGAGCGCCCACGACTATCCGCGAGTTCTACCTTCGCGGCGACTCTACTATCGGCAACTCTCCTCGTGACTTTGCTTTTCAGTGGTCAAACGATGGAGAAGTCTGGACCACGTTGAACGTCTACACCAGCATAACTTGGACGGCTTCCGAGTACAAGACTTTCACCATCACAGACGGCTTCCTTTTCAGCGACCATGTCGCGGTTGATGCCCCGCGCCGCTCGGGAGCAGCGGAAGATTTCACCACGAGTTCTAACCTCACCACAAGCGCGGGACGTGACCTGTCAGAAGACTACTGGCTGTGGCAGGGTCCTGGCTATGACGCTTCCCGCCGCGTCTACGTCCACGCACGCTCCTACTGCCGACAAGCAGCCTCAACACATGTCATCCAGTTGGACTACTCGATTGCTTACGATGCGGCGATACGCTCGTGGGCGGGGCAGGTTGGTTCAAGTGGACTCGAGCGCTGCCACCTGATGGATTCGGGCACTGTTACTTACTGGATCTACTCGAACTCGAAGCGGATCCTGTTGATCACGCGCAGCGGCGCTCAGGACTACACCTCGACTTATATCGGCTTCATGTCGGCTTTCGCTTTGCCTAATGATTATCCCTTCCCACTTCTCATCTCGACGACCATGCCTGACCGTTTCACTTACACGTCAGGAGATGTCAACGCGAGGTTGTCATCTATGGCTGATCCGGGTCTGAGCGCCACGGCTTGTCGCCTCTGGGATGGGACGTTGATCGTACCGAACAATCGCCCATCCACTGGCACGAGCAACCTCTATCTCCAGAAGCCTACCAATTCCTGGGTCTGGCCGTATCACTTTGGCTCAACTGGAATTTCTAGTAGCTGGCCTGGAGCTATCGGGTCTGACTTTCATGACTATTCTCCAGCACATATTTTTGACTACGTTAGCGCGACGCAGCAGAATGCGCTGCCACTCATTCCATGCACCGTTATGCACGACCCCTACGGCAACATCGGAGTAATGGACGGCGTTTTCGCGATCCCATCTGGTGGCATACTGACACCCACCCAGTTGATCACAATTGGCATTCAAAACTACCGCGTATTTCCGAACCGCACCCGGCGCGAATCGGTTGCTTGGTTCGCAGTTCGGGAGGACTGAGACATGACCTACAGCACAGGCACAGGTGACTACATCGCGCTGATGGCCGCGGTACTCGCACATGCCGTCGCAGATGGCTGGACAACGACCAGCGGAAACTGGCCAATCTCGAAAGGCATCGTCCGCGGCGTCGATTGGTCGACTTACACAGCGACCGAGGTTGACCGCACGCTGCTTGGCGGCGCAACCAAGACAGTTCGCTACTTGCGAATTGCGGTCGGAACGTCCCCCTCGGACGCGACCACAAACGCAGGCGCTAACGCGTCATCTGCACAAGCCGCCAACATGAACTACACTTTTACTTCGTGGCACATCTTCTCTGACCCTACGGTCAGTGACTACATCCACGTCGTCTGCAACTTCTCGAATGGGATCCATTCTGATTGCTACACTCACTTTGGCTTCGGTGCACTTGACAAGCACGGTATGACTCACACCGGCATCGTCTACGCAACGGCCAGCCCAAAGCGAGCCTATTCAATCGACACCTCGAATGGCATCTCAGCGCTCGATTGGAATGGTGGCCCTTATGGCCGCATAAATCAATTCTATACCGGGCGCAGTTTGTTCACCTTCATCCCTACCTACTACGGGCAGAACGGCTTGGTCTATATTATCGATCCCACAGTCAATCCGCTCCCTTCGAGCGGATGGCCTGCTGCCAACGTGGTGCAAGGACCTGACAACGTGGTCAATACAATCTCGCCGGACACTCATGCCCAAGCGAAACAAGACCCAAGCGAACGCTCTCTGGGCTACGAGTATAACTGGTCCACATGGGCGCAGTTCACAACACCTCAGCCTTACTCAGGCGCGATGACTATGGGGCCGCTGCCTGTGTGGATCCTACAAAACTCAGGGCCTTCGTCGAAAGTCACCTATGTCGGATCGTTCCCCAACGTGCGGACGTGCAGTCTGGAACTCTACTCGCCAAAGGACATCCTCACCTACGGAGCAGAAGAGTGGATGGTGTTCCCAATGCTGCGCTCAACTGCATGGAGCTTGACACATCTGACTGACCAAATCACGTCAGGACGCTCAGGCTACGCTTTCAAGAAGGTGCCGTGATGGCATTCATTGCACCTGGATCAATTGTTGCTTTCTGGGACAGCGATGCTGGTGCTGATCGTCTTGTGTTCAGCGGAACACAAGCGCCGCGTCAGGGCGGAAGCTATGCTGATATTGCTGAGTCGATTGCTGTTCAAGATCCGATTTTGGTGAGCAACAGCTACAGTTTTGTTGATGAAACTTCTTGGTCTGGCACTAACACTGGAACGATCACTCCCACGCAATACACCGATTTTCACTTTCGTTTTTGGGTCATTCCTGAAGAACTTCGTCTGGCGAACCCTCTCATCAACACTGACATTCCATTCATTATCTGGAGTACTTTTCCAGTTATCCAAACTCTGCAAGCGATCAACGTTTTTGGCTCCGAGGTTCTAACCTTTGATAAGACGGCTTTGGTCAGCACTATCATGGACTCTGAATATCAGAATGTCAATCTTCGTATCGGTCCCGGTGAACCCAATGTAGATGCAGTGGTCGAGTTCGTGTTTCCGCTCGGCATCGCATACCTTATCATCATCGCTACTGTCTCTGAGACTTTCAACCTCGTGCCAGATGTGCCTGTCAATGAGACATGGGAATTCCTCACAGAGATCTTGACAGCCTATGATGGTAGCGAGCAGCGCATCAGTCTGCGTCGCAATCCACGCCGGAACATGGAGTTCTCTATCGATATCATCGATCTTCAGCAGCGCCAAGAACAATATGAATTGCTGTTCAAGAACATGGGTCTTCAAGCTATCATTCCTGCTTATCAACACGCGACTCGTATAACTCAGACGACAACAATCGGTGGAAGCCGCTTGTACTTCGATGCGACCAAAACTCAAATGCGAGTTAATGAAAGCATCGCGATGATCAACATCAAAACCCAAGAGGCACAGGTGGCGAAAGTCACTGCAATTTACAGTGATGGAGTTGACATCGGCTCTGCCGTTGGGCAAGATATTGATAACGGATACTATGTCTATCCCTGCCATGCTATGATCATCCAGAATGACTCTGGCCTGACCATGCAGAGCATCACCGGAAAGATGGACATACGGGCTGAGGGTTTTGCTCAGCCCGCCCTGCCGCGTCCTGGAGCAAGCATCAGCATTGATGTTGTTGATGGCCTAAACGTCATGCGTATCCGTCCTCTTGTGAGTGCTGACGAACTCTTTGCAACTCGTGCAGAGATCGCTGACTTTGAAGTTGGCTTGAAAGCCATTCTTCGGAAAGCTGATCCTCACCCAACACTGTCAGGAAGTCGCTCTTGGTTGATCAAACGCTATGATCGTTCTGAGGATGAGGACTACATGCGCGAGTTCATCGATCAGGCTCGCGGGGCACAGAAAGCATGGCTCATGCCGACTTGGTTGCCGGACTTGACACTGGCACCTATCGCAACTCCTAATCCGCTTGAAGGAACGCTGATTGTCAACGAAGCGAACTATCCTTCGTTGTTCTTCCCGTATCCGACTTGGCAGTACATCATGATCCAGTACGGAACTCTTGCTCCGACTTTCCACAAGGTGATTGGTGCTGCTGTTCGCGATGATGGTTATGTTGATCTCAGCTTCACACCTTCTTTGGCTAATGATCCGCTCGTATCGGATATCACAATGATCAGCTTCATGCTGAAAGTTCGTGGAACCGATGTTATTCGCAGACGCCATGAACATCGTGATACGGTGTACTCGTGGGGCATCATGACAACGGATCACAGCTGATGGTATATCAAGCTCAAGAAACTGGCATTCAGAGCGGTGCTCCTCGTGAGGTATTCAAATTCACTGGGACCTATAACAGCTACTATCTCACCAGCTACTATGAAGCACTGACTGTCAACGGGCAAGTGTACTCGCCGATTGCGATTGAGCGCAACGCTCTCAAAGTCGGAACCCAAGAGGAAAATCAACTCGCTCTTGAAGTCACGCTGCCATTCACGCATCCGATAGTTCGTGAATATGCTTACGATCAAGCGCCGCCCGCTCTGGTTTGCGAGATCTACCGTGTTCATGATACAGATTACAATGATAGCGTTCTTCTGTGGAAAGGCCGCGTCACCTCATTTACTGTTGAAGGTCAGCTTGCGAAGCTGCGTGTTCCTGCTATCTTTGGATACATCATGTCTGGCTCTGCACCGACACCACGGTATCAGGCTCCCTGCAATCATGTTCTCTACGACACTCGGTGTGGCGTCAGTGAAATTCTCAATCGTCAATCTACGACTATCACTGGTGTCTTGAACAACATCATCACGGTTGCATCGAACTCATTCATTGGCACAGATCTCTATGCTGGCATGATCCAGTTGACGTCTTCCGGAGAAGCCAGAATGATTGTCAGTGTCACTGGTCTTGACATCACTGTGACCTATCCATTTTCAACTCTTACTATTGGAGACTCGGTCCAACTGTTTAGGGGTTGTGACCATAGCTTCACAACGTGTAAAACGAAGTTCAGCAACGGCGCACGCTACGGGGGGACCCCGCTGGTTCCGGAAAGAAACCCATTCACGAGCAAAATATGATCTGGTTCACCCTCTCACTATTTCTCGTCTCGTTTCTCCTTACTGCCCTGCTTGCTCCCAAGCCAGAGTTCGAGAACGCAAGGGCTGACCTACTTGACGATGTTCAGTTTCCGCAGGCGACTGAGAATGCTCCTATCCCTCTCGTCCTTGGGCAAGTTCGCTTGAATGGACCGAATACTATCTGGTACGGTGATTTCGAAGCTGTTCCGATTACGCAGAAAGTCAAGACTGGCCTGTTCAGTTCGAAGCGTGTCATCATCGGTCACTCGTACTATCTCGGTTTGGATATGGGGCTTTGCCTTGGTCCGAATGTTGATCTGCGTGAGATTTATATCGATGACGAACTCGCATGGTCTGGAACGACTGGTGGTGTAAACGAAGTCACGATCAACGTCGATCAGGGCAGTCTTTTTGGTGGCTATAAAGAAGGCGGTGGCTGGACAAGCACTGGCAAGTTCTACGGTGGTGATTTCACCCAAAGTGTGGACAGCTATCTTGAAAGCCAGATCGGTGTCGGAGACGTCCCAGCCTACAACGGCCTCAGCCATATCGTGTTCAACAAGGCTTATATCGGCGAGAGCGCTCAGCTTCGCAAAATAGCCTTCGTTCTTGAAAGTTACACCAACTCTCTCAGTCTTCCGGACAACGGAACCTGCAACGATGGCAAAGACATGAACGTGGCTGAGGCAATCTACCAGATCATGGTCGATCCTTGGCGCGGGCTTGGCGTGTCTGCCAGTGACATCGATATCGCAACCTTGCAACAGATCGGTGTTATTTTGCACGCCGAGCAGAACGGTTGCTCTGTTCTCGTTACCAGCGAGTCAGATGGCAAGGCCCTCATCACAGAGTTGCTTCGCCAGATCGATGCTATCATGTATCAAGATCCTGATACTGGCAAGGTCACGATGTCACTCATCCGTAATGACTACGTGATTGATGATCTGCCTATCTTCGACGAGAATGACATTCTTGAAGTGAAGAGTTTCACTCGCACGTCGTGGGACGAAGTTCAAGCCCAAGTGAAAGTCACCTTCCCGCAACGTGATAGTGACAGCGAAGCGGTGGCTATCTCTCAAGATATGGCTGTGGTTGCTACGATCGGTCGTCTTCGCTCCACCACCTTGAGCTTCCCATTCGTATACGATCCTAATCTGGCAAACGCAATCGCAGCTCGTGAGCTCTCTCAGCGTTCTGTTCCGCTATTCAGAGCAACTCTGGAAGTCAACAGGAATGCGAACCAGCTTCGTCCGGGACAGCCCTTCCGGTTCTCATGGCCTGACTATGGTATCATCGATCTCGTCATGCGTGTACAGCGGTTTGATCTTGGTTCTCTCACCAAGGGCAAGATCGTCATTGAAGCACTGCAAGATCGTTTCGCTTTGAGCGATGTTGTGTTCGCTCCACCTCAGACGAGTAACTGGGTCAATGTGACTTATAGCCCTGTCGACATCGTCACGTCCAGAATTGTTCAAATGCCAAGGTTCTTCACAAGCAAGCTGGGAACTCCTATCGACAAATCGATGTATGGAACTCTTGCGGTTGCAGTGAAACCCTCAAACGATTCGATTGTCTATTCGGCGCATGTGCAAGAACCTGGAGAAACAATCGCTGATGGGTCGCTCGAGCCAGCCAGCATTTTCTATTCCGGCTCTGGTCTGCTGACATCAGCTTATCCGAAATCTGCTGGCTTTGCATCTGGCTTCGATGCAACTGGTTTCGCGATGAACAGTGTATCTGGAGACTTCATCGGCGCTACGACTGTTCAGGTGAAGAATGACTTCATCAACATTATTCTTGTTGATGATGAGTTCATGGCTTTTGAAAGCGCAATCGACGGAGGCAGCGGCAACTGGACGATGTCGAATATCTATCGCGGTCTTTTCGGAAGCCAGATCGCTGCTCACTCCTTGGGCGCTCGTGTCTACTCTGTGCCTATTGAAGCGTTCGGTGATGGAAACTTGTCTTTCATTACTGGGGAAGATTACAATTTCCGTCTTCTTGACACGGCTGGCGGCGTGACCCAAGTGCCGGAGGAGATCACTCCTCAAGTCATGAATATCAGTTCTGCAAACAACATCAATGACAAACCTGTCCGTCCAGGTTATGTTCAACTGAATGGAACTCGGACGTACAATCCCATCATCACGTCTATCGTCGCACTTCCGTTGACTTGGAGGCCGAGAGACTATCGCGTGCTTCCAGTGACGTTCGAAGATGGTGCTGCTGAAACTCCTGCTTGGAGTGAAAGCTACGAGATTGATGTTTTTGTCAGTGGAGTGAGAAATGCTACTTTGTCTGGAACTGTTGGCGCTGGCGTGACGACTTACAATGTTCCGTTCAATTTAACAGAAATAAATTCTGAAAATGTTGAAATAAAAGTAACTTCTGTAGATGTTGATTTGAATAAATCTCCTTATCCATCTATCTTTCCAATTATTCTAAAACAAAAAGATTATGTCTTGACATCTGGTGATATGCAGAGTGGGTCTGATGTGGTATTAACATCTGGCGACATGCAGAGTGGATCTGATAGAATAAAGCTGTCTGGGGCATAACAATGGCTGACAAAACAATCACTGATCTAACTGCATCTGGCCCTCTTGATGGTTTGGAAATATTCCACATAGTTCAAAGTGGAAATAGCAGAAAAACTACTCTGCTAGAAGTTTTGAAAGCTGCTGCTGCTGGCTCTGCCACTGCTCCGAGCATCTCATTTGCAGGAGATCCTGTTACAGGTTTTTACAATCCTGCCGCTAATAAGATCGGCTTTGTGACAGGCAGCGTGCAGCGGTTGCTGCTTAGCAACACTGCTTTTCAGATCGACGTTCCTATCACTGGCACGGCTATTACCCAGACCGCCACCGACACCACGGCGGGGCGGCTTTTGAAGGTGGGTGACTTCGGGCTGGGGGGGACCGCGTCTCCTGATCTCACAAATCTGAATGATTTTACGACACCAACCGGGGTTTACCGAGTCAATGGCACAACGGTCGCGGGCACTACACCTCCCACGACCACAGTCTCAGACGCTGTGCTTGTCCTGCGCCCGTCCTTAAATCATCAGACACAGCTCTACTTCAATCCGAACAATAACAACGGACTGACGTATATCCGCAAATCGAACGGCGCCGTTTCGTGGGGGCCATGGAGGCTGATCTACGAAAGCAAGAGCCTGCTTGGAACGGTATCGCAATTTGGCGGGTTGCCGACCGGGGCGGTGATCGAAAGCGGCAGCAACGCCAACGGGCGTTACACCAAGTTTGCCAGCGGTTTGATGGAATGCCGACAGACTATGAACGCGGCCTCGGGCGCGGCGGTGACATGGACTTTCCCAAGTGCGTTCATCGAGGGGCCGGTGGTGACTGGCAACGCCATCGCTGTGGTGCTGTCAGCCCTGTGCCTCGACGCCGCCCCAACCACGACCGCTGTCACTTTCAGCGCCCGCGACAAGACCGATGCCCGTCGTGCCGATGTGGTGCATCTGCACGCCGTCGGCAGATGGTCAACCATGGTATGAGGAGATGACCATGCAGATCACCCTGACCCCGATGAACCGCGATGATCGCCTGACGCTGGAGCGCAGCGGCGACAGCCTGACCATCAACGGCGAGGCGTTCGATTTCACCGCCATCCCCGAGGGGGGCACCCTGCCGCGCGCGGCGGTGGCCTGCGACTGGCTGGCAGGGGATGTGACGCGGGCGGGCGGGGTGCTGCACCTGACGCTGATCCTGCCGCACGGGGCCGATGCACCGCTCGAGACGCGGTTTCCCGCAGCCCTTGCCCTGACCGGCGATGGGCCGGTGGCCTTGCCGCCCTATGAGAACGCGCCGGTGATTGACGAGGTGATGCCATGAACATCGACTTTACCCGGCTGATCACGCCCGAAGCCCGCGCCGCCGCCGATCTGGCAGCGCGACGCGAAGCGATGGTCTGCTCGCGCTTGCAGGGGCGGCTGGTGCTGGGGCCGGATGTGGTGGCAAGACTGGACGCCATCGCCGCCGACCCGGCAGAGAGTTGGGGCCTGCGCGAGACCATCGCCAACGCCACCGAATGGCACCGCAACTCGCAGACCATGGCGGCGCTGGCATGGGTGCTTGGCATCACCGACGAGCAAATGGACACGCTGTTCGAGGCGGCAATGCAGGTGGTGGCGTGAGCGGAATGTCACAGAAAGGAACCAGGAGATGAACAATCAACTGGCCGAGCAATTTCCGCAAGAAGACTCTGCAAAAATTGACGTTTCCGAATTCCTTGAAAACTCTTAA
>Ga0210044_10002787_pt1 | contig 25541 bp, 28 predicted proteins | sample CryGey13umfilter_2_FD_183959 | JGI IMG/M metagenome (GOLD analysis project Ga0210044, IMG submission 183959) | Groundwater microbial communities from aquifer in Utah, USA - Crystal Geyser 4/9/14 3 um filter (SPAdes) (version 2) | ecosystem: Environmental > Aquatic > Deep subsurface >... | reverse complement strand
CCGCCAAAGTAATGCAAAAAGAGAAAGAAAAGTTATTTAAAATAATGAAAAGAAAGGAGAATTTCTAGTAAGAATTTTCCTGCACCAAAACACTCCGTTTAGTCCGATTATTGGATTAGAATTGACTACGAGTCGTATGACCCGCCTTTGCCCGTCTTGGTGAGTGCTAAACGAGACAGGCGGGAATGAATGACAATTCTCGGACAGTCTGAATGACGAAAATGAAGGTTTGCTGTCTTTGTTGTTTACTGGCTTGCTTCCTGACTTAGTTATTTTTCATAGCAGTTGTCAGGTCGTAAATTGGTACTATTATCGCGTAAGCAATAACTGCTACTCCTATACCCATTGTTACAATTAAAGTGGGTTCCAATAATTTTGACAGATTATTAACAATTTGGTCAACTTCCTCTTCGTAAAACTGCGCTAATTTTGTTACTACTTCCTCTAGTGCACCTGTTTTTTCCCCAACTGCTATCATATGCACTACAGAGCTTGGAAAGACTCGGGAGCTTTTTAAGGAATCGGATAAATTATTACCTGCCTTCACACTTTCTAGGGCATACTGAAGTTCCTTTTCGTACTGCAAGTTACCTATGGTTCTGGAGGTTAGATCTAAAACGTCGGTTATGGAAAGTCCACTGGCAATTAAAGTGGAGGCCGTGCGGGCAAATCTGGCCATATAAATCTTTTTCATAAGTATCCCGAATACCGGCACCTTCACAATAAGATTAGCCCAAAAAATCTGACCGCTTCTTGTGTTATTGATGTAATATTTAAAAAGAAAAAAAGTGCCAAAGATTGCCAGAATAATAAAAGGCCAATATTTGATGCAAAAAGAACTAATATTAAATAAAATCCTAGTAATAGTTGGCAACTGGCCGCCTGTTCCTTCCAAAATAGTTCTTATTTTAGGAATAAGATAAAACATCATAAGGCCGGTAACTGATATTAAGGTTACCATAACAAAAGCCGGATAAATCATTGCGCCTTTGGTTTTGGACGACATTTCATAGTCTTTTTCCAGATGATCGGCAAGCTTCACTAAAATTTCAACAAGCTTACCGGATTTTTCACCGGCCGCAATCATGTTTACAAAAATGTCAGTAAATAGGTTAGGAAATTGACCTAGTGACGCGGCCAAAGTGGTACCGGATGCCACATCCCTAGCGACCACTTTTATGATTTGATTAAAACGCTTATTTTTTTGCTGGATTGCCAAGACTTCTAAGGCTTCCACAATGGGAAGACCGGCGTTTATCATGGTAGCCAGTTCCCGAGAAAACATAACCTTATCTTTTTGTTTTATAGGAGAAAAACGGTTTTCCAGATTTTCAAAAGTCATGGCGCTGGATTTGTTGCTGACATCGGTAGTTATAAGGCTGTGCTCACGCAAAATAGAGACCACTTCCGCCTCGTTTCCGGCTTCCATAGATCCCACTTTAAGGTTTCCTTTATTATCTCTGGCTTTATATAAAAATTCCATAATAGATCTTTTCTAATTAATTGAGTAAGTTTTTCTTCCAATCGGTGTAAGTTGCTTCATCTTCCTCTCTGGAAATTGCACCTTTAAGTTCGTCTATTTTCCTTAGATTTGCCTCAACTTGCGCGGTATTTGTTGAAGGCAAGATTACCTCGGCTGGTACTTCTTTAAATTTTTTATAAACGGGGCTCGCCAAAATTGCCACTGTCGCCACGGCAGCCAGTAAAGCAAATAAAACGCTAATCCTTTTTGCGGTTGCATTCATTAAAACCTCTTTGCCTCTATAACCCAACTTACGTTAATATAATCTTTGTTTTCCGCATCACCACGTTCCCTATCCAACTTTATTTCTTTTAACTCTAAAAATCTTTTATTATTGCCGACATTATCCATAAAATTGGTTATCTTATAATAATTAGCTTCTTCAACCCTAAATGTTCCATTGTAAAAATAGGATTTAGCGGTTGCATCTTGGGTGCCCGTAGATGTTGGGGCGGAACCCGACATGCCGTGGGTTGAAGCTAAATATTGATAATCGGCCTGGTAAGAAAAAAGCACAATTTCTCTGGAATCGCCAACATCGATAAGTCCGCTATCTTCCATAATTTTATCAACCTGATTTGCCACCTCCTCCGGCTTATCATTTGGCGGTATTGCTTCTTCAATGCCGGCAAACAAATCTTGAAATGTTTTTTGATCGTTTTCATACTTTTTTAAATTTTCTACTTTTTCATTAAGCGCTTTTAATTCTCCCTTTTGCGCCTGATAATCGGCTGATACTTGGTTCATATTTTTATAAATTGGACCCGTACCTAAATAGGCACCGGCAACAGCAACAATAAAAATAAGTAAACTTAGTGAGTTATAATATTTATCGGGTATCTTGGACAATATATCTTTTCCCATTAGAAAGCCTGCTTATTATATTTAGCTGTTATTTGAAAATTAATCCAATCCTCTTTGTCTATTGTTTCAATTTTATTGACCGTTACGGAATCGAACAATTTGGTAGTTACCGTTTGTTCCTTATCTTGAACCTTAATTGTCTTTTTTGTATCGAGACCATCTAGAAGAGCCGCATATGTCCGCGGATGGTTAACGCGCATATCGCTTGTTCCAACCAAAACGATAGTATTATTATCATCAAAAATTTGGAAGCCATCGATATGGATTTGATCTTTAGGGGTTTTGTCGGTAATTTTTTTTATTAAATAGTAATAATTGACATGATTATCCAGGGCCATGGTGGCTATATCGGCTTTTTGGCTCATTTTTTGAAGGTCCAGCTCTAAACCTTTCATGTTCTCATATTTCGTATTTATTGTTTCGTAGTCAGCGTCTTGCTTGTTTTTTTCGGCTTGCAGATAAAGCTGAAAGCCATAAATTCCGCCAAAATATAAGGCCAAGGTGGAAACGGCCACTATTAAAATAAATACCGGTGAAAAATAGGCTTTTGATAATTTTGCGCTTATATCCAGGCCGGATACTCTTGGGGTTGCAGCATCTGATTGTCCGGCTAAATTAATGGGCAAGGAACCCTCCTTCTATATACAAGATACACTTACAAATAAGATAAGGCAAGACCAATGGCCACCGAGAATTTAGGAGCAACCGGTACAAGCTTCTCGCTGGGCAGCCTTGAACAATCTATATTGACCCATGGGTTAATTTGACTGACCTTCATGGATAATTCATGGGCAAAAAAATCATTTATACGCGGAACCAAAGATGATCCTCCGCTTAAAATTAATCCCTCAAATGGGATATTTACGAAACCGGGATCTTTTTTAATCATTTTTATACCCTCAATAATTGGGTCTAAATCTTTTTTTATAGCAAAAAATATTTTTCCGTCAAACTTGCTTGGCTCCATGCCTATTTCCATTTTTGTTTTTAGGGCGTCTTCCGCAGACATATTAAATTCTTTAATTAAAGAATTAGTTATGGCTAACCCGCCCATGCTTATAGTCTCGGCATGCTTTAGAACCCCCTTAATGACAATCATGACCGTAGAGTAACTATGTCCCATGTGGATAAATATAAAACTCTTATTTAATCCCTTAAAAAGATTCATTAGGCTTAAAATTTCTATATCCAGTCCAATTGGTTTAATTCTGCCGGCTACGGCCATTTCATTATATTTTTCGGCAACATATTGAGGGAAATACCCCAAAAAAATTTCTCTTGTGCCGTCTTCTCTGGTTTTTAAAATTTGCCAATAGCTTAAACTATCCTCACCTTCTTTTGCCACCCTAAATTTAACTTCATGTTTCATAGCAAACTGAAGTTCGTCATCATCCATGGGTGGAAAATTAAAAATCTCCCAACTGGAACTGTTTGAAGGAATTGAAATAACAGCATGGTTAGTTGATATTTTGGCTGCCTTAAGTAGCTGGCCAATCGCTTGACCAAGTTGACCGTTAGCTTGCGGAGAATCGCTAAGCAACATGCCGGGTGACAGATTATATTCAACCGCGGATTGTAAAAAGACAGCTTCTTTCTCTTTGGAAAGCTGGACCATTTTTACCGAAGTAGAACCAATATCCAAACCAAAATAATCTTTCAAACGATTCCCTCCACAATAATAATAAACAATAAACAAGAAGCAGTAAACAGGAAAAAAACCGTTAAACGGTTTTTTTAATGTCAAATATCAAATGACAAATCAAGTTCCAAATAACTACTCCCTTCCCACCAAACCACGGTATATATTGTTCGACTCCTCGAAGAGGGTGGAGAACTTGAAGCTCGTGCTTCTCGATCCGGCAGCTGCCGGACTCGAAGAGTATTTGGTCCACCTTGGCAAGACGCCAGTCGAGACAGGTGCTTAGTGTTTAGAATTTTAGAAATCAGTTACAATCAGGGCTTTATTTGGCATTTGTAATTTGATATTTGACATTAAAAAAATCCGGCGGCTGCCGGATTTTTTTATCTCACTGCTTCTTTTAGTCTTTTGCCGGCTCTAAACCTTGGCATTTTCATTTCCGGAATGTTTATATAATCCCCGCTTTGCGGATTTCGGCCTCTTCTGGCAGCGCGTTTTCCAAGATCAAAAGTGCCAAAACCGGTTATGGCAACTTTCTCGCCTTTAACGACATTTTCAGTAACAATCTTGGTAAACTTGCCAAGAAACATCTCGACATTTTTTTTGGACAAGCCAGTCTCTTTAGATAGCGTGTCCACAAACTGTTGTTTAGTCATAAATACCCCTTATTTATTTTGTGTAGTTGATTATTGCATAAGAATAATATTTTTTCAAGAGAGTTTCAAGGAAAAAGCTAAAGGCTTTTTAAATGTCAAATGCCAAATAACAAATTTCAAATGATGAGACCATTGAATAACGTTTTTTAGAGTGTCATTGCGAGGAACGAAGCAATCTCTTTACGCTCGAAACGAGATTGCGCGCTCCCTCCGGTCGCTCGCAATGACATGGGGAAACGGAAAGGCTTGTTTCTTGTTTACACGTATTTCGCATTTTTGTATTGTTCGACTCTACGGAGTAGGTGGAGAACCCTTCGACAAGTTCAGGACAGGCTTGAAGCTTCATACTTCTCGACTTCGTTTCACGTAGTTTATCCTGAGCGAAGTCGAAGGGCTCGAAGAATAATTATGATGATTAATGTACAAAGTGCGAAATACGTGTTTATTGTTTTTATTTGACATTTGTAATTTGACATTTAAAAAAATCCGACAAATGCCGGATTTTTAGATATCCGTTTCCAGATCTATTCTTTTTATTGATTTGGCCTTGCCGGTTTCGTTATCGGCGTCAATTAAAACTGAGTTAAACCAAACCGGACCTTCTGTCGGAATATCATGCTTTTGGGGAAGACAAGTTAAAAACCGTTGAATTATTGGCTCGGCTTTTACGCCTAGCGAAGTGTTCTGCGGCCCAACCATGCCCACGTCCGTTACTACGGCTGTTCCTTTGGGTAAGACTCTTGCGTCCGCTGTTGGCACGTGGGTATGGGTTCCAAAAACTGCCGTTACTTTGCCGTCTAAAAATAAACCGAATGCCACTTTCTCCGAACTAATATCAGCGTGAAAATCCACAATAATTATTTTGGCTTTCTTTTTTAATTCCTTAATTATGCCTTCAACCTGCCGAAATGGAGAATCCAGATTGGCATTTAGAAAACCTTCCAGGCCAATCATGTTTATAATCCCCACATTGCCAAACGGAGTTTTAACAACATCAAAACCTCTGCCGGGAGCGCCTAACGGATAATTTGCCGGACGAATAACCGGCGTTTTCGGGTTGTCCAGTTCGGTAACAAATTCTTGCTTTTTCCAAATATGATTCCCTGAAGTAAAGAAATCCACTCCCACCGCCTGAAGATCTTTCATTGTATCTACAGTCATGCCGTAACCAGTGGTCATGTTTTCGCCATTAGCAATGACAAAATCCACATCTTCTTTTTTAATAAGATCCGGCAAAAGTTTGATGACGGTTTTGCGGCCAATTCTGGCAACAATATCACCGATGAATAATATTTTCATTACTTAGCGTACTCGATTGCTCGAGTCTCCCTTATTACATTAACTTTAATTTGACCTGGGTATTTAAGATCGTTCTCAATTTTGTCGGCAATATTTCGAGCCAACTTTGTAGCTTCAAGATCGTCAATATTTTCCGGATTAACAATAATCCTAACTTCACGCCCGGCCTGAATAGCAAATGATTTTTCCACTCCTTCAAAGCCATTGGCAATTGCCTCTAATTCTTTAAGCCTTTTTACATAATTGTCCAAAGAATCCCGTCTAGCACCCGGGCGCGCGCCGGAAATGGCATCGGCCACTTTAACAATTATTGCTTCAACAGATTTAAATTCTACCTCCTCGTGATGAGCCTCAATGGCATGCAAAACTTCTTCCGACATTCCAAATTTTTTGGCAATGTCTCTGGAAATTATGGCGTGTGTTCCGGTTATTTCTTGGTCAACTGCCTTTCCAAGGTCGTGCAGCAAACCGGCCACTTTGGCAATTTTTATATCTGCTTTTATTTCGGCAGCAATAGAAGCGGCAATTTTTGACGTTTCAATAGAATGACGTAAAACATTTTGAGCGTAACTGGTTCGGTATTTTAGTCTGCCCAAGATTTTAATAACATCCGTGGAAAGTCCGCTAACCCCTGCTTCATAAGCAGCTTGTTCGCCGGCTTCCTTAATGGTTTTGTCAATTTCTTTTTCGCATTTTACTACCATTTCTTCAATTCTGGACGGATGAATTCGGCCGTCCTGAATTAATTTTTCCAGTGCCATTTTAGCAACAGCCCGGCGAACCGGATCGAAACCGGAGATAACAATAGTCTCCGGCGTATCGTCAACAATAAAGTCGCAGCCGGTTGCTCGCTCTAAGGCATGAATGTTTCTGCCTTCCCTGCCAATTATCCTTCCTTTCATTTCGTCGCTTGGCAATTGAACTGCAGAAACCGTTGTCTCCGCTGTCATATCCTGCGTAATATGCTGAATTGCATATGCCAAAATGTCTTTGGCTTTAGAATCCGCATCTTCCTTTACTTCCTCCTGAACTTTTCTAATCCATGAAACCATATCTTCTTTATAGTCCTTTTCCACCAGTTTAAAAAGTTTTTCTTTAGCTTCGTCTTTAGTCAGTTTCGCCAAATTAATCAAAGTTTCTTCCTGCCTTGATCTTAAAGCTTTTAACTGCGTTTTGATGTCGCTAATTTCTTCCTTTCTTTTTTCTAAATCTTCTTTTCTTTTGTCTAAATTGGTAAATTTTTTGTCTAAATTCTCTTCCTTAGATGCTAATCTTTCTTCCAATCTTAAAATCTGATCCCGACGTTCTTTTTCTTCTTTTTTAGCCGTTTCTGAAATTTTAATGGCTTCGTCTTTAGCCTCAATTACAATTTCTTTAGCTTTTCTTTTGGCATCATCAGTAAGTTTCGTGGCTTCAGCTTCGGCATTCTCAGTTTCCCCGGCCATTCGGATTTTTCTGTAGTAGTATCCGCCCACGCCTCCGGCTGCACTTCCGGCAACGATGGCCAAAAGCAAATTTAAGTTTGATGGACCCATATTCGACCTCTTTCTAGCGTCAGACAATGGCTAAATTACAAAAAATTACCACGGAGCAGTGAAGAGATTTTCAGTTTTCTTTATATAGGGTAGCCTAAGGTCTGACAATGTTATTACTTTTATTATTACACCTCAAATTTAACACTAAAGAGCGGAAAAATCAAGACGAAAGTCGGGGACAGGAAACAATAAGCAATAAACAACAAGCAGCTAAAATTTTTGAATTATGAATTATGAATTATGAATAGAAATTTAGAATGGCAGAATAAAGGGAATATAAGCTAAAATTCTAAATTCAAGATTCTATATTCCCACCCCAAAATCTCGGGGTAGCTATTAGGGTTAAGTTATTGCACTCTTTTAATATGCAAGCTTTATATTTATTAAATTAAGCCCAGCGGTTAGCGGGCATTCTTAATACTTTATACTAGATTCTCTATTCTTTTTTAGTAATTAAGGCATTAGAATCCCTCCCAAGGGGAGGGAAATAATAGGATGGACGTTCTTTGTTTATTGTTTATTGTTTATTGACTTTTCTTTTGGAAAAGTAATATGGGGTTCTTTGTCATAAAAAGGCAAAATTTGATCCATTGGGGATTTTTTTAATTTTTCTTCGCCTATTTCTAGCAATTTTTCAGGATTTTTTTCGTCTTTAATACCGACAATTGGAATTTTAAGCGCATACGAAAGAGCGTTGGCAATTGACACTGCAACTCTTATGCCCGTAAATGGTCCGGGACCTCTAAAAACAATAATCCCACTAATTTTATCCGGCAGGGTTAAGCTATCTATTATTTTTAATAATTCCGGACGTCTTACTTCTCTTTTTTCTTCGATGGCTCTCCTTATAATTCCGCCCTCAGCAATGCCAACATATGTTATTTCATTATTTACCATGAGCAGTAAAATCATAAATCCCCCAAAAGGTTTTGATATTTAGCGCCAAAGGTTTTAATTTGAATTTCTCTTGTTGTTTCGTTTATAAATGTCAAAATTATTTCAATTCTTTCATGCGGCAAATCCGCTTCCAAATTTTCCGGCCATTCCACCAAAACCACTGCTTTGTCGCTGTTTAAATTTTCTAAAAATTCAAATTCGGCAATGTCGCCTCCCAAAAGACGATAAAAATCATAATGAAAAATATAAATATCGTTTTTCCCTTTATATATTTGCTCGATCGTAAAAGTGGGACTGGTTACGTCCTCTTTTGCCCCCAAACCGGCAACAATTCCTTTAGAAATTGTGGTTTTTCCGCCGCCTAAATCTCCTTTTAAAAGCAGCAAATCCCCGCCATCAAGCTTGGCGCCGATTTTTTTTCCCAAACTTATTGTTTCTTCTTCACTTTTAGTTCTTAAAATTCTCACTTAAACTATCCTTATTTTTATAGGCGAGGTACAAACTGGCAATAACTGCACCGCCAAGACCAAACATTATACCTAAATTTCCATTATTATTTAAGTCTTTTTCTTCCGAAGCAATGTCCCCCATACCTAAAACCTCCGGATCCTCGACAGTTCCGACAGTTTTGGCTTTACCCGTAGTGGCTTTTGACGTGCTGGAAGTTGATTTTTTAGTCGTTGCTGCTTTCTTGGTTGTTGTTTTTGCTTTAGATGTGCTGGCCGAGAACGAAGCTTCTTCTTCGATTATATCTTTGATGTTGGCACCGCCTTTTGTAACCGTTTGAGTCCAAGACCAAATATTGTCAAAATTTGCAAAACTTAAACCCGTTTTGGTTTTTCCAAAATCGGGTGCTGAATAAATAATTGATCCGTTTTTATCTATTAAAAGCACTTCGTCGCCGTCATTATTGAGGCTAATTTTTGTTACAGCGCTTTCGAAAGCCAAAAATCCACTTTTTGGGATGATTGTCCCTCCTTGAATAATAAATTTATGCACAGAACCCCTAACGTCTTCTAGCGCCCACCCGCCAAGATCGACATCAAAACTCTCTGAATTGAATAGCTCTATCCATTCCCCTTTTGACTCGGAAATTTCGGTTGGCGGATCGGGATACAATTCGGAAATAACGATATTAGCGCTTTGTGAGCTTGAATTTCCCGGATTTTCTACCGGTGCCGGATCTTCCCCATCACTTATAACTTCAAAATCAGCGGCGTTATCGTCAGTATCAATATTATCTTTTCTTATCAGCTTTTGGTTTTTGCCCAATGCCGCCGCCGGATTTTTTTCATAGTCCGTTACCGGACCAAATCCAACTTTATCCACCACCGCTTTGCTCTTGTCGTAAATTAGAACGGTATTGTCGGATGCCAAAGAATAGCTTTTAGTGGAATACTTAAGACCTTCGTAAGTTGCCTGCTGGTGAGAAATGATAATTGACTCTTTCGATTTAACAATTGATGCCGGGAAAGAAGTAAGCAAGTTATATTCATTTCCACTGGCAGTTTTTTTGGTTAACTTATAGCCTTCAATATTTATATCAGAATCAGTTGGATTATAAATTTTGACATATTCGTCATAAAATAAGTCTCCCGCAACCCGAATTTCAGATATTACAAGATGACTTGCCGCCTGGGCCGGCAAAGCGCTAATCCCCCCAAAGAGCATAAAAAAGCTAAAAAATAGGACCTTGCGCATATAAGAAGAATAACACAATTTAATTATCAATTTCCAATTTTTAATTTTCAATCAATTTTAAATGTCTTAATTTTCAAACCTGTCTCGTTTGGCACTCGCTCGTCTAGGCCGAAGCCTGGCCTGTCTCGTCGCCAAGGCGGATAATATCCAATTTTCATCCCGACAAAATCGGGACAAAAATTTAAAATCTTAGGAAGTGTAAATATTGCCAAATTATTACACTTTTAACACGATCGTGGGAAAAGTGTAATAATTATTTTTTAGCGATTTTGAGGAATGGGCTAAGATCAAAACTAATTCTTTACAATAAAATTCTATGGTATAATCCACGCATAAAAAGTTCTTTTACAGGTGAATAGGAGGAATTGAAATGGAAAGACCTTATGATGATTTGAATGAAGGCTTGGGAATGTATGATCTGCTTTGTAAATATGAAAGCGATCCGTTCAGCGTAGGCGAATCCATAAGAAGACAGAACCTTTTTATTATCACTTTACATGGAAGATTAGTATTCTTCCAAGAAACGGAACGTATTGCGAACTCACATTACCTTGAAACAATTAGGAAAAAATTGGAAAAAGCTTTACTGGAAGATATTAAGAAACTAACTACTGAGGATTTACTGAAACTAATTAAAAAATACTTACATGATGATTATGGGCTTTTTTCGTTACATGGCGCGCATCTACTTTCCCAGTCCCTCGACCCGAGTTACAAACTAATCGGAAACAATGAATTTGAATTGATTAGCGAACTGGTTGAACTTGAAAATTCCTAGCACTTTAGAGCAAATGCAAAAAAGCATTTGCTCTTTTTTTAAACACGCACTTCTCAAAAAGTTACTTTTTAGAACTGATTTTCTTTTTAAGAAAGCCGGCTACCAATCCCAATATAAAGCAAATTAACAAAATCCAGAAGGCTAACAAAAGAAAAATCATAAATTGCAAATTTGTATCGCCACTCGCACTAAGCAGTAACCAAGGTAAAATTGTAATTAAAATAAACCCAATTAGAATACCTATTGAGGAATATTTTCTTATGAAACCATGGGTAAAGCTAATAACAATACCCGGCAAAAAACCAGCCACCGCCCCTAAACCTAAGAGAAAAAAGAAACTTAAAACGTTTGATGACGGAAAAAGGAAGTGAAAGTTAAAAATTAAATAGTATAAACCAAATATAGCTCCGATAATTGGGAAAAATAGATACGGTCGTTTAATAAATTCTTTTGTTTCTTTCGGCTCCATAACAACATTAAATCAAACCATAGAAGAAATAGCAATAAATACCTTTGAAAATTACTATGCAAACCTTAAATTCGGATGAGATTCCTGCCTTCGCAGGAATGACAATAATATATTGTTTTGTTGTAAGCAGAGATATCCCGAACATGATCCGGGGTAATTGAATTAAGCGAACGAGATTGCCGCACTCCCTATGGTCGCTCGCAATGACCCTGTTCCCTGATTTTTTTGTTTATTGTTTATTGTTTATTGTTATTTATTTTGTTTCACAAAATTAGCATTCCATCTCCGTAGGAATAAAATCTATAATCATTGCCTATGGCATGTTGATAAGCTTCCATCACGAATTTCCGGCCGGCGAAGGCCGAAACTAGCATAATAAGTGAAGATTTGGGAAGATGAAAATTGGTTATTAGTCCGTCAATTATTTTAAATTTATAACCCGGATAGATAAAAATATCAGTTTGACCAGAACTGGATTTTAGTTTCAAAACATCTTTCTGAACCTGCCTCGACTTGGTCTCACCAAGGCAGACCTGATTTAAAATATCATTAGATCCTGAAATAAATTCATGATGACGATTAACGGCTGATTCAGCCATTTTTGCCGCTGATTCTAAAACCCGTACCGCGGTGGTACCAACCGCAATTACCCTTCGGCCTTCTTTTTTGGCTTTTTCTATTTTTAAAGCTGTTTCTTCATTTATTTCAAAGCTTTCTTTGTGCATCTTGTGTTCTTCTACTACATCGGTTTTTACCGGCCTAAAAGTGCCGAGGCCAACATGAAGCGTTACAAATGCAAATTCTATCCCTTTTTCATCAAGTTCTCTAAATAGTCTATCGGTAAAATGAAGTCCGGCCGTCGGGGCCGCTACAGAACCTTCCTTTCTAGCGTAAACTGTCTGATAATCTGATTTATCACTTTCTAAAGATTCTTCCCTTTTTATGTAAGGCGGCAAGGGCATTTCACCGATTTTCTCTAGCGCCCCTAAAAGACTTGCTTTTTTTAAATTAAATTTGACTAAAAATATGTCATCTTTTTTTGTAACTTCTCCCTTAAAAAGCCTGAAATCCAACTCTTCTTCTTTCCCCTTTTTCACCAATGCTTCCCAACTAAAATCATCAATACTTTTAAGCAAAAGTACTTCTTTTTTGGCTCCTGTTGAAGAGACCCCATAAATTCTGGCCGGAATAACTTTAGAATTATTAAACACCAAAAGATCGCCTTCCTTCAAAAGATCTTTTAAGTCGTAAAAATGATGATCAGAAAATTTTCTCTTTTTTCTATCTAAAAAAAGTAACTTAGAATGATCCTTGGGATAAACCGGTTTTAAGGCAATCCTATTTTGAGGTAAATTGTAGTTGAAATCCTCTGTAAGCACTATCTTCCTTATAAATTAGTATTAGATTCCCACATTCCTGACATTTAGAATTATGAATTATGAATTATGAATTAAGTATAAGAATATAGAATAAGGAATAAAGAAAGAAAACCAATATTCTAAAATTCTATATTCCCATTCTTAGGGCTTTATACTTGATTCTTTATTCTATTTTACTATCTGTTTCCTGTTCACCTGTTCAGCCATAGGCCAAGGAAATTTGACATTATCCTGTGCTTCTCTTGCCAACTATCCATATACTCATGTAATATATGTAGGGCAATTATTTATTTTAAAGGATTTTTAAATGAAAATAAAGGGAAATGAAATAAAATATCTTTTGGTCTCCTCTGGGCTTCTTAGTGAAGAGGTCTTAAAAGAAGCGGAAGCGGAAGCGGAAGACGCTGAAAAACCGCTTGACGAAATTTTACTTGAAAAAAAATTCATAACGGAACGAGATTTAGTTAGGACCTACGCTAAATATATTAATGTACCTTATATTGATCTAAGAGACAGGATCGTCCCCAAAAATGTTCTTTTAAAACTTCCTGAAAAGCACGCGATTAAATATCAATCCGTTTTTTTTGCGGAAGAAAACGGCATTTTCTTTTTAGGTATGGCCGATCCGGAAGACTTTCAAGCCGTTCAGTTTATAGAAAAACAATCCGGTTTTCGGGTAAAAGTTTTTATGGCGACCCCAAGCGATATCTCTTATATTTTAGGCCAGTACAAAGAAGGTTTATCAACTGAAATTGCCAAAGCCGTTGTTGAGTCCGAAGAGCAAGTAGAAGAATTTCAGGAAGAAATAAAAGAAGACGTTACTACAGATCAGCTTGGAGAAATTGTTAAGGAAGCACCAATTGCTAAAGCTTTAAATATTTTGTTGGAATATGCGGTTAAACAAAGAGCATCGGATATTCATATTGAACCCAGAGAATCAGGGGTCATGATTCGCTACCGAATTGACGGCGTCCTAAAGGAAACCATGACTCTGCCTAAAGCCATACAATCCGCCATTGCTACCAGAATAAAAATAATTTCCAACCTTAAAATTGACGAGCACCGAGTTCCGCAGGACGGAAGATTTAAAATAAATATCGGCAAAAAAACAATTGCTCTTCGTGTTTCCACTTTACCCATTATATATGGCGAAAAGATTGTAATGAGACTGCTAGACGAATCATCCAAGCCGTTAACTCTTGAAGAATTGGGATTTAGGGGCAAAGCCTTAGAAATTATTAAAAGAAATTTATCAAAAACCCACGGAATGTTCCTTGTTACCGGCCCTACCGGTTCGGGAAAATCCACCACGCTTTATTCTATCCTTAATATCTTAAATACGCCGGGCGTCAACATTTCCACCGTTGAAGATCCAATTGAGTACCGCATCCCAGGAGTTAACCAAACCCAGGCTAACACCAAAGTAGGCATGACTTTTGCCTCCGGCCTAAGAGCCCTTTTAAGGCAGGATCCGGACATAATAATGGTTGGGGAAATTCGTGACGCCGAAACGGCCGAAATGGCGGTGCATGCCGCTCTAACCGGCCACGTAGTATTATCTACTCTTCACACCAACAACGCCGCCACTACCCTGCCCCGAATGACCGACATGAATATCGAATCTTTTCTTATTGCTTCAACCATTAATACGGTCATTGGTCAAAGATTAGTTAGGGTTTTATGCCAGGAATGCCGAGAAGCCTACACCCCCAGCGAAGAAATCTTAAATCAGATCCATGCAGGCTTTAATATAACTGAAGAAGAAAAAGCGGCCATTGCTAAAAGCGAATCAACCAAGAGAAGCGAGGAAAACCACGCCGGATTTAGGAAAATCGGCGCTCCTTCAAGAGAAATCTTAACCAATAGGTCGATTTTAGAAGCCATTGCCGAAGATCCAAGCATTTTAAACCGAAAAGCCGACAAGTTAGATGATAACGAAGAAAAAAGAATTTCCAAAAAAGATGAGCCAAAGTCTGAAATAAAACCATCGTCTTTTGGAAAAGTAACACTCTTCAAACCCAAAGGATGCTCGAAATGCGATAACGGTTACAAAGGAAGAATGGGCATTTATGAGGTCTTGGAAATAGACTCCGAAATTGGCAATACCATCATTGCCAGAAAATCGGCGGAAGAAATTGAAGCTTTAGGCATAAGAAAGGGAATGCTAACCATGCAGCAAGATGGCTTTTTAAAAGCCCTAGAAGGCACAACTACGCTAGAAGAAGTTTTAAGAGTAACAAAAGAGTAATTAAATGAGCACTTTTACTTATCTTGCAAAAGAAAAGACCGGCAGTATCAGCAAAGGTTCTTTCGAAGCTCTAAATAGAGCGGAAGCCATTTCCCTTCTTGCCGAAAAAGGCCTAACCCCTATTAGAATTGAATCTCAGAAACAATTTGGAAATTTTAAATCCACAACAAAAATTTCCAACAAAAAAAAGTGAATATGGTGCGGCAGCTATCTACTCTTATTAATGCCGGAGTTCCCTTGGCTCAAAGCTTTGCCGTTTTGGGAAGACAGGCCAAAGATCCAAGCCTAAAAATAATTGTAAGCGCCATTCAAAAAGACTTGGAAGGCGGACTTTCCTTGTCAAATGCTTTATCTAAACATCCCAAAGTTTTTTCCGAGGTCTTTGTTAATATGATAAAAGCCGGCGAAGCCGGCGGTTTGTTAGACCAAACACTTGATAGGCTGGCAACCCAAATGGAAAAAGACCGGGAAATTGTTACCAAAGTCAGAAGCGCTCTTATGTATCCGGCTGTTATTACAGTGGCCATGGTTGGTGTTGTTATTTTTCTCATGGTCAAAATTGTACCTCAAATTTCCGGCATCTTTGCCGATATGGGCTCGGATTTACCGGTTAACACCAGAATACTGATTGCCATTTCTAATGCACTCAGCCAATTTTTTGTGGGATTTATCGTTGGTGCCGCTATCCTCATTTACGCCTATATTTGGTCTTATAAACATTACGAAAAAATGCGCTTTTTTATCGGCAAGCTTTTAACTAAAATACCCATGATAAAAGAAGTGGTTTTAAAGGTTAATATTTCCCGAATGACCAGAACACTTGCCTCACTTTTGTCGTCAGGCATCCCGGTTATTGAAGCTATAGACATCGTCGCCAACTCGCTTTCCAACCAATATTTTAAAAATAAAATTGGCGAGTCAAAACAATTCATCAAAAACGGTCAAAATTTGTCAGTAAGCTTGGAAAAAACCGAAGCTTTACCGGAAGACGTTAAAGAAATGATTGCCATAGGAGAAGAAACGGGAAACCTTGAGGACATCTTATTTAAAATTGCCGAGGCTAATGAAAAAGAACTTTACACTTTAGTTGATGGCCTGTCATCCGTAATTGAGCCTATATTGATGCTGGTTTTGGGAGGCATCGTCGGCTTTATCGTTATTTCCATGCTTCAACCGATTTACTCGTTGGGAGATTCTATATAATGAAAAGGAAGACTATCAGCAATAACAAAACAAGTGAAATTTTTCTTTTTTCTATTTTTACCGTCATAATTGGGCTTGTTATTACGGCTGCTATTATGCGGCACAATTTTCAAAATAAAAATGACTTAAAGAAAATTGAAGAGTTAACCAAAATTCAAAATTCCTTAGAAAATTACTTCGATAATGAAAATGCGTATCCGGCCAGTTTAAACTTGCTTGCCCCAAAATATATTGCCGCTATCCCGCCTAAAATAAATGATGACGACTGGATATATTCGTCCCTCTATAAAGACCAAAGTTACATTTTAAAAGTTATTATGCAAGTTTCAACAGAACAAGAACCAAATATAATAAAGGAAGAGGATAAAACGTATTATGTTCTATACGCCAAAAAGTAAAGGTATGACTTTAATTGAAGTACTAATTGCGCTAACGATAACCTGTCTCCTTGCATTATCTGTCCTCCCTTTATATTCTAAAGCTACATATATTAATAGGCTTTCTAACAAAAAAAATATTGCTACAAATGCCGCACTATCTAAGATAGAAGAATTGCGCGGGACTGATTTTGATGACCTCGATTCTTTTGATGATTCCAATTTTGCCGTATCCGAAATAAACGGCACCGGAACAATTTATGTTAGTAACAAGGATTGGAATGGGGATTTAACCATTAACGACGAAGAAAGAGATTTAAAGAATATAAAAATTACAGTGAGTTGGTCTGATGAAGGAATCAGCAAAATAATTTCAATTCCAACTTTAATTACAAAAAGCGGGGTAAACAGGCAATGACATTAAGAAACCGCGGATTTACCTTAGTTGAATTACTTTTGACACTGGCCATCATGAGTATAATTATTTTAACTGTCAGTTCAATTTATATTAAAGTGGCCAAAATAAATAGAGAACAGGCCGAGTTACAAAGCTTGCGCACGTCTTCTAGGCTGCACACAAAGGAAATAAATACTCTAGTACTGCAAGGTTTTCAGATTGAACAAGGACCAATTGTCATAGACGGCGTCAGTCACTCGTCTTCCTCTTCAAAAGTTATAATTAGTTTAATTTCTTTGGATGCAAGCAATAATTACCGCTATCAGGTGGGGGACGTGCCATACCTAGATTATGCAATTTTCTGGACATCTAGCGGGGATTTATATGAACAAATTTACGCTGCCAATTCGGATCAAACCAGAAGAAAGACGGTTGCCGCGCATAAAATTGACAGCGGAGCCACGCTTGCCTTTACCTATACTCCAAGTTTAGCATCAGCCAAATCCATCAAGACCAGCCTCACTCTTTCAAGAGACATCCCGGGAAAAACATTATCGTCAAATTATGAATTAACATCCATTATGAGGAATAAAGAATGAAAAATAAACGAGGCGCAATATTAATTTTGGTATTAATATTTTTAATTGTCGCCATTTCTATTGGTGTTTCGCTAACTTCATTAGTAATAAGGGGGCTTAAATCGACTCAGCAAACCTTCGACCAGCATTTGGCATGTGAGGCCGCCGAAGCCGGTATTGAAAGAGCCATGTGGAACATTAATAATGGTGATGATAACGATGTTGCCCTTCAAAAAGTGGATGATGCAATAAATAGTGAATACGAAGTTACCGTAGATGACAGCGTTGCCAATATGAGAATACTTGCTGCAACCGGATACTCGCCGTCTAAAACAGCAACCAACAAGAAAACAAAAAGTATAAAAGTGACTGCCGTAACCGGAGGCGTGGGTATTGCTTTCAGATATGCGGTGCAAACCGGTGATTTGGGACTAGTTATGAACGGAAATTCAACTATAAACGGAAACATTTATTCCAATGGAAGCGTTCTAGGTTACAGTAATTCAAGAATTAATGGTGATGCTTGGGCCGACACAACAATATCTTCTCCGGATCCAACTGTAACCGGAACAAAGCATCCAGACGAGGAAGATGAAGTCTTGCCCAATATTGACTATAACTATTGGGAAACAAAGGCAACCGAGGGAGGCACAATAGGCACATTAACAATAGATAGTGGGTCTCAATCTTTAGGACCAAAGAAAATCGATGGCAATCTGACACTGAATAGCAATTCTTCACTAACCGTTACCGGTCCTTTATATGTAACAGGAAATTTTTCTATGAATTCAAACACTCACCTTTATATTGATTCTAGTTTTGGCTCATCTGGAACCCTAATAGTAGTAGAAGGTCAAATAGCAATAAATTCTAATTCTATAATTCACCACACAGGTACAAATCCAAAAGGTTACATACTATTGGCATCAAAAAGTACCAGTACATCTGCTATTTCTCTCAACTCCAACGCCAATGGTGGAATTTTTTATGCTTTGAATGGAAACGTGGAAATTAATGCAAACGCCCATGTCGTAGCAGTAGTGGGCAAGAAACTAACTCTAAATTCAAATGCAACTCTTGATTATGATGCCGGTCTTCCCAATGCAAAATTTACCTCAGGCCCCTCAGGAGGTTGGGCAGTAAAAAGCTGGCAACTACTTTAATAATTTCAAATGCCAAATTTCAAATTACAAAAAAGAATATAAATGGTTTAAAAATCGGTTGTATTTTTTTGTATTTGAAATTATATAATTTTAAGAATTTAATTTGACATTTGATATTTTTAATTTGACATTCAAAAAACCGTTTAACGGTTTTTTTCCTGTTTACTGCTTGCCCTTTCGTAGCTTTAGCGTAGAAGGGTTGATTGTTTATTGCTTATTGTTTATTATTGATACAGGAGGGTATTTCTATAAAAGTTGATCTATTTTATAAAGAGAATAAACCAACCCTCGGGGTTGACATTGGTGCAACCTCTATTAAGGTTGTCCAACTTAAAAAATCCGGCCACAATACAAAATTGGTTGGTTATGGCAATATGGGGCTTCCCGGTGGATGCGTATCCGAAGGCATTATTTATGATCCGGAAACCGTGGCTAAATATATTAAAAAACTTTTAGAAGAACCTAAATACGGAAAATTCAAGGCAAAAAGAGTCAATTCTGCAATTCCCGAATCCTATATATTTACTCGAGTACTGGAACTGCCCGAAATGACCTATGATGACATGGAGCAGGCAATTACTTGGGACGCGGAACAATATATTCCAATTGCTTTGTCAGATCTTTATATAGATTTCGAAGTTTTGGGTCCCGCTTTAAGCGCCAAGGAAGGTTACAATGATGTTGCCTTAGTGGCCGCTCCAAGAGCAATCGTCGATTCTTACATGAAAATGTTTGATCTCTTAAACCTTGAAGTAGGTATATTGGAAACTAATCTTTCATCAATTGCCAGAGCAGTAGTCTCACAGAAAGAAATTAATGAAACCATAGTTCTTGCTGATATCGGCGGAGAAAGAACTAATATGGCAATTTTTGACAGAGCCATTAGAGTAACCGGCAGTTTGCCCAGAGGCGGCGTTGATTTCACCAGGGCAATTGCCGAAAAATGCAAAATTAATATCTTAGAGGCGGAAGAAACAAAAAACCAAGACGGTTTGCCGGCAAAAAACGGTAAAGTTAAAGAAGCAATGGAGCCAATTCTACTCGAAATCGTCAGAGATATCAAAAAAATAATTAACTATTACGAAGAAAAAAGCGGCAATAAAAAAAATCTTGTCTCGAAGATTATTATTTGCGGAGGAAACGCCTCTATTCCGGGACTCATGGAATATTTGCAAAAAGCAATTGATTTAAGAACCATTATGGGTAATCCTTGGGCCAACATTTCTATTTATCCGTTAAAACCGGTGCCAAAATTAGAAGCTCCTATGTATACGGCGGCCATTGGCCTAGCTCTAAAAGGAAGTATCCATGCTTGATATAAACCTTATCCCCACAGATTATAAAAAACAAATTATGTTTGCAAGGGACAACCGGCAAAAAGTTAAAATGCTGAATTTAAGCTTGCTACTACTAGCTTTAAGCATTGGCCTGTACTTAGCCGGCAATAATTACTTCGATATTAAGATAGTAGAAAAAACAATAGAAGTTGCTAAAATTGATCCGGCAATTAATAAATTAAAACCCATAGAAAAAAAATATAAAACTTTAAATTCTCGAGTAGAAGTTTTAAAAACAATTGTTAAGAGTCATCTTTATTGGACTGAAATTAGAGATGAGGTTATAAGCGTTTTGCCCGAATACACAACAGTCCAAGGTTTAACCCTAAACTCCGATCCTAAAAAAGAACAACAAATAACCGGCCAATCCAAAGACTTAGAAACTGTTGCAAAGTACAGAAACAATTTGGAAAACTTGCCCGCCATAAAAGACGTCAAAATTAACAGCGGGAAACTAAGCGGAGATCAAGATACTACAGGTGTTATGGGCGATCAGATATATGATTACAAGCTTTCCTTTACTCTCGACTCGGCAGCTTTTAAAAGTACAAATGGAGAAAAAAAATGAATGCCGGAAGATTAAACAATTTTCTAAAATACCTAATTTACGGTAGTCTGGCGCTAGCCGCAGGCATTACTCTTTTTTGCGGTTACTTGTTTTACATGAAAGGCAATGAATACTTCGACTTACAACTGGACATTAAAGACAAACAAAATCAAAAAGAATACTTAGAAGCAATTGATAAGGTTTATAGCGAGGATTCGAAAAGCGAGAGCAAAATTCTAGAGGCCTTACCAACATCTAAAGCGGTGTCCGACTTTTTAATTAACATTTCTTCTTATGCAATAAGCGTCAATGCAACTATTGAAAATATTGAATTTCCGGAAAACGCAAAGAAAACTGATAAAATTACTAATTTTCAGACTAAACTAAAAATAAACGCGGCCGAAGTGGATCCTATTATTAAAGTTTTAGGAATGCTTGAATATAACAGACGCATAGTTGATATCATGGATATTAATATCGCTTACGACACAACCCAAAAAACGACACCTTATTCGGCCAATATAACTTTAAAAGCATACTATAAAAGCGAAACCACAAATGAAACTAAAAAATAACAAATTTAAATTTAAACCAATCAAATTTTTTACTACCGCAATTTTAGTATTGCTAGGCCTAGTCTTTTTGGAGTTAGTTTATTTAGGATTTTTCTATAAACCAGCCGATCCGGAAGAAAAAGAAGCACCAACCAGCAACAAAGAATTTTTAGATACTTTAGATAAATTTAATTACTAGGATCTGGCTCGTTACCGGTAATTGTTATTACGTTTTTTGCTTCCTTTTCCTTAGCTAGTTCAATTGCCTGGTGGATTTCATTGGCAACTCCCTCGGGGTTTTTTATTAGATTAAATTCCAAATTTGGTACTTCTCCGGCCGTCATTACCGCAATCGTACCGACATTGAAAAACGTATTCCAAAAGCCAGTCACATCAACCGAAATGTCTTCTATATTCTCTAATGTCGCTGAAGCCGTATTTCGACTAAGCAAATTATTTTGATCAACATCCACAATTCGCTCGTTAGTAATGACACCAATGGTCAAATAATATAGGGCCCACTTAACATAGAAAAAAGTTACAGCAAGTAAAACAAATACAGATTCTAAAACTATTATCATTTTTTCTAAGTCTTTATTTATCGAAAAAAAGGTTTGTCCTATAAATAAGCCAAGAGTAAAGATTATTAGAAAAGAAGATAAAATGCCCGTCGGCAGCAAATCCAGCCAATGCCGTCTAAAAATTTTTATAACCGTTTCATCGTCTTTTTGATCTTCAAATAATTTTTTTATCATTTGAGCCCCGGAAATAAATTAATTTCAGTAAATTTAAAAGACATACTCGACCAATCCATAGAAAAAATAACTATAATAGATACAAACAAAACAATGCCAATAACGATTGAAGCCACGGCAATATGAATTCCAGCCTTGCCTTCGGTATCATTTTTAGCAAGAATTACCGATGCTATTAAAAAAGCTATCACGCAAATTAAAGCTACAGCCGAGTAAAGAATTAAAAATATAATCATCTTGTCTTTATTTTACAATATATTCTTATGATTTGTCTAATCCCAACCGCCGACCAAAGCTGAAGTTTGCTCATCTGAGCTTCAATCCCTTCCTGAGTATCGTAAAAAGCCGGGTGTTCTATGTCCTTATTATAATAATATAATTCCGGTATCCCCTTTAAAGTAGCAACGGCCGAAAAAATATTCTCGGATGTTGCCACAATTGCTTTTTTTATTATTTTTAAGTTTTCCTTTTTCCAGTTTTCGCTTGTTCCCTTTTCGTACATCTTAAAAAGCCCCATAACTGCAAAGGCGACTTGCTTTATCCAAATAACCTCACCATGATACTCCTTAGTGGAATACCCACTTTTATGATCGACTAGCGTTGGCCCTGACGGAGTATAAAAATATTTTTTTGATAGTAATCTCTTCGCAAAATCGGCCGCTTTTTTCTCGTCTCCATCTGAATAAACAAAATAGAAAGCTTCATCCAAGTGATTAACCTTAAGTTGCTTATAATTCAAATACTCGCCTTTGTCTCGAACATTGAAAATTGCAAGAGCTGAGCCATCCAATTTATCTTTATTTTCAAATTTAAAGCGCCTTAAATTTCCCTCCCATTTGGCAATTAGTTCCTCAATATCGGAATCGGTAATTTTTAAATTTAGATCTTCTTTATGTTTGTTTATAAGACTAAGTGCCGCCGGCATATAGACAACATTAACATCAAACGGAGCAATTGGCGGGGTGGCATCAAGATAGGCCGAAACCGAATCACGCCAGTTCCCCGCCTCCCAAAAATCATCTTTTGAAAAAAGCTTCTCCTTCTCTGTTTTCTTTTTAAAAGTGATAACTTTCTTATCTCTGGCCTCCTTTAAAACATAATTTGCAACTTGAGCAAGTTTATCCTTATTTTCCTCAATAAATTCCTTAGAAACCAATCGAAGTCCTAAAATATACCTCGGCTCGATATCAATCATGTGGCGCGTAATACTTTTTGCATTGGCCTGAAGTGTCTCGTGCAAATATTCTCCAATTACATCCTCATGCCAGCCCTTCCCTTTTTTGGTCACAAATTTTAATGCTTGCTTGTACATGTAATCTATAATTTCCTGCGGCAAATCCCCTTCTCCCAAATCCGCCGCCTCCATCCAGTCGCGGGGAAAAATCGTCCCGTATTCAAAACCGCTAGTTTTATCATAGGTAATAAGATGCTCAACTTCCTTTTCGGATCTGTCTAAAATATTTCTAATAAGCTGCTGACGGCCTTCAAAAATGCCCAGATCGATAATTGATGCCGGCATTATTTTATCTATGCGTCTTCGCGTAAGTCTGTCGGATTCGGCTATTATTTTTAGGGAAACGGTGTCTCCTTTTGGATCATTTATAATAAAACCACGTCTCTTTTCGTCCCGTTTAAGACTTACATTTTTATCAAATAGTAAAGCGACTCCGTACCAATGATTGCCGTAACGACGACGATAAAAAATTTTATGTTCATCCCCTATTTCTTCCGCAAAAATATAATTCGGCTCAAGGTCCGGATATAAATTAACAATTTCTTTGTAGTTCTTTCTTTTTTCGTAAGATTCTTCCGTAAGTTTGCGAACGCGACGAATACTTTTGACGATAGGGTCATGAAATAAAAAATTATTTTTTAAAATATTAATCTCCACATTCAAACGGCCATTTTTTATATATACCGATTTTATCTCGAGGTTTTTTTTATAAAGATCAACCAAACCTAAAAAAAGATGGTTGCCCGGACCCACAATTCTTAGCTGTCCGAACGAATCAAAATCCATATAATAAGGACCCTCAATCCAAAAATTAGACGCTTCCTGACCCACCATTCCCCCTTGTTAGGGTCCGACCCTTGCAAGGTTCGGACCAATTAAATTTTTCTACAAATGAAAAAGAACAACCGCAAAAATTTTGAAGATATAAATTTAAATCTTTGGCCATTTCTCTTCCTTCCTTAAATCCCGGCCTAAAATCTTCATCTACAAATTTTACGCCATATTTAAGCCCTATTTCATTGCCAATTCTTATAATTAATTCCCTATTTTGATAAGGACTAACTAAGAGAGTTGTCGAAAAATGACTAAAATTATCTTTTCCGGCTTTTTTTGCCGTTTCTTCTAGTCGTATTTGGTAGCAATTTTCACAGCGCGAAGCCTGGGGATTCTTTTGCAGTTTTTTAAAATAAGTTTTTGGCCTATATTCACCTTCAACAAATTTGAAGCCTAAACTTTTACTAACAATCTTAGCATTTTTGAGTCTCTCTTTATATTCCAAATCCGGATGAATATTGGGATTAAAATAAAAAACCGAAACCTCAAACTTCTCTCTTAGCTTGGTTCCCGGATACATAAGGCATGGGCCACAACAGGTATGCAAAAGTAATTTTTTCATAAGAACTAATTATAAACACTTATAAACCTTTTTCAATGACAAATTCGATGTTAGGGTCCGACCCTAACACTATCTCTTGAGGTTATTAATCCTCTAATATTAGATTTCCTAAAAATAGCTTCTCTTTTTCTTCTTGATAATGTTTGACAAATTCTTTGTATCTCGCCATGTCTTTTTGCCCAATACCATCAGAGTTTGCAAAAACGCTTAAAATAAACTGGGGTTTTACCCATTTCGCATTTCTTATACCGATATATTCTGCGTAACTGGAATAATCATAATCCGCTAAATTAACATCCCCCAGGTCAGTTTTCGCAAATAGTTTGGTAGGATTAGCATGGACATACTTGGAAAGATGAATTAAATAACTATCCTCATCAACCAAAACAGCCTTCAACTTACCTTGAAAAAGTGGTCCCATTCTATCATGTTGCTTATTAAAATACATAACATAATTAGTAATAATACAACGCATAAACTCCGTGATGCCATTCGCGGTATTCTGCTTCAATACCAAATGAAAATGATTAGGCATTAAGCAATAACATAACAAATCAATAACCCCGTCAAAATTCTTTCTAACCACACGACTTTGAGCCTTGTTAGGGTCGGACCCTAACAAGGTAGGATCGGTTAAATAGAGCTTTAAGAAGTGAAGGAACATTTTATAGTCAAGTTCATCTAGAAAAATGTTACCTTTATTGATGCCACGATTATAGACATGAAAAATCCCGTCTTCACTATATTGCTTGATTGTATTTTTGGCTGGCATATTTTTATCATACCAAAATTAACCAAGCCTTTGCAAGGGTCGGACCCTAACACAACCGTTTTATAGTGCCGGGGTAAGATCTTAAGAATTTCTTATTAGCTCCTTACTTCTCTGAGTCAATTCTAATCCAATAATCGGACTAAACGGAGTGTTTTGGTGCAGGAAAATTCTTACTAGAAATTCTCCTTTCTTTTCATTATTTTAAATAACTTTTCTTTCTCTTTTTGCATTACTTTGGCGG
>Ga0210044_10002786_pt1 | contig 25542 bp, 20 predicted proteins | sample CryGey13umfilter_2_FD_183959 | JGI IMG/M metagenome (GOLD analysis project Ga0210044, IMG submission 183959) | Groundwater microbial communities from aquifer in Utah, USA - Crystal Geyser 4/9/14 3 um filter (SPAdes) (version 2) | ecosystem: Environmental > Aquatic > Deep subsurface >... | reverse complement strand
CCACTTGCCAGAACCGCCACGGAACAAACAATGGCGACCATTATTATTGAAAAACGTTTCATCCAATCCTCCTGTCAGTTCAAACTGTTGATATTATCAATTCTCGATCAATACAAGTTAAAAGCAACCGGCACCTTTATAGTTTCTGTCTTTCCGGATCCTGATCTGAGTTTAATTTTCAGATTTCCAGTGCCATAACCTTTTTTCATCTCCTTGGGTATACTTTCCACCATGATTCTAAGCCCATCCTCCATCGGCTTTGTTCCTGAAATTTTGACAAACGGGAGATCACAGTCCATCTTTTCCAATTTGTAGTCGCCAGCTGACCATTTCAGGACCACGGATCTCACCGCCTTCGTTCCGGATCGGATTCCCATGAATAGAATATTGCTGGGCTGAACTTTCACTTCCCGCATCAGGTGAACAATGACCCTGTAATCCACTGGTTTATCCATCCCGGAAAGATACATAAGAACCGTATTTTCGCCGGCACTCTCTTCCCCCGTAGCGGTGATCTCCACTTCCGTTGGAGAATTCTTTTTTACGGTAATATGTGGTGACTTACTCTCAATCCGCTTGATTGTGAATGGCTTTCCTTTGATGTTTGTGGAAAGATTGACCTCACGAATAGCCTTTCCGTCAAAATTGGGAATATCCAGAATTGCCGGGGTAAACGAATACGCCTTAACCACATTCACAGTGATGATAATAACGTAAGTGTAGGGCTCATCAGTTTTCACCGTCACTATTTTTTCCTGGTGACCTTCGAACAGTCCACTGTCGAAGGTTATATTGATTTTCATTGTTTCACCGGGGGCCAGGATTGTCTTATCCGGTATCGGAACGGTGCAGCCACAATTTGCCCGAACCTGTAACAATGTGATGGGATGATCTGTCTTATTTGTCACCTTAGGATTCCAGTGAACCACTTTTTGCTGAAGAAGTTTCCCGAAATCGTGGGACATCTGATCAAACTGAAGCCCCCGACTTACTGCTGGAACCGCTAAAAGTAACAGAAATAGGAAACATTTGCGCATATCACTCTCCTAAAATAAAAATTTGATGTGTTCATAAATATGTTTCGCAAGATCTGCTTTGGAAATGCCCGCATCTCTCACATCATACTGACTGAAATAATCGGCGATGGCAAAAGATAAGTGGTCTATCAGTACTTCATCCACATTCAAAGTCACCAGTTTTTCCGGCCGGTGGGCTTCAATCTGCTGGCGGATATCATCCAGGAGCTCGGCATATTTGTCAGAAATACCTATCGAACCGGCTGCGTCCCGAATCCTTTTGTATACCCGGATTTTCATGTCAATATCTGAAAGAAATCGCGCGGTGTCACTACCTGGTCCACCAATCCCCGCCTCCCAGTTTTCCACTTCCTTTGTTGAAACACCGATTAGATCGGCAAATTCCCCTACTGACAAACCCAATTCTTTTCGAACTCGCGAATACATAGGGGCCTCCTTATGTTATCTCTTGACGTGTGTCGACCGCCAATAGTTTAATCATATTGTTAAAAGTTTACAACAGGCAAAATATCCCTTACCATAGGCGTGGAAAATTGAAAGAAGGGGCTAAGCATGATCAGAAAAAAAATCCAACTGACCGTCATTATGGTGATTCTCCTCATAACCACGCCTTACGGGGCTCTTGCGCAAACAAACGAGCCTGCGACCGCACAAAATGAAACCACCACAGTCACCACCGCTGTTCGGGAATCCAGTACACCTGAAAAAACAGGAACGAAGTCTGTCCAAAAAGAAGAATCCGGAAAAGAACTCGGGACGCAACTTCCATTGTGGAGTGTAATCCCATTTATTGGCATTCTGCTGTCCATAGCGCTCTTTCCTCTCCTGGCGCCACATTTCTGGCATCATCACTTTGGAAAAGTCAGCATATTCTGGTCACTGCTCTTCGCCTTCCCCTTTCTTTTCGCATTTAAGGGAGAAGGCATACATGAAATCCTGCACATTTATCTGATTGACTACATTCCATTTATCATCTTGCTATGGTCACTTTTTACTGTCGCCGGAGGAATTCTGGTTCGAGGAGATTTTGTGGGGAAACCCTCGACCAACCTGATCATTCTCCTTATTGGGACATTTCTCTCCTCATGGATTGGTACAACCGGATCCGCCATGGTGCTTATTCGTCCACTGCTCCGTGCAAACGCCAACCGCAAGAATAAGACTCACGTTGTTGTCTTCTTTATTTTCCTCGTTGCCAACATTGGCGGATCTCTGACACCCCTGGGTGACCCGCCGCTCTTCCTGGGATTTCTCCATGGGGTGCCTTTCTTCTATACTTTCCAACTGTTGCCGGACCTCGGAGTAGCCTCCCTGATCCTGCTTTCACTCTTTTATCTCATGGACCGCTACTTTTACTCCAGGGAAAAACCTGAAGACATCCTCGTCACCGGCACCAAGCCCTTCTCTATTGCGGGCAAGCGAAATTTCATCTTTCTTGTCGGCATTATCGCTGGTGTGCTCCTCAGCGGATTCTGGAAAGCCGGCACGATTCACGTTTTAGGTGTTCCCGTGGCTATCCAGAATATGGCCAGAGACAGCATCCTCATAATCATGGGCCTTTTATCCATGAAATTCACCCCCAACAACTGGAGAAAAGAAAACGGCTTCTCATGGTTTCCCATTCTTGAAGTCGCCCTTTTATTCGCAGGCATATTCATGACCATTATCCCAGCATTGGCAATCCTGAGGGCGGGAACCGATGGCGCCCTGGCTTTCCTGATTCGTGCCGTCCAGGAACCCTATCACTACTTCTGGGTTACCGGTGCCCTCTCCTCCTTCCTGGACAATGCGCCTACATACCTGACCTTTATGAACAGCGCACTGGGACAATTTTATGCGGGCATTCCGGAATCACAGGCCGTTCACCAGCTTATCGCCGAGCATCATATTTATCTGAAAGCCATATCTGTGGGCGCCGTGTTCATGGGCGCCAACACATATATCGGCAATGCCCCCAACTTCATGGTCAAGTCCATTGCTGAAGAAAATGGCGTCCCCATGCCCAGTTTTTTCGGCTACATCTTCAAGTATTCTCTACCCATCCTGATTCCGACATTCATAATTATTCAACTGATTTTCTTTCCATGATCTGAATCTCTTTCCCGAGCCGGTTTTCCGGCTCGGGAAAGAAGAAAAAACAAGGTTAAGGTTAAGGTTGAGCCCGAAAAGGGAATAAGCATTCCCCTTCCCTATCTTTGCTCAACCTCAACCTTGTCCGTACTTGCCTTTCACTTGCTTACTTTCGTTTGAAGAGTTTTTCGATTTCTGAGAGGGTGAGCTTCAGAATAACCGGTCGGCCATGTGGACAGTAGTATGGGTTTTCTGTTTGAAAGAGGTTGTAAATGAGTTTCGTCATTTCCGCATGTCCCAGTGAGTGGTTCGCTTTAATCGCGGCCTTGCACCCGATGAGTGCTGCCACGTCCCGGTACAGATCTTCCACGTCTGCCTCACGCCCCTCCCCGACCATGGCGAGCAATTCCAGCAATGTGGCAGCGATTTGTCCATTGGGCACAAAAATCGGACTGGCAGTAATTTTTAGAATACCATCTCCCACCCTTTCCACCGTATATCCGGCTTTTTCGATTAACTGTCCATGTTCCTGAAGAACTGCGGCCAATTCAGCGCCGGCGTTTGCTGTTTCAGGTATAACCAATCGATTCTGCCCGATTCCGGTCTCCCAGATATTCCGCAAGGCCTGCTCAAAGAGGATTCGCTCATGGGCCACATGCTGATCAATAATGTAAAGCTCGCCCTGATACTCCACCAGAATGTATGTGTCCTGGAACTGAGCCAGCACTGTGAACACTGACGGTACCACCGGATTGGACTCATGAGAAACTGTACCGGGATACGGTGCTGCAGCCGCCGCGTGTTCTGCCACATGCCAGCCTTGAGAAAATGAGGAACCGGGGGAATTTTCCCGGGATGGGTCATTCTGCCAACTGGACAATTCCGGTGCGAATGTCCCCAATCGCTCCCTACCCTGTTGATAGAACACCGAAGGGGTCTGCCGTCTGGAAAAAAGTGCATTTATGCAGCATGTCTTCACAGCATTGTAAACATCTGACTGGCGGCGGAAGCGTACTTCCAGTTTTGAGGGATGAACATTTACGTCCACCATTTCCGGTTCTACGGTAAGTTTAATGATTACCTGAGGATATCCGTCGATGTGAGCAGCGGACTGCCTGTATGCCGCCAACATGGCTCCGGAAATAGTTTTGTCCCGAACAAATCGTCCGTTAAGCAGAAAGAATTGTTTCAACGGGGATCGGAGATTGTGTTCCGGCGGCAGAAGAAACGCGGATACCTCAATACCCGCCTCAGCAAGTTCTGCCAATGCCGGGTCTTCACCCAGTACCTGGCGTGCCCGGTCAGGAAGACCCAATCGTTCAGAAAATCCCATTGTTTGCTTTCCGTTGTGCGTCAAAAAGAAAGAAACATCCGGATTGGCAAGGGCATAGGAAGTGACCATTCTTGCAACTCTTCCGTATTCAGTCTCCACTGTTTTAAGGAATTTTTTTCGCGCAGGCACATTGAAAAATAATGAGCCAACTTCAATTGTGGTGCCGGGTTCCAACGGCCCCTGCACCACCTTTTTCAGAATTCCTCCCTCCATGGATAGGATGGTACCTTCCGCCTCTCCTTTGAAACAGGTGGAAAGGCGTAATCGACTCACTGAAGCAATGGAGGGCAGCGCTTCGCCTCTGAAACCCAGAGTTGCCACACCAAGGAGATCCTGTTCTGTACTTATCTTACTCGTGGCGTGACGTTCGAATGCCAGCATGGCATCATCGTAGGCCATCCCGCAACCATTATCCGTAACTGTAATATTAAGCTTCCCACCGTTTTTCAACAAAACGCGAATCGTTGTCGCACCGGCATCCAGCGCATTTTCAATCAGCTCTTTTACCACGGATTCCGGTCTTTCTACTACCTCGCCCGCTGCAATCCGATTGGCGACAATATCCGGCAGCACACGTATGCTTGTCATTCTTCCTCCGCCAGTGTCAATATCCACATTATTGCAGATTCACCCATCGCTTCCAACAGCAATTCTGGGCGAGGTTCCTGGTGAACCCGCACTACCAGCGAAGTCGGCAGGCGAGTTCGCCTCCATCAATACAACCAATCTGGTTTCTTCCCGACTTTCATGTATAATGAAATACTATGAAAGAGATAACGGCCTTGAAAAAGCTTCTTACCGGCATTTCCAGTAGTGACAGGATCTGCATCCTCATGCACAATAACCCTGACCCGGACGCACTGGCTGGCGCTTACGGACTTCAGGCCATGTTTGCACATCAATGCAAAACAGTGGCGGATATTGTTTTCAACGGCATTATCGGCAGAATGAACAACAAACTTATGGTAAAGCTGCTGGACATTCCACTTCGCCATTTCAGCTCAATAAATCTTGAAGATTACTCGCATCTCTGCCTTGTGGATTCTCAGCCAGGGATGCAAAACAATATCTTCCCGGCAAATCGACCCGCCCTTCTGGTAATCGACCACCATCCATCGGAGGGAAATGCTTTTGAATGTCGTTTCCTAGATCACCGTATTAGCGCAGGCTCCACTTCAACCATCGTCACCAGTTATCTCAAAAGCCTGCATGTTCCCATCTCCAGTCAATTGGCAACTGCACTCTTTTACGGCATTCAAACCGACACTGACGGCCTTGCCCGAGACACCGGCAACCTGGACAGAGAGATCTTTTTCGGTTTATTTCCCGAGGTTCATCCTGAACTGCTGAGCCAGATCCAAAACCCAGACCTTCCAAAGGAGTACTACCACAACCTAGGCGATGCCCTGCTTTCCGGACAGGTTTACGAGCATTTCCTGGTTGCGGATGTTGATCAGACTTTCAACCCGGACATGCCGGCTGAAATGGCCGATTTCCTACTCCGAATGGAAGGAGTGAAAATTGTTCTCGTTTATGGCTGTTACAAAGACACGCTCCATTTTTCCATCCGCACATCCTTGGATAGCATTCGTCTGGGTGGACTGGCCATTCACATGGTTGAAGGAATCGGCACAGCAGGCGGCCACGCCCGGGCAGCAGGTGGTCAGATACCGTTCACAAAGGAAAATGTTCGCACGATGCTGGAGCGCTTTTATCACTTTTTTGCGGTGGAACCCGGTCAATTTCAACTGCTCTATTCCTGACTCTGGAGTCAAGCTTGAGTAAAGCGCAAGATTGAGGTTGAGTGCAGGATAAGAAACAGGCAACACAAAAGCATCAGACTGAACACCTCGTTTTTTTCTTTCCTTTAACGCCCTTCCATGGACATTAGGCTCCCTACGCCCAGGCCACCATGGCAAAGCTGGATATCTTTTTTTGAAATACACTTGACAACAACACACTAAGACTTTATACTATCGTTGTGATAAAGTTTTCTCGTTACGGAGGCAAATATGGGAAAAATCATTGGAATTGACTTGGGAACCACGAATTCCGTGGTTGCCGTGATGGAAGGAACAGAGGCAACTGTTATCCCCAACCAGGAAGGTGGGCGCACCACTCCATCCGTTGTCGGATATGCAAAGAATAATGAAACACTTGTGGGGCAGGTGGCCAAAAGACAGGCTGTAACCAACCCCGAAAAGACCGTATATTCCATTAAGCGGTTCATGGGTCGTCGGTACGAGGAAGTCTCGGAAGAAATGAAAATGATACCATACAAGATTCAAAAGGCTGACAATGGTGATGTGCGCGTCAAAATTGAAGGTAAACTTATTGCCCCTCAGGAAATCTCAGCAAAAATTCTCCAGAAACTGAAGCAGGCCGCTGAAGACCATCTCGGCGAAACTGTCACTGAAGCCGTCATTACGGTACCCGCATATTTCAACGATGCCCAGCGTCAGGCAACGAAAGACGCCGGAAAGATTGCGGGGCTGGACGTGAAACGAATCATCAATGAGCCCACTGCAGCCGCCCTGGCCTATGGCCTTGACAAAAAATCAGACGAAGTCATCGCGGTGTACGACTTCGGCGGCGGTACCTTTGATATTTCAATCCTGGAAGTGGGAGATGGCGTTGTAGAAGTGAAAGCCACCAACGGCGACACCCACCTCGGCGGCGATAATGTAGATCACAAAATTATTGACTGGATCGTAACGGAGTTCAAGAAGGACTCAGGCATTGATCTGTCCGGCGACAAGATGGCGCTGCAAAGGCTCCGGGAAGCAGCTGAAAAGGCTAAGATCGAGCTTTCATCCATGATGGAAACAGAGATCAACCTTCCGTTTATTACGGCAGATGCCTCGGGCCCCAAACATCTGACTTTGAAACTCACACGATCAAAACTGGAGTCAATGATTGAAGACATGGTGAACAGAACCATGGGCCCCTGCAAAAAGGCACTGGAAGATTCCGGACTCAGTATTTCCGAAATCGCCGCGGTTGTCCTGGTGGGTGGTTCGACCCGGATTCCGCTGGTCCAGGCAAAAGTGAAGGAATTCTTCGGTCAGGACCCTCACAAGGGTGTCAACCCGGATGAAGTGGTCGCCATTGGTGCGGCAGTTCAGGGTGGCGTTCTTGCCGGAGACGTCAAAGACGTTCTGCTTCTCGATGTTACACCGCTGACATTGGGAATTGAAACCCTCGGTGGCCAGTTTACCCGTATGATAGAAAGAAACACAACAATTCCCACCCGGAAATCGGAAGTGTTTACGACAGCTGCTGATAACCAGACTTCTGTTGAAATTCACGTTCTCCAGGGTGAACGGCCTCTTGCACAAGACAATAAAACACTGGGAAAATTTCACCTGGTGGGAATCCCGCCCGCACCGAGGAGCGTACCTCAAATTGAAGTAACCTTCGATATTGATGCGAATGGCATTGTAAATGTCTCAGCCAAAGACAAGGGAACAGGGAAGGAACAAAAGATCACCATCACCGCGTCCAGCGGCCTTGGAAAAGATGAAATAGATAGGATGATTCGGGAAGCAGAAACACATGCTGACGAGGACAAGAAGAAACAGGAGCTGATAGAAGCGAAGAACCACGCAGAAACCTTTGTTTATCAGATGGAAAAACTTCTTAACGAAAACAAAGAAAAAATCCCGGCAGAAGACAAGGAAGCGGTGGAAAGTGGTATTGCTTCTTTGAAAACAGCCATGAAAAGTGACGATGTGGAAGCCATTAACACTGCCATGAACAACCTGACCACCGCTTCCCACAAGATTTCCAGCATCCTCTACGGTGGAGAAAACACTGGCTCAGGAGCGGGTTCAGGACCTGAAGCGGCTCAAGGAAATACAACGGACAATGATACTGATAAGGGTGATGACAATGTCGTAGATGCTGAAGTTGTGGATGAGGACTAACGGAATAACCCATGTCCAACAAGGATTATTACGCCGTCCTTGGATTGCCCAAGGGGGCGTCGGCCGCAGAAGTTAAGAAAGCCTACCGAAAACTGGCGCGAAAGTATCACCCGGATGTTAATCCGGGTGATGCTGATGCCGAAAAAAGGTTCAAGGAAATCTCTGAGGCAAACTCCGTGCTTTCGGACCCCAAACTGAAGGAACAATACGATACCTATGGTTTTGTTGGAGATCGAGCTGGTGGCCCCGGACCTGATTTCAACGGGTTTGGCGGATTCGGGGGATCTGGAGGGGTCGATTTCTCAGAGATTTTTGACATGTTTAATCGCGGAGCCGGTGGCTTTCAAAGCTCCGGCGCACCCCGCTCCCATGCACCCAGGCGGGGACAGGATATTCAATACAGCATGAAACTCAGTTTTGAGGATGCCGTGAACGGTGTCACATCCAGGATTCGCGTCAGTCGAAGCAAGCCCTGTACCACCTGTGATGGAAAAGGTCATGTACCCATCGCTCGACCCACTGTCTGCTCCCGCTGTAATGGCACCGGTCGGGAAACCGCCGGAGGGGGCTTGTTTCACGTTCAACGTCCGTGCTCAATGTGCGGGGGAAGCGGGCAAATTCAGGAGGCACAATGCAATAGCTGCGGCGGGTCCGGCCGCAATCCAATTTCTGAAACCATCAATGTCCGGATTCCTGCCGGAGTGGATAATGGTTCCAAAATCCGAATCGCGGGAAAGGGAGAAGCCGGTCTGGCCGGTGGCCCTGCCGGTGACTTATTCATTATTACAAACATAGAGCCCCACCCTTTCTTTCGGCGAGTGGGAGACAACATCTACCTAACCCTCCCAGTGACCGTTTCAGAAGCAGCACTAGGCTGCAAGATCAAGGTGCCTACGGTATCGGGAATCACAACTGTGCGCATACCACCGGGAACCCAATGTGGCCAGAAAATCCGGATTCGCGGCAAGGGGATTAAGTCTCTCAGAACCGGAACGCCAGGAAACATGTTCCTGGAAATCACACTCCAGACACCAGATACTCGAAATACACGTGTAAGAGAACTCTTACGGGAACTCTCCGAGTTTGAGAACCCGGATATTCGCAAACATTTGCCAACGGAGAAATGATGTGCTTCAATAGAGAGGATCAAACAGGAGAATAAGATGGCAGGTCATAAGCAAAAAGACTCGGAACCGTATTACATGATCAGTGTAGTTGCCAACATGTACGACATCCACCCCCAGACCCTCCGACTATACGAAAAACACGGCCTTGTGACGCCTTCCCGAACCGACGGGAACACTCGTCTTTATTCTGAAAATGACTTGAAGCGCCTCGAAGTCATACTGAACCTTGCCAGAGATCTCGGGGTCAACCTTGCCGGAATCGAAGTTATTCTCAACATGCGAGGGAAAATGGAGCAGATGCAACAGGAAATTAATCAGCTTGCCGGTGCCCTGCAGAAAATCATCATTGATCATCTCGACAATGGAAAGGAGAAAATTCGGAATGCTCTTGTGAAAATCCCCAGAACAGGTATTGTCCGTCTGGACATTGAGAACGAAGATGGCAAATAAACGGTTCTATGAAGACGAACAGGCACTGAAGCAGTACCTGCACGAAATCAATGAACTGCCCCGCATCACCCCTGACGAAGAAAAAGCCCTCGCCCGGAAAATCCAGAAGGGAGACAATAAGTCCCTGAAAAAGCTGGTGGAAGCCAACTTGAAATTTGTTGTTTCCGTTGCAAAAAACTACCGGGGACGAGGCGTTCCCTTTATGGACCTTATAAATGAAGGAAACCTCGGATTGATTGAAGCAGGTAAACGCTTTGATCCCGATCGGAACGTCAAATTTATCACATACGCTGTCTGGTGGATCAGGCAGTCGATCATCCACGCCATATCTGAACAAAGTGGTGTTTTTCGGGTATCTCACAAGACGTTGAACCTCTTTAACAACATATCCAGAGTCCAGAATAAACTTCAGAAGGAGCTGGGCCGGGAGCCCTCCCCTATAGAAGTTGCAGAGGAACTGGACATCACGGAACTTCAGCTTCGCTCTATCCTTTCCAAGGTAGTTGAGGCACAGTCACTGAACGCAGCTCTTTCCGATGACGCGGACGTTTCACTGGAAGATCTTATCGAGCAGGTTTCTATCCCTGGAGCAGACGAAAATCTGATTAAGCAATCTTTTCTTGACGACCTGGATGAATCACTGTCAATGCTGAATGAAAGAGAAGTCAAAATCCTGAGCCACCGCTACGGACTCAACGGTGAAGACCCCAAAACTCTCCAGGAAATCGGCCAACTTGTCAATCTTTCCCGTGAACGCGTCCGTCAGATTGAGAAAAGCACCCTGAAAAAGATCCGCCGATCCCGTTACCGGGGGATTTTGAAAAGCTATCTGAACTGAATTTTTCTCAATACTTGCCAAGGTGCTTTGCATACGCACCCTCAAATAGTCCCTGCAGAAATGAAATATCTGATTCCAAATCCCCCGTGGGAAAGAATGAAGACATAAATCGAATCATCTTCTTACTGTAATCTAGAATCACTGGCACAATTGGGATATTCGCGCCTCGCGCGATTCGGTAAAAGCCTGTTTTCCAGCGATCCACTTTCTTTCTTGTCCCCTCTGGTGACATACCCAGTACAATACTGTCAGAGCTCTCTATTTCCAAAATGACCTGATCCACAACATTTCCGGGCTTCGTTCTGTCCACCGGGATGCCGCCCATCCACTTCATATAGGTGCCAAACGGTTTTCTAAAAATTGTGTGCTTTCCCAACCACCGGCCTCGAAAACCAACAGCAAACATTACAGCGATTCCGATGACAAAATCCCAATTGGAGGTGTGGGGTGCCACGATCAATATGCATTTCCTGTGGTCAGGGAAACTGCCTTCAAACTTCCATCCCATCACCCACAAAATCGTCCGACCCACTTTTCGCGTAAAAAAGTTACCAAACTTTTCCACGGAATCAGGAAGCATCGGCACATTCATTGCCATGGGCGTGTTGCTCCTGTGAGCCTGGCGTTCTCATCTGTCATCGATAACTAACCCTTGGGGCTCTCTCCCCGATGTCGAATCCGATCCCGGACAATGCACTGCTTTACGTCCTCCGGAATCGGAATCGGATAATCGCCGTCAAAACAGGCCGCACACCGTTCTTTACCAAAGACCTGGTTCAAACGGCCTACAGACAGAAATGTCAGAGAAGTTACACCCAGTTCTCTGGCCATCCTGTTCTCTAATTTTTGTAGGTTTTCTCCTTCAAAGCTTTCTCCTTCCAGACCTAATTCCTGCATCATTTGGTAAGCCGCCAACTCCTCGCGTGTGGACATGTCAATCCCATAAAAGCAGGGATGAATCACTGGCGGCGAATAAATCGCAAGATGGATTTCCTTTGGCTCTTTATATTCAAGTGTGGAGACGATCTGCTTCAATGTATTTCCCCTGACAATGCTGTCGTCAATGAGCAGAATTCGCCGTCCTCTGACCTCTGCGTCAATGGGATTCAGTTTCAGACGAAGAGCCGATTTTCTGGCGCCCTGATGGGGCATGATAAATGTCCGGCCGCTGTACCGATTTTTGATAAATCCTTCCCTCACCGGCACGCCAACTTTCTCCGAAAACATGATAGTGGATGGACGGGCCGTATCCGGAATCGGCATCACCACGTCCACTTCACAACCGCGCCGCTCTTCCCACTCCTCTGCCAGTAATTCACCCAGTTTCAGACGGACCTGATACACTTCGTCGTCATTGATGCGGGAATCCGGCCTTGCGAAATAGATATATTCAAAAATGCAGGGTCGTTTCCCCTTATAGTCGATCGACTCTCTCAAAGGTTCCTTACCTGACCGGAAGAAAACAACTTCCCCCGGTGCGACCGAACCCACGGTGTCGAAATCCAGTACATCCATACAGATACTCTCAGACGCCACCATGTACGCGTCTCCTTTGCGTCCCCACATTGCCGGGCGGATTCCGTATGCGTCCCGGGCCACAAACAATGTATCTTCCCCTTCGATATTCATTATTCCCACAATGGAATATGCGCCTTTTACGATCTTGTACGTCTCCTTCATACCCCTTAGAACATCTTCAACTGTGTAGGAAGCCTTCGGCCTCCCGTTGCCTTTCATGATTTCTCCAGATAGAACATAGAGTACCGGCTCAATATCACATCTGCTCGAAAGATAGTTGGACTGACCCAGCAGGTGCTTTTTCATTTCCTCAAAGTTCATAATGTTACCATTGTGAGCCATAATGATACCTGGCCAGCGGCTGTAGAAAGGCTGGGCATCCTCTTTGCTGGCACTTCCCATGGTGGGGTAACGGACATGACCGACAGCACAGCTTCCCTCCAGCCGCTTCAGGTCCTCCTCAGTAAAAATGCCGTGAACCAGTCCCATGTCCTTGTATAAGCGAAAGTGGTTGCCTTTTTTTGTACCAATACCGGCCGAGTCCTGACCCCGGTGCTGAATTGCCTGCAGAGCTGTTGCGACATGTCTAGAGGCATTCTCCAACCCGATCATTCCCACAAACCCACACATATTCCCCTCCAGTTAAAAATCACATCCTCAATCTAAACGATTTCATCAAAAACATCAAAACCTTTCTCTATTTGGGAAGAACGTGGGCGTTGGGAGTGGGCGTGGGTGTTAGAAAAAGGACCAACCTTTTCCGGTCTTTTCTGAGTCTTGTCCGGGCTCAACTTCAACCTTGTAGGTTCACTCAAACTTGACTACCAGAGTGGGCGTTGGGGTTAGAAAAGCCAATGAGTTAGCCTGCAGTGAACTGCGCTTGATGTTGAATGGAAAGCGCTGAACGCCAAATACCAGAAAACAAAAATCCAGACCAGTTATGTCTGTTCCACACCCTTCACTTTCCTTACCGGCTCAAACTTGGCGTCGTTTTCCTCTTTCCTGTGTTATAATTCTCTAAGAATTGAAGAAAGGGGGTTTTATTGCGCATCATACCGGTTTCTTCTGGAAAGGGTGGCGTTGGAAAAACGACATTTGCCATGAATTACGCGCTGGCATTGTCCAGGACCCACAAAACCGTTCTGATAGATATGGATACCGGGACGTCCAGCTTGCGCAATTGCCTGAACGCACCAGTCCGGAAAGACCTCTATCATTTTCTAAAGAAGAATGCGCAACTGAATGAATGCTTGTCCTCCCTGGGTCAGAAGCTGGATCCGGATGGTGTCTTTGACAATTTTTCCTTTATTGCAGCACCCAAGAATTTTATATACGATGTTGTTAATTTTTCAACGGATGTAAAACTGCGTCTCATTGACGGCATTAATGGCATTGATGCTGATTTTGTTATTCTGGATGTGAAAGCCGGAATAGATTACAATGTGATTGAATTTCTCCCCTTTACCAATACTGGAATCCTCCTCTTCACGCCAAAGAACAAGGCCGCAACGGTCACCGCCTCAGAAATGACAAAAGCCATTCTATTTCGAATGATCCGCCTCATTTTTCAATCCACTGAGGTTTTGAGCCAGCATTTTCCCAACATCGATGCAAATGACACCAAATTATTCAATGAATTGATTGACCTTGTGGAGGATGGATACGATGAACAGCTGAAATCCCTTGATGACTTTCTATTGATGATTGCGGATGAATTTCCCGACAAGCGATTTGTTTATCTTCTGCGCCACGCCATTGAACATTTCCGGGTGTATTTTGTGTTGAATATGTTCGACTCCATTGAAGAATCCACTGAAACCGTGATCAAGCCTTTTGTCGAAAATATCTATTCCACTGTTTCCGATAAGGTAATCATCCACAATCTTGGCTGGATAGTCCGTTCCGAAGACATCTACAACTCGACAGTCAACTCGGTTCCTTATCAAATTGAAAACCACTACAAGAAAGGAAAGGCCGAGAAACGTAAGATGCAGAATGACAGCAATCTGAGAAGTTTACTGGGATTGGAACCCGCTAAGAAACATAGAAAGAAAGTGAAAACAGAAAACACATCAGAAGAGGTCAACCATCAGGTGGATCTGTTGAAAAAGATGTATATGAACGGCGCAGGAAATGATCCAGCTACCAATCTGAATTTTATAACCGATCGAACATTGAACATTTCTCAGAGCACGGTTCACCGATTCGGCATGCGGAAAATCTACACCAACAAACATTTTCTGGACAAATTTTTCACGGAAATGAAACAACAACCCCAGATTTCAGAAACTTCCAAGTCTATTTAGCCAAAACTCTTAAACTGTCAAGAAGCCGAATTACTTCCCTTTTTCTGTTCAGCCCAGTTGCTATAGCGAACCATGTAGGCAGGGACGATCTCATCAGCGGTAAATCCCAGATATTCTCCATAGGCCGCCACAAATCCGCGCACATAAACAGCCGCATCCGGCAATCGACCAAAATCTTCCATTTCAAGGGCCTGTAGATAATCCTTCCTTACCTTTGTCCGTCTGGAGACTTCATCAAGCTCAACACCAATTTCATTCCTTGCGAGAAACAGGAGTTCCCCAGTAATTGGCACGCCCTTATCCAGATTTCTGCTACGGGGAGTTGCGACCTGTGAACGTGTCTTCAGCTGCTCTTCCAGCACGCGGTGTGCCTCTTCGATTTTATCAAGCAACTCTGACCGTCTGGTCTCCGAAAATTCCCGCATACCCGGAACCATGGCGGTTGAATCTGAACTGTGAATCTTCTTCAGTATTCGGTAAGCATATTCGACTTCCTGAAGCGTTGCGCCTTCCTCAATTTCGAGAACTTTGTAGTACTTTCCAAGTTCATTTCCAGTCATTCCGTGTCCCCAGAAAGTGCGGTTGAAAATTCAACTTCCTCAGTCAACAGATCGGTAATCCGGGACATGTCCACCATAATTCGGGCTGCGGACACACGGCTGAGGTATGCCTGATCCTGCAACAGTCTGTCCCAGAAATCCCGGTCATATCTCACGTGACCGGAAAAGGAGGCCGCAATGCCAAGGTATTTCTCCGCCATGCTCTTTATCGCGAGCCCGGTCTCTATCTGGTGATAGTCCCGAACCTTATTCAGCACCACATAAACCCGGAAGTTTTCCATCGCCTCCCTGAACAACTGGCCGAATTCAGGAAAATAGCTGCTCAGGTGACTGGTAAACTCATCCATCGAACGAATGTTGTAATTTTCACGGTGTGTCCAGATGTCCCTCGCCTCGTTCCGAATTCCCAACTTCGTAAACAAGGGAGACAGTTTCCGGAAAAAAGCACTCTTAATGAAAATGTACAAATTTTCAATTGCCATTCTCTCCGGCACCGTCACGACAATCATCCGGTCGGCTTCCAGAAATGCGTCAAGAGTTTTGTGATGGCTTCCGGCACCAAGATCCAGCAACACGACATTGGCATCTAATTTGCGAAGTTGGCGGAAGAATTTAACTTTCAGGGCGTAGGTCAGCGGGTTGGCTCCGGAACTGTTCAAGTCACCCGCAATGAGGGAAAGTCCAGGAATTCTGGTTTCCAGAACCAGTTCATCAAGAGGGATGCCCTCCCGGACAAATTCTCCGCAAGAACGTGACGGTTTTGGCAACGCGCAGTAGGTGTGGAGATTGGCACCACCGAAATCAGCATCTACCATTACAACCTTAAGGCCCTTTTCAGCGAGGCAGACTCCGAGTCCCGATGTCACAAAGCTTTTTCCCGTGCCTCCTTTTCCACCGCCTACGGCCCAGATTTGCATAGAACTCCCGTCTACAAAAAGTGATCTGACTATAGAATAACAACTTTCAAAAAAATAACCAAATTCTTTCCCAATTTTGAGTCAATTTTTTTATATAGCGACTATCCTATGACACCACTAGGGAATATTTTTTTCAGACCATAATTCCCACTCGAAAAAAAGGGGGGCGCAAAGCGCCCCTTGATCATTTAATCGAATTTTCATTCCACCCGGATCTATCCGGAAATGGCGGCTTCTTGATTGTCTTCGGCGGATTGGCTTTGAGTTCCTTCAACAGCACCTCAACCGCTTTCTCAAGACTGGGATCGTGGCCGGCTGCAACCTCCTCTGGACGATCTTCAACCTCAATATCCGGATAAATACCGACACCTTCAACGACCCAATGTTCAGAGGAGTCAAAAACACCAAATGTTGGAACGTTGATGGACCCGCCATCCACCAGGGAGGCATTTCCGGACAACCCGACCAGGCCACCCCATGTACGCGTACCAATCAACATTCCCAGTTTCTCTTTCTTGAAATAATAGGGGAAGGCATCCCCGCCCGATGATGAGTAATGGTTGATCAGCATGACTTTTGGTCCCTCATTCACAATGCCCGGTGTGGTGTTCGGTTTCAGGCCCTTTCGCCCCCAGTAGCTCAATGTCTTTCTGGCTAGCAGATCTGTCATAACACCGGGAATAAAACCGCCGCCATTGTATCGATCATCGATGATCAATGCCTCTTTGTTATGATAGGCATACATCCCTTTGAAAAGTTCACGATTCCCCGCAAATGACGTATCCGGAACGTGGATATAGCCGATCTTTCCACCTGAGAGCTTGTCCACCATTGCCCGCCTGGAATTGACCCAGTCCATGTACCGAAGTGCCAACTCACTGGCAATCGGTTTCACCAGGACCGTACGGATGGTGCTCTGGGCACCAGGCGTTTCAACCGTCAGCGAAAGACGATGGCCTACAGTGTCTTCAAGGAATGAGAAAGGATTATCCTTTATTGTTACATCATGCCTGTTGATCTTGAGAATCAGGTCACCGGTTTTCACATCGACGCCCTGTTCTGTCAACGGAGAACGACGCCCCTTGACCCAATTCTGTCCGTCGTAGATTTTCGAGATAACATATCTCCCGGCCTTCATATCCGGCGTCAATTCGCATCCCAGGAGTCCCGTGTCTATACGCTTTACTCTGGGAAAATCTCCCCAATTCACGTAAGAGTGACCGACATTCATTTCACCGACCAGTTCACCGAAGATGTAATCCAGATCGGCTCGATGACTGACATAAGGAACAAGAGCTGCATATTTTTTCCGCATCGCATTCCAGTCCACGCCATGCATATTGTTTGCATAGAACCAGTCGCGATAGATGCGCCATCCATCTACAAAGATGTCTTTCCACTCTTTCCTCGGGTCAATTTTCATGGTCAGGTCGACAAGATTCAATAAACCACCACCAGCGTTTTGTCCAGGCTTCAGGTCAACAATTCCGTAGTCTTTCTGATTTCGATACAGGATCTTGTTACCATCAGCAGACACGCTGCAACCGCGGATGCCCTTCAACACGACCTCATCTTTTTTATTCTTGATGTCAAACTTGTGAATGCCGGCATCGTCTGCGTATACGATTCCCCCTTTTACTGCAATCAAATTCCAGTAGTTTGCGGCCTTCATTGGAAACGCAACCACTCTACTGGAGATATTGTTGAAGTCGATGGAGATGGGAACCGATTTCCCGATGTCTTTCTTTCCCTTCATTTTTTTATCGGCTTTCTTGTCTGCTCTCTTTTCTTCCTCTTTATTCTCCACCTTGATTTTTTCAACATCATTCTCATCCGGAAACAGGGGCGAAACCGATGGAGTCAGTGCCATCGCATAAATACGGGTGGCCTTGTCGTAGACGTAGTTAAACTCAAAGGAAGAAAACTGCAGGTTAAAATCACGATCTGACAAAAAGAACATGAATTTTCCGTCTGTTGAAAATGCCGGATTGAAATCATTGAACGTGTCACCGGTCAGCTGGACGGGTTTCTTCTCCTTCAGCGAGTAAACCCAGATCGCCTGCTGTCCGTTAACACCGTTCTTGGTATAGGCAATCCAGGTGGAGTCCGGAGAAAAGGTGTAATCCCGGATATCTCGGCGATCAGCTTTGTCAACAACCGTGATATCGCCTGAATTCACGTTCAATAGCCTTAGTTTCTGTGTCCGGTCTGAGTAAAGCAGCCACTTGGAATCTGGTGACCAGATGGCCGGATATTTCCAGGCATGGCTCCCTTTTGTGAGTTGTTTCGGCTCATCTTTTCCATCTTTGTCAATCACGTAAACCTCATATTCCCCCGTCATGTCGGAATAATAGGAAATCCAGCGACCGTCGGGTGACCATGCAGGAAAAACTTCCCGTACGCCCTGCGTCTGAGTCAGGTTGTACGTAACTCCCTTCTTCTCAGGTACGGTGAAAATATCACCTCTGGCATCGAAGACGGCTCGTTTCCCTGACGGAGAGATATCCGAACTGTAAATATTGTTCTTTACATTCTTGATGTACGGGAGGATGTCGGGATTATCAAAGTGCAGGTTAATCACCATGCGGTAATCCTTTCCGGTATCCAGGTTGAGAACATACAACCAGCCACCGTTTTCATAAATCAACTCATTTCCTGTGCCAGACGGCCACATCACGTCAAAATCTTTGTAATCCGTTAGTTGCTTAATGTCGCCGGTTGGCAGATCATAGCGGTAGATATTCAACCTCATATTGCGATCGGACGCAAAATAGATTCCGTTTTTGTACCAGTGGGGTATCTGGTCTGTGCCGGGAAATGTGGTCAGACGTTTGGATGTGTTGTTCACAAGATCATACGTCCAGACATCAGCGGCGCGGCCGCCTTTGTACCGTTTCCAGGTTCTGAATTCTCTTGAAATCGGCGTGTAGCATATCTCCTTACCGTCGGGAGAGAAACTGCCAAACCCCGACTCTGGAATTTGCAGTGGTTCTTCCAGTCCGCCGTCCAGGGGAACCAGAAAATATTTACCCATGCGCTTCCCATATGGGGTGCGGTTGGACCGAATCAGAATCTTCCGGCTGTCCGGGGTCCAATCCAGAACAATATCATCGAACCCGCCCCGGGGTGGCATAATGCCCACGTCGTTGTACCAGGTCAACTGTCGTGGCGTTCCACCGGCGGCCGGCATCACATATACCTGCCTTGATCCGGAATATTCCCCGGAAAAGGCAATCCACTTACCGTCAGGAGAGATTTTGGGAAACAGCTCCAGTCCCTTCTGGGATGTCAGCCGAACCGCATTTCCGCCCGTTATCGGAACGGTCCAGATATCTCCCGCATACACAAACACAACGCGATTCCCGTTTACATCCGGAAACCGCAACAATCTCGCGTCATTCAGTGCCATCCCCCACATTCCAGCTGAAAACAGCAACAGCCCCACAAGAATCAATCGCTTCATAAGGGCAATCCTCCTGTTCAAAATAATTATAAGTTTTCTAACACATGCAATTATACGGAAAACCCGGTTTCCGGTTCAAAAAATGTATGTGCATGTCCATGTCCGCTCAACTCAGCCTCATTTAAATTTCCTCATTGTCGGAAAACTGGATTTTCTTGAAGGCTTCTGGCATAATCAATACAAATTCGGAATAAGGGAGTCAATGATGGCTTATGTTGTGGAAGTTACCCATCCAAGCACCGGGAAAAAACAGCTCATACCGATGAAAGGGCGAATGATTTTTATCGGACGCACCGCTGCAAACGACGTATCATTAAATGACAATACAGTGTCTTCCCGTCATGCACGGGTGCGTATCAATGAGGACAAAATTGAACTTGAAGATCTGAAGAGTGCCAATGGAGTGTTCATGAATGGCGAACGGATTACCCGTACCGCCAGCCTGGAAGAAGGGGACGAGTTCCAGATCGGGCCCTATCTTCTGAAAATATTAACTCAGAGCACTGAAACGGCAGCCGCTGTGAAAGTGGCTGAAGAAGAAAAGGAAAAGGCCAAAGAAGAAAGCTACCGGTTTGACCCATTCGCATTTGTGAAACCATTTCTGGAACCCATCAACGAATTCCTGGAGGCCGACGGTATCTCGGAAATTATGATCAACGGCTGCGACAAAATCTATATTGAAATGGGTGGCAAGATAGTCAAGACTGATAAAAAATTCTCAAGTGAGAAAGCCCTTCTCGCGGCGATCAAAAACATCGGCCGAACCCTGGGCAAGGAACTGAATGATCAATCCCCCCGGCTGGACGCCAGGCTGGACGACGGTTCCCGTGTGGCCGCTGTCATTCCCCCCTGTGCCATGACCGGCACCTATGTTTCTATCCGTAAATTCTCCAAGAAAGCGCTCGGCATTCAGGACCTCATCAATTTTGGAGCAATTACCGAACAGGCTGTTCGCTTCATGGAACTGGTCGTGATAATGAAAAAGAACATTCTGGTTTCCGGCGGTACCGGTTCCGGTAAAACCACGCTGCTCAACATCGTTTCCACCCTGATCCCACACGATGAACGAATCCTGGTCATTGAGGATACAGCGGAACTTCAGCTCCAGCAGGAACACTGTCTCCGAATGGAAGCCAAGCCTGCGGACAAAAAAGGACGGGGCGAAGTCACCATCCGGGACCTGCTCCATTCGACATTACGTATGAGACCAGACCGCATTATCATCGGTGAAATCCGGGGCGGTGAAGCATTTGATCTGCTCCAGGCAATGAACACCGGCCATGGCGGATCCATGTCCACCATTCACGCCAACTCCCCGAAAGACGCACTGTCCAGACTGGAAAACACAACATTGCAAAGCGGTATTGAACTTCCTCTCAAGGCAATCCGTGACCAGATATCCTCCGCCATCAACATTGTAGTGCAGACTTCGCGTTTTGAGGACGGTTCGCGTAAGATCAGCCATATCAACGAAGTGCTGGGATTGAAAGAGGACATGAGCTATCAGGTTCAGACAATCTACAAATATGAACGTGCCGGCAAGGACAAAGAAGGGAAAGTCCTCGGCCACCTGACATACACCGGGAACATTCCCACCTTCCTGGACGAAGCCATCAAGGCAGACTTTGTAAAGAGTGCAGAACAATTGTTCAAAGAGTAAAAAAAGAAGTGTTCTGTGCGCCTGCGGCGCCTGTGTTCAGTGTTCTGAAAGAAAAAAAGAGAAGGGAAAAAGAGAAAGAAGACAAGTGGACATCCTATCCAAAACGATTCTTGTGATAGAAACTGCACATTTCTCAAGGCACTTCATCATCAGCAACAATCAGAACAAAATGGTTCTTTTCCCATTTTATCCAACTGAGATCATCACATTCCATGCAAAAATCCCAGCCAAGGCCCTTCTTTGTTAACTTACCCAAAATGCTGAACCCCGGTCTACCTGGCCTCTTAAATAGAACTGATTTTACCCATTTATTCTGTCGTCTCGTGAGAACGAGCAAAAATCTCCCTGTGTTGCCATCCTTATCTTTATAGACTCCAACCACCGCCCTGTCAGGCTTGCCATCTCCATTGAAATCTCCTTTTTTCTCAAACGACAACCCCAGAGGTTCATCATATTTCTCAAAGTTTTTCATTTCTTTTTGTGGGATATCCTTTTTTGTAAGGCATCGGGCAAGTATCCATGACTGGTCTAAAGAAGCGACAGGAATGTCCTGAACCACAGTTAAAGTTGGCTCAAACTTCAACCCCACATACCAGACATTGCCACCACATTCAGCAAATTGCGGCAGAGACAGAATGCTCATAAGAAACAGAATTTTTACAGTGGTGAATTTCATTCCTCCCCTCCATTCAGATTCTAGAGTGTTTTGAATGCGTCACTTAGTTTATCATACAGTCCATTTTCTTCACACACAATTCATGACGAATACTTCCCATCTGCCAATCCACAGCATGCAAAACGCCCACACCTTCCAATTGACACCCCGGTTCTTTCAGAACACTGAACACATCTTCCCTGTCCTTACTTATACTCAAACTCAAACTTGCCTTCCTCTTTTTCCTGTTATCACAGGGAAAAATGCGGTATAGTGGGCTTTCATTGTGTCACCGCTCTGCCTCTGACTACTTTGAAATCACAACCTAAGGATTGAAAAATTGAACCCTACATCAGACTTATTCAGAAAATTCGGCCTCGGTGAAGATATCCTCGCCGCACTGGCCAGAAAGGGATTTGAAGAACCCTCCCCTATTCAGGAAAAGACAATTCCCATGCTCCTCGAAGGAAAGACCGACCTCATCGCCCAGGCCCAGACCGGAACAGGCAAAACCGCCGCTTTCGGCCTGCCTCTGATTGAACTGTTGAAACCACGTGCCGGGCATGTGCAAGCACTGGTACTGACCCCGACCCGGGAACTGGCAATTCAGGTCGCTGAAGAGATCAACTCCCTAAAAGGGGACCGGAAACTGGAGATCGTTCCCATATACGGCGGTCAAGCTTTTTCGGAGCAGTTAAGACGCCTGAAAAGAGGAGTTGACATCGTGGTGGGAACCCCTGGAAGAGTCATTGACCATATCAACCGGAAGACCCTCAAAGTAGGTGGGATTTCCCACATGATCCTGGATGAAGCAGATGAAATGCTCAACATGGGCTTCATCGAAGATGTGGAGACTATTCTCGAAGCAACCCCCCAGGAAAAGCGAGTTCTCATGTTCTCCGCCACGATGCCGGATCGGATCCGGAATCTCGCGGAGCGCTTTTTAAGGGACTACAAACTGATTACTGTGGCAAAAGAGAACCCCACCGTCGCTCTAACCGACCAGATCTATTTTGAAGTAGCTGAAAGGGATAAGTTTGAAGCCCTGTGCAGAATCATTGATATGGAACCGGATTTTTACGGCCTCATTTTCATGCGTACCCGTGTGGAAACTGAGACGATGGGAAACCGCCTGGTCAGCCGAGGTTATTCCGCGTCTTTCCTGCACGGAGATATTTCCCAGGCTCAACGGCTGAACATCCTGGAAAGTTTCCGCAGAAAACGAATCAATATCCTTGCGGCAACCGACGTGGCCGCCAGGGGTCTTGACATCCAGGACTTGACTCACGTCATCAATTTCGCACTGCCCCATGACCCTGAATCCTACGTCCACCGCATCGGCCGGACCGGTCGGGCAGGAAAGGGAGGAACCGCTATTACCTTTGTGACACCCTCTGAATACCGCAAAATCGGATTTATCGAACGCGTGGCGCGGACAGAAATCCGGCGGGAGAAACTGCCCAGTGTACAGGATATCATTGAACTTAAGACACGGCGCATACAGGACGGTATTGAGGAAATCATTGGTAAAGAGGACTACATAAAATACATCCCGCTGGCTGACAAGCTCCTGGGGGAAACCGATCCACTTACAATTCTGGCATCCATGCTGAAACTCTCATTTCAAGATGAGCTGGATGAGAGCAATTACAATGAGATCCGGAAACCCGCTCCGGAAAACCACGGGAAAGCACGACTCTTCATCGCGAAGGGAAAAGTGGATGGCATGACCCTAAAAGGAATTCTGGACCTCATCCGGTCAAAAGTAAAAATTGACTCGAGGCAGATTCGGGATATTCAAATTTATGAAAGGTTCTCTTTTGTGAATGTACCCCTGGCCGAGGCCGAACAGATTCTCACCACATTTCGAAAGACTCAGAGGAAGGGTAAACCACCACTGGTTGTCAAAGCAAAACCGGCTAGAAAGAAATGAGTGCCTACGGCACACACAGTGCACGTGCGTGTGCTTATGCATGAAAAAAAGACAGGGGATTGACGTTGAACGGTTCATTTCCAAATCCCTGTCTGATTCTCTTTCCTACTTTCACACGCACATACAGTGCACGAAGTGTTTATCTGCCTGTAGACTTGCCAACTATATTTTTCATCACGTAGGCAGCCATCATGGGATTGCCGGCGAGCCGACGCTTGCAATAGGCCAGCGCGTACTTCCATTTCTCAGCGAATGGAACGTACAATCGTACGATATTGCCTCTTTCCAGAAGCTTACGCTGAATTGACTTTCTGGGTACTCCCATCAGCATCTGGTATTCGTAACGATCTCTGGGAATGTTGTTTTCCTCCATGAATGACACGCAACGGTTGATCAACTCTACATCGTGGGTCGCGATTTCCGGGTAGTGCCCATTCTCCAGAAGTAGTTGCATATCTTCAAAAAGTCGATCCTTCATATCGGATTTTTTCTGAAGCGCTATATCGGCCGGCTCGTTATAAATTCCAATGCATATTCTGATTTTGCAGGGTTTCTTAGGCAACGCCATAATGTCATCTCTTGTTCGAAAGAGTCGGGACTGCAGCACCGTTCCCACGTTGTTGAACTCTTCTCTCAGTTTATGGAAAATCCACAACGTCACGTCCGTATAGGGATGATCTTCCATGTCTACCGTGACGTGAAGATCCTGCTTCCCAGCGGTTGAAACAATCTTTCGCATGTTTTCGAGGCAGTACTTCTCTCCCTCAAAAATCCCCAATTGGGTCGGTTTCAGTGAAATCGTCGCGTATCTTCTCCCCTTAAGCTGCTCAATCAATTCCAGGTAAACTGATACGACGTCTTCTACTTCACTATGGTCATACACTTCCTCGCCAAGCAAATCAATAGTCGAATGAAGGCCGTCATCATCCCAGAATCGCGCCGCCGCACTGAGTCCACTTTCCAGACCCGTTCCCGCCACATAGGGGGCGGCAAAGACCTTGACCAGTGGATTGGGCATCAGGTTGACAATTGCTTTTTTAAATCCCATTTTTCTCCCCATTGGTTCTTATCTCACAACGGAAGCATTATAACGTAAGGTGACCTACTACAACAGGAAAAAAGTGCAAGTGCGAGTGAAAGTGAAAGAAGGACGCAGAAATGTCCGACATTCTGTTCTGACCGGAAAGGGGAAAAACAACCGGAAAATGGCCAAATCGCTGACTTCATCACTTGCACTTACACTTTCTGCCGCACACGCCTTACGCCCAAATCCCACTTCGATCCCTCACTCAGGGGCGGCGTTTTTGTTGACAGAGGCTTTGGAATGGGTGTTCCCGGAAATTTTCAATTGGAATTCACCCATCCTAATCCCCATTCATATCCTCTTCAAGACTTGCCAGCGCGAGTGTCCGCCCCAACGGCTATATCTGCGGCCAAACCGCCACTGGTAACTTTATACCGTACTTTGTGATTCCATAATATTCTCCACTATAAAACCAGGCCTTATGTAGTTGGTTATGTCCCTATACTGCTGTAAAAAGGTCTGGTGAGTAGCAGACCTGTGGGCATGTGGGAAATGTGAAGCGAAGCGAAACGTTTTCCATCATGCCCACAGGAAAACAAAAAGCGGGCCATTCACCTGTTATAGTTAATGTGTAACTCATTGATAACAGGAGGTAACAAATGGCCCACTTTCAGATTACACTGACGGACGAACAATTGAAAGCATTTCTTTCAGGAAAAGGCGGC